>JAABUY010001980.1_pt1 | contig 25620 bp, 21 predicted proteins | sample 5560271 | NCBI WGS metagenome assembly JAABUY01 (sample SAMN10711886, study PRJNA513374) | rock metagenome | isolation source: Antarctica rocks | place: Antarctica: Victoria Land, University Valley | reverse complement strand
CCAAACGGCGATCCCACTTGTTCCAACCACTTGTCGATCCCGCTCCAGAAAAGAGGCGGAACCCTTGCATCACACGCGAACTCCAGCCGTCAATCGAGCGCGGGGAAAACTGATGGATGGTGAGGGCCATTGCCGCGGAAACCCAGCGTCCGTACGACGTTGCCTACGCCACCGTCGCAGCTGGCTTCACCTACATGATGCTGGGCGCGCAGGACGACGCAGTGGTAGTGATGGAGAAGGGCCTGCAGGTCGCGCGCCGCGCTGGCATCCAGATCCTCCAGGCGTCGATCGCGCGTTATCTCGGCCGCGCGTATGCTGCAACCGGAGACGCGGAGAAGGGACATATCCTCTTGGACGAGGCGCTGAAGCTGACGCGGAGCCAGGGGTTGGCCGGGCTTACGGCTTGGTGCAGCTCGGCATTGGGTCACGCACACATGAGCGGCGATACTGCCCGGGCCGAGACAGCGCTGCAAGAGGCGCTGACGATAGCGACCGAGCATAGCTATACCCCGGTGCAGGCGCAGACATTGCGTGCCTTGGGCGAACTCCGTCTGCGGGCGGGCGACCCCGCGGGTGCAGAAGCTCTTCTGCGCCGGGCCATTGTCTTGACCGAAGGCATGGGCATGCGGCCCGATCTGGCTGGGGCGCGGCGCACGCTGGCCGGCGCACTGCGCGCGCTTGGCCGCAACGCGGAGGCATCAGTCGAAGACGAGGCGGCTGCGACGCTTGGGCTTGCGCTGCGTCCAACGCCGGCTGAAGCTCGCACCCCCGATGATCTCGCTCTGCTATCTCCAGAAAGAAAGCACCTCCCATGACCAAAGGAGACAATCCGTTACGTCCTCCCACTCTGAAGGACTTGCAGACGCTTTTGACCCACGCCGCCAAACACCCGAGCGAGGGCGAGAAGCTGGCCAATGCTCCCGAAGACGCGCTGCAGCAGGCCGGCCTCATTGCCACACCCGATGCGGTCGAGTTCATCCGCAGCCTCGGACAGACCAAATTTGACGAGTCCGCTCAAACGGAAAAGCGCAACAAGAATGATCCGGCCGGGGGCGGTATGGCCGAGTTTTAGCGTTCGACCGATGCCCGATGTGCCACATCGCCGCGAGGTCATGCTGGTATCGATGCCGTTCTCGTCACCGCACTACCCAAACCTGGCATTGGGCCTGTTAGAACCGCTGGCGAAGCAGGCCGGCACCGTGTGCGACGTGCGCTACTTCTCGCTGGAGTACCTGGACGCATTGGGTCTCGACGCCTACGCGGCGCCGACGGACCCGTCGATCTACATGGCGCAGGCAGGCGAGTGGGTGTTTGCCGCCTTAGCCGACCCCAGGCTCGATCCGGACGATGCCGGGTTCTTCACGGACGTGCTGCTGCGCCACCACGCCGCGGCGTATCGCCCGGCACTGCTTCTGGCGCTGATGACGGCGCGGCAGGGTGCTGCGGACTTCATCGAGCGCTGCCTCAACAGCGTCGATTGGGAACGCTATGCCCTAGTCGGGTTCACGACGTCATTTCAACAAACCATGGCATCCCTGGCACTGCCGCGCCGCATCAAGGCCCGCTGCCCAGGCGTCACCATCGTGTTCGGCGGCGCGAATTGCCAAGACGCGATGGGGCTGGAGCTGCTGGCTCAATATCCCTGCGTCGACGCGGTCTGCCTCGGCGAGGGCGAGCATGCCTTTGCCGAAATTCTCCGCCGCACCCGGGCAGGCGCCCCGCTGGACGGCATCCCGGGCATCGCCCTCCGCAGCCAACCCGCCTTGGCCCCCGCCGCCCGCACCGATGTGGAGGCCCTGCCCTATCCCGACTTCGACGCGTTCTTCGCCCAGCACGCCGCCAGCCCGGCCGCGGCCGCCTTTCCGCCCGCCGTGGTGTTCGAAACCGCGCGCGGCTGCTGGTGGGGCGCCAAGCACCACTGCACCTTCTGCGGCCTGAACGGCACCAGCATGGCGTTCCGGTCCAAATCGCAGGACCGCGCCTATGACGAGCTCGCCTACTTGGTCACGCGGCATGGCGTCTCCGACGTCGCCAATGCCGACAACATCCTGGACATGGACTATTTCAACGAGTTCCTGCCGCGGCTGGCGGCAAGCCCGCTCAACCTGCTGATCTACTACGAGACCAAGGCCAACCTGCGGCCCGAGCACCTCGATACGCTGGCTGGCGCCGGCGTGCGCAAGATCCAGGCCGGGATCGAGACCCTGGACACGGCGCTGCTCAAGCTGATGCGCAAGGGATCGACCGCGCTGCAAAACGTGCAAACGCTCAAGCTCGCGGCCGAGGCCGGCATCTATGTCGAATGGCTGGCGCTATGCGGCTTCCCCGGCGAGACCGCGGCGGAGTACGGCCGCATCGCCGCACTCCTGCCGGCGCTGCGCCACCTGCAGCCGCCGGCAGCGTTCCTCCGCGCCCGCGCCGACCGCTTCAGCCCGTATTTCGACGATCCGGCCGGGTTCGGCGTCACCTTGGAGCCATTGCCCGCCTATCGCCACATCTATGGCGGGGACGCCGCTGCCCGGATGCGCCTGGGCTACCACTTCGCCATGCGCTCCCCGGCGCTGGACGACGTCGCGGGCTATACGGCCGACACGGCCCGGGAATACGCGCATTGGCGGGACCATCAGGCAACGAGCGCCTTGTGGTTGGAGGGAGCGACCGTCCATGACCGGCGATGGGGCTGGCCCACCGCGGACGAGGCGCTCACCCCAGCGGCGGCGGCTATCCTCGGTGTGGCTTGGCGCATCATGCCCTGGCGGCAGATGGCGCGCGAGCTGGGTGAGCAGCATCCTGGCCTCGACCAGGCTGCCGCCGAGCTGGAGCGACGAGGCTGGCTGCTGCGGGAGGGCGGCCAGGTCCTCGCTTTGCCGCTGCGCCAGCCCGGCTTCCGCGCGGCGCCGTCGATCGCCGAAATCCGGCAGGCAATCGGCCGGCCGCTTGCCGTCGCGGCCGAATGATGCGGGCGCTTTCCCGCTCCAGCAAGCGCGACGTGCTGGCTGCAACGCCGCTGTTCGCAGGCCTTGGGCGCGAGGAGCTGGAGGCGCTGGCGGACCTGGTCGGGGAGCGCCGGGTGGCGCGGGACGCCATGGTGGTGCGGCGTGGCGAGGCAGACGGCACCTTGCTGATCTTGGTGCACGGCCGGCTCCGTGCCGGCACGGTGTCCGCAGACGGGCGGGAAGTGACGATCAGCCTGATCGAGCCCGGCGGCGTGCTGGGTGAGATCGCCCTGCTGGATGGCCGCCCGCGGAGCCTGGATGTGGTGGCGATGGCCGATAGCCTGCTGCTGTCGGTCGAACGGCGCGACTTCCTGCCATTCCTGCGCATCCGGCCGGAGCTGATGCTGCGGCTGATGGCGCTGCTTTGCGATCGCCTGCGTCAGGCCAGCGCTGCGTTCGCGGACGTGGCCCTGGCACCGCTCTCCGCCCGGCTCGCCCGGCTGCTGCTGACGCTGGCCGAGGCGCACGGCACCTCCACGCCCCACGGCATCCAAATCCGGCTGACGCTGTCGCAGCGGGACATGGCCGCCCAGGTCGCCGCGACGCGGGAGCGGGTGAACAAGCAGCTTCGCCAATGGCATGAGGCTGGGGTGCTGGGCGATCAGGACGGGCGCTTGGTGGTGCGCCAGCCGGAAGCACTGCGGGCGTTGCTGGGATAGACCGGCAGGCACCGGTTCTGGCATCGTCGCGCGATGCCGGACCTTCCACTCCTGCCAGCGTTTGTATTCGCCGTCGTCGTCCTGTTGCTGATCCCGGGGCCGAACGTCGCGCTGATCGCGGCGAACTCGGTCGCCTACGGCGCGCGCTATGGGCTGCTCACAGTGGCGGGCACCAGCACCGCAGTGGTGCTGCAGCTGGCGCTGACCGGGCTCGGCATGACGGAGGCGCTGGGCACCCTGGGCCATTGGTTCGAGTGGCTGCGCTGGATCGGCGCCGCCTACCTCGTTTGGATCGGCGTGCAGCAATGGCGCGCGGCGCCGGTCGACCTCACGCGCACCGCGCCGCAGCCACGGTCCGCGCGGGCGATCTTTGGCCGGGCGGTGCTGGTGTCGCTGACCAACCCGAAGACGCTGCTGTTCTACGGCGCGTTCTTCCCGCAGTTCATGACCCCCGGCCACGCAGCGGCGGCGCAGGTCCTGACCCTGTCAGCGGTGTTCCTGGCCCTGGCGATCACGATCGACAGCCTTTGGGCGATCGCCGCCGGCCGGGCCTGGCGCGTGCTGGCGGTGCATGGCCGCCTGCGCAACCGGGTGTCCGGCGGCATGCTGGTCGGCGCCGGCGTCGGCCTGGCACTCGCCCGGCCGAAATAACCGACCTATGCCGCACGCCTCGCGCGATGCCCGGCAGCGCCCAGGCGCACGACGATCGGGCGGTGGTCGGACGCCTGGCGGGACAGCGCCTCGGCCCCGGTGCAGATCAGCCCGCGCACCAGGCAGCGGTCGATCCGGAGCGGGAACACGTCGCCCGCCACATGCGTCGGCTCGCGCGGTCCCACGTCGCGAAAACCCGGCAGCAGCGCCGGGCCGACCAGGTTGAAATCGCCCAGCACCGCCGCGCGTGGCGGCAGGCTGTGCGCGATGGTGCGCAGCTGCCGGCGGTTGAGCAGCTGACCGTGCGACAGGTGCACGTTGGCGACCGAGAAGGTGCCGAGGTCGATCAGCTGGCACACCCGCTCGAACATCGCCCCGGCCGGCAGGGCGATGACGATCGGCGTCGGCAAGGGCACCGGACTCCACATCGCCAGCCCGTGGATGCGGCCGGGCAGCAGCACCCGCGAGTAGCTGCCGCCGAGCCGCACCGGCAGCTCGTCGATGCGATGCGTGGCCTCCTGCATGAGCAGCAGCTGCGGCTGCTCCCGCCGGGCGAGGCGCACCACGTCGTCGAGGCTGGCGCCGGTCAGCCGCAGCAGGTTCCAACTCACGATCTTGGCGAGCGGCCCACGCGTCGGCTGCGTCGCGAAGGTGCTGCGGGCGTGTCGGAACAGCATGCTCAAGCTCCCGAAGTTCCAGAATCCGCCAAGGCTGGGTGGGCGCGCAGCCGCCACGCCCGCACCAGCAAAGTAATGGCGACCCACGCCGCCACGATCGCCAAGGGGACGGTCAGCAAACGCGGTATCATGACGGCGACCGCCGCCAGCGCCAGCAGCAGCGCGGCGCCTACGGCCATCACCTTGGCCTCGGCCGGGCCGAGCGCCCGGTGGTTGGTGATCGCGGCGCCGACGACGCTACCCAGCCCGACGGCGCCCGCGGCAAGTCGGCCTGGGCTGCCGCGCCGCCTCCCTTGACGGCGCGGCGCGGCGGAGTGCACCCGGCCGAGGTCGAGCACGATCTCGGTCGCGTGCTGCAGGTCCGCCTCGAACATCGCCTCCATCTCGCCGGCGAAGCCATCATCCTCGATGGCGACGTCGAGCTCCCAATTGCCGAGCCAGCTCGCGAGGTTCAGGTTGCTCGAGCCGATGCGGGCCCAGCGGCCGTCGGCCACGGCGGTCTTCGCATGCAGCATCGGGCCGTTCCATTCGAACACCCTGATGCCGGCTTCGAGCAGCGGGCGGTATCCGGCGCGGGACAGCGCCTTAGCGACCGGGATGTCGGACGCACCGGGTACAAGCAGCCGCACGTCCACGCCGTCCTGCGCCGCGTCGCACAGGGTACGGACATAGGCGGTGGTGCCCACGAAATAGGCGTCGGTCAGCCAAAGCGACTGGCGCGCCATCCCGGCAATGAGCTGGTCGAACCGATACAGCCCCATCGTGTTCGGCTTGCTGGCGATCACCCGGAGCGCGACTTGGTCCGGCGAGACCGGCGGGTCGAGCGGCTGGACGACCGGTTCCTGCGGCCGTTGGGGCGGCTGCCCGCCGGCGTGGGACCAGCTCTCACCGAAGGCCCTGTCGAGGTCGGCCACGGCGGGTCCCTGGATCATGACCCCGGTGTCCCGCCAGGGCGGAACGCGGCGGGCCGGGTCGCCGACCCAGGCGTCGCCGACGCACAGGCCGGCCACGAAGCCGACCGTGCCGTCGACGGTCACCGTTTTGCGGTGGTTGCGGCTCAGCCAGCCGATCGGGCTATCAAGGCGCGGTCGGTTGAAGCAGCACACCTCTACACCCGCCGTGCGCAGGCCACGCCAGAACCCGCGCGGCGTTTGGAGGAAGTTGCCCATCCAGTCATACAGGACCTGCACCGCCACGCCGTCCCGTGCCCTGGCCGCCAGGGCGGCGGCGAACTGCTGTCTGATCGCATCGCCGCGGAAGATGTAGTTTTCGAAGTGGACGGAGCGCTGTGCCGCGCTGATGGCGTCGAGCCAAGCCGGATAGTTCTCCGCCCCATCGCGCAGCAGGCGCACGACATTGCCCTGCACTGGCGCCGCGCCCACGACGCGGGAGAACAGTTGGTCCGCCATCAGGCGTTCGGACGGACGGCCGACATAGTTGTGCTTAACTGTCGGGCTCGTCCGATGCCGCCGCAACAGCTTGCTGGACCGCAGCAGGTTCAATGCGCGGTCCAGCTTGCCGTGTCCGTTCAAGCGCTGCGCCATCGATGGGTCAGCCTATCCGGCGGCAACGCCCAGGCCCGTTTCAACGAACCTGGGCCACCGCTATCGAGCTTGGCTTATAGCGCCGTGAAGACGCGTCCCGGCCTATCGGACCCGCGTCGTCCCCACGTTGCCCTGCGGCACTGGGGTTGGGTAAGCCATGTTCCCGGTATCCGTCGGGCGCTGCGGACCCTGCGTCCTCGTTGTACCGATGTTGCCCTGCGGAAGCGGGGCTGGGTAGCCCATGCTGCCGGTATCGGTCGGACGCTGCCGGCCCTGCGGCCGCGCCGAGCCGATGTTGCCCTGCGGAAGCGGGGTGGGATAGGCCATGTTCCCCGTATCCGTCGGCCGGTTTGTCTGTGCCGTTGCCGTGCCGGCGAACGCCAGGCCCAGCACAGCCGCATACGCCAAAGTAGAAATCTTCATCGATATATCCTTCCTTGCAGACGCACGCAGGTTAGGTCAGGTGCGCATTGAACGCAGCCGGCGCGGTAACGCACGGGCGCTCGGGTTACCATCAAAACGAGACCGGCACCGCCGGGCCCACATGCCGGAATCGTTTGGCCGCCAAACCATCGCACGATCCGGACACCCTTGACCATAGGCCGCAACTACGCCCAAAAAACGACAATTTAGTGTTTACGCGCCAAGAATGGCGCCGTCGGGCTTGCGTCGATCAAGGCTCGGCCTGCTGCTGCCGCTTATGCGCAGCGAGGGCCGCAAGCCGTTCGTTGCGCCAGCGGGTCCGGCTCGCCTGGCGCTCGGGCATCGGCACATGCGGCCAGGCGGCGATGACACGGTCGGCGTTGGCGCCCTCGTACACCGCGGGACCCGCCGGGTCGGACGCCAGGCGCTTGTAAAATCCGGTGTAGCGGGCACAATAGTCCGGGATACCGCCCGGCGCGTTCAGCTCAATCGTGCCGAACGGCCCCAGGAACGACCAGCGCAGGCCCAGCCCATTGCGGACGGTCTCGTCCAGGTCCTCCGGCGACATGACGCCGTCGCCCACCAGCCGGAACGCTTCGGCGAGCAAGGCCCCCTGCAAGCGGTTGAGCACAAAGCCCTCGACCTCCCGGTTTACGGTGACGGCGACTTGGCCGACACCCTGGTAAACCGCCCGTGCCCGTTCGATGGTGTCGGGGGCCGTCCAGGGCGCGCCGCATAGCTCGACCAGCGGCACCAGATGCGGCGGGTTTACTGGATGGCCCACGAGACAGCGGGCGCGGCCGGGCAGGCTCTCGGTGAAGCGTGAGGCGACGATGGCCGAGGTCGAGGAGGCCAGGATCGCGTCGGGGCGGGCCAGCCGATCCAGCTCGGCGAACAGCGCCTGTTTGGCCTCGACCGTCTCCGGCCCGTTTTCCTGCACGAAATCCGCCGGCGTCACTGCGTCTGTGAGGCTCGCTGCAACGCTGACCCGGGCCACCGAGCCCTTGGGATCATCGACCAGGCCGTGCGCATGCAGCGCGTGCAGCTCGTCGCGGATCAGCCCCGGTGCTGCGTCCAAGGTCGGGCCATGCGGGTCGGTCAGGCGGACCAGCCAGCCCGCCCGGGCGAACACCACGGCCCAAGCACGGCCGATCAGCCCGGCGCCAACGATCGCAACGACGCCGGCCATCGGTCAGCGGACGCCGAGCAGCTCGACGTCGAACATCAGCGTCGCGTTCGGCGGAATGACGCCGCCAGCCCCACGGGCGCCGTAACCCTGCTCGGGCGGGATGATCAGCGTGCGCTTGCCGCCGACATGCATGGTGGCGACGCCGCTATCCCAGCCGGCGATCACCTGCTGCCCGTTCAGCACGAAGCTGAACGGCGCGCCGCGGTCGCGCGAGCTGTCGAATTTCTTGCCGCGCTGGCCGTTGTCGTCGAGCCACCCCGTGTAATGCACGGAAACGGTCTGCCCGGATTTGGGCTCCGGCCCGGTGCCGACCACTTCGTCGTGGTATTTCACCCCGGACGGCAGCGTGACGTAGCTATCGGCGGCGGAGGCGGCCTGGGTCATCAGCAAAGCTCCAAGAATCGGTCGGATTAGGCGGCGTAACATGGCAAGCCCTTTGCGCGTATAGGCAGCGGCGTAGCGCGCCACTGCAGCCTAAGCACCTGGGACGCGCTTCGGTTCCGGACCTTGTCGAGCCTTGCCGCCCCCCGTAGGACACCGGGGTGGCAGGAAAGGCACCATGATGGCCGGCTGGCAGTTCTGGATCGACCGCGGCGGCACTTTCACCGATATCGTGGCGCGTGCGCCGGACGGCGGGCTGAGCACCCACAAGCTGCTGAGCGAGAATTCTGGCCGCTACCGGGACGCCGCCATCGCCGGGATTAAGCAAGTCCTCGGTCTGGGGCCTACTCAGCCAATCCCCGCGGGTCTCGTCGACCAAGTGAAGATGGGCACGACCGTCGCGACCAATGCACTGCTGGAGCGCAAGGGCGAGCGCACCCTGCTGGTCGTGAACCGCGGTTTCGGCGACCTGCTGCGCATCGGCAACCAGGCCCGGCCGCGCCTGTTCGACCTGCATGTGACGCTGCCGACCCTGCTGTATGAGCGCGTAGCGGAAGTGCCCGGCCGTATCGGCATCGACGGCCAGGAGATCGAGGCAATGGACGAGGCTGCCGCCCGTGCCGCCTTCGCCGACGCAGCGGCAGACGGTATCCGGGCCTGCGCCGTCGCGCTGATCCACGCTTGGAAGCATCCGGCCATGGAGCGCCGCCTGGCGGAGCTGGCGCGCAAGGCCGGGTTCACCCAAGTGTCGGCCAGCCATGAGGTCAGCCCGCTGCTGCGCCTGGTGCCGCGCGGGGACACGACGGTGGTGGACGCCTATCTGTCGCCGATCCTGCGCCGCTACGTCGAGCAGGTCGCGGCCGAGCTGCATGGGACGAAACTGTATTTCATGCAGAGCAACGGCGGGCTGGCGCAGGCGGACCGGTTCCAGGGCAAGGACGCCATCCTGTCCGGCCCGGCCGGCGGCATCGTCGGCGCCGCCCGCACGGCCGGAATGGCCGGCATCCATCGGATCATCGGCTTCGACATGGGCGGCACCAGCACCGACGTGGCGCTGTATGACGGCGCGTTCGAGCGGGCCTATGAAACCGAGGTCGCCGGGGTGCGGATGCGCGCGCCGATGATGGCGATCAACACCGTCGCGGCCGGCGGCGGTTCCATCCTGCATTTTGACGGCGCCCGTATCCGGGTGGGACCCGACAGCGCCGGCGCCAACCCTGGCCCGGCGTGCTACCGCCGCGGCGGGCCGCTCACGGTGACGGACGCCAACGTGTGCGTGGGCAAGATCCAGCCGGCGCACTTTCCGCCGATCTTCGGACCCGGCGGCGACGCTCGGCTGGACGCCGAGGTGGTCGAGGCTGGGTTTGCCAAGCTCGCGGACGAGGTGGCCGCGGCGACCGGCGCCAGGCAGGACCCTCGTGCCGTCGCAGAGGGCTTCCTGCGCGTCGCCGTCGCCAACATGGCGAACGCAATCAAGCAGGTCAGCGTGCAGAAAGGCCACGACGCCACCCGGTTCGCCCTGCAGTGCTTCGGCGGCGCCGGCGGCCAGCACGCCTGCCTGGTCGCGGACGAGCTGGGGATGGAGACGGTGTTCATCCATCCCTACGCCGGGGTGCTGTCCGCCTACGGCATGGGCCTCGCCGACCAGACCGTGCTGCGCGAGCAGGCGGCGGAACAGCCCTTCACGCCGGCAGCGCTGCCGGCCTTGGAGGCATTGGCCGACCAGCTCGCCGACGCCGCCCGAGCCGCGTTGCTGGACCAGGGCGCCGACCCCGGCCGCGTGAGCGTCAAACGCGCCGTCCACCTGCGCTATGCGGGAACCGAGGCTGCGCTGTCGGTGCCGCTGGCTGGGGTGAATGAGACCCTGGCCGCTTTCACCGCCGCCCATCGTGCCCGCTTCGGCTTCGCGACCCCGGACCGTCCCGTCATTGCGGAGACCGTGGCGGTCGAGGCGACGGCTGCCGGCGAGGCTGTGCACGAACCCCGCCTCGCTGCCCGCGAAGGCCGCGGCCCCGAACCGGTCGACCACGTGCAAATGTGGAGCAGCGGCGGCGAGCACCGCACTCCCGTGTTCGACCGCACGGCACTCCGCGCCAACGACCGCCTGCCCGGCCCGGCCTTGGTGCGGGAGGCCAACGCGACCACGGTGATCGAACCTGGCTGGACCGCCGAGGTCACCGCGCAGGATCACATGCTGCTGCGCCGCACCTCGCCGCTGCCCAGCCGCGTGGCGGCCGACAGTTCCCGGCCCGACCCGGTGCTGCTGGAATTGTTCAACAACCTGTTTATGAATGTCGCCGAGCAGACCGGGGCGGTGCTGCAGAACACGTCCATGAGCGTGAACATCAAGGAGCGGCTGGATTTCAGCTGCGCCATCTTCGACAGCGAGGGCAACCTGGTCGCCAACGCGCCGCACGTGCCGGTGCACCTGGGCGCGATGGGGGAGAGCGTGAAGACCGTGCTGCGCAGCCGCGGGCCGAGGCTGCGGCCGGGCGACGTCGTGGCGCTGAACAACCCGTTCAACGGCGGCACGCATCTGCCGGACGTGACCGTTATTACCCCAGTGTTCGACGAGGCGGGCGCGACCGTCCGGTTTTTTGTCGGCAGCCGCGGTCACCACGCCGATATCGGCGGCACGACGCCGGGCAGCACGCCGCCCAATTCCCGCACGCTGGAAGACGAGGGCGTCGTCATCGACGACTTCCTGCTGGTCGACGCCGGCGCATTCCGCGAGACCGAGTTCCGCGCCCTGCTGTCCGGCGCGCGCTATCCAGCCCGCAGCCCCGACGTGAACGTGGCGGACATCAAGGCGCAGGTCGCCGCCAACGAGCGCGGCGTGCAGGAGCTGGCCCGCGTCGTCGGCCAATACGGCTGGGCCACCGTGCAGGCCTACATGCGCCATGTGATGGACAACGCAGAGGAGGCCGTGCGCCGGGCAGTCGTCCGCATCGCGCCGACTGTGGGCGACGGCGTGTTCGACTACACGATGGACGACGGCGCGAAGCTGCGCGTGGCGGTGACGCTCGACCCGCAGGCGCGCACGGCGACGGTGGACTTCACCGGGACGGGTCCGCAGAGCGCCGGCAATTTCAACGCACCCCCGGCGGTCACCCGCGCCGTGGTGCTGTATGTGTTCCGCTGCATGGTTGGCGAGGACATCCCGCTCAACGACGGCTGCCTGAAGCCGATTCGCATCGTGCTGCCGCCGGGCACTTTCTTATCGCCTGAACCCGGCGCTGCAGTGGTCGCCGGCAACACCGAAGTCAGCCAGGCGACCTGCAACGCCCTGTTCGGCGCGCTCGGCACCCTCGCCTGCAGCCAAGCGACCATGAACAATCTGCTGTTCGGCGACAGGGCGCGGCAGTACTATGAGACCATCTGCGGCGGCATGGGCGCTGGCCCTGATCAGCCCGGCGCGTCGGCCATCCAGACCCACATGACCAACACCCGGATGACCGATCCCGAGATACTGGAACTGCGCTATCCCGTGCGGCTGGAAACCTTCGCCATCCGCCGCGGCTCCGGCGGAGCGGGCATGCAGCGCGGGGGCGACGGCAGCGTCCGCCGCATCCGGTTCCTGGAACCCATGACCACCGTCGTCGTCACCAGCCGCCGCACCGTGCCGCCGTTCGGCCTGCAGGGCGGCGAGCCCGGCGCCGCCGGCCGGCAATGGGTGGAGCGCGCCGACGGCTCGCGGCACGAGATGACCGGCACGGACCAGGCCGAACTGCGGCCCGGCGACGCCTTCGTCATCGAGACGCCTGGCGGTGGCGGCTATGGGTTGGCAGACGAGCATTGAATGAGCAACGACAGCCTCCCTCTCCCGGGGGGAGCGGGAGAAGTGAGCGGCTGATCTGGTGGGGACTGCTTTACTCGCGGTAAAACGGCCGGTCGCCCTTCACAGTCACCCGCGTGCCGCTTCTTGTGTGCGGGAAGTAGTCCCACAGCGCGTGGTGCTGCGCCGAGCGGTTGTCCCAGAATGCCACCGAGTTCGGCTGCCAGCGGAAGCGGCAGGAGAACTCGGGCGTCTCGATGTGGCGGAACAGGAACGCCAGCAGCGCGTCGCTTTCTTCGCGCGTCAGTTCGTTAATCCGCGTCGTGAAGAACGAGTTGACGAACAGCGCCTGCCGTCCGGTCACCGGATGGGTGCGGACCACCGGATGCTCGGCGCGCGGATAAACCCGGCCGCGGTCGTCCGTGCCGTAGCGGCCACGATACAGCGCTTCCCCGTCATGCGTCGCCGTCAGGCCCGCGAGCATCCGCCGCATCGGCTCGGACAGCGCCTCGAACGCCGCAACCATGTTGGCAAACAGCGTGTCGCCGCCGACGTCCGGCAGGGTCCGCATATACAGGATGCTGCCCATCGGCGGCTCGGTGTCGCACGACACGTCGGAGTGCCAGCGCTCGCCGTTCACGAATTTCGAGTTCGCGTCGGCGTGGATCACCATCACCTCCGGGTGACCCGGCACCGACGGCGCGGCGGGATGGATGTGCAGCTCGCCGAAGCGCCGGCCGAACGCCATCTGCTGCGCCTCGTCCATGCGCTGGTCGCGAAAGAACACGACCATGTTGTCCATCAGCGCGTCGTGCACCGCCTGGAACGCCTCGTTGCCGAGCGGCCGCGACAGGTCGACGCCGTGGACCTCGGCGCCGATGACCGGGGTCACCTTGCGGATTTCGATTTTCTGCTCGTACATCGCGAACACCTTCTCGGTCGTCGTCAACTGCCATCCTGCGCGTGGATCTCGGGGAAGAACAGGTCGCGCCAACCCTCTGGAAGCTGGGTCAGCCCGCCGGTCGAGTGCATGAACGTCGCAAAGGCCATCATCCGCCGGGGCGTCGTCGTCCAGTCGTTCTCCGGGCGGCGGACCATATCGACCGCCTCCTCGGGGTTCAGCCGCACCCGCTCCGAACGCACCCAGGTCGCCGCAGCCTCGAGCGGCTTTTCCTTGATCAGCGCCATCGCCCGGTCCAGTGCCGCCATGAAGGCCGCGACCACCGCCGGGTGGCTGTCATGGTAGCGGGTCGTGGCCCAGACCAGGTTGAAGGTGTGCGGCCCGCCCAGCACGTCGTAGCTGTCCAGCACGCGGTGCACCTGCGGCGACTGCGCCTCGGCATACATGTAGGGCGCAGCGGTGAAATGCGCCGTGATCTCGGTCCGGCCGCCCAGCAGCGCCGCCTGGCCGTCCGGATGGCCCATCGACACCGTGAGCGGATCAAGCCGGTTCTGCTGGCCCGGCCCGAACGCCTGCAGCGCCGCCATCTGCAGCACGACGGCCTGGATCGACACCTTGACCCCGGGCAGGGCGATCCGGTCGCGCTCGGTGAAGTCGGCGATCGTGCGGACGGCCGGGTTGCTGCTGTTGAGCCAGATCGGCATGGAGCACAGCGCCGCGACGCCCCTGACCCGCAGGTTGCCGCGCGTACGGCCCCACAGGGTCAGCATGGGCCCGACGCCGCCCGCAGCCAGGTCGATCGAGCCCGAGATCAGGGCGTCGTTGATCGGCGGCCCGCCGGTGAAAGTGATCCACTCGACGGTGAGGTCGAGGCCGCGCGCCCGGCCCTCCGCCTCCAGCAGGCCGCTGTCCTGCATCAGGATGAGCGGCAGGTAGGAGACGCCGAACTGCCGGGCAATCCGCACTGTCTCGGCCGCGGCTGGACCGCATCCGGCGAGGATTGCCGCGAACAGGACAGCGGCCGGCAGCCGCAGCCAACTTAGCACCATTTGCCCTCGCTCACTCCGCCATCCCACCATCGGCTCATTGCGGCAGGATGGCGAGCTAGCCGTCGCCCAATGGCACCGTCTCCTTCAGCGCCTGCAGGTGGCCCTCTCGGCTCTGCACCTCGACGAAGATGCGGCGCACCTGGGGGAAGGCCGCCTTGATCTGGCGTTCGACGCTGCTGACGGTCCGCTCCGCCGCCTCGGCCGGCAGCGTATCGTCGAAGTCAAGGCTGATCGCCGCCAGCACGTCTCGCGGGCCGAAATGCATCATCAGCACCTCGTTCACGCCATGGACGCCGGGGCTGCCGGCCACGATATCGCGCAGGCCGGCGCGTACGGCCGGGTCGGCGGCCTCGCCCAGCATCAGGCCCTTGCATTCAGCGGCCAGGAACAATGCAACCCCGGTCAGCACCAAGCCGATCAGCACGCTGGCAACGCCGTCCAGGATAGGCAGTTGGAAGATCTCGGCACAGGCCAGGCCAACGCCGGCGATCAGCAGGCCAGTAAGCGCGGCGCTGTCCTCCAGCAGGACGGTGAATACGGTCGGGTCCTTGCTGCGCTGCACCGCCTCTAGCAGGTCGCCGGTTTTGGTTTGGGCCCGGAAGGCACGGAGCGCCACCAGCCAGGTCGCGCCCTCGAATACGAACGAAAGGCCGAGGACGACGAAGTTGACCACGGTGTTCCCGACCGCATGCGGGGTGCGTATCTTGTCGATCCCCTCGTAGATCGAAACCCCGGCGCCCAGGCCGAAAATCAGAATCGCCACCACGAAGGTCCAGAAATACAGCTCGAGCCCGAAGCCGAACGGGTGCGCCGCCGTGGCGGGCCGGGCGGCCCGGCGCAGGCCATACAGCATCAGCAGCTGGTTGCCGGTGTCGACCGTGGAGTGGATGGCCTCGCTCAGCATGGCCGCGCTGCCGGTCCAGAACGCCGCGCCGAACTTGGTCAGGGCGATCGCCAGGTTGCCGGCGAGGGCGGCATAGATGGTGGATTTGGATTCGTGCGCCATGTGGGCCTAAGTGCCCGCGGGCTGTCCCGGTTGCGCGACGGCAGCCGAGCATCGCATCGCCGGCTGGCATTGACCCGGTTGCAGCGCCCGATCCAGCACCAGCACGGAATGCACGGCGCGGCGTCCCGAAAGGTCGTTGATCTGATGCCGGCACGAGGTCCCGTCCGCGACGATCAGGTCATCCGCTGCGGCCGCGCGGACGGCCGGCAGCAGCCCAGCCTCGGCCATCGCGACCGACGCCGCCTGCGTTTCCGCCTGGTAGCCGAATGCACCGGCCATGCCGCAGCAGGACGACGCGATCGGCTGCACGTCGAGGCCGGGCACCTGACCCAGCGTCGCGAGCGCGTCGGGGAAGGCGCCGAACGACTTCTGGTGGCAATGCCCGTGCACATGCGCCCGGCCGGGCACGGACCCCAGCGGCAGCTGCACGCCCTCGCGGACCAGGAACTCGCTCAGCAGCATGGCGCGGGCGGACAGGGCGGCGGCCTCGGCGCCGGGCAACAGGGAAGAGAACTCGTCGCGCAGGGTAAGCAGGCATGACGGCTCCAGCCCGACCACCGGCAGCGGGCCGGCGAGCGCCGTCATCGTGCGTTGGGCCTCGGCGCGGGCACGGTCGACCATGCCCGCGGACAGATAGGTCCGGCCGCAGCACAACGGCCGCCCGGTGTGTGCCGGCAGCACGGCGCGGTATCCCGCCGCCGCCAGCACGCGTATGGCGGCGCGGAGGTTCTCCGGCTCGAAATAGCGGTTGAAGGTGTCGGCCAGCAGCAGCACGTCGCCGCGTGGGGCGGGTGGGGCTGCTGCCTCGGCGTCCCGGAACGGCGCGCCGCTCCAGGCCGGCAGCGAGCGCGTGGCGGACAGGCCGAGCAGCCGCTCCGACAGGCGGCGCAGCGCAAGAACCCGATCACGAAGGTTGGCAAGCGGCGCCATAACCGAGGCGAGCCGGGCATAGCGCGGCAGTTCGGCCACCAGCCGGGCACGCCGTCCGACGCCGTGCCGTGCCGCGCGCGCCGCCAATGCCTCGATCTTCATCTTGGCCATGTCGACGCCGGTCGGGCACTCCCGCCGGCACGCCTTGCACGACACGCACAGCGCCAGGGCGTCCGCCACATCGTCCGACGCCATGGCGTGTAAGCCCTGGGCGTCCGGCCCAAGCTGCCCCGTCAGCGCCAGCCGCAGCGTATTGGCGCGGCCGCGGGTCAAATGCGCCTCGTCCCGGGTCACCCGGTAGCTCGGGCACATGCTGCCGGCGTCGAACTTGCGGCAGGTGCCGTTGTTGTTGCACATCTCGACCGCCGCCAGCATCCCGCCGAGCGGCCCCGGATGCTCCGACCAGTCAAGTTGCGGCGAAAAGCCCGGTGCCGCCGCGTAGTCCGGCCCATAGCGGAACAGGCTGCGGTCATCCATGCGCGGGGCGCGCACGACACGGCCAGGGTTCAGCAGGCCCGCGGGGTCGAATGCGTCCTTCACCGCCTCGAACGCGCGGACGATGCGGGGGCCGAACATGCTTTCGTGGAACTCGCTGCGGACGATGCCGTCGCCGTGCTCGCCGCTATGCGAACCCTTGTATTCGCGCACCAGGGCAAAGCATTCCTCCGCCACCGCGCGCATGGTGGCGACGTCCGTGGGGTCCTTCATGTTCAGCACGGGGCGCACATGCAGGCAGCCGACGCTGGCGTGGGCATACCAGGTGCCTTTGGTGCCGTGGCGCGCGAACACGTCGTTCAGCCGCTCGGTGTAGTCCGCGAGGTCGTCGAGCCCGACGGCGCAGTCCTCGATGAACGAGACGGGTTTGCCGTCGCCTTTCATCGACATCATGATGTTCAGCCCGGCCTCCCGGACCTCGGCGACGCTGGCCTGGAACGCGGGGTCGGTGGCGCGGACGACGGCGCCGGGCCAGCCGAGGTCGGCCATCAGCGTGTCGAGCTCGGCAAGCTTGGCCAGCAAGGGACCGTCGGCGTCGCCGTGGAACTCGACGATCAGCAGGCTGTCCGGCTCGCCCTGCACCATGCGGTCGATGGTGGCGCGGTAGATCGGGATGCTGCGGCCGAGGTCGATCATCGTGCGGTCCACGAGCTCGACCGCCTCGGGGCCGAGCTGGACCAGATGCCGCGATGCCTCCATGACGGCGCGGAAGGTCGGGAACTGGCAGATGCCCAGCACCTTGCGCGGCAGGATCGGCTGCAGCGCCAGCTGGATCGCGGCGGAGAACGCCAGCGTGCCCTCCGACCCCACCAGCAGGCGCGCCAGGTTCTCCCGCCCGGCGCGGCGGGCGGGCGGGGTCAGGACCTCGATGTTGTAGCCCCCGACCCGGCGGAGCTGCGCCGGGAACCGTGCCGCGATCTCGTCCGCCTCGGCCGCGCCTAGGGCGCGCAGGCGCTGGATCAGGCTAGCGACGCCGGCCGGCACGTCGCCGCCGAGGTTGTCCGGCACAGGGCCGAAGCGGTGGCGCGTGCCGTCCGCCAGCATGGCGTCGATCGCCAGCACGTTGTCGGCCATCAGCCCGTAGCGGATGCTTTTCGAGCCGCAGGAGTTGTTGCCCGCCATGCCGCCCAGGGTGCAGCGGCTATGCGTGCTGGGGTCGACCGGGAAAAACAGCCCATGCGGCTTTAGGCTGGCGTTCAGATGGCCGAGCACCAGGCCCGGCTCGACCCAGGCGGTCCGCGCATCGGCGTCCACGTCCAGCACCCGGCGCAAATGCTTCGTGCAATCGATCACCAGGGCGCGGTTGACCGTTTGCCCGCATTGGCTGGTGCCGCCACCGCGGGGCAGCACCGGCACGCCGTGCTCCCGCGCGATAGAAAGCGCGGCCGTCACGTCCGCCGTCGTGCGCGGCACCACGACGCCCACCGGCTCGACCTGGTAGATCGAGGCGTCGGTGGCGTAGCGCCCGCGGTCGGCACGGCTGAACAGCACCTCGCCCTCGACCTCCCGCCGCAGTCGCTGGGCGAGGCGCGGATCGCCCAATGGCGCGAGGCGGGGCGGGGCATATAGGTCGTCAGGCAAGTTTCGGCGCCTCCTTAAGCAGTGCAGCCGCGGCGTCGGCGGCGAAGGTGTCGTCCGGACGCATCCAGAACGCGGCGACGGTGCCGGCGAGCAGCAATGCCATCGTGCCATAGAACGGCAGCGACCAGTCGCCGGTCGCGTCGATAACGATACCGAACACCAGCGGCGAAAGGATGGCCGCCAGCGCCGATCCGGAGTTCATCAGCCCGCTCGCGGTGCCCGAGTAGGCTGGGGCAATGTCCATTGGGATCGCCCACATCGGCCCGATCGTGAGCTCGGCGAAGAAGAAGGCGCCACCTAGCGATAGCGCCGCGAGCGCCGGGTCAGTCACGAACAGTACGGGCGCTGAGCAGATGAAGGAGCCGACCATGCCCAGGATCACAAGGTCCCGGCGCGCGCGGACCAGGCTGCCGGTCCGGCGATACAAGGCGTCGCTGACCCAGCCGCCTAGCGCGTCGCCCACGACGCCGCCCGCGAACACGAGGGATGCGAACAGCGCCGAGCTGCCGAGGTTGAGCTTGTAGGCGTGCAGCATGAATTGCGGCACCCAGGTCAAGAAGGTCCACAGGGTCCAGCCATAGCAGAAATAGACGAAAGTGACCGGAGCCATACGCCGCACCAGGAGCTTCCAGGGCGTAGGCCCGCGAACGGCAGCGGTCACGCGCGGTGGCGGCAACGTCGCGAGGTCGGCCGGACGCACGCCCGGATGCGTCCGCGGGTCATCGCGGTAGTACCACGCCCACACCGCCACCCACACCAAGCTCAGCACGCCCATGATGACGAACGACCCGCGCCAGGTGACGACGGAGACCAGCAGCACGACGAAGGGCGGGGTGACCGCGTTGCCGAGGCGGGCGGCGGCGTGAGTGATGCCCTGCGCCCAGCCGGACTTGCCGCCGGGCAGCCAGGACGACATGGCGCGGGTCGCGGTCGGGAAGGTCGCGCCCTCGCCCAGGCCCAGCATCATCCGCACCAGGATCAGCGACCACAGCCCGCCCACGAACCCGGTCAGGATCGTGGCGACCGCCCAGATCAGCCCGCACACCGTAAGCGTGCGCCGCGCGCCGAAGCGGTCGCCGAACCAGCCGCCGATCACCTGGCAAGCCAGATAGGGATAGGCGAAGGCCGAGAATGCCAAGCCGAGTTGCGTGTTGCTTAGCCCGAGCTCTGACTTGAATGCCGCGGCAGCGGTGCTGACGTTCACGCGGTCCATGTAGGTAATGAAATACATCACGCAGATCAGCAGGAGGATCTTGCCGCTGGCCGTTAGTCGCTGGATGGCCATAGTCGTCGCTCCCCTTGGTCCTATCCGGTTAAGCCGCCTTCGCCTGGGCTGGTTGGCCAGCACGGCCCGCCAGCAGGTCCATTGCGTGGGATACCCCGCCTGCCTGGTGCGGAACGCCGGCCGCGTGCAGGCCCATCTCGACCCCGCCCAATGTGCCCAGCAGCATGAGGTCGTTGAAGTAGCCGAGGTGCCCGATGCGGAACACCCGGCCCTTCAGCTTCGCGAGCCCAGCGCCCAACGACATGTCGTAGTTCTCCAGGATCACCTGCCGCAGCCGGTCGGCGTCATGGCCGTCCGGCATTACGACGGCGGTCAGGATGCTGGAGTACTCCCGCGGGTCCTGGCACAGGATCTCCAGCCCCCAGCCCTGCACCGCCGCCCGCGTCGCCGCCGCATGGCGGTCGTGCCGGGCGAACACATTGGGCAGGCCCTCCTCCAGCAACATGGCGATCGCCTCCTCGAGCCCATAGAGCAGGTTCGTGCTGGGCGTGTAGGGGAAATAGCCGGTCGCGTTCGGCGCCAGCATCTCATGCCAGTCCCAATACGACCGCGGCATGCCGCCCGCCCTCGCCGCCGCCAGCGCCTTGTCGGACATCGCATTGAAGCTCAGGCCCGGCGGCAGCATCAGCCCCTTCTGCGACCCGGACACCGTGACGTCGACGCCCCAGGCCTCATGCTGGTAGTCCATCGAGCCGAGCGAGGAGATGGTGTCCACCATGAACAGCGCCGGGTGGTCGGCGCGGTCGACCGCGGCGCGGATCTCCGGGATGCGGCTCGTCACGCCGGTCGAGGTCTCGTTATGCACGACCATCACCGCCTTGATCGAGCGGCCGGGATTGGCGCGCAGCCGGGCCTCGACGTCGGCAGGATCGACGCCGCGGCGCCAGTCGCCGGGCACCCAATCCACCTGCAGGCCGAACCGCTGGGCCATCGCATGCCACAGCGACGCGAACTGCCCGGTTTCATACATCAGCACCCGGTCGCCGCGCTCCAGCGTGTTGACGATCGCCGCCTCCCACGCGCCGGTGCCGGAGGCTGGGAAGATGACGACCGGGCCGGAGGTGCCGAACACCGTCTGGCAGCCCGCCAGCACGGCGCGGCCGAGCCGGCCGAACTCGGGGCCGCGGTGGTCGATCGTGGGCCGGTCGATGGCGCGCAGGATACGGTCGGGCACGTTGCTCGGACCCGGTATCTGCAGGAAGTGCCGGCCGCTCTTGAATGCCCCGCTTGTGCCAGTGCTTGTGCCAGTCATGACGTGCCTCGGAAGTGGATGCATTTTTCTGCTCGCACCTTCGCGGCTGTATGGCAAGCGCGTGTTTTTGCAATCCAACTCCGCTGCCGCATAGTGCCGCGATGACCACGACCAGCGACGTCGCGAACGTCCTGCCCAGCCCGCCCTGGTGAGCGACGTCCGCCTGATTGGGTTCAGCAGCCGCGCCCCGCTCGAGGACGCGCTGGCCTGGATCGACGCCCATACCGCGACGCTGCCGGCCGAACTTGTCGCCTTGGCCGGCGCGGCTGGACGGGTGCTGGCCACGCCGGTCACGAGCCCGGTCGACTGGCCCGGCGCCGACTGCGCCGCGACGGACGGCTATGCCGTGCAGGCCGCCGACACTGAAGGCGCCAGCGAATACAATCCATTGCCGCTCCAGCGCCATGCGCTGATTGCAGCCGGCCAGCCCATGCCGGCCGGGACCGACGCTGTCCTGCCGTTTGCGTCGGCGCAGCCGGGCGGCCCTTTGCTGGAGGTGTTGGCGCCGATCGCCCGAGGCGCCGGCGTCGACCGCCGGGGCAACGGCGTGCGGATAGGGGGCATGATGGCCGTCGGAGCCGTGCGCCCGCAAACCCTCGCGCTGCTGATGGCGTTGGGAGCGGACCCGGTCGCCGTCGTGCGCCGGCCCGTGGTAGCGCTGGTGGTAGCGGGGCCGAAATCCGGGCCCGACCTACTTACGCCGATGCTTGAAACCCTGGTTGCCCGCGATGGCGGGATTGCGGAGGCGATGCCGCTGCCGGCAGCCGGGGCCGACCTGATCCTGATGGCGGGCCGCACCGGGGCCGGGCCGGATGACGACATGCCGCTGGTCCTGGCGAACGCGGGCGGCATGTTGGACATGCATGGCATTGCGGTGCGGCCCGGCGACTCTGCAGGCCTCGGCCGCATCGGTGGCATACCCACGCTGCTGCTGCCCGGCGCGCCCCATGCCTGCCTCGCGATCTATGACCTGTTGGCAGCACGGGCGGTGCGCCGCATGGCGGGACTGCAGCCTTTGGAGCCCTATCCGAGTACGGAAAGAGTTCTGGAACGTAAGGTGGTGTCGGCCGTCGGCTTCACCGACGTCATTCAGGTCAACGTCACTCGCACGCACGCGATCCCCCTGGGCACCGCCGACGCCAGCACGCTGGCCACTCTCGTTCAGGCAGATGGTTTTATGGTCGTGCCCGAAACCAGCGAGGGATTTCCCCCTGGGGCGAGCGTCCGCGTCCATATATACGGCGTATGACGCTCAATCTCCGCATCCTCCGCCGCGCCGCACGCCAGGAGCAGTTCCTCGATGTCGTGAGCCGGGACGAAGCCGAAGCCCGCTTCCGCCGCCACCTGCGGATGGAGCCGCTGGGCGCAGAGGCGGTCCCGCTTGCCAACGCACGGGGCCGGGTGCTGGCGCACAACGTGGTGGCGCCGCTGGACGTGCCGGGATTTGACCGCGCCAGCGTGGATGGCTTTGCGCTCCGTGCGGAGGATACGATTGATGCAAGCGACTCGCAGCCCGTCGTGCTGCGGCTCAACACCGAGGTCCTGACGCCCGGCGTCGCACCGACGCAGGCGATAACACCTGGTACAGCCGCCGTGATCGCTACGGGCGGCATGGTGCCGCGCGGCGCCGACGCGGTCGTCATGGTCGAGCAAACCGAGCTGATGGACGGTCCGCCGCTTGCCATCGAGCTGCGCCGGGCCGCGACGCCGGGCCAATACATCGCGACGACCGGATCCGACATCGCGCGTGGCGAGGTTGTTCTACGCCGCGGCCGGCTGCTGACGTCGCGCGAGATCGGCATGCTCGCCGCGGTGGGGCTGGCCGACGTGCCAGTCTGGCGCAGGCCGCGCGTCGCGGTGTTCTCGACCGGGGACGAGATCGTGGCGCCGGGCAGCCCGATCCATCCGGGCCAGGTGTTCGACAGCAACGCCGCCATCCTCGCCGCCGCGATCGAGGAGGCCGGCGGCGAACCGGTCCCGCTCGGCATCGTGCCCGACGACGCCGACGCGCTGCAGGCCCGGTTGGACCAGGCGCTGGCGGCGGGCGATATGGTGGTGCTGTCCGGCGGCACGTCGAAGGGCGCGGGGGACCTCGCGTATCAGGTGGTCGCAGGCCTGGCCGATCCCGGCGTCGTGGTGCATGGCGTTGCGCTGAAGCCCGGCAAGCCGCTTTGCCTTGTAGTGCATGGGGGAAAACCGGTCGTGGTGCTGCCGGGGTTCCCGACTTCGGCGATCTTCACCTTCCATGAGTTCGTCGCGCCGGTGATCCGCGCCTTCGCCGGCCTGCCCGCCGCCCGGCCGGAGACCGTCGACGCCACGCTGCCGCTGCGCATCGCCTCCGAGCGGGGGCGGACTGAGTATGTGATGGTCTCGTTGATGCAGGCGCCAGAGGGCGGGCTGCTGGCCTATCCGACCGCAAAGGGGTCCGGCGCCGTCACGGGATTTGCACAGGCGGACGGGTTCTTCGCGGTGCCGGCGCTGACCGAGGCGGTGCCGGCCGGCACGGCGGTCCAGGTGCAGTTGATCGGCGCGGCGGCCGGCGCAGCGGACCTAGTCGTGATCGGCAGCCATTGCGTGGGGCTGGACATGCTGATCGGCCTGCTGGAGCAGGATGGGCTGAGCGTGAAGTCGCTCGCGGTCGGCAGCTCCGGCGGGCTCGCGGCGGCGCGGCGGGGCGAGTGCGATCTGGCCGGGGTCCACCTGATGGACCCGGCGAACGGTGAGTATAACCGGCCGTTCCTAACCGACGCCCTACGCCTCGTGCCGGGCTATGGCCGCCTGCAGGGTGTGGTGTTCCGGCCGGATGATGCACGGTTCAACGGGCTGACGGATGCCGCCGATGCCATGCGCGTCGAGGGTGCGCTGATGATGAATCGCAACGCGGGATCGGGCACGCGCATCCTGATCGACCGGATGCTGGGCGGTGCGCGTCCGCCGGGCTATTCGGCGCAGACCAAGTCGCACAACGCGGTCGCCGTCGCGGTGGCGCAGGGCCGGGCGGATTGGGGCGTGGCAATCCGGACCGTGGCGGCCGAGTACGGGCTGGGCTTCCTGCCGCTGCAGGCCGAGCAATACGACTTTGTGGCGCCGGCGGCCCGGCTTGACCGCGTTCCGGTACAGCGCTTTCTGGAGCTGCTGCGGCTGCCGGCGACGCGGGCGGCCCTGCGCACGAGGGGGTTCGAGCTGTCCGATGATTGAGCCGACGATCGGCGTCGTCCTGGCTGGCGGCCTGGCCCGGCGCCTGGGCGGTGGGGACAAGGCGCTGCGCATAGTGGGCGGCCAAACCGTTCTGGCCCGGCTGATCGGCCGCCTGACGCCGCAAGTGACGCGGCTGATTTTGAACGCCAACGAGGATGCGGCGCGGTTCGCAAAGTTCGGTCTGCCGGTGGTGGGCGACGACCTGCCGGACCGGCCGGGGCCGCTGGCGGGCGTGCTGGCCGGGCTGGATTGGGCCGCGCAGTTCGCGCCGGAAGCGCAATGGGTCGTGACCGTGCCGGGCGATGCACCGTTCTTGCCGAGGGATTTGGTGGTCCGGCTGCATGCTGCCCGGGGCGAGGCGACGCTGGCCTGCGCCGCGTCGGGCGGACGCATGCATCCGGTGGTGACGCTCTGGCCTGTGGCGCTGCGGCACGATCTGCGCCGGGCTTTGGTGGACGAGGACCTGCATAAGGTCGGCGCCTATGTCGGGCGCAATGACCCCGCAGTTGTCGAGTGGCTGGTCGAGGGCGTGGACCCGTTCTTCAACGTGAACACGCCTGCCGACCTGTCGAAAGCCGACTGGCTGGCTATCAGGCGTTTATCTGAACAAGGCTGAACGAACTCGGCTTGGACAGGGAAAGCAGCCCCTGACGCGTCGAGAGTGCGGTTTGTGCCCCCTTATTTACCTTGCCGGCGTGGTTTGGGGTGATTTGCCAGGTTTTCCAGGCCTGGCCATCCTTGGTGCCGACGAGGGCGCCGTCCTTGCCCGCAGTCACAGCATAGGTCGAACCATCGGCTTTGAATGAGAAGTTGTTCACCGACAGCAGGCTCGGCACGGCGTCGCCGCGAGGACCTTTCGTGGTCGTGTCCGGTTGAACGCTGATGCCGCTTCCAGCAAGGTCGATTCCGATCCGTGCAGTCGAGTATTTGAGATATGCATCGGATGCAGCTTTGAAGGCATCCGTTTTGGCCTGACCAATAATTTTCGCGGCATTGGCCCAATCGAAATGACCTACTGAGTCGGCAATATCGTTATGTATTTTGATTTCTTCCATCAACGAATCAACCCTGCGCTCGGCAGGCGTTCCGGAAGAGGAACCTACTGCGACAGAAATCGCCACGGTGTCGGACGGCGTTGCGGATGCCGCTTCAGCGAGCGTTAGCGGCAAAGCTGGTCCAGCCGAAGCCAGTGGTAAGAGTTGTCCAGTCGAAGATGCTGCAGAAATCGCGGTCATGGCGGGCCTCCTTTCCATCCCAGCCTCGCATTACTTCTTTAAGTAATCTTTAAGACGAGTTGCGTCATACCGTAACGCTACTCGAGGGGCGGCGGAAATCGAGGACATCAGCGAGCTTGCCCCACAAGAATTCAAATAAGACAGAGGTAAATGGTACAAAGATGAGAAACTGACTTCATACAACCGTTAGCTGTTTTGACCCTGTTCACGCCTGAATGTCTAAATCAGGTTACCACAGCAAAACTGAGTGGCTCTGTCATCGGCAACATGCATGTCGGCCGGTTTCCTCACCATCCATCAGTTTAGCAGGCAGTCCCAGAGCTTTGGCAGCGGCAGGGCTCGGAGCATAAGCCTGACAGCTGTGCGGAGGCCTCGGGTGAACCAGGAGAGCTT
>JAABUY010001977.1_pt1 | contig 25659 bp, 24 predicted proteins | sample 5560271 | NCBI WGS metagenome assembly JAABUY01 (sample SAMN10711886, study PRJNA513374) | rock metagenome | isolation source: Antarctica rocks | place: Antarctica: Victoria Land, University Valley | reverse complement strand
AACGTTATCGAGTCGGAACGTCAGGCTGCAGGCACCAGCATGGGCGCTGGCGTCACAACGGCCCCGGCAAGCACCTTGGCACCAAACAGGATCGCCCGCTCATCGAGGACGAGGTCTCCCTGGTGCAGGTCGTAGGTCCGTCCGCCGGGCGTGCGGGTGCCGAGCCGGGCCATCGCGCCGGGGAGCTTCGTGAGGTACCACGCGAAGTCCTCGCCGCCGAGCGACTGGGTCGTGGACGTGCCGACGAGCCCGGCCTCGCGCGCTGCCGTGCGTAGCACCTCCACCGGGCCGGCCGCGTTGACCACGGGAGGCACGCCGGGCGTGTGGGTGATCTCGGCCGTCACGCCGTAGGGCGCGACGACGGCGAGGACGAGCTCCTCGACGAGTGGGCCGACGGTCTGCCACACCGCGACGTCGAGCATCCGCAGGGTGCCGCTGACCGTGCCCGTCGACGGGATGACGTTCTGCGCCCCGCCCGCGTGGACGCTGCCCCAGACCAGCGCCGCCCCCGCCCGCGGGTCGAGCCGCCGGGACAGGGCGGCCGGGACGTCGGTGACGACCTTCGCCAGTGCGTAGGTGAGGTCCTGGGTCAGGTGCGGACGCGAGGTGTGGCCGCCGAGTCCCTTCAGGGTGACCTCGATGCTGTCGGCCGCCGCGGTGATGGCACCGACGAGGAGACCGACCTCGCCGACGTCGAGGCTCGGGTCGCAGTGGAGTGCGAACACCTCGTCGACGTCGCTCAGCCAGCCTCCCTCGATGATCTCGTGGGCCCCTCCGGGGATGACCTCCTCGGCCGGCTGGAAGACGAGCCGGATGCCGAGATCACGCTGGACGAGGGCGTCGCGCTGGGTCGCGAGCGCGAGGCCGGCACCGAGGACGATGACGGTGTGGGCGTCGTGCCCGCAGGCGTGGGCGACCCCGCTGACCGTGGAGCTCCAGTCCAGGCCGGTGCGCTCGAGCACGGGAAGCGCGTCGAGGTCGGCCCGCAGGGCCAGCCGACGGCCGGGGTGCTCCGGGCCGAGGTCGGCGACGACGCCGCTGTCGGGCAGCCGGGTGACCTTGAAACCCGCGAGCTCGAGCCGGTCGGCGACCAGGGCGCTGGTGCGTCGTTCCTGATGGGACAGCTCGGGGTGTGCGTGGATGTCCCGGCGCAGGGCGATGAGCTCGGGCTCGAGATCGCTGAGAGCGGCGTGCAGGCCGGCGAGCAGGGTGTCCATGGTGCAGGCCACGTTACCGGCGTCCGGGTGGGGCAATCCGAGCCGGGCCCCGGTGCGCCAGGCCCGCGGCGTGCCACGGGCCGCGCCGTGTCAAACCCCCGGTGCGCCACGGGCTGCGCCGTGCCAAACCCCCGGTGCGCCACGGGCCGCGCCGAGGTTACCGGCGTCCGGGTGGGGCCGCCCCGACGGCTACGCTGCGCTGCCATGCCTGTGTCAGCCGAACCGGTCATCCACCCCGAGGTCGCCGAGGCGCTTCGAGCCGGACGGGGGGTCGTCGCCCTCGAGAGCACGATCCTCGCCCACGGCCTCCCCCGCGGCGACAACCGGCGGATCGCCGACGAGATCGAGGAGGCCGTCCGCGGCGGCGCGGCGGTCCACGGCGCCGGGACAGTCCGCGGCGCCGGGGCAGTTCCGGCCACCATCGCCATCCTCGACGGTGTCGTCCACATCGGGCTGACGCCCGACGAGCTGGACCGGCTCTGCCTGGGGGACGACGTCCTCAAGCTGAGCCTTCGTGACGTCGGCGTCGCGACGGCACTGGGCCGGACCGGGGCGACGACGGTCGCCTCGACGTCGGCGCTGGCGCACCGGGCGGGCATCCGCGTCTTTGCGACGGGCGGGCTCGGTGGGGTCCACCGCGGCGCGGCGGAGACCTTCGACGTCTCCGCCGACCTCGGCGTCCTCGCCCGGACGCCGGTGCTCGTCGTCTGCGCCGGAGTCAAGTCGATCCTCGATGTCGCAGCAACTCTGGAGGTCCTGGAGTCCTTCTCCGTCCCGGTCCTCGGCTACCGGACCACCTCCTTCCCGGGCTTCTACCTTTCCGACTCCGGTCACCAGACGCCGTGGCGCGTCGAGTCCGCGGCGGAGGCGGCGGCCATCGTGCACGCCCGGCTCGTGCTCGACACCGACCCGGCCGGCGTCGTCCTCGCGAACCCCCTGCCGGTCGGCCGCCAGGTCGACCCCCGGTTGCACGACCGGCTCGTCGCCGAGGGGCTCGCCCTGCTGGCCCGCGAAGGAGTCCGCGGCAAGGACGTCACGCCGCGGCTGCTCGAGTTCTTCCACGAGAACTCTGGAGGTGAGAGCCTGCGGGCCAACGTCGAGCTCGTCCTCGCCAACGCGGCTCTCGCCGGCGAGGTGGCCGTCGAGCTCGCCAGCCTCGAGCTCGCCGGCCGATGAGCCGCTCGCCGGCTGGCGAGCCGGGCCCCACGGCCGATGAGCCGGGCCCCCCGGCCTGGGGGCCGGGTGCCACGCCGGTGAGCAGGGTGCCGACGAGCGGGATGCTGCGGCCGACAGGCCGGGTTCCCAGGCCGGTAGTCGTCGTCGGTGACGTCGGCATCGACGTGCTCACCCGAGCCCAGATGCCGGTCGTGCAAGGCGGGGAGGCGACGTCCCGTATCTCCCTCGTCCCGGGTGGAGCCGGGGGGAACACCGCCGCGTGGCTGGCGGCCCATGCCGTCGACGTCTCGCTCCTTGCGCGGATCGGCAACGACCAGGCGGGCGTCACGGCTCGCGGAGCGCTCGAGTCGGCCGGCGTCCGGTGTGTCTTCTCGGTCGATGACGTCCTGCCCACGGGTGTCGTCGTCGTCCTCGTGGACGCGTCCGGTGAGCGCACGATGTTCTCCGACCGCGGTGCCAACACGGCGTTTCGCGCCGAGGGCGTACTCCTCGACGACGCAGCCAATGCTGTCGAGGCGCAGGGACTGCCGCACCTGCACCTCAGTGGCTACGTCCTCCTCGACGCCGGCTCGCGTGCGGCAGGGCTCGCCGCTCTCGCCGAAGCCCGCGTCCGCGGCTGGACCACGTCGGTCGACCCCCAGACGGCCGAGCTCGTGGCCGAGGTGGGAGCCGCCGAGTTTCTCGGCTGGGTGGGCGGCGTCGACCTGCTCCTGCCCAACGAGGTCGAGGCCCGGGCGCTGGGCGGACCCGACGCCATCCTCGCCGAGGTCGAGCAAGTCGTCGTGACCTACGGCGCCGACGGCGCGCGGTGGTTCACGCCAGAGGGCGACGTGCGCGCCGCCGCACCCTCGGTCCACTGCATCGACTCGACCGGAGCCGGCGACGCCTTCAACGCCGGGCTTCTCGCCAGCTGGCTCACCGACGGGGATCCGGCACGGGCACTGCACGCTGCGGTCGCAGCCGGCAGCGCGGCAGCCGCCGGCATCGGCGCACGGCCGCGGCTCTAGACGAAAACCGCTGCAAGACACGGGTATGCCGTGCGACCGAGTCGCATGCGCGGCAGCCGCCAGCCCCGGGACACGGCCGCGGCTGTGGACGGAAACCCCTGCGGGACAGCGGTATGCCGTGCGGCCCGGCCGCACGGCATACCTCGGGTGGAGCTTTCAGCGTGGGGTGCGAGCTGCCGCCATCCCGTCGTAGAAGGCCGTCGACTCCTTCTTGTAGAGCAGGAAGATGATGTAGGCACCGAGGACGAGGCTGACCAGCCCGAGAATGAGGCTCAGAGCCGGGGTCCTCCCCTGCGCCAGGTTGGAGACGATGGACAGCACCGACACCACGAAGAAGACGGTGGCAACGATGCGAGCCCATTTCTTGCCCTTGCCGTTGGCCGAGGCCATCCACAGCCACAGCCCCGCTCCGAGCAGGCCGAAGATGACCGCGGCCACGAGTCCAGCGGTTGCGGCAGTGTTGACGGTGCTCTCCGACATCGGCGTACCGCTGTCGACGCCGGCCTGGCGGACCATGTCCTTGATGCTGCCGATGGTCGCCAGGGCGGCGATCAGACTCAGTACCGAGAGGACGGCTCCCACCCTCATCAGCATCACCGCCTGCTTGATGGGCTGCGGCTGGGTCGTGGTGCCGGCCGTGGCGTAGGGGCTTCCCGGCCCTTGATCCGGCGGCGGCGGGGCCGACGCGTAGGGAGGCGCCTGGCCGTACTGCTGCCCGGCGGGTGGCGGTGCGGAGCCGTACTGTGGCGTGCCGTAGCCGCCCGGGTTCCGCTGCTGGGGAGTGGGCGGCTGTGGCGTGCCGTAGCCGCCCGGGTTCTGCGGCTGGCTGGGATCCTGCGGAGGCTGGCTGCTCATGTGATGTCCCCTGTCGTTGGTCCTCCGAGTCGTGCATCCGTGCTCGACTCTAGCGAAAGAGCGACCTGGAGCAGGGGATGCCGGCCGTGAAAAGGTCGCGGGCACCGGCATTCGCCCGAGGCGCGTAGCGCGAGCGGTCAGAACGCATCCCGGGGGACGTAGACGCCCCACACCTCGCGCAGGGCGTGCGCCACCTCGCCGCCGGTGGCGCGCAGGCGCAGCGCCTCCTTCATCGGGTAGAGCACGTTGTCCGTACCCCGGGCGGCGTCCTGAAGCCGGGCGAGGGCGGCCGTGACGGCGGCGTTGTCCCGCTCGGCGCGCAGGGTGGCCAGCCGCGCGACCTGCTCCTGTTCGATGGCAGGGTCGACGCGCAGGGGCACGTAGGCCTCCTCCTGGTCCACCCGAAAACGGTTGAGCCCCACGATGGTTCGCTCCTGGTGGTCAATATCGAGGGCGATCCGGTAGGCCGACCGCTCGATCTCGGACTTCTGGAAGCCCTCCTCGATGGCAGCGACCGCACCGCCCTTGTCCTCGACCAGGGTCATCAGCGCCAGCACGGCGTCCTCGAGGTCGTCGGTCATCGCCTCCATGACGTAGGAGCCGGCGAACGGGTCCACCGTCTTGGTCACGTCGGTCTCGTAGGCGATGACCTGCTGGGTGCGCAGGGCCAGGCGGGCCGCCTTCTGCGTCGGCAGGGCGATCGCCTCGTCGTAGGAGTTCGTGTGCAGGGACTGGGTGCCCCCGAGGACGGCGCCGAGCCCCTGGAGGGCGACGCGGACGAGGTTGACCTCGGGCTGCTGGGCGGTGAGCTGCACCCCGGCCGTCTGAGTGTGGAAGCGGAGCATGAGCGACCGGGGGTCCTTCGCGCCGAACTCCTCGCGCATCACCTTCGCCCAGATCCGGCGGGCGGCGCGGAACTTCGCGACCTCCTCGAGGAGGGTGGTCCGCGCGACGAAGAAGAACGACAGGCGGGGGGCGAAGGCGTCCACACCGAGCCCGGCCGCCTGCGCCGCCCGGACGTACTCCTTGGCGTTGGCGAGGGTGAAGGCGATCTCCTGCACGGGGGTCGCGCCGGCCTCGGCCATGTGGTAGCCGGAGATGGAGATTGTGTTCCAGCGCGGTATCTCCTTGTGGCAGTAGGAGAACACGTCGGAGACAAGGCGCAGGGAGTCCTTGGGCGGATAGATGTAGGTCCCCCTGGCGATGTACTCCTTGAGGACGTCGTTCTGGATGGTCCCCGTCAGCTGCTCGCCGCGAATGCCGTTCTCCTCGGCGACGAGCTCGTAGAGCAGGAGCAGCACGGCGCCCGGCGCGTTGATCGTCATCGACGTCGACAGCTTGTCCAGCGGCAGCCCGTCGAAGAGCAGCCGCATGTCGTCCAGCGAGTCGATGGCGACACCGACCTTGCCGACCTCGCCGTGGCTGACCGGCTCGTCCGAGTCGTAGCCCATCTGCGTCGGCAGGTCGAAGGCCACGGACAGCCCACCGGTCCCGGCCGCCACGAGCTGGTGGTAACGCTCGTTGGACTCCTTCGCCGTCCCGAAGCCGGCGTACTGGCGCATGGTCCACGGCCGCCCGGTGTACATCGACGGGTAGACGCCGCGCGTGTAGGGGTACTCCCCCGGCTCCCCGAGCTGGGTCGCCGGGTCGAAGCCGCTCAGGTCCTGCGGTCCGTAGACCTCCTTGATCGGCAGGTCGGACTCACTGCGGTTGCCTTCTACCATGAGGCGGAGCCTAGCGAGCGCGTATGCCGGGCAGTCGCCTTCGTGGTCAACCTCACCGGCCATGGGTGGCGAGGGTCCCACGTGCCGGCTCACCCGGCATACCGACGGGTGGCGGGACGCGTCCGACCAGCGGTGTCGAGGCTGGCGTGGGGACGAAGAACGGGACCGAACCCGGCGGTCAAGCGTGCCGGACGGCTTTGAGGACGGTCGCTCCCGTTGTTCGTCCCCGGGCCCGCCGCTCAGCGACCGCGGTAAGGATGGTCGCGGCCACCCACTGCGGGTCGGACATCACCTGCTCCCAGGAGAACCGCAGCACCAGCCAGCCCCGGACGACGAGCTCGTCGTAGCGGCGGCAGTCGCGCTCCATGAGCTTGCGCTTGCCGTGGAACTCGAAGCTGTCCGCCTCCAGGACGATCCGCAGCTCCTCGTCGGCGAGGTCCACGCGGGCGAAGAAGCGGCCGTCCCTGATCGCGACCTGAGGCGCCACGGTCAGTCCAGGAACACCGAGGGCGATCGCCCGCAGCACCGACTCGAACGGGTTGGCCGCCCGGGGGTGCGCCGCCGCCGCCAGGGCCAGCACTCGTCGACGTGACCTGGGAGGCAGGACCAGGGCAGCGAGCTGGACCTCGCGAGGCTTCAGCCCGTCGCGCCAGGAGGAGTCGAAGACGGCGAGCGCCTCGTCGAACGGGAGGTCGAGGCAGCAGTCGATGACGGTCCGGACCTGCGTCGTCACCCACCCGTCGACCTCGGCTGCCCCGAGCGTGCGCCAGTGCAGCACGACGCCCGTGCGGCGGGCCCGCGCCACGTTGCGGTTACTGGGAACCGTGACGTGCGGCAGCAGCGGGCCCGTCTTCACCTCCCACCCCCAGTGGACGGCTGCTGACAGGTGCGAGCAGACGCCGCTGAGCCGGGACGCGGCGGCGCGGTCGGGCTCGGCGTGGGGCAGCTTATACCGCCCGCGCGAGGACCGGACGATCGCCTTGTCCTCCAACGCGGCCGCGATGATCCGCCAGGGCACCCGCCGCTTGAGCTGGCCCCACGTGGCCACTCCTCCCAGCGCGTTCAGCTGCGTCACGGCGTCGTCCATGTGGTCAGCCTGCCGAGCCTTCGCCTCACCGGTCCGTCGTCATCCACAGGCAGCCCTCGTATGCCGGAGCACACAACCGCTCTTCCTGGCACCTCCCGGCCGCACGGGACGACGAGCGACGGGGTCTGGGTCCGGGTCTGAACACTCACGCTCGCCGGCCGACCGCGCTGGGGACGAATGACGGGAGCGGTTTCACCACTCACGCTCGCCGGCCGACCGCGGACAGCCTCGCTCCCGTTGTTCGTCCCCGGCGGCGGGCGGGGCGCCGAAAATCTGGCCCCCGTCGGCGAGAACGCCCAGGCATCGGATCCCGGCGCTGTTGCCGGCTGCCTGGCGTCGGGTCCCGTTCGGTCTCCCCCTGCATCGTTGCGCCGGCGCGTCGCACCAGCCCGTCGCGCCCGCCCGTCGCGCCCGCGCCCGAACCCGAAGACCTATGCCGGTCAGGTCAGATCGGTGCGGCCGGCCGCCTTGAGGGCCTCGACCACGGCCTTGACGTCCTGGGCGCGCTCCCTCGACATGACCAGGAGCGCGTCAGGGGTGTCGACGACGACCACGTCGTCGAGTCCGATGAGGGCGATGGTGCGGCGGCCGGCGGCGATGATCCCCGTGGCGTCGACGGTGACGACCTCGCCCGGATCGCCGATGACCTTCACGCCGGGACGGCCCTCGACGTCAGCGAGCAGTGCACCGAGAGAAGCGAAGTCGCCGACGTCGTCCCAGGTGAACGAGGCCGGGACGACGGCCACGAGCCCGTCCCGGGCAGCCGGCTCGGCAATGGCGTGGTCGATGGCAATTTTCGTCAGCCTGGGCCAGACGTCGCCGAGCCGGGCCGGATCGGCGGCGATCGAGCGCAGTCCGGTGGCCAGCTCGGGGTCGTAGGCCGCCAGTGTGTCGAGCAGCACCGAGGCCCGGAAGACGAACATTCCGGCGTTCCACCAGAACCCGCCGGCGGTGAGGTACTCGGCGGCTGTCGCGGCATCCGGCTTCTCGACGAAGGCCGCGACTGCGCGCGCACTCGGCGCGCCGGCGACGTCCAAGGGTGCCCCCTCTCGGATGTAGCCGAACCCTGTCGACGGGCCGGTGGGCGTGATGCCCAGCGTGACGATCCCGCCCGTCCGGGCCACCGCGACCGTCTGGCGCACCGCGGCCTGGAACTCGCCCAGCTGCCCGATGACGTGGTCCGCGTGGAACGAGCCGATCACGGCCGACGGGTCCCGGCGTTCGATCACCGCCGCGGCCAGCCCGATGGCGGGCATCGAGTCGCGCGGGCTCGGCTCGGCCAAGATGTTCTCAGCCGCCACATCGGGCAGCTGCGCCCGAACAGCACTGGCATGCGCCTCCCCGGTCACGACGACGACGCGGTCCGAGACCAGGGGCATGAGGCGGTCCACCGTCGACTGCAGCAGGGTGCGCCCCGTGCCGGTGAGGTCGTGGAGGAACTTCGGCGAGGCCTGCCGTGACAGCGGCCAGAGCCGGGTCCCCGCGCCGCCGGCCGGGATGACGGCCCAGAACCCGTCGATCGGCTCCACCGGCTCGACCACGTTCCCCGTCATGGGCACCGAGGCTAGGCCATCGGACCCGGCCCGCCCGCGCGAGGCGCGCACCCGGCATACCGGAACGAGAGATTGTCCACACGTGCCTCAGGTCCCATCCGCACGGAGGGGCCGAACTCGCGAGATACCGTTGTCAGGTGGCCACCTCGACCGTCCCCGCAGGACAGATCAGTGCTCGGCGCACCACGGTCGCCATGAAGATGGTCATGGCCGTGACCGGTGCGCTGTTCGTCCTCTACGTCCTCATGCACATGTACGGAAACCTCAAGCTGTTCGGGGGCCAGGCGGCATACGAGGAGTACGCGCACCACCTGCGAGTGCTCGGAGAGCCGATCCTTCCCTACTCCGGGTTCCTGTGGCTCTTCCGGACGGCGCTGATCGTCGCCGTCATCGCGCACATCTACTCGGCGTTCTACCTCTGGAGTCGCGCCCAGGGCGCGCGGACGACGAGGTACCAGGTGAAGAAGGCCACATCGTCCACGCTCTCCTCGCGCACCATGCGCTGGGGCGGCGTCGCACTGCTCCTCTTCATCATCTTCCACCTCCTGCAGTTCACGACGAACACCATTCAGGTCAACGGAATTCATTCGAGCAGCTACGTGCGGGTCGTGTCCAGCTTCCAGGTCTGGTGGGTCGTCCTCATCTACGTCCTGGCGATGGGGGCCCTCGCGATGCACGTGCGGCACGGCATCTGGAGCGCGAGCCAGACTCTCGGGTGGACGAGCACGGCGCGGTCTCGTCGCCGGGCCAACCAGCTCGGGGTCGTCGTTGCGACCGTCGTCGCGGTCGGCTTCCTCCTGCCGCCGCTGTCCATCTTCCTCCGCCTGATCAAGTAGGGACCATGACCGACACCACGACCCCCGCACCCGCCGTCCACGACGTCGGTCTCGCCACGGGCCTCTACCGCGGGGGCACGGAGATCGGGGACACCAAGGCCCCGAAGGGCCCGATCGCGGAGCGGTGGGGCACCCGCCAGTTCGAGGCCGAGCTGGTCAACCCGGCCAACCGCCGCAAGCTCAGCGTGATCATCGTCGGCACCGGTCTGGCCGGCGCCTCCGCGGCGGCGACCCTCGGGGAGGCCGGCTACCGCGTCACGTCGTTCTGCTACCAGGACTCGCCGCGACGGGCCCACTCGATCGCCGCGCAGGGTGGCATCAACGCGGCGAAGAACTACAAGGAGGACGGCGACTCGGTCTACCGCCTCTTCTACGACACCGTGAAAGGCGGGGACTTCCGCTCCCGGGAGTCCAACGTCTACCGTCTCGCGCAGGTCAGCGCCGACATCATCGACCAGTGTGTCGCCCAAGGCGTGCCCTTCGCCCGGGAGTACGGCGGCATGCTCGACAACAGGTCCTTCGGTGGCGTCCAGGTCTCGCGCACCTTCTACGCACGAGGGCAGACGGGTCAGCAGCTGCTCATCGGCGCCTACCAGGCGCTCGAGCGGCAGATTGTGGCCGGCACCGTGGAGATGAAGGCACGCCACGAGATGCTCGAGCTCGTCGTCGTCGATGGCCGGGCCCGCGGCGTCATCGTCCGCGACATGGTCACCGGCGAGGTCGAGACCCACCTCGCCGACGCCGTCGTCCTCGCGAGCGGCGGCTACGGCAACGTCTTCTACCTCTCGACCAACGCCATGGGCTGCAACGTGACGGCGACGTGGCGGGCCCACCGCAAGGGCGCCTACTTCGGCAACCCCTGCTACACCCAGATCCACCCGACCTGCATCCCCGTCGCAGGCGAGCACCAGTCGAAGCTCACGCTCATGAGCGAGTCCCTGCGCAACGACGGCCGCATCTGGGTGCCGAAGAACCGCGAGGACTGCGACAAGGGCCCGCGCGAGATCCCCGAGGCGGACCGCGACTACTACCTCGAGCGGATCTACCCCGCGTTCGGCAACCTCGTCCCGCGCGACATCGCCTCCCGCCAGGCCAAGAACGTCTGCGACGAGGGCCGTGGCGTCGGCCCGCTCGTCGGCGACTTCCGCCGTGGGGTCTACCTCGACTTCACCGACGCCCTTCAGCGGATGAGCAACGAGGCGGTTGCCGACAAGTACGGAAACCTCCTTGACATGTACCAGCGGATCACCGGCGAGAACCCCTACGAGGTGCCGATGCGCATCTACCCCGCGGTGCACTACACGATGGGCGGCCTGTGGGTCGACTACGACCTGCAGTCCAACCTCCCGGGGCTGTTCGTCACCGGTGAGGCCAACTTCTCCGACCACGGCGCCAACCGGCTTGGCGCCTCGGCCCTCATGCAGGGCCTCGCCGACGGCTACTTCGTCCTGCCGAACACGATCCGCGACTACCTCGCCCACGGCCCCTACCCGCAGGTCGCGCCGAGCCACGAGGCGGTCGTTGCAGCCCGCGTCGCGGTGGACGCGCGGATCGAGAAGCTGCTCTCCATCCAGGGCGAGCGCACCGTCGACTCCTTCCACAAGGAGCTCGGCAGCATCATGTGGGAGTACTGCGGGATGGAGCGGTCCGAGGAAGGCCTGCTCAAGGGCATCGACCTCATCCGCGGCCTGCGGGACGAGTTCTGGCGCAACGTGCGGGTGCTCGGGTCGGGCGAGGAGATCAACCAGTCGCTCGAGAAGGCCGGCCGGGTCGCAGACTTCCTCGAGCTCGGCGAGCTCATGTGCATCGACGCCCTGCACCGGCGCGAGTCCTGCGGCGGGCACTTCCGGACCGAGAGCCGCACCGAGGACGGCGAGGCCCTGCGCAACGACGACGACTTCGCGTACGTCGCGGCGTGGGAGTTCGGTCAGGCAGAGGGCGACGGCGGCGCTGGTGCACTCGTGCCCGTCCTGCACAAGGAAGACCTGGCCTACGAGTACGTGCACCTGAAGCAACGGAGCTACAAGTGAAGATCACCCTCAAGATCTGGCGCCAGGCGAACGCCGGGGCCGACGGCCGGATGGCCACCTACGAGGTGGACGACATCACGCCGGACATGTCGTTCCTCGAGATGCTCGACGTCCTCAACGAGCAGCTCATCCTCGGGGACGAGGATCCGGTCGCGTTCGACAGCGACTGCCGCGAAGGCATCTGCGGCACCTGCGGTTTGATGATCAACGGCGACGCACACGGCCCCGAGATCTCGGCCGTCTGCCAGCTGCACATGCGCTCGTTCGAGGACGGCGAGACGATCACCGTCGAGCCGTGGCGGGCGACCGCGTTCCCGGTACTCAAGGACCTCGTCGTCGACCGGTCGGCGCTCGACCGGATCGTCCAGTCCGGCGGCTACGTCAGCGTCAACACCGGCGCCGCTCCCGACGCCCACAGCGTGCTGGTGCACAAGGACGACGCCGACCGGGCGTTCGGCGCCGCGGCCTGCATCCAGTGCGGCGCCTGCGTCGCCGCCTGCCCGAACGCCTCCGCCATGCTCTTCATGGGCGCCAAGGTCGCCCACCTCGGGCTGCTGCCCCAGGGCCAGCCCGAGCGCGACGCGCGGGTGGTCTCGATGGTCAGCCAGCACGACTACGAGGGTTTCGGTGGCTGCACCAACATCGGCGAGTGCTCCGCCGCCTGCCCCAAGGAGATCCCCCTCGACGTCATCTCCTTCCTCAACCGCGACGTCCGCGTGGCCCTGCGCCACGGCGAGTAGGACTGTCGCACAACGAAAACGCGAAAGGCCCCGGTATGCCGGGTGCCCGCCCAGCAGCCCGGGTCACTTCCCCCGCCGGCTCACCTCCCCCCAGCCGGGTTGACCGGTCGGCGTCAGACCTTGCGGCGGCGGATCGTGTTGCCGAGCCAGACGAGCGGGTCGTACCGGCGGTCGACGAGGCGCTCCTTCATCGGGATGATCGCGTTGTCGGTGATCTTGATGTGCTCCGGGCAGACCTCGGTGCAGCACTTGGTGATGTTGCACATGCCGATGCCCTGGTCGTCGCGGGCCGACTCGACGCGGTCGGTGCGCACATCGAGCGGGTGCATGTCCAGCTCGGCGGCCCGGATGAGGAAGCGCGGCCCGGCGAACGCCTCCTTGTTGTCCTCGTGGTCGCGCACGACGTGGCAGGTGTCCTGGCAGAGGAAGCACTCGATGCACTTGCGGAACTCCTGCGAGCGCTCGACGTCGACCTGCTCCATCCGGTAGTCACCCGGAGCGAGATCGGGAGGTGCGAACGACGCGATCTGGCGCGCCTTGGTGAAGTTGAACGACACGTCGGTGACGAGGTCCTTGATCACCGGGAAGGCGCGCATCGGCGTGACGGTGACCGTCTCGCCCTCGGTGAAGGTCGACATCCGGGTCATGCACAGCAGCTTCGGCATGCCGTTGATCTCGGCGCTGCACGAGCCGCACTTGCCGGCCTTGCAGTTCCAGCGGACGGCGAGGTCGCCGCTCTGGGTCGCCTGGAGCCGGTGGATGATGTCGAGGACGACCTCCCCCTCGTTGACCTCGATGGTGTAGTCGACGAGCCCGCCGCCGTCGGCGTCCCCGCGCCAGACCCGAAAGTGCGCGTCGTAGCTCATGTTCCGCTCTCCTCGGCCGTGGCGGGCGCAGCCGGCAGCCTCGCCAGCTCCTCGTCAGTGAGGTACTTCGCAAGCTCGTCTCGCTTGAACAGGGCGAGGAGGTCCTCGCGCATCGGGCCCAGAGGCTGTTCGTTGACCTCGATGCCGTTCTCGCTGGCCGAGCAGATGAGGTTCTTCAGCCGCCAGGCCGGATCCATCTTCGGGAAGTCGTCGCGGGTGTGGCCGCCGCGGCTCTCCTGACGCGCCAGCGCAGCCCGGGCGACGCACTCGCTGACCACGAGCATGTTGCGCAGGTCCAGGGCGAGGTGCCAGCCGGGGTTGAACTGGCGGTGTCCCTCGACGGTGAGGTGCCGGGCCCGGGTCCTGAGCTCCTCCAGCTTGGCCAGCGCCCGCTCGATCTCCTCAGCGGTGCGGATGATGCCGACAAGGTCGTTCATCGTCTGCTGCAGCTCCTGGTGGAGGGTGTACGGGTTCTCGCCGCCCTCCTCCTCGAAGGGCGCGAGCGCCTGCCGGGCCGCCGAGTCGATCACGGCCTGGTCCACGCTCGGGCGGTCCTTACCCAGGCCTTGGACGTATGCCGCGGCGCCGAGTCCCGCGCGGGCGCCGAAGACGAGCAGGTCCGACAGGGAGTTGCCACCGAGGCGGTTGGAACCGTGCATGCCGCCCGAGACCTCGCCAGCAGCGAAGAGACCGGGCACCCGTGCGGCCGCCGCACTGTCGGGCTCGACCTCGACGCCGCCCATGACGTAGTGGCAGGTCGGGCCGACCTCCATCGCCTCCGTCGTGATGTCGACGTCGGCGAGCTCCTTGAACTGGTGGTGCATCGACGGGAGCCGCTTCATGATCTCGGCGGCGTCGCGGCGCGAGGCGATGTCCAGGAAGACCCCGCCGTGCGGCGAGCCGCGCCCGGCCTTGACCTCGGAGTTGATCGCCCGGGCGACCTCGTCGCGGGGCAGCAGCTCGGGTGGACGCTTGTTGCGGTCGGGGTCGGTGTACCACCGGTCGCCCTCGTCCTCGCTCTCGGCGTACTGGCCGCGGAACACGTCGGGCACGTAGTCGAACATGAAGCGCTTGCCCTCGGAGTTCTTCAGCACCCCGCCGTCCCCGCGGACCGACTCCGTGACGAGGATGCCCTTGACCGAGGGCGGCCACACCATGCCGGTCGGGTGGAACTGGACGAACTCCATGTTCACCAGCGTCGACCCGGCCCGCAGCGCCAGCGCGTGCCCGTCCCCGGTGTACTCCCAGGAGTTGGAGGTCACCTTGAAGGACTTGCCGATGCCTCCGGTCGCCAGGACGACCGCCGGCGCCGTGAAGCGGACGAAGCGTCCGGACTCGCGCCAGTAGCCGAAGGCCCCGGCGATCGCTCCCGAGGAGTCAAGGAGCAGCTCGGTGACGGTGCACTCGTGGAAGACCCTGAGCCGGCCCTCGGCGTCACCGGACTCGCGCTGGTCGTCCTGCTGCAGCGACACGATCTTCTGCTGCATCGTGCGGATCAGCTCGAGGCCAGTCCGGTCGCCGACGTGCGCGAGCCGGGGGTACTCGTGGCCGCCGAAGTTGCGCTGGCTGATCTTTCCGTCGGAGGTGCGGTCGAAGAGCGCGCCGTAGGTCTCCAGCTCCCAGACCCGGTCGGGAGCCTCCTTCGCGTGCAGCTCGGCCATCCGCCACGAGTTGAGGAACTTGCCCCCGCGCATCGTGTCGCCGAAGTGGACCTTCCAGCTGTCGTTGCTGTTGACGTTGCCCATGCTCGCGGCGATGCCGCCCTCGGCCATGACGGTGTGGGCCTTGCCGAACAGGGACTTGCAGATGACGGCGGTGCGCATGCCGGCCTCGCGGGAGGCGATCGCAGCGCGCAGGCCGGCGCCGCCGGCCCCGATGATCACCACGTCGTAGTCGTAGTGCTCGACCTCGCCGCTCATCAGTTGACCAGCCGCAGGTCCGAGATGACCCCGGACGAGACCAGGGCGATGTAGGCGTCGGTAAGCATCAGCGTGCCCAGCGTCGTCCAGGCGAGCTCCATGTGCCGGGTGTTCAGCGCGGACACGGAGGTCCAGGCACGGTAGCGCAGCGGGTGCTTCGAGAAGTGCTTGAGCCGCCCGCCGATGAGGTGCCGGCAGGAGTGGCAGGAGGCGGTGTAGAGCCAGAGGAAGACGACGTTGACGACCATGATCACCGTGCCCAGCCCGATGCCGAAGCCGCCGTTCCCGCCCCGGAACCCCCGGAGCATGTCATAGGTGTTGACCAGCGAGACGAGGATCGCGGCGTAGAAGAAGTACCGGTGGATGTTCTGCATGATCAGCGGGAACCGGGTCTCACCGGTGTACTTCCCGTGCGGCTCGGCCACCGCGCAGGCCGGCGGCGAGAGCCAGAACGCCCGGTAGTAGGCCTTGCGGTAGTAGTAGCAGGTCAGCCGGAAGCCGAGGAGGAAGGGCAGCACCAGCAGCGCGAACGGCACGAACGGCGGGAAGTCGCCGAACCAGGTGCCGAAGTCGCGCGCGGCCGGGATGCAGGAGCTCGAGACGCAGGGCGAGGAGAACGGCGAGAGGTAGTGGTACTCCTCGACGAAGTACGCGCGCTGCGACGCGGTCCTGACCAGCGCATAGAGCAGCCAGATGACGAGCAGGGTGAAGGTGATTGCGGGCTGGAGCCACCACCGGTCGGTGCGCAGGGTCCGGTCGGCGATCGCGGCTCGAGCCGGGGCGCCGACGCCCTCGCCCATCGACCCGGCAGCCGGGGAGTCTCCGCCCAGGTCCGTGCTCATCCTCGAGTCCTCCACCTTCGTCGGTCCGCCGCCGCTCACTGTAACGCCTGTGCTTCAGGGCACCTGAGTGGGTCGAGGAGCCAGCGAGGCGGGCCGAGGAGCCAGCGAGGCGGGCCGAGGAGCCAGCGAGGCGGGTCGCGGACGGGCCGACATCGGCCCCGGGACGGCGCCGCTGAAGGCCTGAGTCACATAGGCTGCTGGGGTCATGTCGCCGACGACCCGCACCCCATGGGCCACCAGCTGCCCAGCTGCCATGGTGCGCGGGGTTCTCGCCGCGATATCCGCGGTGGGGATGGCGATTACCCTCACGGCAGGGCCGGCCCTCGCCCTGGCCAGCGACTCCACCCCCGCGCCGACACAGTCGACGCCGCCGGCTGCCGTCCCTGCGCGCCCCTGTCCGCCCGGTTCGACACCCACCCAGCCGCCCGGACTCCTGCCCAACGCGACACTCCCGCCCAACGCGACACTCCCGCCCAACGCGACGCAGCCCGACGGCGGCGTCCTGACCACGACCTGTGCCGTTGCGCCACCAACGCCGTTCCCGGGCCCGTCGATCTCCCCGGCCGACACCGTCGGCGGACCACAGCTCGCGGGGGCCGGCATACTCGTCAACGGGTCGCCTTCCGTGCCGGCCCCGCCCGTGGTCACCGACGTCTCCTACGTCATCTCGGACCTCACGACGGGCGACGTCCTCGCCGCCATGAACCCGCACGCCCTGCTTCCGCCGGCGAGCACGCTGAAGACCCTCACCACGCTCGTCACCATGCCCGTCCTCAGCCCCACGACGGTCGTGACGGCCACTCCCGAGGAGGTCGCCGCCGACGGGACCCGGGTCGGGATGGTCGAGGGCAGTCCATACACCGTCGACCAGCTCTTCACCGGGCTCATCCTCGCCAGCGGCAACGACGCGGCATACGCGCTCGCCGACGCCTATGGCGGCCGGGCGAAGACGCTCGCCGCGATGAACCAGCGCGCCCAAGACCTCGGCGCCTGGGACACCGTCGCCAAGGACCCCTCGGGGCTCGACACGGACGGGCAGCAGTCGAGCGCGTACGACCTCTCGCTCTTCGGCCGTGCGGTGATGCAGCTGCCCGAGTTCCGTCGCTACGCGGCGCTCAGGGACGTCACCTTCCCCGGGGGCACCGAGCGAGGGGGCAAGGTCCATCCGCCGTTCCAGATCGCCAACCACAACACCCTGCTCGCGCACTACCCGGGCACGATCGGTGTCAAGAACGGCCACACGAGCGGCGCGCGGTACACCTTCATCGGGGCGGTGACCCGCGGCGAGCGCACGCTGCTCATCACCGAGATGGGCGGTGTCGCCGTCCCGAACTGGCAGCCGACCGCTGCGTTGCTCGACTGGGCCTTCGCCAACGCCGGTCAGCTCCAGCCGGTCGGACGGCTCGTCGCTCCCGGAGCTCCCCAACCGCCGGAGTGGCGCGGAGAGGCCAGCACGCCGCACAGCTCCACCCCGCCGGCAATCGGTCCCGGGGGGCCGGGCAGCAAGGTCGGTGGGGGGCCGCCGCTCGGCGCCGCTGGCCCGACGCCGCCACCCCCGGCGGCCGCAGGCAAGGTGACGTCCACGCAGACGGTCGCCGGACAACTTGAGACGTATGCCGTGCCGGCCGTCGCGCTCGCGGCGCTCGCCGGGTGGGTGCTCGCCCGCCGCCGGCGCCGTCGCTCCGCCTGACCCGGGCGTCACGCGCGCCGCCTGACCCGGGCGCCACGCGCGCCGCCTGACCGGGCACCAAGGGGCCGCCTTCGGCCCGACCCGGCCTCGGAGCAGGCCAACCCCGCTCAGCGGCGGCTGAACACCGCACGGACCGTGCGCCCGACCGCACCGAGCGCGATCGCTGCCGTGACACCGAGCACGGCCCCGGCCGCGATCGAGGTGCGGTCCTGCGTCCGCGGGCCGAAGGCCGGTATGCCGCGCACCGCCCTGGACCGCCCGTCGCCCAAGTCGACCTCGCCGCCGTGCTCGGTCGCACCTGGTGTTCGCGGCGCCTCGGCTCCTGCTGCAACGGTGGACGCCTCGAGGCCGGCATGGTGCACGTCGATGTCGTCGGCGACCCAGGAGGCGGCCAGGAGAACGATCCTCGCGATGAGGTTGAGCCAGAAGAGCAGCCCGATCACGAGGACGATCGACCCGAAGAGCGGGCTCTTCGTCGCGTTGCTGATCAGCTGGACGCCGAAGATCTTGACGACCGACAGGCCGACTCCTCCGAGCAGGGCGCCCTTGCGGACGTCGGGCCACGGCAAGGGAGCACCGGACAGGACGCGCAGGAGGAGCACCATGACGCCGACGTCCACGGCGAAGCCGACGACCAGGCCGACCACCGTCACCAGGACGGGACTCTCCCCCAGCCCGACCCGCTGGGCGAGGCCGCTGGCCCCGCTGCCGAGGAGGCTGGTCAGGATCCCGGACAGGAGCACGCCGACGCCGAGCGAGGCGAACACCCCGAGGTCGCGCAGCTTGTCCGTGATGAGGTTGCCGGGAGATCCGGCCAGACCGAACATGGCCCGGATCGCGTCGCGCATGGCGCCGACCCACCCCACGCCGGAGAGGATGAGGCTGACGACGGCCACCAGGCCCCCGATGGTGAGCACCGACACCTTCGGCGCCTTGAGCTCGAGCAGCCCGTTGGGGTTGTCGGCCGTCTTGACGAAGTTGGGGAGCGACTGGTTGAGCGAGCGCGCGACCGAGTCGACGAGCTCCGGATGTCCGCGCAGGACGAAGCCGAAGATCACCGCCGCGATGGCGACCGCCGGAAAGATCGAGAAGAAGCCGTAGTAGGCGATGCCGGCCGCGAGCAGGTTGCCGCGGGACTCGCCGAAGCGGCTCCAGACGCGCCAGGCCTGGGTCTGCTGGACCCGCTCGAGGAGCCGCTTCACCGGGAGGGCTCCTCGCCCAGGGCGAACTCGCGGACCGGGGTCCACGTCCCGTCATCGTCCTGCTCGTAGAGATGGAAGCACGGCACCTCGAACGTCGCGGCGTAGTCGGCGAGGGCGTCGAACGCGAGGTCGAGACGGTCCTCGTCGACGTCGTGGGCCACGGTGACGTGCGGGTGGTAGGGGTAGGAGAGCTCGCGCGACCACCGGCCCGACCGCAGGGACCGCTCGAGCTGCTCGCACGCCGAGATTCCCCGGGCCACCTGGACGAAGACGACGTCCGAGACGGGCCGGAAGGTCCCCGTCCCACGCAGCACCATGGTGAAGGGGCCGGTCGTCGCGGCGGCCGTGTCCAGGTGCTCGACGAGGTCAGCGAGGCCGTCTGGGGTGACCGGCGTGGGGCCGAGGAGCGTCACGTGGGCCGGGATCGCGTGAGCCAGGGGGTCACCGAAGGCGGCGCGGCGCTGCTGCAGGTCGTCGGCGAACGGTGCGGGCACGGGGATCGAGACGCCCACTACGGTGACGTCGTCGGAGCCCGCGTCTTCAGCGTCAGACATGCGTGCATTCTGTCAGGACCGCGGGTTGGCGCGGCGACGGGGATCCGGCCGGCCGGTACGGTGTCCCCGTGCCAGCCCCCGCCGACGCAGCCGAGCAGTTCCGCCGCGAGTTCGGGGTCGCGCCCGACGGGGTCTGGTCAGCGCCCGGCCGGGTGAACCTCATCGGTGAGCACACGGACTACAACGGCGGGCTCGCCCTGCCGATCGCCCTCCCCCGACGCACGTATGCCGCGGTGCGCCTTCGCGACGACGGTCGCCTGCGGCTGAGCAGCGACTTCTCCGACGCGGGTGTCGTCGACGTCGACGTGACGAACATCGCGCCGGACATCCCGGGCGGCTGGGGGTCCTATCCGGCCGGGGTGCTCTGGGCAGTGCGGGAGGCGGGGCACGCCCTGCCCGGTGCCGACGTCCACATCAGCAGCGACGTGCCGGTCGGCGCCGGCCTGTCGAGCTCGGCCGCCATCGAGTGCTGCGTCGCCGCCGCCGTGTCCGACCTGCTCGGCCTGGGGCTGCTCGCGGACGACGAGGGTCGCGCCCGGCTGGCGACCTGGTGCCAGCAGGGCGAGAACGTTATTGCGCGGGCGCCGACCGGAGGGATGGACCAGGCGATCTCGATGCGGGGGGTCGAGGCGCACGCCACGCTGCTCGACTGCCGCACCGGCGCCGTCGAGCAGGTCCCGTTCGACCTTACGGCGCACGACATGGCCCTGCTCGTCGTCGACACCCGGGCCGAGCACGCCCTGGTCGACGGGCAGTACGCCGAGCGCCGCACGTCCTGTGAGGACGCGGTGGCACTGCTCGGCATCGACTCGCTGCGGGACATCGACATGGACGCCCTCGACGGCTCCCTGAGCCGGCTCGGCGACGACGTCGCGCGGGCCCGGGTCCGTCACGTCGTCACCGAGATCGACCGCGTCGTCCAGTGTGTCCAGGCCCTGCGCGCAACGGACTTCGAGGAGGTGGGCCGGCTGTTCGTGGCGTCCCACGCCTCGCTGCGCGACGACTACGAGGTGTCCTGCCGTGAGCTCGACCTCGTGGTCGAGACCGCTGTGACCGGGGGTGCCCTCGGGGCGAGGATGACCGGCGGCGGGTTCGGCGGCTCCGCCATCGCCCTCGTCCGCGCCGATGCCGTGGACTCGCTCAGCACCTCTGTGACGCAGGCTTTCGACTCGGCTGGCCTGCGCCGTCCGGACTGCTTCGCCGTGACCGCCGGGGCAGCCGCGGGCCGGGACGCCTGACCCGGCTGCACGGCATACGGGCCGAGCCGGTTCGCAGCCAGTCACCCCACTCAGCACAGCTTGCGACACTCAGCGCAGGGTATGCCGTGTGCTGAGTGACCGTAGCTGTGCTGAGTCCAGCGGTCGATGGCGAGCCACCTCGCGCAAGCGGATCCGGCTCCAAGGGACTGCTGCTGCAGCGGTGGTGAAGAAGCGGTTCACCGTCGCAGCGGGGCGGATGCGGTTGCCCGCAGCATGATGATCAAAAAATCTGATCATCATGCGTACATTGACGGCAACTGAGGCCAGCCGCTCTTTCGCTGCGATTCTCGACGAAGCCCAACGCGGAAACGCGGTGGTGGTCACTCGGGGTGGCCGACGAGTCGCCACCATCGGTCCAGCCAAGGGCGGCAACGGCGCCGAGGTCCTCGCGCTGCTGGGTGCGAACCCGGCCGACGGGGACTTCGCTGCTGACGTCCTTGCGGCTCGAGAAGCAGTCGTACTCGAAGGACCGGCGTGGCCCGCAGACTGATCGTCGACACCGGAGTGTTGGTGGCATCCGAGCGGGCGCGCACCCAGCTGGCCGGCGTCATCACCGAGGACGACGACCTCGTGGTGGCCGCCGTGACGGTGGCCGAGCTGCGCACCGGCATCGAGCTTGCCGCTGAATGTCACCGTGCGGCACGTAGCGAGTTCCTCGTCAAGGTTCTGGAGACCTTGCCGGTCGAGCCATACGAGCTAGCCACGGCGGAGGCGCACGGGCGCCTGCTCGCCCATGTCCACCGCAGCGGGACGAGGCCCGGAGCCCACGACTTCTTCATCGCGGCGACAGCCGTCGCCACCAACGGCACCGTACTGACCATGGACCGTAACGCCCATTTCGATGCTCTGCCTGGCGTTGACTGCATCGTCCTGAGCTGAGAGCAGCCTGCCGTCGGCGAGTTCAGGGGGTGCGCCATGGCGGCGCTTCCTGTCCGGCCCAGCCAAAGGCGGCGCTATGTGCGGTAGGCGTCGGCGCGGCCGCGGATGTCCAGCACCGTTACGACGTGCCGGTCCTCATCGATGAGATAGCGCACGTGGTAGCTGCTGCGGCGGGCGACCCAGTGCCCGGCAAAGGGAGCGTGCAGCGGCTTGCCGAGTCGCTGAGGGTTGTCGCGCAGGGCACCGTCGATGAGCTCCCAGGCCGCGGCGGCGACCTTGACGGGCAGCTCATCGGTCAGGGCGCGGCGCGCGGGTCGGGCGAGCTCGACGCCGTATCTCACGCCGCGCCGGTGGCGCGCTGGACTCGTTTGGCAACGAGCCGGGCGACGTCCTCACCCGCGGTCACGTCTCCGGCCTCTATCGCTTGCTGCGCCTCGTTGAGGCGCTCATGGTCGATCGGGTCGTTGAGCAGAGCGAGGGTCTCCATGATCGACTCGTAGTCGTCGACGGACATCACCACGGCGGCGGGAGTGCCGTTGCGGGTGATGGTCAGCGTGTTGTGGGTGCGGGTCACCTCATCGACGAGGGCCGACAGCCGATTCCGGACGGTGGCGAGCGGCAGGGTGGTCATCGCCATTATCCTAGCCATCTCCACTCCGCCAGACCAAGGCACCCTCATTCCTCGGGACCCACCCGTAGAAGCTGAGGACAAACTCGATCGAGAAGAGGGGCGAAGCGCCGCAAGTGGCGGATGCGGCCGCCGGGTGGGTGTTGGACACCCGCTGTCGCTCGACGAGCCAGTTCGTAGCGGTTCGTAGCGGTTCGTAGCACAGCCCGATACACTCGGATCATGACGAGAGAGATCAGTCAGCGCGAGCTGCGCAACGACAGTGGTGCGATCCTGCGGGCCGTCGAGTCGGGCGAGGACTTCGTCGTGACTCGAAATGGAACCGCGCTGGCCGAGCTGCGTCCGCTTCGTCGCCGTCGGTTCGTCGCCAGGGCAGAACTCCTGGCGGCTGCCCGGCAGCTGGCGCCGATGGACGCGGCGGCGTTCCGCTCGGACGTGGACGAGATCCTGGACCAGCGTCTCGACCGAGACCTCGATGCCTGAGGCTGGCATCCTCGGCACGTCGGTCGTGATCGATCTCGCCAGCCTCGACGGCGCGCTGCTACCCGAGGAGTCTGCTATCACCGCCGTTACGCTCGCTGAGCTCGCCGCCGGCCCCCACGCGACCCACGATGCGATCGAGCGGTCGATCCGGCAGGAGCGACTGCAGTGGGCCGAGGCCACCTTCGACGCTGTGCCGTTCGACACCGCCGCGGCACGCTGCTACGGGCGGATGTACGCCCTCGTCCGAGCGGCCCGACGGCAGCCACGCGCGCGTCTCGCTGACCTGATGATCGCCTCCATCGCCGCCGCGCACCATCTGCCCCTCTACACCCGCAATCCCGCAGACTTCACCGGCCTCGACTCAATGATCTCGGTGATCACCATCTGACTCGGCGCGGTCCGTCGGCATCTCCTTGGGTCAGCGAGCCGCGTGCAGGACGACACGCGGCGACGCCCGCACCTGTCCGATGAGCGCGTCCCCCACAGTGCTCCACCGCTCGAACGGACGGACCACGGCGTTGACCGGGTAACCGAGACCGGCCTCGGCGCGTTCGGCCATAACATGCGCGCATGAGACCGCTACGGGTGGCCGTCGTCGGATGCGGCACGGCTGGTCCGGCGGTCGCCCTCATGCTCCACCGGGACGGGCACGACGTGCACCTGGTCGAGCGAGTGCCCGATCCCGGACCGGTGGGGGCGGGCATCCTCCTGCAGCATCTGGGACAGGAGGTCCTGCACCGGATCGGGGTCGGCGACGTTCTGCGTGCCCAGTCGCCGGACGTGACACGAGTCGACGCCACGGCGATGGACGGCCGTCGGGTCATGGGATTCGACTACGGCGACCTGCCCGGAGGCGTCCCCGGGTGGGGCGTCCACCGCGGCACCCTCTTCCAGACGCTGCTCGACGCTGTCCGCGCCGAGGCGGTGCCGCTGGAGACCGGCGTGACCGTGACGGCCGTGCGTCCCGGCTCCGACGGGATGGTCGTGCGCACCGACAGCGCGGGCGACCGCTCCTACGACCTCGTCATCGGCGCCGACGGTGCCGAGTCGCTCGTCCGCCACGAGACCGGGCTTGCTCGCCATGACCGGCTCTATCCCTACGGCGCCCTGTGGGCGGTCGTCGACGACCCCGAGCAACGCGGCGGTCCGACCCTCTACCAGCGTTACGACGGCACCCGGCACTACCTGGGCACCCTGCCGACGGGGCCCGCCCGGTCGAGCGTGTTCTGGTCGATCCGTGAACGCGACATCGACGCGGTCGTGGCCGAGGGAGTCGACGCCTGGCGCGAGCAGGCACGTGCCTTCGCCGGCGAGCACGACTACCTGCTCCAACGGGTCACCCACCTCCTGCCGGCCCGCTACCGGCACGTCCACTGCGCCCAGCCGGACCGCCACCATCCCGACCGCGACTCGGGCGTCGTCCTGCTCGGGGACGCGGCCCATGGCATGAGTCCGCAGCTCGGCGCTGGTGGCTCCCTTGCCCTGGCCGACGCCTGGACCCTCGCGGCGATGCTGCGGCGCCATGACAGCGTGACGGCGGCACTGACGGCATACCGGCTCGAGCGCCGGGCGCACATCCGGTGGTACTCCTTGTTCTCCCGCCTCATGGTGCCGGCCTTCCAGTCCGACCTGGACGTCCTGGCGTGGCCGCGCGACCACGTCCTCGGGGCGATGACTGCCCGGCCCTGGGTGCGCCGGATCATGGTGTCGACCCTCATGGGCGCCCAGACGTCACCCTGGACGTCATGGAGACTGCCCGACTAGGGCTGGAGCAGGGCGGCCCTGTGCAGCGCGGTGATGTTGAGGCGATAGACGGTGTATGCCGTGGTGTTGGAATGTCGAAGGCCGCGTCTGGAAGCGCTCGTGGAGGTGTGCTCGACCCCGTCATCGAGAAGCTCAAGCTGAGCATGACGGCAGACCAGCTGGCCGGCCGGGTGAACGCAACCGTGCCGCTCGACACGGTCGTCATCGAGGTCACTGTCACCGACGCAAGCCCGGAACAGGCAGCTCGGATCGCCGACACCCTCGGTGAGCAGTTTCCGGCCACCATCGTGGAGCTCGAGCAGGTGGCCCCGGGCCAAGCCAGCCCAGTCAAGGTCACTCTGGTCCGCAAGGCCCAGGTCGATTCGACACCGATCAGCCCCAAACCGAGCCGCAACATCGGCCTCGGCGTGGTGCTGGGCCTTCTTCTCGGCTTCGGACTCGCCCTGCTCCGGGATCTGCTGGATACGACGATCAAGGGAGAACGGGACGCCGAAGAGGTCACCGACGCGACGATCATCGGTGGCATTTCCTACGAAGCGGACGCGCCCAAGCACCCGCTCATCGCACATGCCGACCCCCGCTCGCACCGGGCCGAAGCGTTCCGCTCGCTACGAACCAATCTTCGCTTCATCGACGCGGCCAACCACCCCCGCTCCATCGTCTTCACCTCATCCATGCCGGGCGAGGGCAAGACGACGACGACGGCCAACCTTGCGCTGACCATCGCCGCCGCCGGGCAGCGGGTGTGCGTCATCGAGGGTGACCTGCGCCGGCCGCGGCTGCTCGACTACATGGGGCTCGAGGGCTCCGTGGGACTGACCGACATCCTCATTGGCCGCACGGAGATTGGCGACGTTCTTCAACAGTTCGGAGACCACCATGTGGGCTCTCGGTGCCGGAGCCATCCCGCCCAACCCCAGTGAGCTTCTGGGCTCCCCGATCATGGCCGAGACCCTCCACGAACTGGAGGGCCGCTTCGACTATGTCCTCATCGACGCGCCGCCGCTGCTGCCGGTCACCGACGCGGCGATCCTCAGCACCGTCGCTGGAGGAGCCGTCGTCGTCGTCGGGTCGGGAGTGGTGCACAAGGAGCACCTGCGGCGCGCGCTCATCGCCCTCGAGGCGGTCGGTGCCAACACGCTGGGCCTGGTGCTCAACCGCATTCCCAAGGGCGATGGGCACAGCTACGGCGACTACCGGTATGAGTACAGCGGCGACTCTAAGGATCCACGTTAAAATAACCTAGGTTTTATGGTGTGATGGCTTTACGGTTGTGCTATGGCGGTGGACATGCAGGTGGCAGAGGCTGCGGGGCGCAGGTACACGGCGTTGCGGGCGCATCTGGATG
>JAABUY010001976.1_pt1 | contig 25663 bp, 24 predicted proteins | sample 5560271 | NCBI WGS metagenome assembly JAABUY01 (sample SAMN10711886, study PRJNA513374) | rock metagenome | isolation source: Antarctica rocks | place: Antarctica: Victoria Land, University Valley | reverse complement strand
GCGAGGCTCCAGGCGGACCACCTCTCAGCCGTGCCCGTGGGCCGGCTGATGCGTGACGCCGACACCTCGGCGTAGTCAGGGCACGGCCGAGCGCGGATTGCGCAGCGGCTTCAGCGTCGGCTCGATCTGAGCGCGCAGGTGCTCGAACTGCGGGGTCAGCGACAGCTTCTCGCCGAGGTGCTTCAGCGGCTCGTCGACCGTGAAGCCCGGGCCGATGGTGGCGATCTCAAACAGCACCCCGGAGGGCTCGCGGAAGTACACCGAGCGGAAGTAGTGCCGGTCGATCACGGGCGTCGCGTGCGCTCCGGTCCGCGCCACGGCCCGCTGCCACTGCTCGATCTCCTCGGGAGCCGCCGCCCAGGCGACGTGGTGGACGGTGCCCGCCCCCGCCGCTGGTCGCTCTTGCGGGGCCTGATCGAAGACGTAGCGGCCGCCCCGGCGCTCCCCGCGGACCTCGTAGGAGTCCTGGCCCGCGGGACGGAACCCGAGCGTCTGCTCCAGGAGACTCCGGCTGCGGGCCGGCTCGACGGCGTAGGCCCGCACCGCCTCGAAGCCCTGCAGCGCCACCTCGGCGGGGATCTCCGGGTGACGGGCGATCAGCGGCTCGTCCGGCGGGTGCACGATCGCCAGCTCGTGCTCCAGCCCCTCCGGGTCACGGAAGCGCAGCGAGGCTCCGGTCCGCACCGGGTCATGCGCTGCGAGGCGCTGCTCCCAGAACGCCAGCGCCTCAGCGCTCGCCAGCCGCCACACGATCCGGTGGACCATCCCGGCTCCGGGTCGACCCTGCCGCAGGTCCGGGTATTCGAAGAAGGTGATGTCCGAGCCCGGTTCGCCCACCTCGTCGGCGTAGAACAGGTGGTACACAGAGGTCTGGTCCTGGTTGACCGACTTCTTGACCAGCCGTAGCCCCAGCAGGTCGGCGTAGAAGTCGACGTTGCGCTGGGCATCGGCGGTGATGGCGGTGATGTGGTGGATGCCCTCGAGCTTCATCTGCTCGCGTCGCTGCACCGCCGCCCCGGCCCTCTCGAAGCTGCCCTACTTACCAGTGCACACCGCGCGTCGCCCGGGCGAAGGCTCGCTGCTCGAAGGCCCGCTGCTCGGGGGTCGGCTGCTCGATCTCCTGGGGCTTGTCCCCGCCCTCGGGAAACAGCTTGTAGGCCCGGTTGACGACGAGGTCCTGAGCTCCGGGTGCAATCGCGTAGGTCAGCTGGCCGAGATTGCCCAGCGCGGTGGCCACGCGCTTGGGTCGCTTGCGCATGGCATCACAGATCATCTCGGCGGCCTCCTCCGGGCTGAGTGTGGGGAAGCGGTCGTAGATCTTGGTCGGCGCGATCATCGGCGTGCGCACCAGCGGCATGTAGATCGTCGTCATGTGCACGCCATCGTTGATGACCTCCGGTCCGATCGAGCGGGAGAAGGCATCCAGCGCCGCCTTGGAGGCTACATAGGCCGAGAAGCGCGGCGTGTTCATCTGCAGCCCGATCGTGGAGATGTTGATGATGTGGCCCGTCCCCTGCTCGCGCATCACCGGGAGCAGTTTCAGGATCAGCTTGACCGAGGCGAAGTAGTTGAGTTGCATCGTCCGCTCGTAGTCGTGGAAGCGGTCGTAGGCCCGGCTGACCGACCTGCGGATCGATTTACCCGCGTTGTTGACCAGGATGTCGACGTGGCCGTGCTGCTCCAGCACCTCGTCGGCCATCCGGTCGATGTCGTCGGTGTCGCTGAGATCGCAGGGATGCACGTGGGCGACGCCACCGAGCGACTCCACCTCGCGCGCCACCTCCTGAAGCTTCTTCTCGGTGCGCGCGACGAGCAGTATGGTTCCCCCCGCTCTGCCGAGCTGCAGGGCGGTGGACTTGCCGATCCCCTGCGAGGCGCCGGTGATGAGCGTGTTGCGCTCCCTTACGACGCCGGGGAGCGACTGCGCCAGCACGCCACCGGCGGCCGGGATCCGCTGACCGAAGGCCCGCAAGGTCTGGGCGCCCATGACAGCGATGTCGGTGATGCTGGGTGGCATCTGCGCACCGTACACCAGGGCTGAATGGGGTGCGCGAAGACGGAGTGTATTCCGTCCGCTCCCCGTGCGAACATATGTTCGGTCATGTCCCTCGTCGTCTGCATCTTCGTCGCCCGGTTCCAGCTCACGGTTGCGGCCGGCACGCGCGCGGGCCTGTTGCAGGCACCGGCGGCGCTGGCTCCTGAGCCGGGCGGAGCGCAGCAGGTGGGAGAGGTGTCGCCGGCAGCGGAGGCGTTCGGGGTCCATGAGGGGATGCGCCTGGGCGAGGCGCTGGCCCGGTGTCCGCGGCTGATGCTGGTGCCGCCCGACCCTGCCGGAGTCGCGGACTCCTGGGAGCGGCTGCTCGTGCGACTGGAGTCGATCGGGTCGGCCGTCGAGCCTGAGCGGCCCGGGCTCGTGTGCTTCGACGCCTCGGGCCTGCTCCGCTTGCACGGGGGTCTCGACGGGGTGCTAGCGGCGAGCCGGCGCGCCCTGCGCACGCCGGCTCGCTTCGGCGTGGCCTCCTCGCGCTTTGCCGCGGTGGCGGCGGCGAGCAGGGCGCGGGTGCGGCGAGCGGAGATCGTGCCGGGCGCCACCACCGGGCCGGGCGCTCGCGGAAGCGGTCCCCGTGAGCGCGCGCGAGCCGGGGCGCGGGCATACCTGGCCTCGATGCCGGTGGCGCTGCTGCGAGCCCGCCCGGCACTGGCCGGGCTGCCCGAGGCGCTCGAGCGCCTCGGGGTGAAGACGCTGGGGGAACTGGCGGCACTGCCCCCGGCGGCACTGGCCGATCGCTTCGGCTCCGCCGGGCTGCAGGCGCGTGAGCTCGCCGACGGCGGTGATGCCGAACTGTGCCCACGCCCTCCCGCCGAGCTGGCCAGTGAGGAGCTCGAGCTGCCCGAGGCGAGCTCCGGCGCTCAGCTCGAGCGAGCGTTGGGCCTGCTGATCGACCGGCTGCTGGCTCGGCGCGAGCGGCGCGGTCGGACGCTGCGCGCAGTCGTGGTCTCGGCCGTGCTCGTCGAGGGGGGCGGAACCTGGCGCGAGCAGGTCAGCTTTCGCGAGGCGCTCGCCGATCCCGTGCGCATGCGGCTGGCGTTGGCGCAGCGGTTGACGGTGATTCCCGCTCCCGCCGAGCGGCTCCGGCTCGCCGTCGAGCGTTTCGGCCCTGCGGCCAGCCAGCAGTGCGCCCTGCTGGACGATCCCGCCGCCGCTCGCAGGGCCCGGCTGCGGGAGGCGATCGGTCAGGTGCGTACGGCGGCGGGAGCGGATGCGGCGCTGCGGGTGCTGGAAGTGGATCCGGACTCCCGCTTTCCGGAGCGGCGAGCGCTCCTGACCCCGTTCGAGGGCTAGGGTCCAGGTGAGTGGTCCTCGGCGACTGGCGATTCCGCGGCGGGCGGCAGTGAAGTGCGCCGATGAGGGAACGCCGTCGATAGTTGACGGCCGGGAGGTGGAGGCGGTGCGGGAGTCCTGGCTGATCGAGGATCGCTGGTGGACCGAGCGCCCGCTGCGCCGGCGCTACTGGGAGATCGTCACCACCTGCGGCCGGGACGAGGTCATCTTCCACGACCTGGAGGGAGGCAGGTGGTGGCGGCAGCGATGAGCGGCTGGTAGAACAATTCCACTTGCCCGTGGCGCCAGACGGCCTCCCTGGTGGCGGGTCCGTGGTCGGCTCGGGAGCCATCGTTCTCGGGCGCAGGCCGAAGCCCCCCGCCTGTGGGCCCTGACAGCGGGCCTCCTCGCCGCGGCCGCGGTGGTGATTCCCTTCGCGGACAGCGGTCGGGTGGGATCCTGGGAGCGGGGATCAATGACGACATGGCCGAGCACCTGCTCGCCGCCTGCACGCTCCAGGGCCATCTCGCTGCCTCCACCAGTAAGCTGGTCGCCTCCGGGTATCCCGTCGGTCCCCACGCGCTGGCCGCCGCGCTGGCCCAGCTCACCGGCATATCGCTCGAACGTTCGATCATGCAACACCACGGCGGGGATCCTCCAGCTCCAGTCAAATCGGTCCCCCTCGTGTAACAGTTGCCGTGTACGCGGCAACGTCAAGCTGTCGGGCCTTGGAGATACGCTCCGCCGCGATGCGAATCGGCTACGGACGGGTCCAACCGCGCCGGCGATCGAGCTTGTCATCACCAAGCTCGATCGCCTCGGACGCTCCCTCGAGCATTTGATCGACCCTCCGCGCTGCTGCAGGGCCGCGGCGTTGACCTCGTTGTGCTCGATCAGGGAATCGACACGTCCACCGCGATCGGCCGGCTGTTCTTTCAGATCATCGGCGCCGTCGCCGAGTTCGAGCACGCACTGCTCTCAGAGCGCACCCGGGACGGCCTCGCCGCCGCGCGGGCCCGTGGGCGCTACCGGCGGCCAGAAACCGAAGCTCGGCCCCCGGCAAGTGAAGCTCGCCCGACAGATGTACGCAGCGGGCGCGCGTCACGGGCGTCGAGGACATTTAATCGACAGGCGGACACGGCGCCTGACCGACAGCACAACCTCCGCTCAAGATAAACAGCGAGAGTGGTGGAAGTGCCGGCTGGCCAGCCACGGCTGCCAGCCCTCAGAGCCCTGGAGCGCCTCGACGGCCCGACGGGCGTACTCCCGATCCGCGCGGCGGCGTCGGCGTGCTCACCCTCGGTCAGTTTGCGCCTGGTGGTGGTGGTCACGGACACGGGTGCTCCCTTCCCTTTGGGGTGGGGCCCCGCACCCGCGGGGCCCCAGGGGCTTTCATGCGGCCTTGAGCACGGCTGGCTCGCCTGGATCGGCCCGTCCGTCGGTCGGTAGCCGACCCCCACACGGTTTCGCACGAACCGACCGTCGCCCGGCTGCCGTGAGCACCGCTCAGACACACCACCAACGCCAACCGGGTTGGTGGCGAGGGCGGCTGGTAGCCAGTCGAGCCCCAGTCGAGGATCGAGCGATCCCGCTCGAGCGGGCATGCGGCCGCTACGTCGACTGGTACACGACCCCACTTCGGGCCCCACAGAGGTAATCAGGGCAGTGCCGGAGTGTCTCTAGACTCCGCCCGGATGAGCGCCGTCGAGCTCTCCGTTGACCTCGGCCCGTCCGCGGTGGGAACCTGGAGCGGCGGGCGCTTCATGCGCTTCGGGGTCCCGGTGGACGACGAGCGCTTTATGGCGCTGATCGCCCCCGACCAGGGCATCAGGACCGTGATCACCGCCGATGTCTACGGCGAGGGCCAGGCCGACGAGATGCTCGGCCGCGTGCTCGCCGGCCGCGATCGGGAGGGGGTCTGCATCGTCGGGGCCGTCGGCCACGACTTCTATCGCGGGCAGCGGGACGGGCCCAAGGGGTTTCCGCGCTTCACCGACCCGGCGCTGCGCGCCGAATCTGACTTCGGCGACTACCTGCAGATGGCCACCGAGCGGAGCCTGCAGCGCTGCGGGGTCGACAGCTTCGATCTCCTGCTGCTGCACAACCCCGACCGCATCGGCTACACCAGCCAGGCGGTGTGGCAGGGCATGGCGGCTCTGCGAGAGCAGGGCCTGACGCGGGCGATCGGCGTCGCGCCGGGGCCCGCCAATGGCTTCACGCTGGACCTGATCGACTGCCTGGAGCGATACGGGGAGCTCCTGGACTGGGCCATGATCATCCTCAACCCCCTCGAGCCGTGGCCCGGGGAGCTGTGCCTGCGGGCCGCAGTCACCGCCGGCGTACGGGTGATCACGCGCGTGGTCGACTACGGCGGGTTGTTCTTCGACGACGTCGTTCCCGGCCAGGAGATGGCGCCGCACGATCATCGTCGCTTCCGTCCCGATGGCTGGATCGAAAACGGCCGTGCCCGGCTGGAGCAGATGCGCCCGATCGCCCGGCGCCACGGGCTCACGACGATCCAGCTCGCCTGCCAGTGGAACCTGGCTCACGAACCCGTGCGGTGCGTGGCCCCGACGTTGATCCAGGAGGCGGGACCCGGCGCGCGACCGGTGGAGGAGAAGCGTGCTGAGCTGGCGGCGCTGCCCGGCGAGCTGCGGCTGAGCACGGAGGAGGTGCAGAGGATCCGCGCCATCGGCGACAACACCGGCTCGATGGCGCTGAAGGGGGCCAGCCCCGAGCATGCCGGGGAGGAGCGGCCGGATCGCTGGGCGCTGAACGAGCGTCTGGAGGCCGTGGCCCGCCGCTGGCAGATCGAGCCCGTACGCGACCTGGCCCAGGTCTGAGGGTGCGCACGCTGGTCACCGGCGCCAGCGGTTTTTTTCTCGGCCACGCTGTCTGCGCCGAGCTGCTCACCAGAGGCCACGAGGTCACCGCCCTCGTGCGCCGGGCCGGCTCGGAGCCTGCCGGAACGACACCGGCGCCCGGTGATCTACTGGACCCGGGGGCGCTCAACGTCGCGCTGAACGTCGGCGGCACCCGCCTCCTGCTGGACGCCTGTCGCGCTCATGGCGAGCCGCGCGTGGTGTTCGTATCAACGGTCGTCACCGGTGACGCCCACGGAGAGCTTCTGGACGAGGGGAGCATCCTGCCGGTGCACACCGCCCACGGGCGCTCCAAGCAGCGTGGCGAGGAGCTCATAAGGGAGAGCGGGCTGCCGAGCGTGATCATCCGGCCCAGCCACGTGTACGGAGCGGGCGGGTGGTACGCCTCCGAGATCGTCGGGCGGTTACGTCAGCCCGGCCCTTCGCGGTCGTCGGCGCGGGGCGGAACCTGTGTGGCTGGCGAGACTCGCCACCGGCGCTGATCCTGTCCGCGCCGTCGTGCGCTCGGCCCGCAGCTCCAACGCCCGGATCAAGCAGGAGCTCGGTTGGCGGCCCCAGTTCCCCACCGCGCGCGAGGGCGTTCCCGATGCTGTGGCGGGGCTCGAGGGGTAGCACCGTTCGCGTCCGTCAGTGATGCGAACATGTGTTCGTGTCCTACACGGAGCTGCACTGCCACTCGGCCTTCTCGTTCCTGGACGGAGCCTCCCTTCCCGACGAGCTGGCGGCCGCGGCAGTGGAGCTGGGATACGAGTCCCTGGCCCTCACCGATCACAACACCATCTCGGGAGCGATGGAGTTCGCCGTCTCCGCGCGAGCGCTGGGACTGCGTCCGATCCACGGAGCCGAAATCGATCTGGACGACGGACGCCATCTCACGCTCCTGGTCCAGGACGCCCGGGGTTGGTCGAACCTCTGCCGGATCCTGACCTGCGCCCACGCGCTCACCCGGGAGCAGCCGGGGCCACCTTCACCGCCGCTCGTCTCGCTGCGCACGGTGCTCCATCATGCGGAGGGTCTCGTCTGCCTCAGCGGCTGTGCCCTTCGCGGCGTACACGACGAGCCCACCCTCACACGCTTGCGGGAGGCGTTCGGGCCTGAACGGCTGCGGTTGGAGCTGCAACGGCCGTTCCTGCGGGAGGACCGAGCTCGGAACCGGCGGCTGGACTGGCTGGCCCGGCGACTGGATCTGCGCACCGTGGCCACCGGCAACGTCCATGCCCACGCGCGCACGCGCGGGCCGCTGCAGGATGCGCTGGTCGCCATCCGCCTGCACGCCACGCTCGATGCCTCCGAGCCCGAGCGTCGCGGCAACTTCAGCCATGTGCTCGCCTCACCCCAGGCGATGATGGCTCGCTTCAGCGACCATCCCGATGCCGTGGCCGAGACGGCGCGGCTCTCCGACAGCCTGGGCTTCGACCTCGGCAGCGACCTGGGCTACCGGTATCCGGGTGCTGAGGATCGCGCGGCCATGCGCCAGTTGAGCGAGCTCTGCGACACCAGGTTGCACGAGCGCTACGCCGGGGAGCCCGAGTCCCTGCGCGCCCGCGCCAGCACGCGGCTGGACGAGGAGCTGCGGATCGTCGAGGCCCTCGATCTGCCCGGGTTCTTCCTGCTGCATCACGACCTGCTTCAGCTGGCGCGTGAGGTGGCAGTCGAGGTCCGTGGCCCCGACAGCGCGCGGGCCCTGCTGCCGCCCGGGCGCGGCCGCGGCTCGAGCGTCTCCTCCATCGTCTGCTACCTGACCGGCCTCTCGCATGTCGATCCGATCGCCAACGAGCTGATGATCGGGCGATTTCTCAACGAGGAGCTGACCTCGCTGCCGGACATCGACCTCGACTTCCCCCGAGACATCAGGGCGACGCTCATTCCCCGCATCCACGAGCGCTACGGCCACGATCGCTCCGCTCTGGTGGCCGCATTCCCGACCTTCCGCGCGCGCGGCGCCATCAGGGAGCTGGGCAAGGCGCTGGGCCTGCCGCCGGGGGAGATAGAGCGCGTCGCCCGGGGAAGCGAGGGTTGGGACGCGCGAGAGGTGGCGCGGGACATCGACAGCGCGTTGGAAGGCCGGGGGGCGCAAGGCCGTGGGGCGGGTGGCCGCTGGGCGTGGCTGGCGCGGCTGGCCGCCGAGGCGCACGGCCTGCCCCGCCACCTCTCCCAGCACTCGGGGGGCATGATCGTCGCCACCAGACCCCTGATCGACTGCTGCCCGATCGTGCCGGCGGCGATGGAGGGCCGTCAGATCGTGCAGTGGGACAAGGACTCGTGCTCCGATGCCGGCTTTCTGAAGATCGACCTGCTCGGGCTGGGGATGCTCTCGGCGGTGGAGCGAGCCGTGGAGATGATCGCGCGCACGCGAGGCGAGCGCATCGACCTCTCGCGCATCCCCTATGACGATCCGGCGACCTACAGGTGCATCCAGGAGGCCGACACCACCGGGGTCTTTCAGATCGAGAGCCGGGCCCAGATGGCCTCGCTGCGGCGCACCCGACCGGAAACCCTCCAGGACATCACGATCCAGGTGGCGATCGTCCGGCCGGGCCCGATCCAGGGCGGCGCCGTCAACCCGTACATCGAGCGCCGACAGCGGATGCGTGAGGATCCGGCCTACGAGGTTCCCTACGAGCATCCCTCGCTGGAGCCGGTGATGCGGGAGACGCTCGGGACGATCATCTTCCAGGACCAGGTGCTGGAGGTCGCCATCGCCTTCGCCGGGTTCTCGGTCGGCGAGGCCGAGGGCCTGCGGCGGGCAATGAGCCGGAAGCGCTCGGAAGCGGCGATCGAGGCCTATCACCGCCGGTTCGTCGCGGGTGCCAAGCGCACGCACGGCGTCGACGAGGCAACCGCTGAACGGGTGTTCGCGATGGTGCAGGGCTTCTCGGGCTTCGGCTTTCCCAAGGCGCACGGCGCCGCGTTCGGGCTGCTCGCCTACCAGTCGACGTGGTTGCGAGTCCACTACGCCCCCGAGTTCCTGTGCTCGCTGCTGAACGAGCAGCCGATGGGCTTCTACCCCTCCGATGCCCTCGTGCACGAAGCGCAGCGGCGGGGAATCGAGGTCCTGCCCCCGGACGTAAACCGCAGCGGGGTCGAGTGCGAGATGTCGGTAACGGAGGGAGGCGATCCCCTCCGCGGGCCGGTCAGGATCGGCCTGGGCTACATCCGCGGCGTGCGGGCGCAGGAGATCGAGCAGCTCGTCAGCGCTCGGGAGCGGGGCGGTCCCTTCCGCACCCTCTCCGACCTCGCCTCGCGCGCGGGGGCGGGAGCTCCCGCCATGGAGCTGCTGGCATGGTCGGGCGCCTGCGACACGCTGGTGGAGGACCCGGCGCAGCGCTCACGGGGCTCGGCCCGACGCGTCGCCCTGTGGCAGCTGGGGGTCGCGACTCCCGGACGCCGGGTTCCGGGAGGAACCCAGCTGGCCCTACCGCTCGACCTGCCGGCGCCTCCGGCCCTGCGGGAGCTCTCAGGCTGGGAGTCGATGCTGGCCGACTACGGCACGGCGGGGATGACCGTGAACACGCACCCGCTGCGCCTGCTGCGCGAGCGACTGCCCGCAGGTGCGCGGACCAGCCGTGATCTGGAGCAGCTTCAGCACGGGACGCGGGTCCAGGTGGGTGGTCTGGTCGTGGCGCGCCAGCGCCCGGGCACGGCCAAGGGGATCGTGTTCCTGCTGCTGGAGGACGAGCTTGGCACGATCAACCTGATCGTTTCCGCCAGGGTGTACGAGCGCCACCGGCTGACCGTGAGGACGGAGCCGCTGATGCTCGTGGAGGGCAAGCTGGAGCGGCTCGCCGCGGGTGGCGGGGTGATGAACGTGGTGGTCGACCACGTCGAGTCGATCGCCGCTCCGGACCGGCTGCTGGCCGAGGTAAAGGACTTCTCGATGCTGGACGAGCAGGTTCGCCTCGGCCTGGCCGAGCAGCGAGCCGCGCAGGAGGGGACACGAGACGGAGAGGCTTCGGGGCAGGGCGCGGTGACCGCCGAGGGCATCGAGGCCGATGACTTCCGAGCGGTCGCGCCACCGGTGATGAGCTTCGCCGCCGGGAGGCGGCGGTGAGCCGCGCCGGCACGATATGGTGCGCTCCCGATGCTCGCCACGGTCCTCTTCATCGCCTTCTGGGTGGTGCTGGCCCTCGTCCTCTTCTTCATCGCCGCACGAGGGGGTGTGGGAGGCGCTCGGGCGGCTTTCCAGACGCAATCCCGGGGCGGAAGGCGAGTGGTCACCGTGGCCTTTGTGTTCCTTTACGTGGGCTTCGGCGCCGCACTGCCGCTGATCTTTCTGACCGGGAACCACGCCAAGGCCAGCAGCCAGTTCCAGGGTGTCAAGCTGACGAGCGCCGACAAGAGCGGCCGCGAGCTCTTTGGCCAGCTCTGCGGGACGTGCCACACGCTTGCCGCCGCCAGTGCCAACGGCAAGGTCGGACCGAACCTCGATATGCTCAAGCCGCCCTATTCGCTGGTCTACAACACGATCAACAACGGCTGCGTGCCGAACCCCCCGCCGGGCAGCCCCCAGGCCTGCCTCGGGCAGGGCGTCATGCCGCCCCAGCTGCTCCAGGGCCGTGACGCCAACCGGGTGGCGTCGTTCGTAGCCAAGGTCGCGGGCAAGGACTAGATTTCTCGCGTTTCCGTCCTGGGCCGCTGTTAGCATGCGCCTTCTGTACAGCTGAATTCCCGTGCCGTTGCCTTCGGGTGCGGCGGAAGCGGGGGACCCAGGTTGTTTGGGGCTAATCGTGCGTCAGCGCGTAGCGCCGCTCTTTCGGCGCGAGCCCGTCAGCTAACCCCGCAAGCGCAAGAAAGAGGTGGATATGCCGCAAGCAGGTATGGCCGCGCGTGAGCTCGATGAGGACCGTGGCAGCGACGCTCGACGTAGGGAGCGTCGCGAACGCTATGCACGCTACGAGCGTGAGCGCTCGGACGCAGCGCGCTCCGAGCGTCCCCGCCTGCACGCGGTGGCGCCTCCCGCAGCCGCCTCGCCTCGCGCCGACCGGGCCACCCCTGCGCCCGCCCCGCCTCGCACGTCGAGGACCGCCGCCCCTCGCGACCCGGCACCCACACCGCGGCGCAGCCCCGAGACCGCCCTCCCCGAGCGCCGGACGGTGACGATCACCGGTCGAGGAGCCGAGCGCTACCGACCCGCCCCCCAGCGGCGCCCTGCGCGGCGCGCCCATGAGCGGCCCGGCTTCCGTCCCGACCGGATCGCGATGTGGGCCGTCCTGCTCTGCGTACTGATGATCCTGGCGGCGACCACGAGCTCGCATGCCGCGACGAGGCCGCAACTGGGCAAGAGCCTCCACATCACCACACTCGCCCGCTCAGCCGCGGAGTCGGCGGCGAGTTCTTACATCACGCACTGAGCGCGATGATCGCGCGTTCACTCGCGTGCGTACAAGGGGATTAGGCGGTCGCGATCGCGGTGCCACCGGCTTAGGGCCGGATGCCATCTGCGGGATGGGAGCGCCGGTGACCGCTTGTGCGGTCGCCGCCGGCGAGATAGACTTATGAACAGTAAGCAGGTCTCGAAAGTGAAGGGAGGTCCCTGGCCTCCCCCCTCAAGAACAGGCCCAGGTGATCCGCGATGAAGAACTCCATGAGCAGGTTCCAGATCCACGACGATCTCACAGCGCCCGAACGCTCGGTCCCCGTGCTGCGCGGCGCGCTGTCGGGCGGCGGTCAGCTGCCCAACTTCCTCGGTGTGCTCGCCGGCTCCCCGGCAGCGCTGCGCGCCTATGCCCGGTTTCGCTCAGAGCTGCGCCACGGCAAGCTGACCCTGGCCACGATGGAGCGGATCGCCCTGGCGGTCGCCGAGCACTATCACTCCGAGCCCGGGATCGCGATGCATTCACGCGCGGCGCGTGGCGCCGGCCTGGCGCTCGACGAGGTGGCCGCGGCGCGCCAGTTCGCCTCCAAGGACGAGCGGGAGTCGGCGCTGCTGCGCTACCTGCGCGCCGTGGTGGAGGAGGGTCGTCCGCCGATGCACCTCCACGAGGAGGCCCGCGAGGCCGGCTGGGAGGATGAGCAGATCCTGGAGGCGATCGCGGCGGTGGCCCTCGAAGCCTTCACCGCGATGCTCAGTGTCGCCGGCGAGGTCCCGGTCGACGGCTCCACCGAGCAGTCACGAGCGCTGCAGGCCGCGTAACCTCCGTGTGCGATGAGCGCTCAGCAGCGACCGGGTGGGAATGGGACGCAGCCGCGCAGCGGGAGCTGCTGTCCCTTCTACCACGAGGCGGTCGAGCTGGTTGGTCGTCGCTGGACGGGGGCCATCCTCCGCGTCCTGATGGACGGACCGCTGCGCTTCTCCGAGATCGCGCAGGCGATTCCCGAGCTCTCCGACCGACTCCTGTCCGAGCGCGTCAAGGAGCTCGAGGCGCGCGGGATCGTCGAGCGGACGGTGAGCCCCGGCCCGCCCCTGCGGGTGCAGTACGGCCTCTCGCAGATGGGTCGGGAGCTGGAGCCGGCGCTGTCCGAGCTGCAGCGGTGGGCCAAGCGCTGGCTGACCCACCGCGCCCGCGCCGCCGGCTGAGCCGGGCCAGTTCGTTCCGGGAGCGGGTGACCCGCGCCCGGGCGGGCCAGCAAGTAACGTTGCGCGCTGCATGAGCGCCCCTGAGGCACCTGCCACCGCCGAGGACGTGATCGCGCTCGCCGCCGAGCGTGAGATCCGCTTCATCCGCCTGTGGTTCACCGACATCCTCGGGCACCTCAAGGCCTTCTCCATCAACGCCAACGATCTGGCGGACGCCTTTGAGGGCGGGATGGGCTTCGACGGCTCCTCGATCACCGGTTTCAACCCGATCGAGGAATCGGACATGATCGCGATGCCCGATCCCACCACCTTCCAGGTGCTGCCGTGGCGTCCGGCCGAGCAGGGGGTGGCACGGATGTTCTGCGACATCCAGACCCCCGAGCGAACCCCGTATGAGGGAGACCCCCGGTACGTGCTGCGCCGCGCGGTGCAGCGCGCGCAGTCGATGGGCTTCGATCACTTCTACGTCGGCCCGGAGCTCGAGTACTTCTACTTCCGTGACGCCAAGAGCACCGAGGTGCTCGACGAGGGCGGCTACTTCGACCTCACCACGCTCGACGCCGGCTCGGACCTGCGCCGGGAGACGGTGCTGGCGCTGGAGCAGCTCGGGATCCGCACCGAGTACACCCACCACGAAGTCGGTCCCAGCCAGCACGAGATCGACATGCGCTACGCCGATGCCCTGAAGATGGCCGACGACTGCATGACCTACCGGATCACGGTCAAGGAGTACGCACTGAAGTACGGGCTCCACGCCACCTTCATGCCCAAGCCGCTGTTCGGAAAGAACGGCAGCGGGATGCACACCCACCAGTCGCTGTTCCGCGGCGGGCGCAACGCCTTCTTCGACCCCGAGGACCAGTACTTCCTCTCCGACGTCGGCAAGGCCTTCATCGCCGGGCAGCTCCGCCACGCCCGGGAGATCTGCTCGATCTTCGCCCAGTGGGTGAACTCCTACAAGCGGCTGGTGCCGGGCTACGAGGCCCCCGTCTACGTGGCCTGGTCACGGCGCAACCGCTCCGCGCTCGTGCGCGTCCCGATGTACCACCCGGGCAAGGAGCAGACCACCCGCATGGAGCTGCGCTGCCCGGATCCCGCCTGCAACCCGTATTTGACCTTTGCGGTGCTGCTGCAGGCCGGCCTGGAGGGGATCGAGCACGGCTACGAGCTGCCCGACGCGATGGAGAAGAACCTCTACCACCTCTCCCCCGAGGAGCGCCGCCGCCTGGGTATCGACCAGCTGCCCGAGACGCTGGGGGAGGCGATCGAGCTGACCGCGCAGTCCGAGCTGGTGCTGCGGACGCTGGGCGAGCACACCTTCAACCGCTACATCGAGATCAAGCGCCAGGAGTGGGACGACTACCGCGTGCAGGTCACCCCCTGGGAGCTGGAGCGCTACCTGCCCGTCCTCTAGCCCGCGCGGTTTGCTGAAAAAGCGGTGCCAATCGCTGAATCCACCCGGAGGGGGACGTATGAACCGCAGTCGCAAAGTGAGAACCTCGGCGCCAGGACATGCCTGCCGGAGGCGGCCGCAGAGGCTGATCGCGGGGAGCGCGGCGCTGCCGGCGCTGACGCCCGCGGTGGCGCTCGCCGGCTCCACGGTGTTCGCCGGCACGCAGAGCCTGCAGGTGAAGTCATCGCTGACCCCCAACCGCGCGGGAGCTAAAGGCGTGACCCTGAAGGTCCACGTCGACTACGAGAGCACCGTGCCCGGCCAGCGGATCATGGGCGGCACCAAGCAGATCGACCTCCAGCTGCCCGAAGGCAGCCACATCAACGTCAAGAACGCGAGTGTGTGCCAGTTCTCAGCGATCGCCCACGTCAAGATCAGCGAGGTCCCCAAGATCTGCCCCAAGTCCTCGGTGGTGGGTGGCGGCACGTTCACCGCCGATGCTCGTCCCCTGGTGAAGACCCCGGTGCCGGGCACGATCACGCTCTACAACCTCCGCGGAACGCGCTTCAACGACATCCTCTTCATCGCCCACACGCAGTTCGGCAGCTTCAACTACATCTTCAACTACTTCACCAATGATTTCGACAACGACAACGACAACGATCCGGTGCTGGACGCCGCCGTCACCCCCGGGGGCGGGAAGCTGTTCTCGCTGAAGACCGTCGACCTCACGATCCACAACAGCTCGACCCACAAGCCCTACATCACCAACCCGGCGACCTGTCCCAAGGGGGGGTGGCTCACGGGGCTGTCCATCGCCACCTACGGAGCGAGCCTTCGCTCGAGGCCACAGACGCGGTGCGCTGCACGAAGCACTAGCTGGAGATGGCGGGGGGTGGGCCGCCCCCCGCCCCCCACCCCCGGGGCGTGCATGCACGCCCCGAACCTCTACAGCAGCGCCGCCAGCGCGTCAGGGCTCGTCACCGGCGCCTGACAGACGAAGTGCTCGCACACGTAGGCGGTCGCCCGGCCCTCCACCGGCTCGCGCCCCTCCAGCAGCGGCACGTCTCCCTCAGGCCCGCCGGCCAGCACGAGATGGGGGCGGAGCTCGCTGCGGATCACCTTGAGCAGCGGCTCGGGGTCGGGCCCCACCACCGCCACCTCCTGGGCGCTCGCGAGGTACAGGTCGGCCGCCTGGAGCAGGTGGCCAAAAGCCTGGGGGGCCCTGGCGGCCAGCGGCAGCAGCAGCGCCAGCACCTCGGCGGCGTGGCGCTCGTAGCGCTGCTCGCCGGAGACCCGCGCCAGTCGCAGCAGGCCGAGTGCCGCCGCGGAGTTGCCCGACGGGATCGGCGTGTCCTCCAGATCCTTGCGGCGGGCGATCAGGCGCTCATGGTCGCTGGCGGTGGTGAAGAACCCTCCGTGCTCGGGGTCGGCAAAGCGATCGATCAGCGTCTCCGCCAGCCCCACCGCCTCCCGGTACCAGCGGGCCTGAAGCGTTGCCTCATAAAGCGCCAGCATCGCCTGGAGCAGGTAGGCGTGGTCCTCCAGGTAGGCCGGGATCTGCGCCCGCCCCGCCTTCCAGGTGCGCAGCAGGCGGCCCTCGCCGTCACGGAGCTCCTCCAGCAGGAATGCCGCGCATCGCTCCGCGGCCTGTAGGTAGGGCGGGTGCGCCAGCACGGCACCGGCCTCGGCCAGCGCCGTGACCATCAGGGCGTTCCAGGAGGTCAGGCGCTTGTCGTCGAGGCCGGGGCGGACCCGCTGGGCGCGCACCTCCAGCAGCCGTGCCCGGATCTCCTCCAGGCGCTCGGGCTGGGGACCGCGGGCCTCCAACACGGAGAGCCCGTGCTCGAAGTTGCCCGGCTCGCTGACCCCGAAGTAGCCCATCGCCTCCGCGGCCAGGCCGTCCCCCAGCGCCCCGCGGATCTGCTCCGGGCTCCAGACGTAGAACTTGCCCTCTACGCCCTCGGAGTCGGCATCGAGCGCCGAGCAGAAGCCGCCCTCGGGGCCCTGCATCTCCCGCAGCGCCCAGTCAAGCGTCCTACGGCAGACGGCCTGGAAGCGGGGCTCCCGGCACACCAGCCAGCCGTGCAGGTAGGCCCGGGCCAGGAGCGCGTTGTCGTAGAGCATCTTCTCGAAGTGGGGGACCGTCCAGGTGGCATCGACGGCGTAGCGGGAGAAGCCCCCGCCGAGCTGGTCGTAGATCCCGCCCCGGGCCATCTCCCGCAGGGTGTGCAGCGACATGGCTCGCTCGCCCCTGGCCATCAGCAGCTCCAGGACCGGGGTGGGAGGGAACTTCGGGGCCCGGCCCCAGCCACCGTGAGCGGTGTCGTAGCCCGCCCCCAGCGCCGCCACCGCGGCGGCGACGCTCGCCTCCCGGACCGGGTCGGCCGAGGGCTGGATGCGGGCGGTGGCTCCGAGGGAGTGCGCCACTCGTGCCCCCTGCTCGACGATCTCCTCGCGTCGCTTCTGCCAGGCCTCGGCGATGGCCACCAGCACCATCCGCCAGCTCGGCAGGCCGTGGCGCGGCTCCGGCGGGAAGTAGGTTCCGGTGTAGAACGGGGCCTGGTCGGGCGTCAAAAAGGCGTTCAGCGGCCACCCGCCCTGCCCGGTCATCGCCTGGCAGGCCTCCATGCACAGCGCGTCGATGTCCGGACGCTCCTCGCGATCGACCTTGATCGGGACGAAGTGCTCGTTCATCACCGCCGCGATCTGCGGATCCTCGAAGGACTCGTGCTCCATAACGTGGCACCAGTGGCAGGCCGAGTAGCCGATCGAGACCAGCAGCGGGCGGTCGAGCTCCCGCGAGCGCTCCAGCGCCTCGGGGCCCCACGCAAACCAGTCCACCGGGTTGTCCCGGTGCTGGAGGAGGTAGGGCGAGGTCTCGTGGGCCAGACGGTTGGGCACGTCTCGCTTCACACTACCCGCGGGCATTAGGCTTGCGCGGAACGCTCACACCCAGGAGGACCATTGTCAGCTGCTCGTGAACCCCTCACCGCCTCAAGGGCACCCGCCGCCGCCGGTCCCTATGTGCACGCCGTGCGCGCCGCCGGCCTGCTCTTCTGCTCGGGCCAGCTGGGGCTCGATCCCCGCTCGGGCGAGCTAACCGGGATCACCGCCGGCGAGCAGGCCGGCCGGTGCCTGGAGAACCTGGCCGCCGTGTGCGAGGCAGCGCAGACCACCCTGGGCAACGCGGTGCGGCTGACGGTCTACCTCGTCGACATGCGCGCGCTCGTGGAGGTCAACGAGGTCTACGGCTCGTTCTTCGAATCCGATCCGCCGGCGCGGGTGGCGATCGGGGTCTCGGCGCTGCCCCGGGAGGCCAAGGTGATGATCGACGCCGTCGTTGCGCTGCCCGACTGAGACGGCGGCGCCCCTCAGGCGCCGCTCAGGCCGCCGCCGCGCTGCGCTCGTCGCGGTACTCGCGCGCCTGCTCCACCAGCGCGCTGAGCACCCGACTCTTCTCGTCGGCCTCGGGATGCCACTGGACGCCGAGCACGAAGCGGCACGCGGGTGCCTCGAGCGCCTCCGGGAGCTCGTCGAGCACCGACACGCCGGTGACCGCAAGCCCGGTGCCCAGCCGGTCCACCGCCTGGTGATGGTGGGACTTGACGGTGTGTCGCTCCTCCCCGGCGGCGCGGGCCGCCATCGAACCGGGCGCCAGGCGGACGTCGTGGTCGGCGCCCTCGAAGCTCCCCAGCCGCCGCCGGTGCTCGTTGTTGCCGATGATGTCCGGGACGTGCTGGTGCAGCGTCCCGCCGAGCGCGACGTTGATCAGCTGCATGCCGCGGCAGATTCCCAGCACCGGCAGGTCCCGCTCCACCGCCCGCCGCGTCATCGATATCTCGGCGCGGTCGCGCGGGGGAACCGTGCCACGAGTCTCCGCGTGCTTCTGCGCCCCGTAGGCGGCGGGATCGATGTCCGCGCCGCCGGCGAGCACGAGCGCGTCGATGCGGTCGAGCACGTCGTCGGGCGCCCGGTCCAGGTGCGGATCGGGCGGGATCATCAGGGCCAGAGCTCCCGCCCGCGCCAGCTCGGTGAGGTAGCTGTAGGAGAGCAGCGCCGCCTCCTGGTCCCAGGCCGCCCACCGAGCCCGCTCCAGCGCGGCGCAGATCCCCACCACGGGCCGATGCTCACTCACAATTTGCCACAGGCTAGCGAGCCTCCTGGCGCAGGCTGGCGCGACGGATCTTGCCGCTGGTGGTCTTGGGCAGCTCCGCCGTGAAGTCGACGATCCGCGGGTACTTGTACGGGGCCGTCTGGCGCTTGGCGTGGTCCTGGAGCTCGGCGGCGAGCTCCGGGCCGGCCGCGAACCCGTCCCTGAGCACGACCACGGCTCGCACCACCGCGCCACGCTCCTCGTCGGGGGCGGCCACCACCGCCGCCTCGGCCACGGCGGGATGGGAGACGAGCGCGGACTCCACCTCGAAGGGACCGATGCGGTAGCCGGCGGAGATGATCACGTCATCGGTGCGCCCCTGAAAGTACAGGTAGCCGTCCTGGTCGGCGTCGACGCGATCGCCGGTGTGCCATGGCAAGTGTTCTGGCGCCGGCTCGCCGCCGAGGTACCCGACGAAGAAGGTCGGGTCGCTGCGCGGGTCGGCCAGCACCAGCTCGCCGCTGTTCACGACGAGGTCGATCCCCGGCAGCGGGCGCCCCATCGAGCCCGGGCGGGCCGGCGCGCCGAGCGGGGTGCCCGTCAGCTGACCGGTCTCGGTCTGGCCGTAGCCGTCCCGGATCTCCAGGCCGGTGGCCTCCTTGAAGACCCGCAGCACCTCCGGGTTGAGCGCCTCCCCGGCCGCGACCATCCCCCGCAGCGCCGGCAGCCGCGGGACCTCCGCCCGCTTGGCGATCACCCGGTACTCGGTCGGCGCCATGCACAGGACGTCGACTCGCTCCCGGCCCAGGATCTCGACGCGCTCGTGGGGGTCGAAGCGATCGTCGTGGAGCAGCGCCGCGGCGCCCCGCAGCCACGGCGCGATGAAGACGTTCCGGGCCGACTTCGACCAGCCGCTGGCGGCGGTGCACCACACCAGTCGCTGCTCGCGGGCGTCCAGCCAGTGCTCGGCCTGCAGGAGCTGCCCGGGGAGGTAGCGCTGGCCGTGGACGATCCCGGTCGGCTCGCCGGTGGTCCCGCTGGTGAAGGTGATCAGGCACGGGTCGCCGCCCTGCAGCTCCACAACGGGCGCCGGCTCGCCGGCGAAGAGGCGCTCGTCGGGGATGCTCAGCACCGGGCAGCCGGGCCTCGCCGCCTCCAGCTCGGCGCGGTTGCGCTCGTCGGCGACGATCAGCTTCGGGTTGGCGGCGTCCAGGCGCAGCCGCAGGTCGTGCGCGCGCAGCTGCTCGTTGCCGGGCAGCACGACAGTTCCAATCCGGAAGCAGGCGACCATTGTCAGCACCCACTCCGGGCGGTTGCCGATCAGCGTCATTACGATGTCGTTGCGACCGACGCCCGCCCGGGTGAGGGCTCCCGCCAGCGCGGCGCTGCGCACGGCCACCTCGCCGAAGGTCCACTCGCGGCGGCTGCCGTCGCGGGCCAGCTCCACCAGCGCGCGCCGGTCCGCCGGCGCCTGCTCCACTACGTCGCGGGCAAAGTTCATGGCGCGGGCAGCAGTGTGGCAGGATCGCGGCGCGTGACGGTGTGGACCGGGATCCTGTGGCTGCACCTGCTGGCGATGGCCTTCTTCGTCGGCGGGCAGGTGATGCTGGGAGCCATCGTCGTGCCGGTCCTGCGGGGCGCGGCCAACCGGGAGCCGCTGCGCGCTGCCGCGCGCCGCTTCGGCATCGGTACGCTCGTCGCGGTGGGGGTGCTGGTGGTAGCCGGCGCGGCGCTGGCCAGCCACTTCCACCGTTGGATGCGACTCCACGCTCCAGGTCAAGCTGGGCCTGGTGGTGCTCGTCGGGCTGCTGATCGGGGCCCACATGCGCCGCCCGCAGTGGCACGCGCTCGACGGCCTCATCCTGCTGGTGGCGCTGACGATCGTGTGGCTAGGGATCGTCGTCGCGGGCGTTGCGAGCTGAGCTCGGAGCTCCGCAACGGCTCTACCACTTTCCAAGGCTCCGTCTCGGTAGCCCTCGCGCGGGGGCTATGCTCGGGTGTATGCCCTCTGACGCCCATCGCATCGAGACCCACCCCGCCGGCAGCCACGTGCGGGTGACGCTGGGCGATCAGCTCCTGGCCGACAGCCACGGCGCCGTGGCCCTGGACGAGAAGGGCCTGCCGCTGCGCTTCTACCTGCCGCGTGAGGATGCGAGCGCGGAGTTGCTGGACAGCGACACGCACAGCTTTTGCCCGTTCAAGGGTCGCGCCAGCTACCACTCGGTGAAGCTGTCCGACGGCGAGGTCGTGGAGGACGTGGCGTGGTACTACCCGCACCCGCTCCCGGCGGCCGGCGAGGTCGCCGACATGCTGAGCTTCGCGGGCGAGCGGGTGCAGGTGCAGGTGCAGGTCGACGGGCAGCCGGCGGCCTAGCAGGGCTCCCTCCGGGCCAGGATCTTCGTGTGGCTCGGGATCGTGGTGGCTGGCTGACGCGGTTGCGCGCGGTACCGTCGGCGGCGTGTCACTAGCGCCTGCGGCTAGGGAAGGCACGTCCCGAGGGCACTTCACGGGCCGTTGAGGGGAGACCACTTGTTGAGAGTCTCTTTGCCAGCGCGGCGGGTGCCCGTCCTGCTTGCCTGTCTGCTGCTCACGATGCTGCCAGACCGCGACGGCGGGTCAGGCACGCTGCGCGCGGCGGTGCAGGCCGCGGACAACACCGGTGGCGCCAGCACGATCACGCTGCCAGCCGGCGTCTACAAGCTCACGATTCCCTCCACGGCGGCCAATGATCCGTCCAATGGCGATCTGGACATCAACCAGACCGCCTCGGTGACCCTGACGGGTGCGGGCCCCGGCAAGACCACCATCGACGCCGGTCAGGTGGATCGGGCGTTCGCGGTGCAGAGCGGTGCGTCGATGTCGCTGTCGGGTGTGATGATCCAGAACGGATCGACCTCGTCGGGAGCATCCTCCACCTCACCGGGCGACGGCGGCGCGATCTATAGCGCCGGCGCGCTCAGCCTCACCGGCGACGTTGTGCTCAGCGGAAACGTCGCCAGCAGCTTGGGCGGCGGTATCGACTCCGGCTCGGGCGGCGGGCAGCACGCTGTCGGTCAAGGGCGCCACGTTCTCCAAGGACAACTCAAGCAGCGTCGGCGGGGCGATCTTCGCGGGCTCGCCGGCGCTGACGACGATCACCGGGAGCACCTTCACCGGCGACACATCCAGCTCCCCTGGTGGTGCGGTCTACGCCCCCGGCACGGGGGGCCTGACGATCGACTCGAGCGTGTTCACGAGCAACACGGGCTTGGTTGGCGGCGCGCTCAACATCGACGGCGCCGAGGCGGTTGCGGTGACGGGGAGCACTTTCACCGGCAACAACGCCGGCTTTGGAGGCGGCGCGATCAACGACTTGGGCAGCACGCAGATGAAGCTGGGCTCCGACCGCTTCACCGGCAACAGCAGCAAAGGGAGCGCGCTGGACCTGGACTCGAGAGCCTCCGGGGCGGCCTACACGCTGGCGGGTGACGCGCTCGACGGTAACACCGCCAGCGGTGGCATGGGCGGCGCGATCCTCTGGGAGAGCGGCACGCTCAGCATCAGCGGCTCCTCGCTCACCCATGGACAGGCAGGCTCCGGCGCACGGGTTGTACGCCAGCTCCGGTGGCGCACTGTCGGCCGTCGATACGTTAGGCGCCCGGGCCCGAGTTAGGCGCCCGCCCCACCCGGCGCGCGGCCGGCCAGGATGCCGCGCAACAGTTCCGCCTCCCGCTCCGGCTGGCCGTGCATCCGCTCGTGGGTGACGCGCACCGTTGCGATCCCCGCCAGCAGCGCGTCCGCATCGCGCCGGCGATCCGTCTCGAAGGTGAGGCGGTCGTTGTGGAAGTCCCAGCCGTCGAGCTCGATGATCAGTCGCTGCGCCGGGAAGTAGGCGTCGACCTCGTAGCCGCCGACCCTGGTGTTGGTCAGCGGCCCTGGCAGCTCGAACCGCTCGCAGAAGGCGAGGAACGCATCCTCGAGCTCTGAGCGCGTCGGAGCACCGCGCAGCTCGACGAACGGCGTCAAGAGGTGGGCCGAGCGGTGGTTGGGGCAGCGTGTGAGTAGCTCGGCCAGCTGGTTCTCGTTGCAGTGGGGCGCGCGCATGGCGTCGTTCACCGCACGGGCCAGGGCTCGCTCGCTCAGCCGCTCGGCGTTGTCCAGCAGCGTCCGCGCCGGGCTGGTCACCCGGATCCCGTGATGGTGGCGGGCGTCACGCCGGGAGAGGGTCGTGCTGCGGTGCACGCGAATGCCCTTGGGCCGGCGGTCGCCAGGCACGGTGACCTCAGGCACGCCTGCAGGCCACCCGCCGCGACGCAAGGCCCAGAGCGCCAGCGCCCAGGCGTGGGAGAGGAGCGCCTCCGGTCCGCAAGCGAGCACCGCGGCGCTGGCCCGCTCCAGCGCGGTCCGGGCAGGCCGGCCGACCGAATACACCCCGCGGTGTTCACGGTGCAGGCGGCCTGTGCGGACCCGGTAGGCGATCGCCGCCGGGCCCAGGCCCAGCGCCAGCAACTGCGCTCGCGTGACGTTCCCCTGCTGGCGGGCGGCCAGCGCCACGATCGGGTCACGCCGAGGGATGTTTGTGGCCATATAGGCAACAGATCTCCCACCCCCCGGCAATTCGCCCCCATCGCGCGCCAACCGTCACAGAGTCGCGACGTTATCCTCGACACCCATGGCGACAGCGACCCCCCTCACCGACAAGACCGACGAGCAGAAGGCGATCTGCGACATGGTCCACCAGTTCGCGGATGAGCAGATCCTCCCGAACGCCGAGCACTACGACCACGAGGACACCTTCCCCGAGCCGATCGTCGAGCAGATGAAGGAGCTCGGACTGTTCGGAGTGACGATTCCCGAGGAGTACGGCGGGATGGGCCTCGACCTCTCCACCTACGCGATGATCGTGGAGGAGCTCTCCCGCGGCTGGATCTCCATCTCCGGGATCGTCAACACCCACTTCATCGGCTCCTACCTGCTGATGAAGTTCGGCACCGAGGAGCAGAAGCAGAAGTACCTGCCGCGGCTGGCCACGGGGGAGATCCGGGCGGCTTTCAGCCTCTCAGAGCCCGAGTGCGGGTCCGACGTGCAGGCGATCAAGACCAGCGCCAAGAAGGTCGACGACACCCACTACGAGATCAACGGCGCCAAGATGTGGGTCACCAACGGCTTGCTCTCCACCCTGGTGTTCACGCTGGTCAAGACCGACCCCGCGGCCGAGCCCAAGTACAAGGGCATGACCTGCTTCATCGCCGAGAAGGAGCCCGGGGTCGGCGAGAACACCGGTGAGTACGCCGGCTTCAACGTCCCGCCGAAGATCAAGAAGCTCGGCTACAAGGGCGTCGAGTCCACCGAGCTGGTTTTCGACGGCTACCGCTGCCCGGCCGAGAACATCCTCGGCGGCGAGGACGCAGGGCTGGGGAAGGGCTTCACCCAGATGATGGACGCGCTGGAGCTCGGTCGCGTCAACGTCGCCGCCCGCGGCGTGGGCATCGCCCAGCGGGCCCTGGAGCTGGCGCTCAAGTACTCCCAGGAGCGCCGGGCGTTCGGCAAGGAGATCGCCCAGCATCAGGCGATCCAGTTCAAGCTCGCCGACATGGCCACCCAGGTCGACGCCGCCCGCCTGCTCACCCAGCGCGCCGCCCGGCTCAAGGACGCCGGCGAGCGCAGCGACATCGAGGCCGGGATGGCCAAGCTGTTCGCCTCCGAGGCCGGCCGCTTCTGCGTGGAGGAGAGCTTCCGCATCCACGGCGGCTACGGCTACTCCAAGGAGTACGAGATCGAGCGGCTCTACCGTGACGCCCCGCTGCTGCTGATCGGCGAGGGCACGAGCGAGATCCAGCGCATGGTCATCGGCCGCAAGCTGCTCCAGCGTCACAAGCTCTAGAGCCGGTTCCGCGCTAAGGGTTCGTGACGCAATAAGGTGAAGGACTGATGCTCGTGGTGGGGAATCACGGGTGCGGTGATCGATGAGCATGCGATCGGTGAGCGGTTTCGGGCGATAGCCGGGACGCTTGATGAGCGTCAGCGGCGGATTTGGGCGGCGGCGGAGGCGCGTTCGCATGGGCGCGGCGGGATCACGGCGGTCGTGCGCGCGAGTGGGCTGGCTGAGAACACGATCCGTAAGGGGTTGCGGGAGCTTGACTGTCCGCAGCAGCTGCCGGCCGGTCGGGTGCGCAAGGCGGGTGGGGGTCCCCAGCGGCGCACCGACACCGATGAGACGCTGCTCTCAGATCTGGGGCGGCTGGTCGATAGCGACACGCGGGGCGATCCGGAGCGGCCGTTGTTGTGGACGTCCAAGAGCGTTCGTGAGCTGGCCAGGGGCTTGCGTGAGCTCGGGGCACGAGGTCTCCTATCGCACCGTCGCGCGGCTGTTGCACCAGCTGGGCTACAGCCTGCAGGCCAACCGCAAGACCGCATCCCGACCGCGACGCGCAGTTCAGGCATATCAACGAGAAGGTGACCGCCGCGATCGCGCAGAGCCGGCCGGCGATCAGCATCGATACCAAGAAGAAGGAGCTCGTCGGCGAGTGCGCAAACGGCGGGCGGGAGTGGGCTCCCAAGGGCGAGCCGGTCGCGGTCAACGTGCACGACTTCCCCGACAAGACGCTCGGCAAGGCGATCCCCTACGGCATCTATGACATCGGCGCCGACAACGGGTTCGTGAACGTCGGGATCACCAAGGAGACCGCGGCGTTCGCGGTCTCCTCGATCCGCAGCTGGTGGCAGCAGCTCGGCCAGGCGCGCTACCCGGCTGCCAGGACCCTGCAGATCACCGCCGACTGCGGTGGCTCGAACTCCAGTCGCATCCGCCTGTGGAAGGTCGAGCTGCAGCGCCTGGCCAACGACACCGGCCTTGAGATCTCGGTCTGCCACTTCCCGCCCGGCACCAGCAAGTGGAACAAGTCGGCATGGGCGGCCGCCCACCAGGGAGAGATGAAATGCTGTCGGCGGTCCGCCGGGCGCGGTCGCCGTCTCGATAGTGGAGCGCAGCTCAACCCGCAACGAGTCTGGCGCAGGGCTGCGGGACCTCGGATTGTCGCTACGAGCACGAACCCCAGATTCGGTTCTCACCAAGGTCCCTCCCCGGCGGGTCGGTTATCGACATCGTCGGAAAGGAGACAGCAGTGCAGCAGATCCCATGATCGCGTCGCCGGCCTGGATGTGCATCGCGACAGCGTTGTCGCGTGCTTCCGCCAGCTTGGCCCCAGGGGCGGCGTAGCTCGCGAGAAAGAGCGGTTCACCACCACGACCGCCGGCCTTCAGGTTCTCGAAGCTTGGCTGGCGGAGCGGCAGGCTCAGCTCGTGGCGATGGAGGCCACCGGCGTGTATTGAAAGCCCGTGCTCTACGCCTCGATCTTGCATTAACGACCCGCGCCCCGACGTGAGCCGGGGCGCGGGAACGTCCGCCTGAGCAGGGAGAATGCGGGTTGTGAATGCTCGCAGTCGACTGCCGGGAGGATCACCCATATGGTGA
>JAABUY010001975.1_pt1 | contig 25666 bp, 25 predicted proteins | sample 5560271 | NCBI WGS metagenome assembly JAABUY01 (sample SAMN10711886, study PRJNA513374) | rock metagenome | isolation source: Antarctica rocks | place: Antarctica: Victoria Land, University Valley | reverse complement strand
TCTTTTGCACTCTCAAAGCGTTCCGCCGAATTGCGACGCGTTACGACAAGACTGACGTGAGCTTCGGTGCCATGATCCACCTCGCTGGCGCAGCTATCGCTCTGCGCTGAATGTCAACACGCCCTACATCCCGGTCGACGTCGACTGGGAGGCCGGCGACCACGAGGGGCACGATGCCTTCTACGTCTGGGGCCCCACGCCGCCTCCCGACTTCGGCAGAAACCACGAACTCGCTTTGCCCTAGGCGGCCTCGGCGCCAGCAAACCGACATCAGACCTCACTACCAGGAATTTTAACATGCGACCCGAACCCATCGGGAGACGCGAGCCTGAGGCATGGCTCGGTCTCGGCGGCAAAGTCGTGCTCGTCAGCGGCGCGTCGAGCGGCATCGGTCGGGCGTGCGCCCTCGCTCTGGCGCGCGCCGGCGCCGACGTCGTCGCCATGGCCCGCGGCAAGGAAGCCCTCGACAGTCTGGCCGAGGAGATCGCAGAGCTTGGCGGGCGCTCGCAATCGATCGCGGCCGACGTCACCGACCTCCAAGCGACCGCTCATGCCGTGGCGGCTTTGCCGCACCTGGATGCCCTCGTCAGCTGCGCCGGCCGCAACTTGCCCGAGCCGATCGAGGACGTGACGCCCGAACGGTTCGACGCCGTGTTCGACCTCAACGTCCGCGCGACCTTCTTCCTGTGCCGCGGGGCGGTGGCCTCAATGCGCCGTGGGGAACGGGGTGGATCGATCGTCAACGTTTCCAGCCAGATGGGACATGTCGGATCGGCTTACCGCACCGTCTATTGCGCGTCGAAGCACGCGATCGAGGGCTTGACCAAGGCACTCGCGGTCGAGGTTGCCCGTGAGGGAATACGGGTCAATTCGGTCTGCCCGACCTTCATCGAGACACCCATGACGGCGCCGATGTTGGCGGACCGGCGCTTCCAGGACGAGGTCCTCTCGAAGATCCCGATGGGACGGATCGGCACGGCCCGGGAGGTGAGCGGGGCTGTGCTGTTCCTGCTCTCCGGGGCGGCGTCACTGATCACCGGCGCGAGCCTCCTCGTGGACGGCGGCTGGACCGCCCAATGACCTCACAACCCGGAGCGATGAAGACGATGCCCGAGTATCTCAAGATGCCCAGCAACCCGATCACCGAAGCGGCGTCGGAGGAAATCACCCGGACGGTCACGGAAGTGATCCGAGCGGTGCGCGACGAGGGGCTCGCCGCGCTGCGCCGCTACTCTGAGCGGTACGATCGCTGGAACCCACCCTCGTTCCGGGTTACCGACACCGAGATCCTGCAGGCTGAACGAGACACGACCGACGAACTCAAGGATCATATCCGCTTCGTACAGGACCAGGTGCGAGGTTTCGCCGAACTGCAGCGGGCCACGATGTCGGACTTCGAGAAGGCGACGCTGCCCGGCGTGCGTCTGGGGCAGAAGCATATCCCCGTCAACGCGGTCGGGTCCTACTCGCCCGGCGGGAAGTATCCGCTGATCGCATCCTCGATAATGACGATCGTCGTGCCCAAGGTCGCCGGCGTGAAGCGGGTCGTGGCCTTTGCGCCGCCACGCGAGGCCAAGGGGATCTATCCAGCCCAACTGCATACGATGGCGACCTCGGGCGCGGACGAGATCTGGGCGATGGGCGGCGTGCAGGCGCTCGCCGCGGCGGCCTACGGGAGCGACGGACTGGAACCGGTCGACATGATCGTCGGGGCGGGCAACGCCTACGTGGCCGAGGCCAAGCGGCAGCTATTCGGGAAGGTCGGCATCGACCTCCTCGCCGGCCCGACCGACATCCTCGTCATCGCCGACGACAGTGCCGACCCGCATGTCGTGGCCGCCGATCTCCTCGGCCAGGCCGAGCACGGGGTTAACTCGCCGGCAACGCTGGTCACAACGTCGCGCAAGCTCGCGGAGGCGGTGATCGGAGAAGTCGAGCGCTGGTTGGGCACGAACTGGCCGACCAAGGAGGTCGCCGGCAAGGCTTGGCACGATCTCGGCGCCGTGATCCTGTGCGCGGACGAGGAGGAGATGGCCCAGGTCTCCGACCATTACGCCCCCGAGCATCTCGAAGTGCAGACGCGGGACACCGACTGGTTCCTCGATCGGCTGACCAACTACGGATCGCTGTTCCTCGGCGCGGAATCGACGGTGGCCTACTCAGACAAGGCGATCGGCACCAACCACGTTCTGCCGACCGGCGGCTCGGCGCGCTACACGGGCGGGCTCTGGGTCGGCAAGTTCCTGAAGACGGTCACGTATCAGAAGGTCAACCGCGAGGGCGGCCAGGTGGTGGCGCCGCATGCCGCCGCGATCTGCGACGCCGAGATGATGTTCGGTCACGCCGTGACCTGCCGCCTCCGTCTCGATGCCCAACCGAGGGCGGCCTGATGGTTGGATCGAACGGCGCTCTCGCAACGCTCATGCGGTTCTACGACGCCGAAACGGCCTATTTGGCGCCGGGCGGCGGCGACTTCAGCGTGATCGCCGCCACGCTCGATCCCGATTGCGTGCTCTACCAGCCAGCCTCGCTCCCCTACGGGGGCGAATGGCGCGGGCCGGCGGGCTTCGCGGCCTGGATGAAGGCTTTTGGCGAGCATTGGTTCTCCCTCGAGGTCAGGGACCCCCAATTCTATCCCTCGGGCGACGTCGTGATCAGCCGATCGCACGTCCATGCGATTGCGCGCGCGACGAAGAGGCCGATCGACTGGCCCCTGCTGCAGTTCTTCAGAATACGAAACGACAGGATCCTTGAGCTCCGCCCTTTCCATTGGGATACGGCGGCGATGCTTCCGGCGCTCGGGAGGGCAACATGACGGCTCGTCTCGCGATCATAACCGGGGCGAGCTCCGGCATCGGCAAGGCGACCGCGCTTCTCCTGGCAGAGAAGGGATATGACGTCGGCCTCACCTATGCCAGCAACCCGGAGGGCGCCCGCGGGACCGCGGAAGCGGCGCGGTCCTTCGGTTGTCGCGTCTTCGTCGCACAGATGCGGCTCGAGGAGCCGGACACGATACCGATCGCGGTCGAGCAGCTGTGCGACGACCTCGGCGGCCTTGATGCCTTCGTCAACAACGCGGGGGTGCTGGAACTAAAGGGGTTCCTCGACATGGACGCCGCGCTCTGGCGGCGGGTCATCGACGGCAACCTGACGGGCGCCTTCCTGGCCGGGCAGGCCGCGGCCCGCCACATGGTGGCCGGCGGGACGGTGATGGGCCGCATCGTCAACGTGTCATCCGTGCACGAGGCGATCCCGATGCTGGAAGGCGCGGCCTACTGCGCCTCGAAGGCCGGGATCGGAATGCTGACCAAGTGCATGGCGCTCGATCTCGCCCCGCACGGCATCACAGTCAATGCGATCGCGCCCGGCGAGACGGCGACGCCGATGAGCGGGGCCTCCGAGAGCGAGCCGGTGGCGGACCGCAAGCGGCCCGACATCCCCTTCGGCCGACCTGGGGCGCCGCGTGAGATGGCGGTCACGATCGCCGGACTGCTCGATCCAGAAGCAGCCTACACGACCGGCACCACCGTGTTCGTCGATGGCGGGATGATGCTGACGGCGGCCGTGCCGAACCAACGGACGATCATGGCCGCGCTCAAGGCGTAGCGGAGCAAGGAGGGAACGATCATGGCAAGGCTCAGCGGCAAGGTCGCCATTGTGACCGGCGGAACAGGTGGGATCGGACAGGCGATTGCCGAGCTATTCGTCGAAGAGGGCGCGAAAGTCGCCATCTTCGACGTCGACGAAAGCGCGGCGGCAGTGCTCCTAGACCGGGTCGTCAAGGCGGGCGGCGAGGCAAAGTTCATGAGGGTCGATATCACGGCGGTGGCGGAGGTCGAGCGCGCGGTGCGGGCTACGGCAGACGCCTTCGGGCCGGTCGACATCCTCATCAATGCCGCCGCGATCACCGGCACGTCGCGTCCGACGCACGAGGCCTCCGTCGAGGATTTCGAACAGGTCTTTGCCGTGAACGTGAAGGGCACGTTCCTGTGCACCAAGTTCGCGGTCGCCAACATGCTGGCGGAGGGCCGCAAGGGGAGCGTCGTCAACATCTCCTCGACCTATGGCGTAGTCGGCAACGCCGATATCCCGCTCTACCACGCGACCAAGGCGGCCGTGCTGATGATGGCCAAAACCGATGGCGTCACCTATGCCAAGCAGGGGATCCGGTTCAACGCCATCCTGCCCGGCGCGACCCGCACGCCGATGTCGCTGAAGGCGGCGTCGATCAGCCCTGAAGGCGCCGAATACATCAAGAACCTCATCGCCGCCCACCCGATGAAGCGCCAGGCGGACCCGATCGAGATCGCCCACGGCGTTTTGTTCCTCGCCTCCGACGAGGCGAGCTTCGTGACCGGCACGCACCTCGCCATCGACGGCGGCTATACCGCCCAATGACCGCGCCAGCGTCCATCGTGGGCTCCGACGGGCGCCGGTTCGCCGGAAAGGTCGCCGTCGTGACGGGCGGAAGAGGCGGCATCGGCCGCGCCGTGGCACAGGCCTTTGCCCGCGAGGGTGCGTCCGTCGCCGTGTTCGACCGCGAGTTCGATACGGCACGTGACGTCAAGGGAACGACGTCCTACGCGGTCGACATCACGCGGGACGAGGCGGTCGAGGCCGCCGTCCGCCAGCTCGAGGATGAACTCGGAGCGATTGACATTCTGGTCAACAACGCCGGGATCACCGGCACCGCGCACCCGACGCACGAGGCGTCGCCGGAGGCGTTCGATGCGGTCTTCGACGTCAACGTCAAGGGCACGTTCCTCTGCACCAAACACGTCGTTACGCGCATGGTCGCGGCTGGCCGGCCGTGTGCGGTGGTCAACATCTCCTCGATCAATGCCCTGGTCGGCAACGCGGACATCCCGCTCTACCACGCCACCAAGGCGGCCGTGTCGATGCTGGCCCGGTGCGATGCCGTCACCTGCGCCGGCCGCGGCATCCGGTTCAATGCGGTGCTGCCCGGCTCGACCCGCACGGCCATGTCCCACGCGGCAGCGTCGATCAGCCCCGAGGGCGAGGACTATCTGCGCCACCTGATCGCGCGGCACCCCCTAGGGCGGCAGGCCGAGCCCGACGAGATCGCGGCCGGCATCCTGTTCCTCGCCTCAGACGCGGCGAGCTTCATCACCGGCGCCGACCTCGTGATCGATGGCGGCTACACGGCGCAATGACTGTGGGCAAAACAACCAAATCGGGAGGACGACCATGAGGATGCTGGACAAAAAGAGGATCTTGGCCTGCGCGGCTGCCATGGCGCTCGCGCTGGCCGGCGGCCATGCCGAGGCGGCCGATCGGGCGATCGACATCGGTGGCGGCCAAACCGTGAAAATCGCAACCGATCGGCCGCTGAAGATCGCCATCTTCAGCGAAGGCGCGAACAACAGCGCCATGCAGGCGTCCATCGACGGCGCTAAGAAGGCCGCCGCCGAACTCGGCTGGACCATTGATGTCTTTGACGGAAAATTCGATGCGGTCACGCAGCTCAACCAGCTGCAAAGCGCCGTCACGCGGGGCTACGACGTCTGGATCCTGAAGGCCGTCGAGGGCAACGCCGTCTGTGACATCGCCACACGTCAGGCCCCCGCGGCCAACATCGCAGTCGTGACGGCGGTGCTACCGATCTGCGGCCGCGCCTCGAACGAAGGCGAGGCGCTCTGGTCGCCCGGAACTCTCGCCTATATCGGCGGGGCGGAGACGCCGTTGGCCTTCTTCCGGGGCCTGGACCGAATGGCCCAGGAGAACCCCGGCCCGCAGAAGCTGGGGGTCATCACCGGCCCCGAACTCAACCCGATAACCAAGAACCACGAGGCCGCGCTCAGGATGATGCGGGCGAAATACCCTAGCATCGAGATCAAGGCGATCGCCCGGACCGACTACTCGACGCCTGTGGCAATGGAACGGGCTGGCCCGATGGTGCAGGCCAATCCCGACATTACGCTTTACTACACCGCCTTCTCGAACCTGGCCAAAGGCCTCGTCCCGGTGCTCGAACAGGCCGGCCGGCTCGACAAGGTGAAGGTCTACGACAACGGCGCGACCGCCTGGGCGATCAACGCCCTCAAAACGGGCAAAATCAGGCTGTCGACTGCCAACAGGCTGAAGTCCAACACCTACAACGCGGTCTTTGCGGTCGACAAGGCGCGCAGGGGCGAGCCGGTCGTCCACGTCATTGGCGACCTCGGCGCGCCGCTCGTGGAAGGCCAGCCCCCGACCGACCCCTACCTCATCGACGCCAAGAACGCGGCCAGCTTCAAGCCCGAAGTCGAGTGATCGCGCGAACAACCGGGGAGAGAACCATGACAGGACAGACAACGACCATCTTGCAGCGCAGCCGGCGAGCCATCCTGGCCCTAACGACAGCCTGCGCCCTTTCCGCTGCTCCCGCGCTAGCCGAGACCGTCAAGATCGACGTCGGCAACGGCGAGCCCGTCGTCGTCGACAACAGCAAGCCGATCAAGATCGCGCTTTTCATTGAGATCGGCACGAACAGCGCCGTCCAGAAGACCGTCGAGGGGGCCAAGGTCGAAGCCGCCAAGCACAATATCCAGGTGGACGTGTTCGACGCTCGGTTCGATATCGCCCGGCAGGTCAACCAAATGCAGAACGCCCTCAACAGTGGCTACAACGCGTGGATCGTCGCTGCCATCGAAGGCCAGCAGGTCTGCAACATGGCCGCAGTCGAAGCCCCTAAGCAGAACATCGTCGTGGCGGTGGTCACAATGGCGATCTGCGGACGCTCAGTGAACGAGGGCGACGCGATGTGGTCGCCTGGCACTCTGACGTACATCGGCGGCAACGAAGCGCCCTCCGCTTTCGAAGCGTTGATGCTTCAGGCCTTAAAGGACTCTCCCAGCCCGCTCAAGGTCGGCCTACTGACCGGGCAAGAACTACATCCGATCACGAAGGCCTTCGACAAGGCCGCCGCCGAGGTGCGCAAGACACACCCGGACTTCGACGTCGTTGCCACCTACCGCACCGATTATTCGCCGGAAATGAATCAGCAGAAGACGCAGGCGATGCTCCTCTCCCATCCCGACATCAATGCGGTCATCGGGGTCTATACGAACATGTCGAAGGGCGTCATTCCCGCCCTGGAAGCGGCGGGCAAGCTCGGCAAGGTAAAGGTTTATGAGGCGGGCGGCACGACATGGTCGGTCGATGCGCTGAAGAAGGGCTGGATCCAGGCCACGACCGGATACTACCGCGAAACCGCTGCCGCGACAGCCGTCAATGCGATCGTCGACGCCTGGGCCGGCAGGCCCGTGCGGCGCGCCGTCATGAACGACGGCCACGCGCTGCTGCCCGGTCAGCCCGCAGGCAAGGTCGCAATTATCACGACGGCCAACCTCGGCACCTACACGCCGCAAGCGCCCTGAACGCGCAATCTCGGCGGAGAAGGAGAACCCATGTCCGATCAAGTCGTCCTCATCGTCCGTTTCGTCCCCAATCCGGGGAAGTACGAGGCCTTCCGCGACCATCTGTTCGGGCTCGTGGAGAAGATGTCGGCCGAGCCCGATTTCGTGAACACGATCGTGCACGACGATCTTGAAAACACCGGTCAGCTCGTTCTCTACGAGATCTGGTCCGGGACGAAAGAGAGGTGGCTTCGCGAGCAGCCGCCGAGGCCCTACCGCGGCGACTACGAGCTGCGCCTGCCCGAACTTCTGGAGCGCCGGGAGATCTCCTGGCTCACGCCCATCCGGGAATGGGGCAGCGACTTGACCAAAACTTAACGGGCGCAACCAAGCGCCCGTCGATCAATGATTGGGAGGACGGGACATGAAACTGTGGAAGCATAGCTCCGACGGCGTGCGGACGATCGCGGTCGTCGCCGCAGCATCCGCCTGGGCCGCGGCGGCGCGGGCGGAAACGATCGACGTCGATGTCGGCGCCGCGAAACCTGTTGTCGTCGACAAGGCCGCGCCGCTGAAGCTGGCCCTGTTTATCGAGATCGGTACGAATAGCGCCGTCCAGTCGACGGTCCAGGGCGTTCGCGACATGGCCGCCAAGGATGGCTTCAAGTTCGACGTGTTCGACGCGCGCTTCGATGTGGCGCGCCAGATCAACCAGATGCAAACGGCGCTCGGCAACGGCTATAACGCCTGGATCGTGGTCCCGGTCGAAGGCAGCCAAGTCTGCGACATGGTCACCAAAGAGGCTCCGGCCGCCAATGTCCTCGTGGCGCAGGCGACCGGCACCGCCTGCGGCCGCTCCTCGAAGGAAGGCGCGGACCTCTGGGCGCCCGGCACGCTCACCTACGTCGGCGGCAACGAGGTGCCGAGCGCCTTCGAGGCCATGATGCAGCAGGCCATCGCGGACAATCCCGGCCCGCAGAAGGTCGGCATCCTGACCGGGCCGAACCTGCACCCGATCACCATGAGCTTCGACAAGGCGGTCGAGACGGTCACGAAGGATCACCCCGATTTCAAGGTCGTGGCGAAGTACCGGACCGACTACTCGCCCCCGGACAACGAGATCAAGACGCAGACCATGCTGCAGGCCAATCCCGACCTGACCATCATCGTGGGCGCCTACACCAACATGTCGAAGGGCGCAGTGCCGGCGCTCGAAGCCGCCGGCAAGCTCGGCAAGGTGAAGGTCTACGAGGCGGGCGGCACGGCCTGGTCGGTTGAGGCGCTGCGGAAAGGCTGGATCCAGGCGACGACCGGCTTCTACCGCAAAACCGCCGCCGAGGCGGCCGTCCAGGCCATCCTAGATGCGCGCGACGGCAAGCCGGTGCCGCACGTCGTCCTGAACGACGGCCACGCGCTGATCGCCGGCCAGAAGGCAGGGCACGTGGGCATCGTGACCAACGCCAACGTCGACAGCTACGTGTCCGAGTCGCCATGACCCGGCTGGCGCCGTCGCCGCAGACGGCACCTCAGCGGGTCCGAGCGTGAGCCCGGGCGTCGCGACGGCAATCCGGTGCAGGAAGATCGAGAAGACCTACGGGGCAATCCGCGCCCTGCACCCCGTCGACCTCGACATCCGCGAGGGCACAATCCACGCGCTCGTCGGGCAGAACGGCGCGGGCAAATCGACCTTACTAGGCGTCCTGGCCGGCCGCACCCGTGCGACGGCGGGGGCGGTCGACGTCTTCGGCAGGTCGGAGCCGCTGGGCGATCCCCGGACTTCCCGCAAGGCTGGGATCGTCGCCATCTACCAAGAACTGACGATCGTGCCGGCCCTTTCAGCCGTCGCCAACGTCTTCCTCGGCCAGACGCTCTCGATCCGCGGCCTGCTGTCCGAGGCCGCCATGCGCCGTCGCTTCCTCGATCTTGCCAGTCGGCTCGATGTCCGTATCGCGCCCGACGCCGAAGCGCGGAACCTGTCGGTCGCCGACCAGCAAATCCTCGAGATCCTGCGCGCCGTACATTCGGATGCCCGGATCATCTTGTTTGACGAGCCGACGGCCGCCCTCGCTCCTGCCGAGCGGTCCGCGCTGTTCCGGCTGATGCGGGACCTGCGTGCCGGCGGCCACACGATGCTCTTCGTCTCGCACAACCTCGACGAGGTGCTCGACATCGCGGACGAGGTCACAGTCTTCCGCAACGGCCGCCTCATCGCGACGGATGCCGTCGCGGGGTGGACCAAGGCCAAGGTCGTCGCCGCCATGCTGGGCGAGGAGGTTGGGGACATCTACCACCGGCGTCCCGGGCGGGGCTCGACCGACGGGGGCGCATTGCTCCGGGCCGAAGCCATCGCGGTTCCTGGGGCGATCGACCGAATCGGCTTGACACTCGCGCCGGGCGAGGTCGTCGGCATCGGCGGCCTCGTGGGCTCCGGCCGGACCACGGTGCTTCGCGCCTTGGCCGGCCTCGAGCCAACGGCTTTAGGATCACTCTGGCTCGATGGCGAGAAGCGTGCATGGCCACGTACGCCCAACGCTGCGCGGGCACTCGGCATCGCGCTCGTTCCGGAGGACCGCAAGGCTCAAGGCCTAGTGCTCGGCATGAGCGCCATGGAGAACATCGCGCTCGCGCGCTTGCGCGATTCCACGCACTACGGCCTCCTCTCAGAGGAGCGGATGCGCGATGGGGCTGAGCGGGTTTCGCGGCTCTTCCGGTTGGATTCGGCCCGCCTCCGCCACCCGGTGCATCAGTTGTCCGGGGGTAACCAGCAGAAGGCGCTGCTGGCGCGCTGGCGCTACTGCCGGCCAAAGGTGCTTCTGGTCGACGAACCCACCCGTGGCATCGACATCGGCGCCAAGGGGGAGATCCTCGACTGCCTCCGCGCCTTCGCCGACGACGGGATCGGCGTGGTGATCGTGTCGTCGGAGCTCGATGAGGTTGTCGCAGTGGCCGATCGCGTCCTCGTCCTAGCCGAGGGACGTCCCGTCGGGCACCTCGACGGGCGACGCGGCGAAGTCAGCGTCGCCAACATCCTCAACAAAGCCTTTCGAGTGGAGAAGGTCCATGGCTGAAGCTCGGTTCGCCAAGGCAGCGGCGCCAGCGATGGGTGGCACGCCCACGGCGCGTACTCCCGCGCTCGCCCTGGTCAAACGCTACGGGCTGCTCTGCGTGCTCGCCCTGCTGGTCGGCGTCTCGCAGTACCTCTATCCGCGATTCCTCGACCCGCAGAACGTCAAGAACATCCTGAGTCAGAATGCCCCCGTGGGGATCATCGCGGTGGGCATGACGCTGGTGATGATCACCGGCGGGTTCGACCTGTCCGTCGGTTCCGTCTATGCGGCGGGGGCGACCATCTACGCGAGCCTTGCGGTCCACGGCTGGAGCCTGCCGGCCGCCGCGACCGCGACGGCCCTGGTCGGCGTGGTGGCCGGCCTCATCAACGGCCTCATCGTGACAAGGCTCAAGGTCAACCCGTTTGTGGCCACGCTGGGCACCATGACAGCCTACAGTGGACTGGCCCTGATCTACTCGAATTCCTCCCCCTTTGTCGTCGAGGATATCGCCTTCACGCATCTCGGGCGCGGGTCGGCCCTCGGTTTTCCGGTGTCGGTCTGGCTTCTCTTCGCCTTCCTGGCCCTCGGGCAATTCGTGCTGTCGAAGACCGTCTACGGCCGCATGCTGTTCGCCATCGGCGGCAACAACGAAGCGTCGCGGCTCGCCGGCTTGCCGACCGAATGGCTACGGACCTCGACTTACGTCGTGAGCGGCGTCTGTTCTGCCGTCGCCGGGATGATCATCGCCTCCCGGCTCGCAATCGGGCAGGCCGACATCGGCGCGACGATGGCGCTCGATGCAATCGCCATCGTGGTGATCGGCGGGACCTCGCTGCTCGGCGGCGAGGGCGCGATCTGGCGGACCGCGATCGGCATGTTGATCGTGGCCGTCCTCACAAACCTGCTCGACTCGCTGGCGGTGGACGCCAACTACCAACTGGTCATCAAGGGCGTGATCGTCATCGCGGCCGTCGCTCTCGATGCAAGGGTGCGAGCGACTCAGTAGTTGTTGAAGTGAGGCGGGGCAACAGACGGTGCGACTGTCAGGGCCACGGTTGGACCGGGCGAGGGATTGGGCTCCAGATCTGAGCAGGTCGACCGCCTCAATACACCCGAGCGCGGCTTCGGACCCGACGAGCTGGCCCCGCCTACGCAGCATTTCCTCCTTGCTGCGAGGAGGAACGCGTCACCGAGTCGCAGCCAAGTAGCCTGCCGAACGGCGGGAAGACATCGCGAGCGTCGCCAGCAGGCATCTCGATGTAAGGAGAGAGCGCGAATGCTGGTCCCGGGCACGGGTTTGCGTCGTCAGCGAGTTTGCCTGACACCCCCGCAACGGCATGGTCGCACTCGCCTCGAGTCAACGGTTGCGAGACCACAAAATGTATTCCATGTGTCAGGATCAATTGAGCGCGTTGCGGGACGGTGCAGGTGACCACGAGCGATATGCCTGCAACTACACGCAAGCGGACGTTGGCCGGCGACGTCTATGAGCGCCTGCGAGCCGACATCCTGACCTGCCGCATTGCGCCGGGGAGCAAGGTGCGCATCAACGAAATTTGCAGTCAGCTCGGGGTCAATCTGGGAGCTACGCGCGAAGCGTTGTCGAAACTGAGTTCCGAGGGGCTGGTCACAGCGGAGGCGCAGAAAGGTTTCCGTGTCTCGCCGGTGTCGCGCCAGGAACTGCTCGATCTGACCGAGACGAGGATCGTAATCGAGAGCCTCTGCCTCGCCAGCGCGATCGCGCACGGAGATGTCCGCTGGGAAAGCCAGCTCGTCGCGAGCCTGCACCACCTCACCCGGTTGCCTGAACGCGACCAGACGGATCCAGCCAAGCTGAGCGACGAGTGGGTCTTTGCCCACGGCGTCTTTCACTCGGCCTTGGTCAATGCGTGTCAAAGCCCGGTCAAGCTGCGGATCCGAGCCGCCCTTTACGACCAGAGCGAGCGATACCGGCGACTTTCGGTGCCTGCCAGAGGGGCGGCATCGCGCGACATCTGCGCCGAACACCGCGCCATTGCAGAGGCCACCCTGCGTCGTGATGCTCCAGGTGCTAAGGCCCTCATGGCCGCGCATCTTACCAAAACGACGGAATTCCTCCTTGCAGCCCCTTTCCTAGAAGCCTAGCAGTCCGGCCATCAACTTTCTGTCATAAAATAGATTATCGTTGACACAGGATCCACGCGGTCCCATGCTCGCCCGAGCAAAAGGGGCGGGGAGAGGATGGATCGGGCATCGACGATCATGTGGGTGGGCACCGTGCGATCACTCCCGCTCACCGGCCAGCTGAAGGCCAGCGTGCTGGCCGGCTGTGACGCCTTGTCGATCACGCCCTATCATTATGCGCTTTGGTTATCGCAAGGACTGTCCACCCAGGACATGCTGGCGATGGCAGCCGATGCCGGCGTGAGGCTCACCCAACTCGACCCCTACGCGCGGTGGGCCGCGCACTGGAAGCCTGACAACCTCGACAAGGATCAATTCCCACCGCACTTCTTTGGCTACACCGGTGACGACTTCTTCCGCATCGCCGAGGCGTTGCGGGTCGACTCGATGAGCGCGATCGTCACCTGCCCACAGAGCCAAGTGTCCGTCGACCAGCTCATCGAGGGATATGCTGAGACTTGCGACCGTGCAGCGCTTCTCGGGATGCGGTGCGACCTCGAATTCATTCCGTTCTGGGGGTTGAGGGACCTGGAAACCGCCTGGAAGATCGTCAGGACGGCTGATAGGCCCAACAGCGGCATCGCTTTCGACTTCTGGCATTATGTGCGCGGCAAGCCTGACCCGAAGCTTCTCGACAGCATTCCGGGCAACAGGATTTCGACCGTCCAGATCACTGACGCGGACGCCCAACTTAGGTCGGACCGCACCATGCTCGACGATAACAGCTTCTTCCGGGTCCCGCCTGGCCAGGGCGGTTTCCCTGTAGTCGACCTCCTGAAGCAATTGGATCGGATCGGCGGCCTGAATCGTGTGGGACCGGAGATCTTCTCCACGGCCTTCGACTCTCTATCCGCAGAAGAGATCGGCGGGCGCTGCCGAACATCCTTGGCTGAGGTCTTCGATCTTGCCGGACTGCCGCACCGCTTTGGTAGCGTCGCTGCAGCCCCTCGAGGATAGGCGGCTCGATCCACATTGTTGTTTGACAGCGGCGGCCGGCTCCCACGAGACCGAAGGCCGGCATGGTGCGGCGAGAGGACGGAACAGCGTCAGTCCAGGGACCTTTGACATGGCGATCCACGAAGACGCTCGACCCCATCCTACTGCAGCCAAGATCGTGTTCGGCGGTGGGAGCATCGGGAATCTGAAAGGAATGATCGCGGAAGCGGATGTCGATGCGCTCCTAGCGGAGGCGTCACGAAGTGGGATCGTCCGGTTCGACACCGCCCCTCTCTATGGCTTCGGCCTGTCCGAGGTGCGGTTGGGACATCACCTGCGAGGGCTGCCCAGGGAGCAATTCAGCATCTCGACGAAAGTCGGCCGGTACTACCTTCCGGCTTGGGGCGAGCCGGCAGATCGCGGAAACTGGCATTCACCGCTCGCCCGCAGGGTGATCGTGGACTACAGCCGCGACGGGGTCATGCGGTCGCTCGAACAATCGTTCAGCCGCCTCGGTGTCGATCGGATCGACGTGGTGCTGGTACACGACATCGACCGCCGCAATCAGGGCGACGCCTTCGAGGCGCGTTACCATCAGGCCGTCGATGTCGCACTACCACTTCTCGGTGAGCTTAAGGCGGCCGGGCACATCGACGCTTTCGGTCTTGGGATCAGCGAGGTCGACGTCGCACGGGACTTCTTGAGGGACGCCGATATCGACGTCCTCATGTTGGCTGGGCGGGTCAGCCTTCTCGATCACACCGACGCGCTCGAAGTGCTCGACCTCGCCCGCGAACGCAACACGGCCGTGATGGCGGCCTCCGTCTTCAACTCGGGTTTCTTAGCGGACATCGAGGGGGCCGGAACCTTCGACTACGATCGTCCATCGGATGCGATCCGATTGCGCTGCCGGGCCATCCGAGACGTGGTCGCCCAGTTCGGTGTTCCGATTCAGGCGGCGGCCCTTCAATTTCCACTCCGGTTCGCCGCCGTCGAGTCGATCGTGGTCGGCATGAGTCGCTCGGGACAGGTGGCCTCCAACCTGGGCTGGGCCGACTGGCCGATCCCCGAAGAGATGTGGGAACGACTATGCGAAAGAGGGCTGACGGCAACCGCGGGGCGCCCGCATCCGCCTGCTCGCGACGCTGCTCGGTCAGCCTGATTCAAGCCCATGTTCGGTGGACCCGGGTTGCACGTCGGCTTCCCGGCCGCGCGGCGGGTCTGGATCGCGCGGCGTCGAGCCATTGTAGGACTGGACCATGCACAAGCGTATCCCCGCGTTTCCCAATCCTCCTCGCAGGCAAACCGCCCTGTTCGCGCTCCTGCTCGGGGCGCAGGCAGCCTTGCCGCCGCTATCGATCGACATCAGCCTTCCGGCCCTCCCGGAGACCGGCCGGGCACTGGGAGCCTCGCCAGCCTTGCTGCAAAGCACGCTCTGGGCCTTCCTCGTTGGCTTCGCGGCCGGTCAGTCGATCGTCGGTCCCTTCGCGGACCGGCTCGGCCGCCGTGTCGTCCTCCTGTCCGGCTTGTTCCTGTTCATCGTCGCCGGTATTGGATGCGCCATCGCCCACTCCGCCACGAGCCTGACGGCTTGGCGAACGGTGCAGGGGGCCGGAGCCTGCGCCGGCATGGTCGCCAGCCGGGCCACGGTCCGCGATCTCTACGCTGAGGGCCGGGCGGAGACCATGCAGTCCGTGCTGTCGGTCGTTTCGACCTGCGCCATGTTGGGGGCGCCGATCGTCGGAGGGGCGATCCTCTACGTGTCCGGTTGGCGTACGGTGTATGCCGCGCTCCCGATCGCTGGATCGTTGCTGCTGGTGTGCTCGGCGGTCTTCATCGCCGAGTCTCGCCCAGACTTGACCAATGCCGACGGGTTTCGAGCAAGCTACGCAGCCGTCTTCCGCAATGCTCAGGTCGTCGCCTTCGCAGTCGTCAATGCCCTGGTTTTCGCCGGGATGTTCGCGTTCATCTCTGCCGCGCCCCTCGTGCTTATCACCACGTATGGCGTTGACCCTCGGCTGTTCGGTGTCCTCTTCGCCATCCCGGCCTTGGCGCTCCTGGCTGGTGCCACCGTTGCGGGGCGGTTGGCACAGCGCGTGTCAAGCGCCGCGGTTCGGCGGATCGGGTGGGTGGTCCTCGCGCTGGCGGTTGCCTGCTGCGGATCCCGCATGGCGTTCGGTGCGGGCGCGGCAAGCCTCCTGGCTGCGCTCTCGTCATACACCTTCGCGGCCGGCGTGGTCATGCCAAGCGCGATCGCGCGTGCGATGGTACCGCTTCCTCAGAACGCAGGCGCAGCCGCAGGCGCGATCGGCGCCCTGCAGTTTGCGGCGGGAGCCGTCGCCGCGGCGGTTGTCGGCCAGATGGCGCCTGGCTCGGTTGACGCGATGCTCGGCATTATCATCGTTCTGGCGCTCGGGGCATTGCTCGTCGGGCTCGGCTCGGAATGGCCGAGCAATCGGCACGCGCGCATCCGCAGGCATCATGGTCCCGCCCTTCGGCCCGGCCAGCGAACGCTTGCCCCGGGAGGCGGCACCGATCCAGAGCGTGACCCCGAAGTGGGCGGGGCCGCTCGACCTTTCACAACGATCCCGAACGGATGAACACGATGACCAAGCATCGCAAGCCGCTGCTCGCAACCGCCCCGGTTTCCTGGGGGGTGGACCATATCGGCCGGCCGAACCTGCCTGCCTGGCAGGACGTCTTCGATGAAATTGCGAAAGCTGGATTCATCCACACCGAACTCGGGCCGTTGGGCTACCTGCCCCAAGACCCGGACCTTATCCGGTCGGAGATGGCCAAGCGCAAACTGGCGGTGTGCGGAGCCGCTCTTCTGGAGCCCCTGCTCGACCCGGCCCTCGAGCAGCGGTCCCTTGAGGCGGCCGAACGCCTGATGCGGCTGATCTCAGGCGCGGGAGGGCGCTTCGTGGTGATCGTCGATTGGGTGACGCCGGAACGAAGCGCGACGGCCGGGCGATCGGATACGGCGGTGCGGCTGACCGGAGAGCCACTGAAGCACTTCCACGCCATGTTCGAGAAGATCGGTCGGATCGCGCGTCGCCAAGGCGTACAGGCCGTCGCCCATCCCCATGGCGGAACGCACCTCGAATTCGAGGACGAGATCGACGCGCTGATGGCGGCAACGGACCCGGAGCTGGTAGGCTTCGCAATCGACACGGGGCATAGCGCATTCGCCGGCTTCGATGCCACCCCGGTATATGAGCGGTATGCGGCCCGCACGAGTTACATCAACTTCAAAGACTGCAGCGGGTCGGTGTTGGATAGCGTCCGCGCCGAGAAGATAGGCTTCCTTGAAGCCGTGGACCGCGGTGTGTTTTGTCCGCTGGGACAAGGCGTGGTCGATTTCGCGGGGTTCGTGGCCGCCATGAACCGAAACGGCTTCGACGGCCCAGCCGTCATTGAGCAGGATCGCGACCCCACGGCTCCCGGCGATCCCACTGCGGACGCGAGATCCAACATCGCCTTCCTGAAGTCGATCGGCCTGAACGCCGATACGCGAACGACATCCTAAGCCTGTGGAACTCAGCTCTGGGCTAGGCTCATACACACATAATTGCTTTCCGGTTTACAAATATATTTTATTGGTAGAGTGTGCTTACGGAGCATACGAGTATGACCCGACATAGGCCCGCCAAGACGGGCATGCGATGATCAGGAGGAAACGATTATGGGCAGATTTCTGAAGGGAATCGTATTCGGTCTGGCGCTGACCGCCTCTGCAGCCCCGGCCGTTGAGGCGGCGGAGAAGCTCACCGACGTCTACGTCGGCGTTGGTAGCGCCTCGAGCGAGTATTGGGCCGCCTTCATCGGGGGCGCCAATGCGGTCTCGAGCTCTCTCGACAAGAAGGTCAACGTCGTCGTCAGCGATTTTGATGGCCAGAAGTTGTTGCAACAACTCGGTGCGGTATTCAGCGGTGGCTGCGAGGGATGCGCGATCGCGGTCGACCCCTCGTCAAATGCCTTCACTCGAGCGATCGTCCAGCGGGCCGCCGACACCGATGCCAAGATAGTCACGCTCTGGAATCGGCCCGACGACATCCATCCCTGGGACACGGCATCCGACGCCTGGGTGGCAAACATCGCCTTTGATGGGGTCGACACGGGGTACCGGAACGGCATGGAACTCTGCAAGGCACTCGGCGGAAGGGGCGGCATCGCGGTCCTGCAAGGTATTCCCGACAATCCGCCCGCCAAGCAGCGCGTGGTCGGCCTGAACAAAGCGATCAAGGCGTGCCCCGGCCTCAAGATCCTGGACATGCAGGTCGGCAATTGGGACCAGACGCAAGGTCAGAACATCACGCGCACTTGGCTGGCTCGGTACGAAAGCGAGCTGAAGGGCATCTTCTCGGAAAACGACGGCATGGCGGTCGGCGCCGTTGCCGCACTCCGCGAGAAGGGCCTCGGGGGCAAGATCCCGGTCACCGGCTCGGACGGGGCCAGCGATGCCCTCCGGCTGATCAAGTCAGGCGAGATGCTTTCGACGATGTACATCAACGGCTATGTCCAGGGCGCGACCGCAATCGCCCTCGCCGAAGCTGCTTCAATGGGCGACGTCGTTCCCGCCAAGTTGAGCAATGCGGAGCGCGACTTCTACCTTTCACAGACCCTCGTGACCAAGGACAACGTGGACCAGATTCTAAACCGGAAGAATGATCCGACAGAATACACCTATGACAAGATGAAAAATAACTTAGGCAATCCTGGAGGGGAGCGCCGTTCCCGTCGTCCTCGTCGTCGGGCTGACATTCGTGCTTATCCAAAGTCGTTCGGCATCCCCCATGGAATCGTTGCGGTTGCGATCTGGGCTGCGATTCTCGCATTCGTCTTCCGCTTCACGCGGCTGGGCCGTGATATCTACGCGGTAGGAGCGTCGGAAAGAGCCGCGTTGCTGTCCGGCGTCAAAGTCACGCGCGTCAAAATGATCGCGTTCGCCATTTCGGCGATCTGCGCTGCCATGGCCGGGCTACTGCTGCTATCGCAGACGATGTACAGCTCTCCGGCCATGGCCAACAATTTTCTCCTTCCAACGATCGTCGGCGTCGTCGTCGGCGGGACGTCCATTTCGGGCGGCATGGGCGGCATCGGCTGCGCTTTGGCTGGTGGCTTAATTGCCGTCACGGTCCGGATTGGAACGGTGATCGTCGGCCTCAACCCCGCTTATCAAAACGTCGTATTCGGCACCGTGATTATTATTGCTGTCGCATCGACGATCGACAGGCAGAAGATTGGCGTTATCAAATAGTTCGCTCACGCGAGACAACCGCCCGCTCGAAATCACCTTATGCGACGGGAGCCCGTCGGCTCGCTTTCGACGCAGAAGTCCAGTGCGGCGGGATCGGCGAACCTGTGCCATAGGCATAGTGCATCCTTGCATTCAGACGACAAGGATGCACCATTAAAACCTGGGATCGAATGTATAGTCGGGCTGGCGTAAGGTACGCGAGCACATCGAGAGCCACTCACGCTTAGGCTTTGTCCTCCCCATTCAGCAAAACCGGGACGCTCTCTGTCGTGGTCGCCTTGCCCAGGTTCGGGGAGACGACGTCCACGCTGTTTCGGTGCGCATCCGGAATCAGATCGGTTATGGCGTCCACCGCCAGGGCAACGTTTTTTGGCCTTGGTCGTAGGCCCGCGGGCGAACGACTCCACGATGTCTGAGACGAGATTAAGATCGTCGAAATTGTTCATCCGCGTTGTCAGGGCAAGTGCTGTGAGAGACGTGTTTTCATCCACCAAGTTAATAAATGTCTGGGCTTGTTCCATGGAGCTTCCGGGTACGCAACGCTCGTAGCTGATTTCCGCCTTCGCCATCTATATTCGTGCTTTTCCGAGTGATCCTCAGCCTGATCGTGAGGCACGGCTGCCGCTTACGTCCCAGACCGCCATCGCCTGCGTGATCGCCGCGTTCATCGCCTCGACGGGTACGCCATCGCGGGCTTGCGTCGAAAAGCCAACAAGCAAGCCGTCAAACATAGTGCTGAGGGCTATGGCATCCGTGTCGCTGCCGAGCTCGCCAGAGGTGATCGCGCGTTCGACGCAGCCGAGCATCGCGGTGCGGTTGCCTTGCCGGGCCTTTCTAAGATGCGCTTCGAGGTGGGCGTTGTCGGGTGAGCAGCCGGTCGCCGACAAAATAATCATGCAGCCGCTCGGATGCGCCACGTCCGTTTGCATCCTCGCAGAGTGGCGCAAGGCCTGCTCGATCGCCCCGCGGGGCGCCAAGACTTCGTCCCACAACGAAGCGGTGACCTGGCCGTGCGTGTCCAGATAACGGGCGACCGCTTCGCGGAAGAGCGCCTCCTTCGATCCGAACGCGGCGTAGAAGCTCGCGGGCGAGATGCCGCCCATGGCACGCTTGAGCTGGTTTAGCGAGGTCGCCTCGTAGCCGTGCCGCCAGAACAGGTGCATCGCGCGGTCCACCGCCTCGTCTCTGCTGAAACCCCTCGGGCGGCCCGTGCGCGCCATGTGCGTTCTCCTTACATGGCTTCTATAATGGTCGGTCCGGAAGTTGACAACGGACGAGCAGGTATCTATTTTTGGATCGTTCAGTCCAATACAGAGATCAGATGGTCACGCAGGCCAGTTCGTCGTCCGGTTCAGCAGAGGCTTCGCGGTGGCCTGACCGCTTCCCGGCGGGTACCGAGATTATCGGCCGCCTATTGCTCGGAACGTGCGCGCGGGCGCTTTGCCCTGGGCCATGCTGCTCTTCATCCTCGCGGCGCTCGCGGTCGCATTCCGCGCCCGCGATTATGGCTTTACGCCCGGCGCTCTCGCCCATGCCTGACGCTCAAACACGAAGGACGTCTGCGATGACTACGAGATTGATCCGATGGGCGTGCCTCGCGCTCGGCCTCGTGGCCGCAGCCCCGGCCCTCGCCGCTTCCGAGGAGTTCCCCGTGCCGGCCGGTTTCAACAGCGGGTTCCGCGACGTGGACGGCGTGAAGCTGCACTACGTGAAGGGCGGCCAGGGCCCGCTGGTGTTCCTGGTCCACGGCTTCGGGCAGAGCTGGTACGAATGGCACAAGTTGATGCCCTTGCTCGCGCGCGACCACACCGTGGTGGCGCCGGACCTGCCGGGCCTCGGCGAGTCGGAACCGCCGAAGACGTCCTACGTGGGGCAGGATGTCTCGGCGTATTTGTACAAGCTCGCCAAGAGCTTCAGCCCGGACGCGCCGTTCGACCTCCTCGCCCACGACATCGGTATCTGGAATACCTACCCGATGGCGGTCGAGCACCAGTCCGACATCCGTCGCCTCGTCTACATGGAGGCGCCGATCCCGGATGACAGCATCTACAAATACCCGGCCTTCACGCCAGAGGGCGAGTCGCTCGTCTGGCACTTCAGCTTCTTTGCCGCCGGCGACCGGCTCGCCGAGACGCTGATCACGGGCAAGGAGCGCTTCTTCTTTGAGCACTTCATCAAGGTTCACGCCACCAACAAGGCCGTGTTCACGCCTGAACTGCTCGACCTCTATGCCCGCTCCTACAGCAAGCCGGAGAGCCTGAACGCCGCGTTCGAGTACTACCGCGCGCTGAACGAGACCGAACGGCGGAACAAGCCCCTCGCCCAGACCAAACTCGGTATGCCGGTGCTCGCGATCGGCGGCGGCGGGCACGGGGGCTTCGGCGACTCCGAGGCGGAGCAGATCCGTCATTACGCCACCCATGTCGAGGGCCGGTCCATTCCGAACTGCGGCCACTGGCTGCCGGAAGAGTGCGCCGCACCGTTGAACGACCTGGTGACGCAGTTCCTGGCACGTCCCTGAAGGTGAAATCCTAGACGCGCATGACCATCAATGGATGACGATGCCATGAACCAGATCGATGAGAGCAACCACGTCGCCAGAAAGAGCTTCTGGGCCGACGCTCCGTTGCGAACTTCCCGACGCGGGCAGTTCTGGGTGACGGCAGAGCGCGTCACGATCGAGGGACAAGCCTATCAACGTGGGCCGATGTTCGTCGCCTGGGAGGCGCCGGAACACGTCACGCAGCCCTTGCCCATCGTGTTGGTGCACGGCGGCACGTTCCAGGGCACCGAATGGCTCGACACGCCCGATGGCCGCCCCGGCTGGGCGCAACGCCTGCTCGAGTCCGGCTACGCCGTGTTCATCGTCGACCGCCCCGGCCATGGCCGCTCACCCTATCATCCCGACGTCATCGGCCCGACCGGCCCGCCCTTCCCCTACGCCCGGGCCAAGCAAGTCTATTTCTCTGACGACGCTGCGGCCGCCCAGACGCAATGGCCATTTGCCGAGGCCGACAGCGCGGCGTTCGACGCCTTCATGGCGGGGTACGGGCCGATGCCGGCCGACCTCGCGGCTTCGCAGGTTATGGACGCCGACCGGCTCGCGCGCCTCCTGGATCGCATCGGCCCGTCCATCGTCGTGACCCACTCGGCATCCGGTCCCGACGGCTGGCTCCTCGGCGACCGGCGTCCCGGCCTAGTGGCCGCGATCGTGGCCATCGAGCCGATGGGCCCGCCGTTTTCCGCCACACCGGGCATCGGCGCGCTGGACTGGGGACTCACCGCAGCACCCGTCACCTTCGATCCGCCGCGCGCGTCCGCCGCCGAGGTCCGCGCCGCCGATCCGTCCGCGCTGAGGATCCCGGCGTTGGCGGGGCTGCCGGTCGCGGTGGTCACCGGCGAGACGTCCGGGTTCGCCCCATTCGGTCCGGCCATCGTGGAGTTCCTCGTCAACGCGGGCGCCGCCGCCGAGCAACTGCGGCTGACCGACCACGGCGTCTTCGGCAACGGGCACGGCCTCATCTATGAGAAGAACTCCGATCAGGCGCTCGAGCCCGTGTTGCGCTGGCTTGCGACCCACACCGACATCACGGACACCCGAGGAGACGCATGATGGACGTCGGCTTCATCGGACTCGGCGCTATGGGCCATGCAATGGCGCGCAACCTCGCCAAGGCCGGGCATCAGGTCCGCGCATGGAACCGCTCGAGGGCCCGCGACGACAAGGACGGCTTTGAGATGGTGGCGTCGCCGCGCGACGCCTTCCGGGCGGACGTCGTCTTCACGATGTTGTCGGACGACCGGGCGATCCGCGAGGTGCTGCTCGCGTCCGATGTCCTGCGTCAAGCGCGCACGGGCGTCGTCCACGTCGTCACATCGACGATCTCGGTCGCCTTCGCCGAGGAACTCGCCGGCCAGCATGAGGAGGCCGGCATCGGCTACGTCTCGGCCCCGGTATTCGGCCGCCCTGACGTCGCCGCAGCGGGGCAGCTCAACATCATGGCGGCCGGCAAGCCGGACGCGATCGACAAGGTGCGGCCGCTGCTCGACGCCATCGGCAAGAAGACGTGGGTGCTCGGCGACGACCCGAAGCAAGCCAACGCCGCGAAGATCGCCGGCAACATGATGATCACGATGGCGATCGAGGCGATGGCGGAGGCTGTCGTCCTGACGCGGAGCAACGGTCTGGCGCCGGAGGTCTTCTTCGAGCTGATCCTGAACACGCTGTTTGCGGGACGCTCTTACGAGACCTACAGCGCCAAGATCGTGAATGGCGACTACGAGCCGGGTTTCCGGATGCGGCTGGGCTTGAAGGATTTGAGGCTGGCCACCGCCGCCGCGGAGAGCACCGGACGACAGCTCCCACTGCTGGATGCGGTGCGCGCCCGCATGACGCAGGCCGTGGAGGCGGGCATGGGCGACAAGGACTGGTCGGGGATCGCCGACTACACGCTTCATCACGGGAGTTCAACGCCGCCATGACCACACTGTTCGTGACCTATCACGGCGACGCCGGCACGCGCTTCAACCGCCACTACTACGTCGACAAGCACCTGCCGCTCGTGATGAAAGCCTGGAGGCCGTACGGGCTAGAGAGCACCGCCGCTTTCTTTCCGGCTGGCGACGGCGCCGGGACGATCGCGGTCGCGATATGCGAGTTCCACGACGAGGCCGCGATGAAGGCGGCGCTCGCCTCGCCGCAGACCGAGGGCGTCATGGCGGACATCGCTAAATTCACCGATGCCTATCCTTCGCAGAGCGTCGGCGTACGGCTGGCCGCCCCGGTAGGCGTGCCCCACCAGCAGCAGGCCGCGTAAGTTCAACTCGGATGCGCCAGACCATCCCTGAGTTCAGGCCGCCATTATCCCAAAAACCTGACAACGACACTGGAGTTCCGTGATCTCGTGAGCGTCGACCGGCGGTGGTACGGTCAGCAGCGTAGGACACCACAGCTCCGATCGATGGCGCACGGAGCTGGTGGGCGATGCCCGGGGCCCTAGCGCGTTCGGGCGAGGCTTGGCGCGCCCGGGAGAGCAGTTTCGTGAGAACGAAAGCGAAAGAGAAGGGGAACTTTCGTGCACAATGCGGGCACACAATCCGCGCTAAACAACTGAACCGGCTGCTCAATCGAGCCCATCGAGGAGGGGATCGACCTCGTCATCCGCATCGGCGAACTCGACGACAGCGCCGCACTCATCGCCCGGCATCTGGGCATCCAGCAGTCTATCATCTGCGGCAACCCTGATTACTTGGCCGCCCATGGTCGTCCAGTTTCTCTCGACGATCTGGAGCGCCACGACTGTATAACCTTCGGACGGGGCGGACGGGCCTTACCGTGGGTGTTCCTCGGATTAAAAGGCGAGCCGATCATCAAGACCGTGGCTGGGCACTTCTCTTTCAACCATAGCGAAGCCATTCTGGATGCCTCGCTAGCCGGACGTGGTCTCGCCCTCCTCTCGACCTGGCTGATCGCCGATCATCTGCGCGCGGGCCGACTGGTCCGTGTCCTTCCGGCGGCTCGTACGCAAGGCTTTCCGATTCATGCCCTTTGGCCCCAGACGCGGCATATGAGCCCGAAAGTGCGCGTCGTGGTGGATGAAATGGTGAGCAGCTTTCATCCGGAGCCGCCGTGGAACAGCGTCGTCGTTGCATCCGCCTGAACCTATAGCCCGATTCACTCCAGAGGAGCTGGTGCGGATGATGAAGGTCGAACTGTAGCGCGACAATCTGGATGGTGCATCGAACCGACACTCCCTGCAGAACCGAGCTTTTGAAACGGTCGCGTTCACCGTCCAACCTCTTGTTTAAGCTCGACTAGGCTCCACAACCGATCGGCTGCGAGCCGACAGCATCGAGTGCCGAGTGAAACCGGAGGCCGTGGTGAAAGAGGGGCCTTGTAGACAAGTCGGACTGAAAGAGCGGCTTCTCTGAGACGGCCAGCCGTCAGTTGGTCACCCTGGGTCACTCCGGCGCGGTGAGCGCTGTTGCCACCGGACGAAACGGGGCGGATCACCTGTTCTGCGCGGGGCCAATACCGTTCGCGGCCGAGTACCGCAGTGATAACTGTTGTGGCTGTGTTCGCACTCAGCCGTCCACGGGCCTTCGGGGGAGCGTTGCTGCCTCTCCAGTGACCCCCATCATCCAGTGCAAGAATACAAGGCTACCGCGCCATGTGGTCGGCCGAAGGGAAAGCGACAGTCCGCACCGTGGTGGCGACAGCCCGCCTCTCCGACGGGGTAAACACCTTAGCCACCGTGCTGACGTCGGCGCTCGACCCCGCTCAGAACCTTGACCCGCATCGATCTGATCGCCTTTGGGCTAGCCGTAAGCCCGTAAGGTCGGCCGCATCCCGCAAGGCGGAGCTCGTCGGATGCGTACCGCGGCGGTCCGCCTTGATGAAGTTGTGCGGGCCGATCAGGCCGGGGTCGCTTCGGGCCGGCCTGAGCGCGAGCAGACGAGCGTGAGACCGCGCGTCAGTGCGAAAGCCTGCGCACTCTCATTCTGGGGGCATGTCGTGAAGACGACAAAGAGGCAATGCATATCCGCGTCCGGGAATGCACGCCAAGCTGTCCCGTGGCACGCCATTACTGTGGGCAGCCTGTCTTTCCCCGCTAAAGCATTCAATGCTGCGCCATGATTGCCGTCCATCCCCAGCGGCCTTCCACGCGGCCGGCACGGGAGCCATTGTCCCAAGAGGCGATTGCTTATGGAAACCGATGGCTCCGTCCATGTCGCGCCGACGCCGACACAACACGCCTGAAACCGAAACCAGTTCGACCGGGGCTTCCCGGCTCGCGAAGAGCACGAACGCGCCATCCGACCCGAGGTTGATCGACCTCGTGAAGATGCTGGCCAGACAGGCCGCCCGAGACTACCTTGAAGAGGCTCGTCGCGACGCG
>JAABUY010001974.1_pt1 | contig 25675 bp, 27 predicted proteins | sample 5560271 | NCBI WGS metagenome assembly JAABUY01 (sample SAMN10711886, study PRJNA513374) | rock metagenome | isolation source: Antarctica rocks | place: Antarctica: Victoria Land, University Valley | reverse complement strand
CTGTATGCAGTGACGTGTTCAAGAACACAAGTGCTGATGAGTGATGAGATTTATGTTAAGACACTGCTTGATAATGATGCTGAAATCAACGTTATGTCTAAAACTCTTGTCGCAAAAGCTCAGTTGTCTATGCAACGAGACATTCATCTAGATATGATAAAAGTCAGCGAAGCAAAGATTAACATCATTGAATGCTGCGACAACGTGAAGATCGATATTGATGAAGCAAAATCAATGATTTCAATATTTGTGATTGAAAGCAATGAGTACACTCTGATACTGAGCAGATCATATGAGCGAAAGACGCGTCTATGCATCAACAATACTTCGAAAGAAACTTGTGAGATGACAGTTATTGACGATGATGAAAGAATGATGTTCTTTAAATTGATTTTAACGCATAATTCTGTCAATCGAGATGTGTTGAAAATATTTCTCGAAAAAGTGAAAAATTCTTTAAATGAGTAGACGAATGCTCTGTCGAAAGCGTATCTGCGATGAGAAGTGTAAGCTCGAAGATTGTTGATTTAGCGCGCTTGAAAAGCTTTGAGACGTTCATTGAGATCGAAGAAGAAAAGAAAAAGAAAGATCGAAGCTTCGTTCAACAATTTTGCTCAAATGATAGCATGTAACATGCACAGATATTATGATGTTGTTCAAACAGACTTGCGATGCGAATGACATGAAGATTTGATCTGAGTTTAATTCGTCAGCATAAGAAGATAGATCATGTCAAAGTAGCGACAACATACAAGAGAAAAGCTCAGAAGATTCAATCTGTGAATTCATCAGAGTCAAACGACTCAATATCAGAAGATTTGATAAACTGAAAACAAATTTTACTGACTCAGATCAAATTGAATATGACAGAAATGAAGTCAGAGAAGTATGATCATTGACTGTTTCTCAAATTCTTCAAAATTGCTCGAGAATTCAGACTGACTTCGAAGCGAGCGAAGAGAATGATATGCAACGATGCTTTAACTTTGCAAGAGAAGAATTTACTACTGAAGATGTTGTTTAACAGAGAAGCGACAATGATCTGAGACTTTTCAAAAATGAGAAAGATAAAAGACATAGTCTCATCTTCGCAGCAAATTCGAACGATATCACATGATGCATGACAGACACTCAATTTTTCAGTCTCTAAGACACTTCATCAGATCATCATAGACATGCTCAAGAATCAAATAAAGCATGACATACTGAAATCTTGTCATGACTTGTATCGAAATCTCTGATTTCTGATCAAGAAAAAGTTCAATCAGTATCACATGATCAATGCAGCAATGAATGCTCAGTTAAATTTCATTTATCTTTGCTCAGTCACTATAGTTGTTGAAGAAGACATGTCAATATTGAAAGATTTGTATTTAGAACACTTCAAGAAAATAGCTCATTATCTAATTTTCTTATCGCGCTCGTTCAAAATATCAACAAAAGAATTTTGAAAATTCAAACATGAAGCGTTGAAATTCATGATTCAAGATAAATATTTGTTTAAAAGATTCAACAAGACTGCTTCTGTGCGAAAAATGATGAATCTTCAAGAAGAACGCAGTAATATTTTGCAGAAACTGCATGATGAAAGTGATCATCATGAAAGAGAGAGAACATATGAAAAGATGATCGACAGATATTGATGAAAGAAGATATGAAAGAATACATGCACATATGTAAAATTCTGTGAAGAATGTCAGTTGCAAGCATCAAGATGAAAGAAGAAGACTTTGCATTCTATCTGAATCTTGAAAGTCTAAGAGAAGATTGAGATGAATGTCATTTACATGTCTTCAAGCGAAGAGAAATGCTATATTTTCTTGACAAGAAATGACTTCTCGAGATGAGTAGAAGAAAGAGTTCTGAGAGCAGCAACTTCGAAAGCGATAGCGAAATTTCTGTGAGAAGATGTGATTTGCAGACACGACTGTTCAAAGAGATTTGTCATGAACGAAGAATCGAAGAACAAAGCAATTGTAGAAACGCTGATCGAGAAATATAAAATAAAGCGAATGATGATGTCAACTTATCATTCACAGACAAATGATCTTGTGAAGAGAGATCATACAGCTATTGTGAATGTCTTGATCAAGATGACAGTCGATGAAAGCATGAGATGAGTCAGAAGCTTTGTCAGTGTGCTATGAGATGACAGAATCATCATGAGAACTTTCACTGAAATGACTTCATATTGTGTCTTGTATGACTGCAATGTCGTTCTTTCTATAGAACTTGATGTTTCAATCTGACAGATTCTTTCATGAGACAATGTTCGCACGACTGATGAGTTACTGACTTTTCATGCTTGACAACTTGAACACAGAGACAAGAATTTGAAGAAGATCGCGCTGCATTTGAGAAGAATGAAAGAGATTGACAAAGATGTATGAAATGATCACAGACGCGTTCATACTAGTTCAATTCTGAAGAATGATTTTGTACTGCTGCATGACATCAAATTGAACAACATGCATATGCTGAAATTGACATGAAGATGACTGAAATCTTTTTAAGTAGTGAAGATAAACACTGAAAAAGAATGATATAAAATTACAGAGTTCAACGAAGCGATCTTGAAAGAAACGATTGCAGAAAATAGATTGAAGAAGCGTGTGAATTGAGCATCGAAAAGTGAGATCAGCAATGAACAGAAGAATGAAGATCAGAATTTATTGATGACAACGCTCATTGAGAAAATCATGTCAGAAATTGTGATCAATGTTTCAATTAGAAACTCGAATGCGTCGCTGAATTTTATTCATTATTAACTGAAAGTCTCTGTGAACTTGAAAAAAGTGACTGTTGCTGAAACTTCTGTTGAATTGAGATAAGATTGTTCACATTCAAGAGTGCAGCTTTGATAGCACTGTTTTGTACAGCATCACTCATATTAGCTCTTTTTCTATCAAGTCGTCAAGAAGCAAAGTTGATGCAAGAAGATCATGAGTTGTTAAGAATGTCATAAAGTCGCTTTGAGTTACTTGAGCATATGAAAAGAAGAATGAGAATGAAGATGCAAACATCTGCAATGTCAGTACTGAATTACTTCAGTATTGAAGATTGAAAGTTTCAAAATGCTTTAGTCTTGAATGAACAAAGCGAAACTTTAATCAATTCGCAGAGTACGCGCTAAAGTTCACTGCGTAATGATTAGAACTAGAGCTTAGAGTAAGAATCAAAATCGATCGATGATTGCATATCAGAAAATATATCAAGATCAAAGATCGAGAATATATCAAGATCGATTTAAACGACACACGACAAGACAACATGATGCTACATCAAGTCAATCTAACTCATGTGATGCGCAGCAGATAGCGTAGAAAAATAGTCAATCAGTCAGCTGAGAAATTTGTTACTAATATCGAGTCATTAACACTCTTTCAGCTATAACAAGCGCAAGTCACAGAAGAATTATTTGCAAAACTGCAAGCAATTTCTACTAGCATCAAGCTCTAAAAGACTCAGCACGTATTCTTTATCTTTCAACATAGTTATCATCTCTGTTATTTGAACTCACACTAGAATGACTAAACATCTCATGTAATTCTTCACTCAGCATTTGTTTTCTCAGACATTAAAAGCTCACATCGAAGCTTTCATCAACGAAAGCTTTTACGCATTTTCTCAGAAGAATCTCATTCGAATTCTTCAACTATCTTTACTTTCATCATTTCAATGACACTCACTAAAGCAAGCTCTGTGATAACGCTGCATCATTTGAGACACTTCATAAACGATTAAAAAGAACTAGTCAATTTCTTGAACTCTCTGCGCACAAAACAAGAACGACAAACAGCAATTCATCAATTTCAAAATCAAATTATACAATTACACGTCAATGTAAAGAATCTGATGTACAGCTTCGTGAAATTTCTTGATAACAATTCACTTTATTCAAGAATGACTAGCAAGAAAGAAGAATGAAAGACGATGAATATTGAGCATGAAAGAATTGAAAAAGAGAGAAGAAATATAGCTGAGACAAAAAGAATTCTGATGAACAGATGAGATTCGAAGCTATTGAATCTTTGAATTTCAAAGAAAGATTCTTCATTGTATTCAGTAAAAAGAGAAGCGATGAATAAAATGCATGCAATCATTGCAAGAGTTCAGAATGAGCATCTGATCAGAGCAATGATGAAGCAGATAGTATATCATAGAGCAATGCAGACAACTGTCAGCAAAGATCGAGTTTCAATCTTCTCATTTTTACAACTCACAGACTTCGACAAATTGATCGCGAATCAGATTGAAGTTATGTTAATGAACGAAAAGCTAAATCACATGAACTGAAGACGAGTAAAGTCTGACTTGCTATGTGAATGTATCAGCGACATGATCTTGAAAACAGATCATGTCGAGACTGTTTTTAGCTCATCAGCAGTCTTGCAGTTCAATTTTGAAAGAAGATCATGATCATCGATACTGTCGTTGCAATCAAGACACTCGTCAGTAGTGTTGAAGAACGAAAACTCACACTTCATGTTGACTGCAAGCGATGTAGTAATGATCTCAGATCTTAATTTATCAATGTCAGTAATGTGAAGTCTGATGATAAGATTTCGTCAATCATCAAGAGTTGTCACATCAATCTTTTCTGACAGAATTGCTTCGTTCACGTCGTTAAATTCTTCAAGAACATCACGCGTACATCTTCTTATGTCTTCTCATTCTCTTATCTTGATCGCTTCAATGTTCTCAAAGCTAGCAGAATATGATGAGCAAAGACTTGCTTTCTCGCTAGATGTAATCATGAATAACGAAAAGATTCTTCTACAGTACAGTTTAGAAACAGAAATGAGTGATACTGTGAATGTCTGCGAGAAAGCTATCATTGCGACAGCGATAGAAAGCATATGATCGAAAGTTCAACGATCACATTATTAAATTATCAAAAATATCTGAAAGATGAGAGAGAATAGAGCATGCTTTTGCATATGAATGTCTCATACATGAAAGCAGAGACTCGATTATCTTGATTCAATATCTTCAATCATGACAATGAAGTTGCTGAGAAAATATCGCTTTAAAACTAAGAGTGAAGAAATATTTGTATGTCATTCACATCTTCAGAAGCTGAAAAATAGACTCAAGTTACTGACAAATGAGCTGTTGTTTGAAATACTTATTGATCATATAAATATCATATACGACTATAGATTTCAACTAGATTTCGTGAAAATCGATGTCACTTTCGCAGACTGATTTCGTCGAGATAGTTGTTTCTTTCACTTCACTGACTCACTACAACTATTTTGACTATGATCACATATGTCACAGAACTACAAGATTGATACATCTCTGATTCATAACATGTTCATAGAGAAGATTAAGTATCAGAAGTGAAAGAAAAACGATGCAATAATGTTATCAAATGTGTTTGATTGAATATTGAATGACAATACATGAGTCTTAATAAGAGAGAAACTAAACATATACTTATGACATCAGAGAAATGACTTAGATCTTACAAATCACGACTGATTGAGAACGACTATGTACATCACGTTGCAACAACTAGTACGTCAGAATATAGTGTACTATCTCATTACTGTGACTCTTCGATTGAATCATGAAATCAATCTTCTGACTTTCTCATATTTCATGAAGATCACTTTCAAGAACAATTCAGAACTCATAAAACATGTGAATCTGAATGTCAATGATTTGATGAGTGATAAAGAACAAAGTCAAATTCAGAGCACAGCAATGTTTGCAGATGAGTCAATTGATAAAGACGATGAATTCATTCTTGATCTACATCTTCGCATGAAAAAATGATGAAAAGAAGTGATCAAGCAAAATTTAGCAACGAATGAGTATACTAACTGCGTAGTACTTGAGATGTTCAATGAGAATGATTCGCGAAGATCAGATCTGAAATGAATGAATCAGTCTTACTTCGCAGACAGTGTTCGTTTCTGAATGTCACATCTATCACACAATAATAGAGATAAATCTGATGAACAACGCATTGCAGTGCTCATCTATCACATAATGATCTTCAAAGATGAAATCAACATGAAAATTGTAAAATGTGAAACTAAGAATGAAGTGATCGTTGCACTACGAGATCAAAGACTCATCGACGCGATCTCTTCTGAACTAGAAAACGATAAACAAGAGAAAGTATCGTTTTGTCATTCTGTCATCGTAAGAATTCAAGAAGTATGTTCGACTTCAAACGCGCTGATAGATCTTCGAAGCTAAAATTCAATGAAGATGTTGAAAGAGAGAAGTCTTTTGTTTGATCAGAATCTGAAGCAAGTAAGAAAGTTTGTTGAATTTCATCAAAAATCTGCATTGAATCAGATGAGAAAAACTCACGAAAGAATGAAAGAGACAAAGATTGCAGTCTATGAGTCTAAATTCTATTTCTACTGCGTCAAGAATAATATTAAGTTGATGAAAGATAATGAATGAAAGCATTCGAGAGCAATTGCTCAAATGTTAATGATAGATTGTATTCTTTCTGTTTTCTCAAGCGTTGATGAATAAATTGTTCTCTTGCTGTTTTCTTTCTGTTTTCTTCTTGATTCTTTCTGTAGTGATCAAGAAACGATCACTAATTAGATGAGAAATGAATGTCGTGAAACTGCTTGCATCATTCTCATGAGATAGTTAGTAAGAGAAAGAAGATCGAGATCTGAGTCAATGATAGAAGAGTCAAAGAGCGTTTTTTGAGTGTACATATAAATGTCATTGCGACTTGTAGATAGAGAAGAAATACACATTATACAGTATCTTTCTACTAGCACGATCATTGCACATGTTCATTGTTTGCTTTCTCTGTTGCTTTGATACGACTTTCTATATTGCATCTGTACTCTATTTCTCAACAATGTGTAAGACGTCAGCTTAATTGAGTCTAGCACAGAACTGAGAAATGCACATATAAGAATCGAGTTCTTTTCTGTAGATACTTTTCTTTCTTAGCATTTATCTATTAGTTAAATGACATTCATATGACTCGCTCTATGCTGATCTCTAACAAATCAAGTCATCAATTTAGTCATCATCATCTTAATTTAGTCTCAGCAATTCTGTTTCAATCATCTCAGTCATGTGCATGAACTTTTGCAATCTTAAGTCAATAAAACTATTGTTTAGTCTTAATTCTGCTCAATTCATGTATATAAAAGTTGAGCTTTCATTCTTTTCTTTCACTTTTTGTCTTTCATTTTATACATTATTTGATGTATTGTCTTGTATTTAAATTCTATCAAAGTAATAATAATAATATCAGTCGTTTATATTGATAGTATCTCTAGTTTAACTTAGTTTCTGACATTACAAAAGATTCTACACTTTCTGCAACATTTTCATATATTGAAATCTCATTTAGTTATTCTTTCACTCAAATGAAGTCATTTCACAATCTTTCAATCAACAATGAGCGTGCTGTTGAACAGTTCACTCAAAGTGTGATTGAAAATTCAGTTGAGATCTTTCACATAATGCAAAAGCTTCAAAATCAAGTTTGACAACATGATGTTATCATCTTGTTTTTGTTCATCATTCTCAATTCTTCAGTTTATATAAAATTGAATTCTCAATCTCTTGCAATTATAGTTCAGATCATTACATAAATCTTGAACAATTAATCTTTTCTTGTTCTTCATTCTTTTGTGAATTCTGTTGCTGTTTTCATTGCTTTTAAATTCAAGAAACTTCTTGACATATCTGAGTATAAGAGAAACAAAGATTGATTGAATGCATGAGAGCACAGTCTGATACAGCGCATGAATGTGAATGATGATCATTACTTCTCTCATTGAGTCAAGATCATCTATGTCGAGTCATGACTCATCATAAATAAGAAGACTAACAATTTAATGAATCAATATTGAATTAATAATCTCTGTATCATTTTTATCTTTACAGATTGATAACATAAATTGCATCATTACTGTGACAATTCTTTCAAGACAGAAGATGCTCATTTATATTTTCATGAAACTTTAAAGCAAAACATGAATAACTTTGTTGATTACTACAATCTTTTCTATCAAAAGAAAGAATATTCTTTGATGAAAAATTTCTTATTGATTGACTGTCTGAAGCACAATGACAATTATTTCACTCAAGTTGTCATCTTCTTTTGATGAAATCTTGATGAAACTCAATCATTCATTTTTCATTAATGAATTCAAGCATTCTTTGACATTGATGAAGAGCTTCAGCAGCTTAAGCATCATCAATCTCACTTCATCTTCATCATCATCTTGTTCATCAAAGTCAAGAATGTCTTTGCATTAATTAGTAACTCTTTGAATTTAAAGATTATCATCTTTGTGACTGTTGTTTCAACAGTATCTTCATCTTTTTCTTTCTCATTTCTCGATGAGTCAATGAATTTAAACTTCGTCATTATCATCATTCAAGATAAAATTCTGATCATTTCTGAGATCAAGAAAATTTGCAACAAGTGAAAGCTTTACTACTACTGCAAATTGCAACATTCAAGCAAAATCATTAAAAAATGCTTAAATAAGAAGTTTTTCACTTTGTGTATCATGAACATTTACAACAATGATGTTATCAATATAAATGAAGAAGTCTTGCTGTTTGCAAGAAAAGTTTAGTTTTTAAGCTAAGTCATGCTCAAAGATCTATATATATATTATTTTGTTTATTAGTTTCAATCTTTTCACTCTCACTTCAATCATATAGAAAGTTTTCGATTAAATTTGTCTTGAAACTCTTTGAATTCAATTTAACATTCAAAGATAGTCACATGATAGTATTCTGTATTTTATGTCAAGCTCAATCTAAAGTTCTCATTCTTGCTCTGATTGATAGTGAAGTTTCTGCTTATGTTTTTATGAATAAATTCTTCACGTAACAACATCATCTTTTCTTGCATTAATTAACTCACTCTCGCAGACTTCAAGAATTTGATGATCAAGTCACTTTAATTGATGACATTATTCATGTTGTTGAAATCACAATGATTCTTGATGAACACATTGAAAAACTATTCTTCTATGTCATTGAATTAAGTCAGTATCTTATCATTATGAGTTTATCATGACTTCATCATCACGTCATTGATGTCAATTTTGAGCACACTATTCTCATCTTGTTTTTCTTCTTCTATTTTAATCATTATTGCTCATTTCTCATCAAGATTTATGATCTTAATCAATAAAAAGAAAATTTCTTGTTTAAAGTTAACAAAGTAGCTTTTTTTCAATCTTGCTCTCAATTCACTCACAAGAAGCAACTCAATTCATGAATCATTCATAAGAAGTAATTCAGTTTACAGATCATTCATAAGAAGCAATTCAATTTACAAATCATTCACAAGAAGCAATTCAATTTACAGATCATTTACAAGAAGCAATTCAGCACTCAGTTTGCTTGCAAGAAGTAATTTAGTTTCTCATTCATTTAAAAGAAGCAACTCAGTTTTCAGTTTGCTTGCAAAAAGCAATCTAGTTTCTCATTCACTTGAAAGAAGTAACTCAGTTTTCAGTTCACTCACAAAAAGCAATTCAATTCTCAATTCACTTACAAGAAGTAACTCAGTTTTTCATCTGCTCACAAGAAGCAATATAATTTCTCGTTTGCTCATGAAAAGTCAATTAATACTCAACTCATTCATAAGAAACAAATTTCATTCAGTCTTGTTTCTCATCTGAAACAAAAAGCTTTTAGTTGTATTCTTCAAGTCATTTAAAAAGAATACTCATCAAAAATCAAGTGTTGAAATTCTTCTCTTTCTAGAACTTCTGTTGTCTTTTGAGCAGATCAATTTAATCAATCTTTTATACAACTTAACATAGTTGAGTTGAAAGCTTGAAGCTTTGATCATGCTGCTTATGTCAAAGACATTGAAGTGTTTAGTATTATTCTAAAGAAAATTGATATCTTTTTGAATCTTGAATCAATCTTGTCTTCTAATCTAGACTCTGACGAGTCAAAATCGCGTCATGTGACTTTGACTGTTCATTCAAAGAACAGTTCAACTCTTGCTCAGTTCTCATTTTGCTCTCAAGACAGTATGTATGATAAGAATCATTGTCTGAATCTTCATCAAATGAAAAAGAAATTTCACTTGACTGCATTCACGACACAAGAAGATTTTGAAGTCTATCAACAAAGTAAGAACGTTGATTCAGTCACAATTCTATCATTCAAATATTTTAAGTTTCTAAACATCTTCTTTAAGAAAAACGTTGATATCTTGTCTTTGCATCAAGCTCATGATCATGTCATACATTTTAAAGATGATGCTCAACTCTCAGTCTTCGCTTTGTATAACATGAGTCGTAATGAAATTCTAAAACTTTATTGTTATTTAAATGAGAATCTGAGCAAAGATTAGACTGATTGCGTTGAGTTGATTCATCAAGATCGAGTCGAGTTTTCAACTCATCAAGACTTGATTCGAGTCAGAATTTTGAAATTGAGTATTCAAGTCAAGTCAGAATTTTGATATTGAGTATTTAAGTTGAATCACGATGTTGATATCAAGTATTGATTCGAATTTTTGATTTGACTCGTCAAGATATGATTTACTACTACTAATATTTATCTGATAATGCAATAAAGTAATGCAATTGATTTGATTGCATCTTCATTATTCATGAAAATACTGACTACTACTGATAGAAATTTTCTCAAGAGTATTGATCAGAACTCACGAAGATACTGACTACTATTGATACGTGTTTTCTCAGCTTAGTAATTACTACGTAGTCAAGCATAAGCTTTAATCAATTGCATTACTCTGTTGCATTATTAATAGTACATTATCAATAGTGCTTGAGAAATCTCTATCAGTAGTAATCAATATTCTCATGAATCATGAGCTCTGAAGATGTCAATCACTATTTATGAATCATGCTCAAGAAATCTCTATTAGTAGTAGTCAGTATTCTCATGAATTCTGAAGATGCTGATTCTGCTTGAGAAACTTCTACTAGTAGTAATCAGTATTTCTTCTCATTGAACTCTGAATTTTCGATTGCTTGATGAGTTGAGTCGAGAACTCGAATTCTGATTCGACTTGAGATTGATATCAAGTCGAGTCACAAGATTGATATCAAGTATTCAAGTTGAGTCACGACATTGATATTGAGTACTCGAGCGAGTCAGAAAGTAGATATGAAAACTTGACTTGATGATCAGTCTAGCAAAGATTTCATTCAAGTCAATCACTTTCAGATGATCATCTTTGTTCTCTTCATCAAGAAACTTGAAGAAGAACTTTACTTCTGCATGAACTATCAAAATCTGAATGCTATCACAATCAAGAATCAATATTCTCTGTCTCTGATTTCAGAAACGCTGAATCATCTGAGTCAAGCTAAAATCTTTATCAAGCTGAATATCATTTCTGCGTTCAATCAACTTTGAATCAAAGAAGAAAATGAAGCTTTCATCATCTTTTGCATTCAATTTGAATTATTCAAGTATCTAGTCATGTTCTTCAATCTATGTAATGAGTCTATCTCATTTCAGAAGTATATCAACAATATTCTTCATGAACATTTAAATAAGTTCTGTACAGCTTATCTGAATGACATCTTGATCTATTTCAACAATAAACTCAAGCATGAGATTCATGTCAAGCTCATTCTGTGAAAGCTGCAAGAAGCAAATCTTCAGATGAATATAATCAAATGCAAGTTTTACATCACTCAAGTTTTGTATCTAGAATTGATAATTATCATTAAGAGATCAAGATGAATTTTTCTAAAATAAACATCATTGTCAACTGACTCATCTTGATCAACGTTAAAGACATTCAAAGTTTTCTAAATTTCGCGAACTTCTATAAAAGATTCATCTATGACTATAGTAGAATAGTTATCTCGCTCACTCATCTCATCAGAAAAGATGTATTCTTTGTCTGATTTCAGAAATGTCAGATTGCATTTAACATTCTTAAAAAAGTCTTCACTTTCAAGATTATTCTTCATTACTATAATTCAGATCACAAGATTGTGATAGAAATCAATGCTTTAAACTATGTATTTAAAAACAATCTTTCTCAATATGATGAGAATAAGATTCTTCATTCAGTCACTTACTTTTCAAAGAAGCATAACTTAGTTAAGTGTAACTACAAGATCTACAATAAAGAACTCATGATCATTGTTTATGCTTTCAAAAAATGATGATCAAAGTTCAAAAACTTTATTTATTCTGTTGAGATGATCATGAATCATAAAAATCTTGAGTATTTCATGTTAATTAAGCAATTGAGTTGTTATCAAGCTCATTAAAGTGAGTTTCTGTTTAAATTCAACTATCACATCTAAATCTGTCGTTGAGTTAGAATTGAATTAAGTTGAGAAGAATCAACTCAATTCAATTCTGAGTTCAAGTTGAGATTGAGTTGATTTCTCTCAATTCAAGCTCAACTCGAGATTGAGTTGAGTTGTTTGAACTCGATTTCTAAAAATAGTATACTTACTCTTATGCACAGAGTTTTCATGCAAACTGAATTCGAACTCGATTTCTAAAAATAGAATAATTACTTGTATGCACGAAGTTTTCGCGCAAACTGAATTTTCGCGCACTCTAATCTAGAAAGATTAGCAACAAATAGTATTGACTTTGACGTGCTAAAATGACATCAATATAGATAGTTTTAGTTAGCGTGCGCGAAAATCTCGTTTGCGCTGAAATTTCATGCATACAAGTAGTTAATCAATTGACTTTACATTTAAGAAAAAAAAAACTAAAGTTCTTGACAAAAGCGATAAGAATTAACTTGAATTATGCGCGAAAGCAATAGTATCACTAACAGTGTGACAGTGCAAAAATTGTATTTACTATCTATTTGTCTTGCGACAGCGTTGCATTCTGATTGCATAGTAACATGATTATCTACTTCGTCATGTAATTTGAACAAGCTTCAAATGTAAACTTTTCGCTTGTGAGACGAAAAATCAACCTCATATTCTTCGCTTGAATGATTACACACTTTGCGTGAATTACGCAAAGATTGATGTCTGTTAAGTAATCAGTATTTGAATCGCAAAATCGATTGCAAAATTGATTCCAAAATTGATTGCAAAATGATCGTGAAACTAATCTTCGTACATTGCAACAAGTCACGCTTCTGTCGTCTTCTGCAATGTCTCTATAGCTTTTGATTGAAAGCGAAGATTGACTTCAATCAATTCATGATACACTTCGCGAATCACACGCTGAAATGACAGCTTTGAAATAAGTAAGTCGATTATTCTTTGATATCGACGAATTTCACGAAGTGTCACAGTTTCTTTGTGATATTTTCGCATTTTCTTGAGCTTGATAAGATCACTTTTTATGATGACATTGATAACACAAACTGACTCAATGAATCGAACATTCTAACATATGATCAGCGTCTTTGAAATCACTTTTGCAATCATTTTTGCAATCTAGTAAGACTTAAAACTTACTCTGATGAACTTCATCTTTCTATCATCAGTTCTCAACTTCACTATTGACTGTTTTCAAGACATCTTTTTGACAAATTGCTTGTTATGAGATTTTTTACTGAATGACGATGAAAATAATAATGATGAGAATGATGATGATGAGAATAATGACGATGAGCTTGACAATGACGATTCTGAGCTGCTTGACAATCGCGATCTATTGTTTGACTCGTGGTTGAAATTTGATCTTGTAAGCTTGAATTTAGAATTCGCTGCGATATTATTTCTACTTTGCAATTAGTTTTGCGATCAATTTAAGAGTAATAAGAAATGAAATACTTACATAGATTCATGCAAGTTGAAGAATTCATTTGAATTCAAAATCGATTTCAAAATCTCGTCAGTTGCAGAATCAAAGATGCTGAATAGCGTTTTGTTGTTAGAATTAAGCTCATTGTTTCTGTATTGCAATTAGTTTTGCAATCTTCTATAAACTCGTGAGACTGATACATAACTTACTGAGCTGTTGCGATCATGATTGCAGTATGTTGTTGTTGTTTGAAGGTAAAAGAAGAAAAAGATTGATGATTACACGACTTAATTAGTGTTGAAATGATGACGATCTAAATCTTAAAACCTTAAATCAAGATATTGAAGTTTAAATTTCATACCTCATCATTGCGATTGATCTTCATTATTTCACCTCATTATCTAGATCGCTACATCATTGCTTTTACAAGTTAACTACTGTTCTGCATTTGCAATGACATCTACTCACAAGCGCAAGACTATTAAAGATTATTTCGATAATACACATTCAAAAAAGACTAGAACTCATGTGCAAAATATGACAGACGATGAGAAGAGAATTGAAGATGCGAAAAACAGAGATAAAAATATTCATTTCTACTGAATCAAGCAATTCAAAAAATCGAATGTCTATCTACAAGCATCGAATGATGATTGTGAGTTCTTGTTGACTGCGCATGTGAATAGCAAATGAAATCAACGATATTTTTTGCAATTTTTTTTGCAATTAAATATTAATAAATTCATAGAATTGCGAAAGAAAATACAGTGAATCATGTAAGAACACGTCTCGATGTCGCAAGTCTCAATCAAGATTCTTTGATACTAAGCGCTTGTTTCAATACGAGTGTGAAGAGTTTTCAATGAAAGAAGCTCTCTGACATCAATGAGATTCAGACGAAAGAACGATATCAGATGAATAACTTGCTTCTGAGCGAAAAACTCAAGACGATGATGAACGAAGAGATGATGAATGACTCGAATGTCATCAGAGAAGCATTGACAATGAAGATTCTTTGACAGTTTCAGAATTTCTGAAAAGACGTAGCGCGTCGTCTTATTGTGTAAGTTTTTGACAGTTCTTTTCGTAATTTTGTTTACAACATGATTATTATTTCTTTTACTATTTGAACTTTGCTCTTGATTTTGCTCTTGATGTTGCAATCAATTTTGCAATCAATTTTGCAATCAATTTTGCAATCAATTTCGCGACTTGTATTTCAATATTTATACTAACATTGTGACATATAGAAAAGCAGAGAGCGATCAGTATCGTCGAGCCTTCTTCACAAATTGTCATACCTCTCGAGATCGCAAATTGACATTAAAGCGCTTTCGAGAATCATTCATCACGTCTGAGAAAACTCTATGACGTGTAGTATGATCGAGAAGAAAGACGATTAAGAACAAGTCATGCAAGTGAATTGTGCTATCAGATCAGACTGAGAATTAATCGGCAAATTTTGACTACGACAAGTATGAATGAACATCAAATGTTTTTTACAAATTGACACAAGAAATATGAAAAGTGATATTCAAAATCAAGAAGTTAAGTATTCTTTTTGATTCTCTTAATATTCATACCTTAGAAATCGAGCGTTTCTAAATCAATGATCTAGCTAGTTTCGCAGTCACAAGCTGATAGATAGAATCATTTATTGCATGCAGCATCACAGCATACTCTCATGTAATGAATAAATAGCAGAAGTGAACAGAAGAATTAAACATTCTTTTCGCATAATTTTGTGCAACGATCAACGATTATTTTGTACTTCAGTTCATCTCTGTATAATTATTTCATTGTATTTGTAATAAGCTTCTTAGTTAATCATGATGTTTGAAATCTATTAAAATGTGCTAGTTTTTAGAATAATTAACAGTTAATTTAAAAGATAAGAATCAATCAGTCACAAGTCAACAGTGACACACGATTTGCATTGATCTTCAAACTCTAAGCTTAATGATGCTTGAAAGATCAAACTTGTTTTTAATTCTTTTTGCAACTCTCTTAGCAATTCTTTTTGCGACTCTTTTTGCAGTCTTTTTTTCATTTAACTTACTTATCATGTCATCTTCTTGAAACAGAACATTGAAATTGCAAGCAAGTATGAACAGTTTATTCAGTTCTATAAATATATCTTCAGAGAATCTTGACAACAGCGAGCATGATAGTCCTCGATCTTCTTCTTCTAACGTTACTTCTGTCGTGCTCGTCAAACTGCAGTCGTTACACGATGAATGATATGTGCTATACGATCATGAGCAAGAATATCAACATATATTTCTGAATTGATGAAAGCAAACTCAATATGCGATGCGAGTAGAACGAAAAGTATCAGGCTATCGTCATTCAAAGTGAATCTCACAGTCATGAACAGATGAGATATGAAATAACTTCTATCAGACAGCTTTAGTCGAAAGCGAAAGACTCAAACTCATTTGTCGTTTGTGTTCACATGTCTACGAGCATTTTAACAATAGAAGCATTGATAACAGCATCATGAAACATCATCTGAATAGCAAAGATTGTGATAGACGCACAAACTTAGCAACTAAGATCACGAACGTTCAAAACATTCGTAACTTTGTTAGAGTTAAAGCTTCGATAAGTTGCTTCTTAGCTGCAGATTGCAAAATAGATTGCAAAAGAGATTGCAAAAGAGATTGCAAAAGATTAATAAATCACAGCATCGCGCTTTTTATCAAGAATATACTTCAGAAGTCTTTGCACTACAACTTCAAAAGACTTTCGTCACTTTGAATATCTTTCATGTCGCTATTGACAATGTTCAATTTTGACAAGCATTTGAAATGACACGATCGAGCATTACTCTGTCGCACAGAATCAAACTTACGATCTCTCTCAAGAATCGAGCGACTGTTGTTCGAATCAACATACTCAAGAATTTATCAACGAATTCTAAAATCTTCATTAGTCTAGATGAATGAAGTAGTTCTAATAGATTATCTTTTCTAGTCATCATGAAATTTTACTACATTGAGTTCTGAAAATATCGAAAAGTCTTGTTGAACTTTGAACAAATCGAAGACAAGCATATCGAAAGCAATCTAAGCAGTATTACTGAACGAATATTGCAAGAACTTGATATTCAAGATCGAGTTATGACTGTAATCACAGACAACGTCAGCAATAACGACGTCATGATGACTGCATTAGACGAGACTTTGCAAACATTCTCAGCTATTTCACATTTATCATGTTTAGCACATGTAATTCAGTTAGCTGTTAAACAGTTACTCAAATCGCTGACATTAAGTTTTGAGAATGAGAATGAGAAAGAGTATTGAATACTCAAGATTAGTCTTCAAAGCATGTTTATACAAGAGAGTCTATCTCGAACACTGTTCAAGATAATTAATAATTTTTATTTATCATGTTAGTTTGCTCTGCTATTATTTTCGTAATCGATTTTGCAATCGCGATCGAAAATACAGAGTACACTCTTATTCATGACATTATAGTAATCTTTAATTAGATTCGAAAGCTTTCTGTTTATATGAACGAAAGTTCTCAGAGAATATAGAACTTTCACAAGTCTCAACGCAATTTCAAACTTCGTTTCAAGATGATACAAGACGTTAAAATTCGCTGAAATTTCATCTGTCTCATGCTTTTGAGAGCACTTCGTCTTCAAGTCTTCATCAAGAGTTATATTTCTACTCACGAAAATGAAAATACTACTCTTCAAAAGCTGTCTCTCAATAATGAAGAATAAACACATGTTTGATATCTTGTAGAACTACTCAAATCATTCGCGATATTCACTGATTTACTTGAACGTAATCGCGAACTCAGCATCAATGCAATTTACATTGTTTATGATGTTTTGTTCTTTCATATCGAAGATTACATGACAGCTCTGAAGAGAAAGCAGCGTTCTTGAAAGCATTCGCTTTTGAAAGTCTTAACGCAAGCTCGAATCAAATTATTCGAATATTACGCAGATGTCAGTCATGATCGAAAGCTAATGTACAATCTCGAAAATATTATAGATTCTCATCAGAAACTAAATCTATACGAGCAATCTACATGACAAGACAGCAACTATAAACAAAGATACAAACGAGAGTTTATAAATTATTATGCTAGACACTACGCTCTTGACTCAACTACATTGCAAGATCAACTTCAAGAAAGAGTCTTGCAACAATCATCTTTCATTGCAGATATAGTCGCTAGACGAAATTTCAAACATCACAATTCATCATCACTTGTTTCAACTAACGAAGCGAAACGATATTTGAATCAGAGTTAGTTTTTCTTCTCTTTGTTTCATTCGTTGCACAATTAATGTTGTCTCATAATTTCTTTGAAATCGATTTTGCAATCGATTTCGCAGTCACATAGTTTGAAATATCAAATTCTAATAAGCTTTAAACACTGTTCAAGACATCGATCTCATTAAGTTCTGAAGAAATCATTTCAGAGACTTTGTTCATTTAAGCAGAATGACTCGAGATATTTTAGCAATTTCAGCTATCTCGACAGATGTTGAACGAGTTTTCAATTTGAGACGAGACGTATTATCTTATCATTGCAGCTCTCTTGTTGCCAACATCATATTGAATATCATAATGATTAAGTATGCAGATGCTGTGAAGTTGAAAGCAGAATTCAAGTCTCACGAGCTTATTGAAGAGAAAAGAGCTTTCGATGCACAGAAACAAGAAAAGAACAAAGATTTAGTCTTCATCATCGACGTTAATGAAGATTTAGAGTATATCAGCAATGCATCATCAAATGATGATGTTGATAATAACGAGCGAGATAAGTAATGTTATATTGTTCATCATCAAACATTTAATTAACAATATCAGAGCTGAAGAATGATGATACAATTAATGTTGATCTTTTCATATCATTTTCGCAATCTAGATTCTCAAACTTCAAAGAATTCTCGTTATCTACGTTATTTAATACAGCAAGATCTACGACAGCAAGATCTACGACAACTTCACTTTCGAATGCTCGATTTTCAGCGTTTGCTCATTTTGATCGAGTTACATCACACTTGACTGAGAGAAACAGATTGAAGAAGAACGATCAATCATTATGAAAGATAATGAATCAAAGAAATTTGATGAAATTCGTTGCAGTCTCTAAATTGAATGAAGAATCTAGATCGTCATCTTTAGCATTGAAAAAAAAACAGTGTAAGATGACTTCTTCTTTGAAGTCGAGTTCTGCTGTAACACGTAAACGTAGCTTTGAGATGACTAATTTCAAGAAGAAATCATCATTTAAGAGTAAAGCTAAATTGAATGCATTGTCTGAGCAAAGAAGACAAGAAGACATCAATAGAAAGCTCACGTAAATAGTTTTGCAATTCATTTTGCAATTCATTTTGCAATTCATTTTGCAATCTACTGTTTTCATGAAATTACTTACGCATTTCTCAAGCAGTTTAGTTAGAAACAGTGACTGAGATCTGAGTCAATGATAGAAAAGTCGAAGACATTTCTCTACATACATATAGATTTCTTTTCAACATGTGAATAAAGATCATTCATACACACACATTTTAAAGTTTCATAATTTCATTCTACTAGTACTTATTTCAAATAAGTAAAATGTTTAGACATGTTGTCGAGTTTGAATCAATTCGTCAAGTTGATTGAGTTGAGTTGAGAGTTGAACTCAACTCGATCGAGTTGAATTAATCTCTTTCAACTCAATTCAACACTGTAACTCAATCTGAGTTAAGTTGAGCAACTCGAACTCAACAACAAATCTAATTACATCACTTATTATTTTGACAAGATTGATGATAAGTTGAATGCTCTGACACATCGCTCAGAAAATCTTTCTAGAAAGAAAAATACATTTGATTCTCAACATCAATATCAACATCAGACAATTCTGAAAATTCATGTTTTAGATCTTGATATTATTGAGAATCTCATTCTTGATATTTTTAACATTAAAGTCATGAAGCTTCAATCACAAATCATCATTCTAAATTCAGTTCAGTTACATCTGTTTTCAATTATCTCAGCATTCTTGCAAATTTTAACTTTCATGAATCTAGAAATCAAAGAATTTGACGTTGAAAACATTGAATCTCAGCTAAATTAAGACACTCTGAATCTTGATGAAGATTCTGCTGATACTTTCACTCAGACATTATGAAAGTAAGTTGAGATCAATGACAAATTTGCAGTTCAGATAATTGAAGTGCTTCGCAATAAAGCATAACATCACAACAAGATCTTTCTAGTCAAGTGTGAAAAACACGAGAATCATCTGTACTTTCAAGAAAGAAAGTACATGCTCAACTCAGATAAACTATGTCTTTGTATCATTCAGCTCGCTCATGATAGTGTTGTCAATGATCATTCAAAAAGAGCAAAAAGCTATGAACTGATCAGTTAAGTTTACTGATGATTAAATATTTATAAGTATGTTCAATGCTTTGTATGAAATTATCAGGTGTGCACACGTTTCAAGCTCTTTAAACAATGAACTCAAGAATGATTGCATCTTCTTTCAATTTTTGAACATCGTTGACATGATATTTTCATGAACTATGTAAATTCTTTATCACTCAGTATCTTCATGAATATCACATATAAATATGTTCTAATCTTTGTTGATCATCTTATCAAAATGAGACATTTAGTTCTCATCACTTTTATGAAAGTTGAAGAAGTTATCAACTGCTTCTATGCTCATGTTTGAAAACATCATAATTTACTTAAGTTCTTCATGTTTAATTGAGATACACAATTCATTTTCAATGTCTGAAAGCATATATGTAAAATGCTGAAGATAGATGTTAAGTTATCAACAACGTATCACTTTGAAATTAATGATCAAATCAAGAAAGTTAATGCTATCATGAAGCATTATTTTTGAATCTTCATCAACTATATGCAAGATGATTGAACTAAGTGACTTTTTAAAGTCAAATTTATCATCAATAACACATCATCATTAATCACTTTAGCATCATTCTTCTTGATTAATTTAAGTCAAAACTCACATCTAGACTTTAAGCTTTTTGAATCTTTGTTCAAGAATTTTATGTCTCAAGCTTGAAACAAGTTAATCAATGTCAAAAAGTTCATCAAGAAGATGAAGAAATTAACTGAGCATCTACGTGATGAGATGCTTATAGTTCAGATCATTTACAAATTCAATGTCAATCTCTTTCATCATTCTTATTTTAAATACTTCATTGAAAATGAAGTCTGACTGAATGCTTGCAATCTCAGCATTGCTCGTCTCATTGTCAAGTTAAATGATCATAACATTGATTTCTTCAAAATCAAGCATGTCTTTAAGAATAATTCTCTGATCATTAAGTTAAATCTTTCAACATTCATGAAAATTCATTCAATCTTTCATGTCACTTTTTGAATCATATTGCAAGTGATTTTCTTTTGAATCAATGTCAGAAATCTTAAAAACGTGTTATCATCAAAAATAATGAAAGATTCTGATATGTAAACAGCATATTAAACTTCAAGCATGATAAATATTATAATTCATTTTTGCTCAAGTATTACATTGATTGAGAAGATCATTTTTCTACTTGAAAGTCTTTTCATCTTCTGAATAATTGTGAGCAAGCACTCAATGAATATCATCTCGTCAACTTTGTCGTTGAAGAATCACATGTATTGTCATGTGTAATATTTTAATGTCAATGTCAAGAACTTTAAATTCAATCTTCATCATTTTAACTTAACTCAGATTTGACTCAGATCTTGTCTAAATCTGTTTCAGATGTCTTGCTTAAATTTGATTCAAATGTGATTCAGATGTATTTTAATCTCATTTGTGCATCATCATATTAAACTGCAATTCATCTTTCTTTTACTCAGATCTGACTCAGATTTTATATAGATTTGACTCAGATATCTTGTTTAAATCTGACTCAGATGTGACTCAAATATATTTCAATTTTGCTGTGCATTATCACATTAAAATGTGTCTCATCTCATTTCATTTTACAAACATCTTGCTCAAATCTGACTCAAATGTGACTCAGATTTATTCTAGTTTCATCTGTGCTTCATTACATTAAAATGCATTTGCATCAATTCTTGTCTTGTTTCAGTCTTTGTTTTCAATTCTTTCTCATTTCATCTTGTTTCTTTTTATCATTTTGCAAAAGCTCAATCTTAAAGAGAAAAGTTATTGTCATGATGTCAAATCATCAATTTAATTTAGAATATAAATCATTGATATTTTAAATAATTTTGATTCATTGAACTAGTTTAATGAATCAAGTTATCAATTTAATCATCATCATTTTAATCTAGTTTCAGCAATTTTGTTTTGATCATCTCAATTGTGTGCATGAACTTCTGCAATCTTAAGTCAATAAAACTATTATTTAGTTTTGATTCTACTTAATTCATGTATATAAAAGTTAAACTTTCATTCTTTTCTTTCATTCTTTGTCTTACATCTTGTACATTATTTGATGTATTATCTTGTATTTAAATTTTATCAAAGTAATAATATTAATATTAATCTTTTATATTGATAGTATTTCTAGTTTAGCTCAGTTTCTGACATCATCTCTCATGTAGAAATTGATTGAAGTCAGTTTTTCTTATGCATAATTGCACTAATAATGCGCTGTGAGACTTTGCATAACTTTTGTGCAGTCACAAATATCAATGTGTCATCTTTGATGTCAGATATCAAAAATGAGTTGCATTAAATCTTTCTTTTCAAATTATTCTTCATGTTTGTTTGATTTGTTTCTGTATGAGCATCAATCTTGTTATCACTTCAGTGCATTGATGCTCAGTCAGTAATAGAGACAAATCATGTAAATCATCAATATTCTTGTTCATCGCTTCATTTTCAAGTATTTCTGCATGTTTTGTCACTCAATATAGCTTCAGCGTGACTTTTCAAGATTGAATGCTCTCATGTGTAATTTGAACTCATTGCAAACGTGTCTAATTTTTTGTTAATATCATAACTTTCATTGTTTTCAAAGAAGTCTGACTATCATTGTATACTTTGTATATCTTTTCATGACATTCTCGATTCTCTGTTGCTACGTTTGTGAGATGTTTTATTCTTGCGATCAATTCTTTCAGTTCTTCATGATGAGTGATGATTAAAGTCAATTCTTTCAGTCTTTTATTTAACTCTCAGTTAGTTTTCATTGCAATCATCATAACATTCTTTCTATTGTTGCTATCATTCAAGTAAACTCTTTGCTTCAATGTGAATGTGTCGAGATGATGTTGACTTATTAACATTTTCTTATTGTCACGATTTTAGCATGTGTTACTCGAAAGATGTTGGAAAAAGAGATGTTAGATCACTTAGATGATGTTGAACAATATTATAGATGATGATAGGCGTGAGATTATCAGTGATGTTATGAAGGCTCCTCGATACGAATGATACTCAGCGTTCATGAGATATAAGAATCTCTGAATGATCTCTTTCTTTTCTTTCTTCTTCGTGCAACGTCTTGTATCTAAAATCTAGTTATTAGAATTTCATTCTGATTTCATTCAGCTCTCAGTTCGTGACATTACGTTGCATCACACTACATCATGAGTCAATTCGAGAATATCAGCAACATTCTGTCGTCGACATCTCTAGTCTCGATCAACGAATTCATCACTGTCGCTCAGTTTTGAACTCACGTCAACAATGCTTTCGAAGCGTGATACACTTTTCTGATTGAACTTCAAACTTGATTCAACGACATCATCACTCAGTATATCAACTGAGTCTCAGTCTGTCAACAAGAACATGAGCAAACTCAGATTGAACTTAAGCAGTTTCAGATCAATAATGAAATCTTGTCAGAAATGATTCAAGAACTCAAGAGCATGAGCAGAATTGATATCAAATCAGAGAAATATTCGAATTCAGAACTCTATATCGAAGAGTGAGAAGATAAGCTAAATCAGTTCATCTTCAAACTGATCAGCAAGCTGAAGTTGAACGTGAATCGTTATTCAACTCTCGAGTTTCGCCTTCTGTATGAATACAGTCGCTTATCGAAGAACGCTGTCGCTCAAGCGTTGTCGCGTATGACTGCTCAGCATGACAAGCTAGTCACGATTGAGCAATTAGTTGCCTTGTTAAGACAAGTCTTCGATGATTCAGACAAGCAAGAAATCGCTCAGCGATTCATTTCAGCTCTAAGAATGCGAAATCGCATCTTCATTGAATATCTGTTCGATTTTCAGCAGCACATTGATGCAATCGAATATGACGTCGTAATTCGAAAATTCAATCTGAAGAATGAACTATTCAGCGAGCTCAAAGCTCTATTGATTCAGATGAATGTCAGCAGTCTGAACTATGAGCAGTTGATTATCAAATGTCAGCAATTGAATAGTCGATATCGCGTCACAGTACAGAATCTTTTCAAGTCAAAAGCAGTGATTCACTCTGTCTCTGTGATCTCTACAGTCTTCGCGTATCTTGTCAAATATGCAACACTTTCGACAGGCTCGAAAGCTACGATCTCGAGCTCAAGAGATCTCATGAACTTATCGATCGTCAACATGAAGAAACAAGACTCACTGATTTTCGAGAAGCATCAGCATCGCATGATCAATCATCTGTGTCTATACTGTGATAAGTCTGAGCATCAGACTGCGATCTGCAATTCAAAGCTCAAGATTCAGCTACGAGTCGTCTCATTATTCATCTTCGCAATCTCTATCGACAATCTCGCTTTCGATACTTCTTTCGTCTTGAGAAAAGTCTAGTCTCTGCGTACAGTCGCTCGCAGAGACAATCGAACAGTCTGAAAATCTCTGCACTCTCAGTTAGCTCGATTCATCGATTAGAAAAGAAGATGAACAATGATCATCTCGTGCTCTCAGATAATCTAGAAAGCAATAAAATCAATGTCAATCTTTCTGTTTTGATTGATATTGACGTCATCGATTATGCATTTATTGATGACTCTTTCGCGCAAAGACACTCTCTGCTCTGTTTTTCTTTGTCTGAAATCTGTATTCTTCAGAAGTTTGATGATCAATCAGTCATATTCAATTCAATCACTCATTACGCTCTTGTCAAACTTCGAGTCTCAAGCGAGAAGCTCGAAGAAACTCTCTTCTATGTCACTCAACTTTCGCAATTTTCAGTTGTTCTAGATCTGCTCTGATTAAAAAGTCATAAAGCAATTATAGATCTGCGTCATAATCAGCTCATCTTTGAATCTCAAGTCAATTCAGAACTCGTACTTGAAACTCTCTCGAGCATCTCGATCTCAACTGTGTCAGTATCAGTTTTCTTGATGTCTTTGCTCTCGAAACATCTGAAGATCTACGCTATAGATAGTGCTTTGTTTCTGCAACTCGCTAGAAAAAAGAATCATGATCTGTTTGTCATATTCATGAGAAATATCGACAAAGTTCTGAAAATCACGTCTTTCGTTGACTTTGTCACGCTATTGCTTCTCGAATATCACGACTTTCTAGATGTTTTCTCTCGCGAATTGATGAACACTCTATCTGAACGACGTCTCTATGATCATAAAATTCAGCTGCAGAAGAACAAAACTTCTATCTTCGAGTCTTTATATGACATGTCTCAAGATGAGCTTCGAGTACTAAAGAAATATCTGAAGAATAATTTGATCAAAGACTTTATTCAAGTCAGCTCTTTTCTCGCGATCTCTTTGATACTCTTTGTTAAAAAATCAAGCGAAGAACTCAGATTTTGCGTGAATTATCAAGATCTGAACGTCATGACAGTTAAGAATCGATATTCGTTACCTCTCATTCGAGAAATTCTAGATCGACTGACTAAGATCAAGTACTACATCAAGTTAGATATCATTGCAGTCTTTAATAAACTGCGAATAACTTATGAAGACGAGTGAAAGATCGCTTTCCGAACACGTTATGACTTATACGAGTACAACGTTTTGCTCTTCGAACTCACAAACGAATCGTCATCATTTCAGAACTTCATTAATGACACTCTGCATGACTTCTTGAACGTTTTCTGCATC
>JAABUY010001972.1_pt1 | contig 25705 bp, 23 predicted proteins | sample 5560271 | NCBI WGS metagenome assembly JAABUY01 (sample SAMN10711886, study PRJNA513374) | rock metagenome | isolation source: Antarctica rocks | place: Antarctica: Victoria Land, University Valley | reverse complement strand
CACTCGTCATGCGGGCCACCGCATGGGGTCCCGAGATGGTGACGCCGTAGCCGATGTCGAGGAAGGCGTGGTCGTAGGCGCGCGTGAGGTTCGGCGTGCGCACGAAATCCTCGCGCGGCGTCAGCAGGAAGGCGCGGCCGTCCTTCGCGTCCCAGATGTCCTTGTTGTGCAGCAGGGCCTCGTAGCGGTCCCAGTGCTCGCCCAGGAGCTTCGGGTCCTCGCCGCGGTTCGCCACCATCCACTTGATGTATTCGTCGCGCCCGTCGGTGGGCGGCGTCAGGGTGGCGTCATAGGCCTTGGGCACGTCCGCGAAGGCCCGGGCCCCGCCGAGCAGCATGGCGGTGGCGACCGTGCACCCCGCCCCGATCATAAATGTGCGACGATCCACAATCGCCTCCGTTAAACACTGCGCCGGATTTGCGGCGCGCACGCTAGGGGTCATGCACCGCTTTAGCAAGCGCGGGTGAACCGGCTTTGAACGACGCAGCCCTGAAGGTTGCCGTGCTTTGCCTCGCGCCCCCGAAAGTCTTACTCTTCAGGGCAGGAAGAGAGGGCGCAGGCGCATCACATGAATCCGCTTGGCCGCCTCTTTTAGTCTTTCTGGACGTGGCTGCGCGAGCGGGTCACTGCGGTTCTGGCGGCCCATGCGCCCTGATGGGGCCGGAACGCCGGTATTCCGACCAGGAGCGGCACTATACGGATGTCGCGGATGCCGGTGGGAGGTCCGGACGCGACGCCAGCCACGCGTCTTCGCGCCGGTAGTCGAACAGGTCGTATGGATACTTGGCCAGCACCGGAAACAGGAATGGCCAGTCTCCCGACGCCGTCACCGCGGTCAGCCAGTCGCAAGTGGACGCGACGAGCCCGGCGTAATCGGTCAGCGGGCCATAGCCCAAGCTCTTCAGGGCCGTCGTGTCGAGCACGAAGGGGTGCCGGACCGACCAGGGTGTCCGGCCAACCGTCGGCGGGTAGCCGTCCATGTCGTCGACCTCGACGATGTCGCCGTCAAATCCGAGATGGCGCGCGACCAGGGCGGCGATCTCGGCGACGCTCAAAGCCGTGGGGTCGGCGACGTTGAGGATGCGTTGGCCCGGCAGCATCGCCACGGCTCGCACGGCCGCGGCGATGTTGGGGGCTGCGGTGGTGTGGAAACGGCTCAGGCCGCGATAGGCCAGCGGTATCGCCGGGCGGTGATCGAGGACGCGCTTCACGAGCCACCATTCCCGGGGATGGGTCGAGCCGGGGCCGTGGATGGCGGCAGGCCGCAGAATGGTGACGGGGATCGAGGCCCGAGCCAGCAGTGCGTGTTCGAGCGCGACCTTGCGGGTCGAGTAGGTGGCCGGGCCCGGCTCGACCGTAGGCTGATCCTCCCCGATCGGCTCGGGCAGGACCGGGAAGCCGGTGACGGCCGCTTCGTCGAGCGTTCGGCCGGCACCGTCGCGGTAGACGCTGGACGACGAGATCACCACCAGCGCCCGGATGTCCGACTGGATCTCCAGCACCTGGGCCGCGTGGTCCGGTCCGTAGGCCACGGCGTCGACCAGCAGGTCTGCACCCCCGGCGAGGGCGCGCCCGAGGGCGCCGGGCTGTTCCCGATCGAGCGTGACCACGACGGCGCCTCGGGCCGCGAGTTCGGCCGGCGCAGGGCGATGGCCGCGATGCGCGAGCGCCACCGTCCAGCCGTGGTCCAGCAAATGCGCGGCCGTGGCCCGGCCGATCTGGCCCGTCCCGCCCAGGATGAACGCGTGCGGCATGGGCCTGCTCCGAACCGGGCACCCCCGCCTCCCTGTTCATAGCACAACGTGCGGGTGCCGGCCGTGTCGATGGTGTGGTCCCTGCGGAGCGACGAGGCCTCCGCCGCGGCCTGGCTGCGGGAGCGGGTTACGTCGGTGCTGGCAGCGCAGGTGCCATGACGCAGATCGAGGAGTTCGACTCGCGTTCAGGCGAGGTCGTGAGGTCCGTTCAGGGTGGAAGGCGGGCATTTCGGTCGAAGGGGCCAATGGCCGAAATGCGCCCATCCCGGCCGCTGCGATGCCGATTGGCGCCGCCGGACAGCAGACCTTCAGGGCGCAAGCCGAGGCGTCGCCTCCTCACGGCGCGCGATCAGAACCAAATCGAAGTTCGAACGCCGGCAGCTGTGCAATCTGGCATTTCGACTCAGTTTCGGTCAAAGTTGGATCTGCAGCTTGACGTCGCCCGGCCGCCCCTCGGCGGCCCGTTCGAAGGCTGCGATGCTGTCTTCGAACGGGAAAGTCGCGCTGATCAGTGGTTTGAGATCGACCTTGCCGGATGCGATCATGGCGAGCGCGCGATCGAACACGTTGGCGTAGCGGAAAACCGTCTCGATGCGGATCTCTTTGGATGCGATCGACGACACGTCGAGGCTGATCGGCGCGACCGGCATGCCGATGAGCACGAGGCAGCCGCCCGGACGGAGCAACGTCTGTATCCCGTCATAAGCCTTGGGGGCGCCGCTCGCCTCGAACACCACGTCGGCGCCCCACTCGCGGGTTGCGGCCGCGACGGCCTCGGCGAGGTTCTTCTCGCGGATGTTCACGGTCGAGACGCCCGGATAGCGACCCGCGATCGCGAGCTTCTCGGGCATCAGGTCGGAGACGATGACGCGCGAGCAGCCGCCCGCGAGCGCCGCCAGCGCCGCCATGATGCCGATCGGGCCGGCGCCCGTCACAACGGCCGTGTCGCCGGGCTGAATCTTTGCCTTCACGGCCGCCTGGAGCCCCACCGCGAAGGGCTCGACCATCGCAGCCTCGGCGAAGGACACGTTGTCCGGCAACCGGTACGTGAAGGCCGCTGGATGCACGACCTCGGGCGTCAGCACGCCGTGGACCGGCGGCGTCGCCCAGAACACGACGCTCGGGTCGACGTTGTAGAGCCCGAGCTTCGAGGCACGCGACGACGGGTCCGGAATGCCGGGCTCCATGCAGACGCGGTCGCCGACCTTGAGGCTCGTCACGGCCGCGCCGACCTCGACGATCGTGCCGGCGGCCTCGTGGCCCAACACCATCGGCGCCTCGACGACGAAGGAACCGATGCGGCCATGGGTATAATAGTGCACGTCGCTGCCGCAGACACCGACCGTATCGATCTTGATCCGCACGTCCGCCGCCCCCACCAAGAGCGGCAGGTCGATGTCGCGCAGCGAGAGTTCGTGCTGCCGTTCGAGGACAAGCGCGCGCATGGATCGGCTCCGTTCAGTTGATCAGGAAACCGCCGTCGACCGGCATGTCGATGCCGTTCACCATGGCAGCGTCGTCGGACAGCAGGAAGGCGATGACGGAGGCGACTTCGACTGGCTCGACGAAGCGGCCGGCGGGTACGCGCGCCAGCATCGGGCCGGACTTGGCGGGATCGCTCCAGGCCTTCACGGCCATCGGCGTGAGCGTCACGACCGGGTGGACGCCGTTGACCCGGATGCCCTGCCGGCCGAGCTCGTTGGCCATGACGCGCGTCAGCCCGTCGATCGCGCCCTTCGAGGCGCAATAGGCGGCGTGATCGGCGAAGCCGATGAAGGCGGCGATCGAGGACACGTTGACGATCGCGCCCGTGGCGCCCCGCTCGATCAGCTGGCGGGCATAGACCTGAGCCACGATCATCGGCGCCCGGCAATTGACCGCCATTATCCGGTCGAAGGTCTCGACCGACAGGTCGAGGAAGGCGTCGAGCTCGGTTGTTCCGGCACAATTGACGAGGAGGTCGGCCGGCAACGCCTCGCCGGCGGCTGCCTTGGTGGCCGCGGCGTCGGCAAGGTCGACCACGACCGTGCGGCAGCCGATCTCGGCTTTCAGGCTCTCGAGATCCTCGGCCGAGCGGCTGAGCGCAATCACCTCCGCGCCTCGGGCGGCCAGGAACGATGCCGTCGCGCGGCCGATCCCCTTGCCGGCCCCCGTCACCAGGACGGACCGTCCCGAGAAATCTGCCATCCCGTTCTTCCCCTCATTCCGCTGCGCCCGGTCAGAATGCGCGCCCGTCGCGATCGAACAGATAGGCATGGGTCGGGTCGAAGCCGATCGAGAAGGCCTCGCCCTTGTCGAGCATCCGGCGCCCCGGTACCTGCAGATTTATGGTTTCGCCCACTGTCGTCTGGCCGTAGATCAGCGTCGAGCCGCCGAGACTTTCCGAGAGATCCGCCCGGAGCGCGATGCGGTTCGGCCCGTCGCCGAGCACGAGGTGTTCCGGCCGCAGACCGAGCGTCACGTCGTCGCCGGGTGCGACGGTGCGGTTCGTCGAATGCCGGCCAGGGATCACCAGCGGAGCCGTAAGCCCCGGATGGCTCAGCGCCAGGCCCGCATCATCGGCCCGCTCCAGCCGCGCCTTCAGAAAATTCATCTTGGGCGAACCGATGAAGCCAGCCACAAAGGTATTGGCCGGGCGGTCGTAGAGGTCCTGCGGCGAGCCGATCTGCTCGACACGGCCTGCCCGCAGCACCACGATGCGGTCGGCCAGCGTCATGGCTTCGACCTGATCGTGAGTGACGTAGACCATGGTGACGCCGAGTTCACGATGCAGGCGGGCGATCTCGACCCGCATCTGGGCGCGCAGTTCGGCGTCGAGGTTCGACAGCGGCTCGTCGAACAGGAACAGCTTCGGATGCCGCACGATCGCGCGGCCGATGGCGACGCGCTGGCGCTGGCCGCCCGAGAGTTGGCGGGGCTTCCGGTCAAGAAGTGGCTCCATCTGCAGGATACGGGCGGCTTCGGCCACTTGCTTTGCGATCTCAGCTTTCGGCACCTTCGACACCTTCAATCCAAAGCCGATGTTGTCGCGCACGTTCATGTGCGGGAAGAGCGCGTAGCTCTGGAACACCATCGAGACTTGGCGCTTCGCGGGCTCGGTGTGAGTCACGCGGGCACCGTCAATGAAGACCTCGCCGCCCGACACCTCCTCGAGCCCCGCGATCATGCGGAGAAGCGTCGACTTCCCGCAACCCGACGGGCCGACGAAGACCACGAACTCGCCCTTCTCGGCTTCGATGTTGACGCCATGGACGACGCCGACCGTGCCGAAGCGCTTCTCGATCCCTTCGAGACGCAGATAACTCATGACATCGTTCTCGAGGATCGGTGCAGCCGCGACGATCCATTCACTTGGTAGCTCCCATGGTCAGGCCCCGCACCATGTGCCGGGACACGAGCAGCGCGAACATCGTCACCGGCAACACGATTACGGTTCCGGCTGCCATGATCTTGCCCCAGGGCAGTTCATAGCCCGACATGAAGCTCGTCGCGACGACGGGCGCGGTCTGGGCGTCGCTCCGCGTCAGCACCAAAGCGTAGAGCAACTCGTTCCATGAGAAGATGAAGCCGAAGATGGCCGAGACTGCGATACCAGGCAGGCCGAGCGGCAGGTAGATCCGCCAGAAGATGTGGAACTGGCTCGCCCCTTCGAGGCGCGCCGCCTCTTCGAGCTCCTTCGGGATCGAGCGGAATTGGTCGGTCGAGATCCAGATCACGATCGGCATGATGAAGGTGATGTAGACGAGGATCAGCACGAGATGCGTGTCGAGGAGGCCGAGGTTGCGGGCCAGGATGTAGATCGGCAAGGCCAGGACGATCGGGCTGATGAACCTGTTCGAGATGAACCAGAACCACAGGTCCGACTTGCCGCGGAACTCGTAGCGGGCGAGTGCGAAGGCGGCGGGCGTACCGAGCGCGACCGACAGGCCCGTGCTGAACAGCGCGACAATCAGCGAATTGATGACCCCGTTGACGACGATGTCGTCCGAGAACACGGCCGCGTAATTACCGAGCGTCGGCGTGAACAGCCACACCGGTGGCGAGGCGAGAAGGTCGTTTTGTGTCTTAAACGACGACGAGACCATCCAGTAGACCGGGAAGATCGTGGCGGCGAAGACTACGATCAGGCCGAATCCGTGCAGAATGCGTCCGGTGAGACGGGATCCCATCACTCGATCTCCTGGTAGAAGAAGCGGATGTAGAGCCGTGCCAGCACGATGGTCAGGACCAGGAGCAGCAGCGCCTGAGCGGAGGCGAGACCGAGATCGAACACGCGGAAGCCAACGCGCTGGATGTAGATCGAGATAAGTTCGGTCGCGGCTCCCGGGCCGCCGCGCGTCATGGTGAAGACCACGTCGAAGAGCTTCAGCACGTCGGCCGAGCGCAGGATCAGCATGGCAGTGAAGCCGGGCAGCAGATAGGGCATCTGCACCTGCGTCAGCAACGGCCATTTGCGGCTGGTCTCGAGCCGCGCCGCCTCCTCGATCTCGACCGGTACCATCGACAGCCCCGACAGGAAGATCAGAGCGCAGAACGGCGTCCACTGCCAGACGTCCATCAGGCAGATAGCCGTGAAGGCGCCGTTGACGTTGCCGAGCCAGTCGAGCCCGGGGAATCCGAAGAGGTTCAGGACGCTGTTGGCGACGCCGAAATCGCTGTTGAAGATCAGGCGGCCCAGAAGCCCGACGACCGCATAGGTCGTGGCGAGCGGGATCACGAGCGAGACGCGGGCCAGCGCGCGGAGAAAGGCGAGCCCCGGCCGATGCAGCAGGAGCGCGACGCAGAGGCCGAGCCCGACCTCGGCCGGCATCACGACGCAATAGAAGGCCCCGGTTCGGCCGAGTGTCTGCCAGAAGGTCGGATCAATCAGAACCTGCTGGTAGTTGGCGAGGCCAACGAAGGGAAAGCCGTCGCGGACCCGCGTCAGGTTATATCGCCGGAGCGAGGTGAAGAGGGCGAACAGCGTCGGATAGATGCCGATCGCGAACAGCGCCACGACCGCGGGCGCCAGGAACCAGAGCGGCGTGAACCGCCCGTAGCCGAGCCGCGCGCGCGTCGGGGGTAGAGGTGTCGTCCGGGTCAAGGAACGTTCCGGTTGAGATGGCTTAAGTCGGCCGGCGACGCCGGGAGCCTGATCCCGGCGTCGCGTATCGAGGCGCAATCGCCGCTGTTACTGCAGCAACTTCTTCTTGCCATCGTAATAGCCTTCCTTCTGCAGGATGGCCTCCATCCGGGTGCCGACATCCTTCGATCCCTCTTCGACCGACACCTGACCCAGCATCATCTTCGACCCGAATTCGGCGATGATCTCGGAGATGGCCGGCCACGCCGGGAAGCGCGGACGGAACTCCGGCACGCCGTGCTGCCAGGATTCCACCATGGGCGCTACGAAAGGGTATTTCGCCTTGATTTCGGGATCGTCGTAGACGGCCATCCGGCCCGATACGCCGCCGGCTTCGACGTAGGGCTTCGCGATCGCCTCCGAGGTCGCCCACTGGATGAAGATCCAGGCGGCCTTCTGCACCTTCTCCGGGGCCTGCGACGCCACGGCGAGCGAGAAGCCGCCGAGCGCGGGCAGCCGTCCCGCCGGGCCGGCGGGCTCCGGCGCTACGCCCAGACAGTCGCCGATCTTGGAGGTCTTCGGGTCGGTCAGGGTCGAATAGAACGCCGACCATTCGGTGATCATCGCGACCTGGTTCTGCGCGAGGCCGTTCACGGCTTCCGCGTGATCCCAGCTCACGACGCCTGGGGGCATGTATTTCGAGAGGTTCCGGCGGAAGTTGAGACCGGCTTGGCTATCTTTGTTCATCAGGTTCGAATGGAAGGTCTTGTCGAGCAGGGAGCCGCCCTGCGGCCACAGCATGCGCATGAAACTGTCGGCCGACTGCGTCTCGCCGCGGAGCGACTGCAGGGCGTAGCCGAACTGCTTCTTGCTCGCGTCGGTCAGCTTGGGCGCATAGGTGTTGGCCAGTTCGTCCCAGGTCGCCGGGGGCTTGTCGAAGCCCGCATCCTTGAGCATGCACTTGTTGTAGAACAGCAGCCCCGAATAATTGTCGAACGGCAAACCGTAGGTCGTGCCGCCCCAGGTGCCGAAGGCATCGAGCAGTAGCGGAAAGAACCCCTTGAGGTTCAGGTTGGGGTCGGTGATCGAAGCGTCGCCCGAGAACTTGCTGATCGGCTCGATCCAGCCGTTCTCGGCATATTCGCCGATCCAGACCAGGTCGACGAGCGCGATCGACAGGTCGCCCTGGCCGCTGAAGTTCAAAACTTCTTTCTCGCGCGTGTTCTCGTAAGGCACGATCTCGTAACTGACCTTGATCCCGGTCGCTTTCTCGAAATCCGGTAGGAGCTTGATGATAGCGCGGTAGCCGGGCCGGTCGAGAAAGATGACGTGGAGCTGGGTGCCCTTGTAGGGCGCGGCCGCCTTGGCGATGTCCCAGGCCTCGGCCCGGGCGGGGGCGGGCGCCAGCGCGACCGCCGCGATCGTCAGCGCCAGGGCGCTCACGGTATTTCTGAAGAAACGCATTGTCGTCCTCCCATGATCGATCTCGTGTCCGTCGATCTCGGGGCGGAGTGTAGGCATGGGAGCGGAGCGGTCTAGCGGTCGCGAAGCGCCAAATCGATGAAACCTTGCATTGTGCGGTGCAATATACCCTTTCTTGCGCCTCACGAGCCGCAAGAAACCATCAAACGCTGATGCTCGGGCCAACGCCGGCCGAGAGCCTCCGGTTGCGCGCCAGTCGGCGATAGGCCGAGGGCGTCAGCCCGCGCTGAAGACGGAAGGTGCGATTGAAATTCGAGACGTTGCTGTAGCCGACCTCGAAACAGATGTCGGTCACCGGCAACTCGGTTTCGGCGAGGAGCTTGCAGGCGTGCCCGACGCGCAGACGCGCGACGTAATCAGTGAAGCTGTTGCCGCTGTTCCGCTTGAAGAACCGCGAGCAGGCCCATTCGCTCATGCCGATCCGGTCCGCGAGGTCGCCGAGGCGGATATCGTGCCGGAAATTCTCCACGATGAACGTCAGGGCCTCGCCGACGGAGTCGAGGCTGTCTCGGTCGGTCGCGGGCGCAAAATGTTCGGACGACAGGATCTGGCGCTCGCCCCCTACCATCAGGACCTGAAGCAGCTGGAGGAACAGGCCAAGCCGTTCGAGCCCCGCGACCTTCCCCATCGCCTCCATCATCTCCCCGCCGCGGCGGCGCGTCTCGCCGTGGAAGGCGAGCCCGCGGGAGGCGAGTTTCAGGAACGCGTCGATATCGGCTAGTTCGGGCAGCGCTTCGGCAGCCCGACGCAGCCGGTCGGGATGAACCTGCACGACGATGTCGCGGCCGCGGATCACCTCGCCGAGTTGGGTGGGCGTAACCCAGTCGTGCGGAAGGCCGCTACCCACGACGGTCAGATGGCCGGGCTCGAAGGCGCCTATGTGATCGCCGACAAGCGCCACCCCGGCCGCATTTCGAATGAGATGGATCTCGACTTCCGGGTGGATGTTCCAGACGTTGCGTTCCCAGGGGTAGTCGTCGCAGCGCCACAGGAAGGTTTCGGCTTCACCGGTGACCACGTGTTCGAAAACCGGCGCCTTAGGCGCACACCAACCAAGGGGGCGTGCGTGGCTTTCGTGACTTGAGGGATGCATGGCTCCCGCACTCAGGCGTCAAACCAGAACGGCAGGCCACTACCTGCGTCCGCGAAGCTCGCTTTATATGTGCCGTCCATCTGCTCCCTCGCTCAAATAACGTTTGTTCCTGGCACTCGGGACTCCTAAAATATTGCTAACCTGAGGGCCTGGAAAAAGTCGATTCGTTGTCGGCGCGGACCAAACGCGAACGCGACGTTATACAACTCGGTGGAAGGCTGCACGGCTCGTAGAAAGCGAATAGGCCGGGTGGCACTTACCTCCCGCTGTTTCGAACGGGGTTGCTGGCCTGGCCGCCCTCGGAGGGGCAAGCCTGCCCTGCTCTTGAGGGCCGCCCCGAGGCGCGATACCTCCGGCGCTCGGCTCCGATCCGGGAACCCGCCCCAGTGAGCGCGGCCGACTACGCCCGGCTCCGCCGCTCCATCAAGGCGCGGGGCACCGGAGCCACGCTGGAAGCGATGCTGGCGGACATCGATGGGTGAGTTGGGGTGCGGGGTGGGCCGCGCCGAACGGCGCGAGATGCGCGAACAGCCGACGCTTCGTGGAGGTCCGCTTCGCGCCCATGGACGTCATTCGCTAGCCTGACGACCGCTCTCGACAGCAGTCATCTGTTCGAAGTGCGCAACCCCCCGAGGTCAGGGTCGAAAAAGTGGTCGTCTTCGCCCGCCACGACATCGACAACGCCGGGAGGACACCGCACCAAGCGTCTTGCAGGTTTGGCGGCCGTTTCCTAATCGTGTGCTGTTGGATCAATGGGGAACAATCTCGCTCATGGGACTTCCAAAATCGGCGGAGGCTGATGGAGCTCATGCCTTATCGCCGGACGAATGGACAAAGCGTCTGTCGGCGGGACCCGTGCTGGACAGTCGCGCCATCGGTTGGGCGACCGCACAAATCCAGATGTTTCGGGGTATTGCTCCCGTAAGCTACCCGCGGCTTGACCACCACTGCCTCACTCTGCACCTCGGGCAACCTCGGCACATCTCTCGTCGTGGCGAGGGGCGCGCTCTAGCCGTAGACGTGCGACCCGGAGCCTTGTCTTTCACCCCCTCAGGTGCAGAGTTCGAATGGCGCACAACTGGCCCGGTCGACTACGCTGAACTCTACGTCAGCCCAAAAACCATCGAGGCTTTTTGGGGCGAAGTGCCGGACGTGCCGCACTCCACGCTGTTGCAGGATCGGCTGGGCGCGGTCGAACCGCTTGTCGAGGCGCTGTTCAAGGCTATGCTCGACGAGCTCGGGAGGGGGGACGATGCCTCCTGCCTCCATCTCGATACTTTATTCGCCAGCCTGTGGTTGCGCCTGGGTCGACTCTGCGGCGATGGCGGTAGCTCGGAGCGCACGGACGCGCGGGGCGCGCTCTCCCCATCCCGGCTTCGGCGCGTGCTGAACTATGTCGAGCAACATCTCGGGTCCGAGATTGCCGTCGGCGACTTGGCGGCCGTGGCTGGCCTAAGCGCCTACCATTTCAGTCGAGCGTTTACGGCGATGGTAGGATCGGCTCCTTATGCTTACGTTCTTTCACGCCGGATCGCCCATGCACAACGGCTGCTCTCCGGACCGATGAGCATCCCTGAGGCGGCGACTGCGTGCGGTTTTCGGACTGAGGGCCAGTTCTCTCGAATGTTCAAGAGTTCCACTGGCGTGACGCCGCGCCGTTTTCGCGCGGCTGCCGATTGCGGCAGATTTCCGCTCGATCCATAAGCGGCCCAACCTGCGGTTCCGAGCCGATCCTGCGGAAAAGCGCCTTTTCGGAGCCTGAATGAGACAAACTTAGCTGTTTGCCGCGCCAGTCTGCGTATAATCCAGCCATGGCGAGTTCCGCCGCGGAAGTGGAGTCCAAATATTGCCGGCAGCTATCAAAGGTCCTCCCCATGGTCTCCTTTTCGATCGCCTCGGAGTCTACGCAGATGCTTTGATGCAGGCCGGTGACTGGGCGCTCACAGGCACGATTTCGCTGATATTCCTTTGGTTTGGCAGCTTGAAGTTCTTGAATTTCGAGCAGGAAGGATTGAAACCAATCATATCGAACAATCCGCTGATCTCCTGGCTCTACACCGTGTTTGGTGTCGCTGGGGGTGCTCAGTTCCTGGGCGTTTTCGAGATCACAACGGGCATTTTGATCGCCTGTCGCCTTTTCAACCCGAAGCTCTCGGCGCTGGGAGGAGCGATGGGGATCTGGTCGTTTTCTCTGACGGTAACCTGCCTGTTCACCACGCCAGGGGCCTTTGAGCCCGGCTACGTATTGGCACTGTCGCCCGGGGTGGGGGCTTTTCTGGTCAAAGACATCGTTCTGTTCTCCGCTTGCTTATGGATCCTCGGTGCCTCGCTCCGCGACGTGCGAACCCGCAATGTCGCCTGATCAGGGATCTCGGTCGATCCTCTCCGAACCTGGAAAGAACTCTGCGGGTCGCAGCGTCAACACGGGCGTGTTCGAGCGTCCGGAACTGGCAGGAGGCGTCCTGAGTGTCGATTGAGAGGACCATTTCCTCCTCCACTGTCTTCGAACAGCGGGCCGCCCAAGGGCTGCGACTGGCTTTAGTGGTTATCTTTCTGGTGTTCGGCCTGCAGAAGTTCACCGCGGCCGAGGCTATGGGTATAGAGCCGCTGGTGAGTCACAGCCCACTCACGTCCTGGCTTTTGGTATTGGGGGTCAGAGGAGCTAGCCGTGTCTTCGGGACGGCTGAGCTCACCTTCGGCCTTCTTCTCGCCTATGGCCTGCTGCGGCCCGGCACCCTTGCTGCGACTTTGGGTGCGGCGGGCTCCTGCATGACCTTCCTGACCACGCTCACCTTCCTGTTCACCACGCCCGGCGTGTTCATCGAGGGCAGCGAGCCCGTGATGTCCGGCGACGTGGGTCTCTTCTTGATGAAGGACCTGGTGCTCTTGGCGGCATCGGTGGTGCCGCTGGCGCAAAGCCTCGCCGTGCGGGCGCGCAGCTGATGGCCTGGGTCTATCTCATGCTGGCCAGCATTTTCGAGGTGAGCTTCACCACGGCGCTGCGGCTCAGCGACAATTTCAGGAACTGGCCGGCAGTGCTGGGCTTCCTGGTCAGCGTGGGGCTCAGCCTCTTCTTCCTGGAGCTGGCGGAGCGCGGCATCCCGCTCGGAACCGCCTACGCGATCTGGACAGGGATCGGGGCGGTGGGGACCGTCCTCATCGGCATCGTCTGGTTTCACGAGCCCGCCAGCGTCGTGCGCGGCCTCCTGATCCTGGGCATCATCGCCTGCGCCATCGGGTTGAAGCTGACGGCGGGACCCGCATCGTGAGCACGCTCCTCCACCTCGACGCCAGCGTGCGCGGCGACCGCTCGCTGTCGCGCCGCCTCAGCCGAGAGTTCACCGAGGCCTGGCTGGCGGCGCGCCCCGGCACGCGGGTGCTCCGGCGCGACCTGGCCACGGAAGCGCCGCCCTTTGTCGATCAGGCCTGGATTGCCGCTTCCTTCACCGATCCCGAAGCGCGCACGCCCGACATGCGCGAGGCGCTGGCCGCGTCGGACGCGCTGATCGACGAACTCGAAGCCGCAGACCTCATCGTGCTGGGCACGCCCATGTTCAATTACGGCATGCCGGCGCGGCTGAAGGCATGGGTGGATCAGGTGATCCGTATCGGCCGCACCTTCTCCTTCGATCTGACGCGTGGCGATAGTCCGTTGGAGCCGATCTTGTTCGGCAAGACGCTCGTACTGCTGACCTCCACGGGAGAATTCGGCTTCGCGCCCTCCGGCCCCCGCGCGACGATCAACCATCTGGACACGCATATCGAGGCGGTGCGCGGCTATCTCGGTGTGGGCCAAGCCTTCCATATAGGCGTCGAGTATCAGGAATTCGGCGACCAGCGCCACGCGGCATCGCTGGAAGCGGCGATCGCGGCCGTGCCTCGTCTGGCCGCTCAGCTCGCTCGACCTCAACAGAGCGCATGACCGGTCCGTCCACCCAAATTCGCTGAAGACCGTCGCAGATGGGCACATCGATCAACACCGACAGCGGACATCGGGATCGTTCAAGTCGCCTCGCATTAGACAACCGAGATTGTGTCTTCCTGAAACCCTGAAACCTGGAGATGAACGATGAAAGCCGCTTGGTACGAAAGGAACGGGGCCGCCAAGGATGTCCTGGTCGTCGGTGATCTGCCCGACCCGTCGCCTGCGGCCGGCGAAGTCCGCGTTCGCGTGCACGCGTCCGGGGTCAATCCGTCCGATGTGAAGTCGCGCGCCGGCCGGCCCCTGACTGCCCCGAAGATCACGCCCCACAGCGATGGCGCCGGGATTATCGACCAGGTCGGATCCGGCGTCTCCGAGAAAAGGCTCGGGGAGCGGGTATGGCTCTGGAACGGGCAGTGGAACCGGCCCTTTGGAACAGCGGCGGAGTTCATCGCCCTGCCGGAGCGGCAAGCCGTGCCACTTCCGGACAATGTTTCGTTCGAGGAAGGCGCCTGCCTCGGCATTCCGGCCTTGACTGCGCTGCGGGCGGCAACGACCGACGGCGCGATCTTGGGAAACACCGTCCTCATCGCGGGTGGGGCCGGGGCTGTGGGCGCCTACGCGATTCAGTTCGCGCGGCTACTCGGAGCCGCCACGATCATCGCGACAGTGAGCTCGCCCGAGAAGGGCGCAATCGCGCAAGGCCTCGGAGCGGACCACTTCGTCGACTACCGCGCCGAGGATGTCGCCGAGCGCGTCAGGGAGATAACCGGTGGCCGGGGTGTCGACCGGATCATCGAGGTGGATGCGGCCGCCAACGTCGGCCTTGTGCCTCGCCTCCTGGCCCGTGAGGGCCTCTGCGTCATTTACGGGTCAGGCAAGCCCGACATCGCCTTCCCCTTCGCACCAATGATTCTGATCGGCGCCGCGGTCCGCTTCTTCATCGTCTACGAACTCGCGCCCGAGGCTCGCGTTCAAACGCAGGACGCGCTCAGCAGTTATCTTCGCTCCGGGCTTCTCACCCACGCCGTGGCCCAGACCTTCTCCCTCGACGAGATCGTCAGCGCCCACGAAGCCGTGGAAGGCGGCCGGATCATCGGAAACGTCGTCCTCGGGCCGATTGCCTAGGCTAGCTGTCGAAGTTATGAATATTGTTCGTCCGGGTCTGGGGTGAGAGATTGCAGTCGCGAGTACCAGTCCTTGTCCCAGAGGTCTCCGGACGAACGAACACAAGCATGTCCGCTTGACGGTCCATGATCTAAACGATTCCAAACTGCTTTAGAATTACCCTCGGCCCATAGCGCGCGAGTTCCCGCCGGTTGTTGCGGCCGAGCTTATCAGCTCGGGCAGCGCCAAGGCGATAATCAACCGCCTTGAACTTCGCCGCGCAGCGTTCCGCCAGTAGCGTCTTCTTTTCGTTTTGCTGCCTGACAGCAGTCGTTCCGCTTCCGGCCAACTCCGGTCATGCGAAGATGCTCGACCTAGGGTCCCCGATAAGGGTCGAAACCAATCAGCAGACGCCATAGAAAAACACCCCCGGGATCGCTCCCGGGGGTGCCGCTTGGTCTTCAGCGCCGTGGGCAGAGAAGCTGGACCTCAGAAGTCCATGCCGCCCATGCCGCCCATGCCGCCGCCGCCCCCGCCGCCCATCGGCATGGCGGGCTTGTCCTTCGGCATCTCGGCCACCATGGCTTCGGTGGTGATCAGCAGGCCGGCCACGGAGGCCGCGTCCTGCAGGGCCGTGCGGACCACCTTGGCAGGGTCCACGATGCCGGCCGAGATCATGTCGACGTACTGCTCGGTCTGGGCATTGAAGCCGTAGGTCTCCGAGCTGTTCGCGCTGATCTTGCCCACCACGATCGAGCCTTCGACGCCGGCGTTCTCGACGATCTGGCGGATCGGGGCTTCCAGCGCCTTGGCCACGAGGTTGATGCCCGACTGCACGTCCGACACGTCGCTCTTCAGCGCCAGCACCGCCTTCTTGGCGCGGAGCAGCGCGACGCCGCCGCCCGGCACGATGCCTTCTTCCACGGCCGCGCGGGTCGCGTTCAAGGCGTCGTCGACGCGGTCCTTCTTCTCCTTCACCTCGACCTCGGTCGAGCCGCCGACGCGGATCACCGCCACGCCGCCCGCGAGCTTGGCCAGGCGCTCCTGCAGCTTCTCGCGGTCGTAGTCCGAGGTGGTCTCCTCGATCTGTGACTTGATCTGGGCGATGCGGGCGTCGATGTCGGCCTTCTGGCCCGAGCCGTCGATGATCGTGGTGTTCTCCTTGTCGATGCGGATGCGCTTGGCGCGGCCCAGCATCTGGATGGTCACGGATTCGAGCTTGATGCCGAGTTCTTCCGAGATCAGCTGGCCGGAGGTCAGGATCGCGATATCCTCGAGCATGGCCTTGCGGCGGTCGCCGAAGCCCGGCGCCTTGACGGCCGCGACCTTGAGGCCGCCGCGGAGCTTGTTGACCACGAGCGTGGCCAGGGCCTCACCCTCGACGTCCTCGGCCACGATCACCAACGGCTTGCCAGTCTGCACCACGGCTTCGAGCACCGGCAGCATGGCCTGGAGCGACGACAGCTTCTTCTCGTGGATCAGGATGTAGGGATCGTCGAGTTCGGCGATCATCTTCTCGGCATTGGTGATGAAATAGGGCGAGAGATAGCCGCGGTCGAACTGCATGCCCTCGACGACGTCGAGTTCGGTCTCGGAGGTCTTGGCCTCCTCCACCGTGATGACGCCCTCGTTGCCGACCTTCTGCATCGCCTGGGCGATCATGTCGCCGATCGACTTGTCGCCGTTGGACGAGATGGTGCCGACCTGGGCGACCTCGTCCGAGGAGGCGATCTTCTTGGCGCGCGCCTTGATGTCCTTGATGGCCGCCTCGACCGCGAGGTCGACGCCGCGCTTCAGGTCCATCGGATTGATGCCGGCCGCGACATATTTGGCGCCCTCGCGGACGATGGCCTGGGCCAGGACCGTCGCCGTGGTGGTGCCGTCGCCGGCCTTGTCGTTGGTCTTCGAGGCCACTTCGCGCACCATCTGGGCGCCCATGTTCTCGAACTTGTCCTCGAGTTCGATTTCCTTGGCGACCGTCACACCGTCCTTGGTGATGCGGGGCGCGCCGAAGGACTTGTCGAGCACGACGTTGCGGCCCTTGGGACCGAGCGTGACCTTGACGGCATCGGCGAGGATGTCGACGCCGCGCAGCATCTTGGCGCGGGCATCGGCAGCGAAACGTACGTCTTTAGCAGCCATGGGCTTGAACTCCTGGATGTGGGTGGCAAAGCGTCGGGGGTGAACCGGGCGCGCGTCGTGCTGTCGCCAATACGCGCCAGTTGAATCGGCTCAGCCCACGACCCCCATGATGTCGCTCTCCTTCATGATGAGGAGATCTTCGCCGTCGATCTTGACCTCGGTGCCCGACCACTTGCCGAACAGCACCTTGTCTCCGGCCTTGACGTCGAGCGGGGTGAGCTTGCCGCTATCGTCGCGGCCGCCGGGTCCCGCGGCGATGATCTCGCCTTCCTGGGGCTTCTCCTTGACGGTGTCCGGGATGATGATGCCGCCCTTGGTCTTCTCTTCGCCTTCGAGGCGCTTGACGACCACGCGGTCGTGCAGGGGACGGAATTTCATTGCGACCTTCCTGTTGGTGAGTCCGGGTCACCGTGCGACACGGCCGTCCGGCGGACTTGAGTTTGGCGCGCTTGCTAGCACTGACCATCGAGGAGTGCCAGGCGCGGCGCCCAGTTATGCCGCACCTCGTGCGGTGTCAATCCCACGAGGTCCATCGCTTCCCCGCGAATCAGGTCCGACGAGGATCGGAAACGCAGCGGCCATGGAGAGGCTGCGAGGCCGACCGCCATTGTTCTCGTGCTTCCCGCCTCCATCTGCTGTCTTCTGCCGGCCAGGATCTCGCGCTCGTGGCCCCAAGCGGCCGGCCTGCTCCATGTGAGGATCCCATGAGCGTTTTGACCGAGATCTTCGGTACGGGCTCCGCCTTGAACTGGTGGCAGGAATGCGCGCGGGCGGTCGTCATTCTCTTCTATGGCCTCGCCCTGGTCCGCGTCGCGGGTCGGCGCGTGTTCGGCAAATATTCCGCACTCGACATCATCGTTTCCATCATCGTCGGATCCAATCTGAGCCGAGCCTTGACCGGGAACGCTCCATTGCTCGGCACTCTGCTCGCGACCACGTTGCTCATGATGCTACATTGGGTTCTGGCCCAGATGGCGGCTCGGTCGCCCCGGATCTCGGAACTTCTCGAAGGAGCCCAGATCGTGCTGGCGCGCGATGGCAGGGTCGACCCTGCGCGGCTCAAGAAGGAATCGATCAGTCAGGCCGACCTGAACGAGGCCTTGCGGCAGCAGAGTCTCGAACATGTCGGGCATGCTCGTTTGATCTCGCTCGAGCCGAGCGGCAAGATCACGGTGCTGAAGGCTCACTAGCGATCGACACCGACGCGTGAAGCGACACGCGGGAAGCCGCGCCGATCGGTCCGCAACGCTCGGGGTCGCAGATGTGGCGCATCGCTCGCCCGGCCCCTCGGTTCGGCCGTGCCTGCCTGTCCTGCTTCCGAGACGAGGGGCCGCTCCATCGGGGGTGGCCTGACGGCTTTGGTCGGAACGCAAAATCTGATACTGGGGGCCGCCTGACGCCACCCGGAGCCGCACCTGCCTCGTTCCACGCTCCATCGCGTCGCGAACCGCGTCGCGCTGCCCCGCCGGGACCACTGCCCGTGCTGAAGCGCGCCGACCGCCGCGGGCCCGGCCTGTCGCCGCTCCGCCTGCCGCGCCCCTCGGTCAGTCGGCTCAGCCTCGTGCTGGGAGCTTGCGGCCTCGCCTTCGTCCTCGGCACCTCCAGCTTCATCGCGCTGCACGAGCGCGAGGTCATGGTCCGCGAGGCCCGCAACGGTGCTCAGGGCGCGGCCTTCTCGCTGTCCGACCATGCGGCGCGGCTCTTCGAGGTGGCGGATCTCGCATTGCGCACGACCATGATGACGGTCGGCGGCGACGATTGGGCCACGGTCGAGGCCTCGCGTCCCCACTGGGCCGAGATGCGGGCCATCGCGCAAGCCCTGCCCCATGTGACCGACCTCTGGCTCAACGACGCAACCGGACGGCTGAGGTTGACCTCCGCGGCATTTCCCACCCCGGAATCGAATGTCGCCGACCGCCCTGCCTTCGCGGCGGTCCGGAACGGCGACCCCGGTCTCGTGATCGGCGATCCGCTGCTCGGCCGCGTCACCGCGGTCCCCACATTCCTGATCGCGCGGCGGCTCGAAGACGCAGGGGGCCAGTTCAAGGGCATGGTGTCGGCCACGGCCGACCTCGACTATTTCAGAACCTATTGGCGCCGGCTCGACCTCCCCAACGGCGAGGAGGTCGCGATCGTGCGGCCCGCCAACGGCCGCGTGCTGGTCCGGTCGTCGGACGGCAGTGCCGACCTGCTCGGCCCCTCCGACATGACCCTGCAGGTGGCGATCACCACCTCCGCGGCGGCAGGCCGTTACGAGCCGGCACCGCACCGGTCCGGACATTACCATCAGATCGGCAACCTGCCGCTCTATCTCACGGTGTCGTTTTCCGACGACAAGCTCGAGCAGGACTGGCGGACCTGGTTGTGGACCTTTCTCCTGTTCCCTCTCTCGGCCGTCGTGGCGCTCGGCGCCATCATGGCGCTGGCCCGCCGCCAGAGCCGCGTCGAGGCGCTGGCGAGCCGCGAGTTGTTCCGGGCCAGAGCGCAGCTCGCGACGGCGAACCGGCAGCTCGAGCAGCGCGTGGCCGAGCGCACGGCGGACCTCAAGGAAACCAACGCGGAAATCCAGCGCTTCGCCTATATCGTGAGCCACGACCTCAGGGCGCCGCTCGTCAACATCACGGGGTTCACGTCCGAGCTGCAGCGGCTCCGCGCCGGCATCTTCCCGGAACCGGAGGCCGGCGCCGCAGCCGGCCCCTCCGGGCCGCTGCGCGACGACTTCGACGAGGCGATCGGCTTCATCAAGTCCTCGATCGACAAGATGGACCGGCTCATCAATGCCATCCTGCTCCTGGCCCGCCAGGGCAGCAGGGTCTTCACTCCCGAACCGGTCGACACCGAGGCCCTGATGCGCTCCATAGCGGACGGCGTCGCTCACCGGGTCCAGGCCGCCGGCGCCACCATTGCGATCGGACCGCTTCCCCGGCTCGTGATCGACCGCATCGCGGCCGAGCAGGTCTTCTCGAACCTCGTCGACAATGCCGTGAAATACCTGCGGCCCGACGTGCCCGGCGCGATCGCGGTCTCGGCCGCGGTGGAGGGCGGCCGCGCCGTGTTCCGCGTGGCCGACAACGGACGCGGCATCGACCCCCGCGACCGCGCCCGCGTGTTCGAGCTGTTTCGACGCTCCGGCCGGCAGAACCAGCCCGGCGACGGCATCGGGCTCGCCCATGTGAGGACGCTCGTGCGCCAGCTGGGCGGGACCATCTCGCTGGATTCGACCCTCGGCCAGGGCAGCACCTTCACGGTGGTGCTGCCGCTCGCGCCCGACGGAGCAAAGCCATGATAGCGCTCACCCAGGCCGTGACCATCGTCATGATCGAGGACGACGACGGTCACGCCCGGCTTATCGAGAAGAACATCCGGAGGGCCGGCGTCGGCAATGCGATCCTGCATCTCCGCGACGGCACCAGTGCGATCGACTTCCTGTTCGGACCACAGGCCCGCGACAGGCGCGGCGAGCACATGCCGTTCATGATCCTGCTCGACCTCAACCTGCCCGACATGAGCGGCGCCGACATCCTGAGGCGCGTGAAAGGCGACGACATGCTGCGGCGCGCCCCGGTGATCGTGCTGACCACCACGGACGACAAGGCCGAGATCGACCGCTGCTACGACCTCGGTTGCAATGTTTACATCACGAAGCCCCTGATCTATCAGAACTTCGCCGAGGCGATCCGGCAGTTGGGGCTGTTCCTGTCCGTGATCCAGATCCCCGAGCAGGTTTAGCGTGACGGGCCACAGCCTGCTCTACATCGACGATGATCCCGGCCTCGCCCGGTTCGTCCAGCGTCAACTCGGGCGCCTCGGCTACCGCGTCGAGGTCGTGGCGGATGGGGATGTCGGGCTGGCCCGCTTGGCCGAAGGCGGCTTCGACGCCGTGGCGCTCGATCATCACATGCCGGGGCGCGATGGGCTCGACATCCTCGACGCCATCCGGGCCTTGCCGAACCCGCCGCCCGTGATCTTCGTGACCGGCACCAGCGAGAGTCGCGTCGCGGTCGCGGCCCTCAAGGCCGGCGCCACCGACTACGTCGTCAAGGATGTCGGCGGGGAGTTCGTGGAACTGCTCGAGGCCGCGATCCGATCCTCGGTCGCGAGCGTCAGTCTCAGGCGGGAGAAGGAGGCGGCGGACCGCGCCATCGTCGAGGCGCGCGATCGCTTCGAGGCCTTGGCGGCAGAGCGTCAGGTGCTGATGCGCGAGGTCAACCACCGGGTCGGCAACAGCCTGCAGCTGGTCGCGGCATTCCTGCATCTCCAGGCCAATGGATCGGCCGCGGCCGAGACCCGGGATGCCTTGCTCGACGCCAATCGCCGCGTGCTGGCCGTCGCCCAGGTGCATCGCCGGCTCTACACGTCCGACGACGTCAAGACCGTGGCGCTCGACGCCTATCTGGCCGGCCTCGTCGACGACCTGCGCGAGTCCAACGACGCCGAGGGGATCGGCGCTTCCATGTCGCTCGAGGCCGTGCCGGTGATGATCGACGCAGACAGCGCCGTGACCATCGGCGTGATCGTCACGGAACTCGTCATCAATGCCCTCAAATACGCCTATCCGGGCGGCAGCGGGCCGGTGCGGGTCAAGCTCGAAGCCGATGACGGTGCCTGGCGCTATCGTCTGGTCGTCGAGGACGACGGCGTGGGCAAGGCGGAGATCGCCGGCCAGCCCGAACGCGCCCAGGCGTCGAGCGGGATCGGCCGCACCATCATAAAGGCCATGGCGTCGAAGCTCGGCACCAACGTCCACTACGACGGTGCGGCATCCGGGACCAGGGCCGTCATGCGCTTCACGGTCACGGAACCGCAGCTATCGCGTCCGCCCGGCAGCGCTGCCGCCTGAGGCACGCCCCGGACCCGACCGATGGAATGTGCATAACCTTAAACCCGTCCTCAGCATTGTCATGATCTTCTGCGAGCCCGGCACCGGGCGGCATCCAGCATGGGTGGCGAGTGTCGGTCGGCGGGAGTTCGAACATGGCGGGCGGCTGCACTGAGGGGATCGACACGGGCTTCGTGTCGCTGGGCTATGCCAAGGTCGCGGTCCTCGGGGTCGTCCAAGGCCTGACCGAATTGATGCCCATCTCGTCGACCGCCCATATGCGAATCGTGCCGGCGATGCTCGGCTGGCAGGATCCTGGATCGGCCTTCTCGGCCGCCATGCAATTGGCGGCCTTGGCGGCCGTGGTGAGCTATTTCTGGCGCGACATCAGCGGCATCGGCGGGGGTGCGGTCCGGGCCGCGTTGACGGGCCGATACGGCGCCTGGGACTTCCGCTTCGTGATCTGGGTGGTGCTGGCCACGGTGCCGATCGCGATCGCGGGACTGCTTTTGTCGTCGCGCCTCAACGCCTGCGGTTCGCCCCTGCGCGGCCTGCAGGTGGTGGGTGCCGCCTGCCTCGCCATGGCGGCACTGCTGGCCATCGCCGAACTCTACTGCCGTCACCGCCGCGTGCTGGGCGACATGACGCTGATGGACGCCATGGTGGTGGGCATCGCGCAGGTCGGCGCCCTGATTCCCGGGGTGTCGCGCTCGGGCTCGACCCTCACGGCCGCGCTGTTCCTCGATCTGAAGCGCGAAGAGGCGGCCCGCTTCTCGTTCCTGCTCGGCATTCCGGCGATCGCGCTGGCCGGCCTCAAGGAACTCTACGAACTTCATAAAGCGCATCTCGACGCCGCAGGCTGGTCGATCCTGGCCGTGGGCCTCGTGGTGGGCTCGATCTCGGCTTTCGTGGCGATCGCGCTGCTGCTGCGGATCCTGGAGCGGTTTTCCACCTGGCCCTTCGTGATCTACCGCGCCGTCATCGGCGTGGTGATCCTCTACGGCGCCGCCACAGGCTGGCTCGCCTGAGCTATCGCACGCCGCCGCCGCGCGGAGAGGCCGGTGTCGTCGGGCGGCGAGGCGGTCGATCGGCCGATGTGATCCTGCCGCAGCAAGGCCCCGCAGGCCGATGTCAAAGCATTCCCGAGTCCGCAGACGGTCCGCCTCGTCACCCCACGGCGCGCGTCGGCTCCCGCCGACGCAGCACGGCGTCGAGCTTGCCGAGTTCGAGCGGCTTCGTGGTGACGGCGTCCATGCCGGCCGCGAGGCAGCGGTCATGGTCTTCCTTGAACGCATGCGCGGTCAGGGCCACGATCCGCACCGGCGGCTTGTCCTCGGCGGCCTCGGCGTGACGAAGCCGCCGCGTCGCCTCGAGGCCGTCGAGAATCGGCATGGAGACATCCATCACGATGGCGTCGAAGCGTGGAGTCTCGCCCCGCATGGCGGCGAGCGCCAGGCTCAGGGCCGACTGACCGTCCGAGGCATGCACCACCTGGGCGCCGAGCCGGCCGAGGAAGTTCATCGCGACCAGCGTGTTGATCTCGTTGTCCTCGGCCAGCAGGACCCGGAACGACCCGGAGGCATTCGGCGGATGCGGCGCTGGCGAGAGGCGCAGCGCGCTCGGCGGAGGCGCCCCGGCGAGCCGCGCCAGCAGCGAAGTGGCCCGCACCGGCTTCACCAGCCAGCCCTCGTAGCCCGACACGAGTTTCTGGCCGAAGGCGCGCCGCTCGAAAGGCGAGAACAGCAGGAACGAGCGCGCGACGCCCGCCTCGCGGGCCGCCTCGGCCAGCCGCTCGGCCGCCGCTTCGCCGAGCGCGCAATCCACCAGAACCAGGCTTGGCACGTTGCGGCCCCTGAGCAGGGTCAAGGCCCTGTCGACCCGGTCCGCCACCACGACGTCGGCGCCATGGCGTTCGAGCAGGGCCGCCAGATAGGGCGCCTGGAAAGCCGACCGCGCGGCGACCAGCACGGTTCGGCCAGCCAGGTCGGGCCGGGGCGCTGAGGCAGGACCGCGGCCGGGCGGCAGCGCGACGTCGAAGCCGAACACGGAGCCGCCACCGGCCCGGTCCACGAGACGCAGACTACCCCCCATGAGGTCGACGATGCGGCGCGAGATGGCGAGGCCGAGCCCGGTGCCGCCGTGCTGGCGCGTGGTCGTGCCGTCGGCCTGCTCGAATTCCCGGAAGATCGCTTCCCGCCGCTCGGGGCGCACGCCCGGGCCGGTGTCCGAGACCGCGAAGCGCAGGCACCCGCCGGGCACCGTCTCGACCGAGACGCCGACGCCGCCCTCGGCCGTGAACTTGACGGCATTGCCGGCGAGGTTGGTGAGCACCTGACGCAGCCGCACCGGGTCGCCCACCACGATGGCCGGGAGGTCGGGCGCGAGATAGGCCGCGATTTCGAGCCCCTTGTCCTGGGCGCGCGGCGCCAGAAGCTCGACCACGCCTTCGACCAGCGCCGCGAGATCGAAAGGCTCGGCCCCGAGCTCGAGCTTGCCGGCCTCGATGCGGGAAAAGTCGAGGATCTCGTCGATCAGGGTGGCGAGCGCCCGGCCCGAGGTCTTCACGGCCTCGACATAGGCCAGCTGTTCGCGGTCGAGCGGGGTGTCGGCCAGGAGTTCGGCCATCCCCAGGATGCCGTTCAGCGGCGTGCGGACCTCGTGGCTCACGGTGGCGAGGAAGCGCGACTTGGCCTCGCTGGCGGCTTCGGCCTTCTGACGACCCTCGACGGCGTCGCGCACTTCCCAGATCTCGTCGCCGAGCGTCTCGTGGCGGTCGCGCAGGCGCGCGAGATGCCGGGCGAGCCGGAAGCGATCGGCCGCCACGAGACCGGCCAGTGCGAGGGATCCGTCACCGAGGATCCAGGACCAGTCGAGCATCGGCACCCTGCGGGCCTACGGCGGCCCCATCGCCCCCGCGCTCCGACCATGCCGGACGGCTCTTGCCACGGCTTTGCGCCGATGCCGGCGGATTCGGTATATTCCGGTTAAGGTTCGACCGTTCCCGCAGGGTCGGGGAGGCAGCCGCTCGGCTGCGCTTGCATTTTGCGGCGCGCCGGCGCTTGTGCGGTGCTTTTTGCAGGCGCGTGTCCGCAGCAGCATGACATGCGGCGGCCAGTGGGGGAGCGGGGCATGCGGCGAGCCACGGTGGAGCGCAAGACCAACGAGACCTCCGTCAGGGTCGAGCTCGACCTCGACGGATCCGGCGAGGCCGAGATCGCGACCGGGATCGGCTTCTTCGACCACATGCTCGACCAGATCGCCCGCCACGCGCTGTTCGACCTCAAGGTCGAGGCCAAGGGCGACCTCCAGGTCGACGACCACCACACGGTCGAGGACACCGGGATCGCGCTCGGCCAGGCGCTTCGGGAGGCGCTCGGCGAAAAGCGCGGCATCGCGCGCTACGCCGACTGCCACCTCGCCATGGACGAGGCCCTGACCCGCGTGGCGCTGGATTTCTCGGGCCGGCCCTTCCTGGTGTTCCGCACGCGGTTCTCGAGCCCCGGGATCGGCACCTTCGACACCCAGCTGGTGCGCGAGTTCTTCCAGGCCCTGGCCATCAACGCCGCCATGACGCTGCATGTCGAGACGCTCTACGGCGCCAACGACCACCACATCGCCGAGAGCTGCTTCAAGGGCGTGGCCCGGGCGCTGCGCCAGGCCGTGGCGCTCGACGACCGCATCCGCGACCGCATTCCCTCGACCAAGGGCTCGCTTTCGGGCTGAGCGGGAGCGGCGCCAGTGCCCGCACCACCTCGGAAACTCCGCTTCTTCATCCCGGTCCCTTGCGGCCAAGGGTCCCCACGGGAATAATCGCTTCGAACCACGGGCTTCGCCGCAGGGCAAGATTCGGATAGAGCGAAGCCGCTATTCCGTGGGAGCCCTAAGCTCGGGTGAGAAGGAGTCCCCGACCATGTCCACCACCCTGCCCCGCCCGGCCTATGGCGACATGTTCGGTCCCACGGCGGGCGACCGGCTCAGGCTCGCCGATACGGCGCTGGTCATCGAGGTCGAGCGCGATTTCACGATCTACGGCGAGGAGGTGAAGTTCGGCGGCGGCAAGGTGATCCGCGACGGCATGGGGCAGTCCCAGACGAGCCGGGCCGGCGGCGCCCTCGACACCGTCATCACCAATGCGGTGGTGCTCGACCATTGGGGCATCGTCAAGGGCGACGTGGGCCTGAAGGACGGGCGCATCGCCGGGGTGGGGAAGGCCGGCAACCCCGAGATCCAGCCCGGCGTGACGCTGGTCATCGGCCCCGGCACCGAGGTGATCGCCGGCGAAGGCAAGATCCTCACGGCCGGCGGCTTCGACACCCACATCCAC
>JAABUY010001971.1_pt1 | contig 25708 bp, 41 predicted proteins | sample 5560271 | NCBI WGS metagenome assembly JAABUY01 (sample SAMN10711886, study PRJNA513374) | rock metagenome | isolation source: Antarctica rocks | place: Antarctica: Victoria Land, University Valley | reverse complement strand
AGGGGAAGGGGAAGGGAGAAGGGGAAGGGGAAGGGAGAAGGGGAAGGGGAAGGGAGAAGGGAGAAGGGAGAAGGGATCCCGCCAGTCGGCCATATGTAGTAGCTCAAGGAGATAGCTGGATAGGTAGATAGAAGGAGTGAGGAGGTTGACATACCTGACCGTTGGTCTTGGAAGGCTCGTTCGAGGCGGACATGTTGGTTGATTGATATGGGTTGATTGAGTCTGGGTGTACTGATAAGCGTTCCGTCAGCCAAGCAGGACAACAGGAGCTTCGAGCTGGTCGTGGTTCTATCGCGAAGACGACGATACCGTGGCAGAGGCACAAGAAGCTCACCTAAGTGGAAAGTGGAATGATGGGGGAAAGAAAGAAGCTCTTTCAACCAGGCGTTTTCCCATGGCCTCAGGGTCCACGGCTGTTGTGACGTCATGTACGTGCCTGCCTGCACGTCGTGGAATTTCCTCCTGCCCGTATATTTTGCGTGTAGACGTCCAGAAGGCCCGGGAAGCGATTGGCCATATGGACATGCAGGAGGTGATTAGGCGTGCAGAGGATATGGTGACGGAACATATGGCGAAGCAGGTCTCGTTACGTTCAAAAGGGAGATTGAAGCTGATGGCAGACAAGGTATGACCCGTCACATGATTGGGCACATGGTAAATCTAATGGATCAAGGGGGTGATCAAGCTGATGAAAGTAGTCGAGAGAGTCCGAAATACAGCTATGCGGATAGCGAGAACGCTTGAACCCAAGCCGGACATGGTCGCCGTCGAGCTCGCAGCGCTTTTCCACGATATGGCCGGTGCGCGGAATTGTACATGAGGGTTTTCATTGACACTGATGTCTGCATTCTTTGCTCATCATCCCTCTTACTTCTCAAGATGGTGAGCTCTTAATCTATAGCCACCGAACCTCACTGAGGCTGAAACCTAGCAAAATACGGCCCGACATCCTCTCTCCCCTCCCTCCTGGAACCCTTCTTCGCCAACCCCTCCACCCTCGAACACCTTACCACCTCCCAACACGACCTCATCCTCCAAATCATCCCCGCCGTATCATGGACCGCGGAGTCGAGACTCCGCTCAACCAACGCCTGGACCGAGTGGCACGAATCGTGTCGCGAGCTTCACGCCGTACAGGATGCAGATCGGCTCGATGCTATCGGAGCGGTGGGGATCATGAGGGTGTCGGCGTATAGCGGCGCGAAGGGGAGAGTACTGGTTGATGATGGGAGTGGACCGTCGGCGGAGGCACATTTTGAGGAGAAGTTGATGAGAATCAGGGAGAGGATGAAGGTGAGTTTCATGACTTCTCGCTCTTTGTGAGTGGAGTTTGGGCTGATAGTGTCTGGAAGACTGCTTGGGGCAAGGCGGAGGCGGAGAAGAGGCATCAGACCGTGAGTCATCTTGCCGGGATCACCGGGACGGCCGGCAGGATTGACGGCTGCATGATAGATGCTCGACTTTTTGGCCAAGCTCGACGAGGAAAAGTCATCCTGGGCATCAGCGGACATCAATGGCTCAGCATCCGTAGCTGTATGATCACACTAGTTGTATGCATGAGCATTCCATTCAATTGAAGACGGAAATTCCCGCTGGAATCCCGACGCGTCGGCTACTTTCGCCACGCGACAAGGTCCGTCCACCTTCGGCATGGACATCGTTTGGATTGATCGTTAATACGTTGTCCCTTTCTTCACTCTCGGCGACCCGACTCTTTAACTTCGGTCTCCTACGCTGACCAAATGGCCTGCGTACCCCTTGAAACAGCAGGAGGTATACACCGAAAATGACCAGCGCAATGGCCATGTACGAGGAGGAGGTTGAGGCATTCCTCACAAAGCTCAAGAATGCCGGTGAGTCCAGTAGAATGATCATCTTCAAGCTGATCTAACAATGCTTCATTGTCAGACGCCGATAAGAAGGTCGATGTCGTCCAATGCTTCGGGTTGAAGCTTGAAGAATCCAGCGAGGTATGCTACATGACTGGTCTCATGACTTTACAAGGGGTCTGTGCTGATTGTAACCCTTTAGCTACCCGAATCAAGCTTCGATGCCATCACTCTCCTCATTGCACCTCTTTTGAGATCTACCTCACATCTCCTGGTCACCTCCGTCCTGACATCGTTCCTCCCAATTTACCTCCCTGTCCTCCCCATCACTCCACCAACCCACCTCCGCCTAGCATCACACCACTTCCTCCCACCCCTACTCGACAAGCTGAACGATCCCAAAGAGCGTACTCATACCGCTGCATCGTCGAACATAGCTGTCCTTGGTCGAAAATGCTATGAAGCCGAGTCAACACCAATGGTCGGGAAGGGGAAGGACAAGGAAACGTTGGCTGGGATGTGGGAGAGGATGGTGAAGGAGGGTCAGAGTAAGGGGTGGAGAGGGAAAGTGGAGGGGATGAAGATGTTGTTGGTGTTACGAGCGGAGAAGGGGAGTAGACTGCCGTTGAAGCCGTGGTTGGGGACTTTGGTGGACCTGCTCGAGGATGGGGATGGGAATGTACGGGATCAAGCTCGAGAGGTGGGCTTCTACTTCCCGCTGAAAGGCGAGTATAAATCGTGGAATTAGACCGTCATCGCTCTATTATCGCCGTCATCAACACCGGCGGCTGCTCGGTCGGAGCTGAAGAAATTGCTCCTTGCTCGGAATGTACGGAAGACTATCGCAGACGCCATCATCAATCGGATATTCAGCGCAAACGGCAACGGAGCAGTAGCTACCAGTGCTACTGAATTTGCGCTACCGGAGGAGGATGGACTGATTGGTTTGGTCGAGGGACGTGCAGGAGCTATGACACCAGCACAGGAGGACGTGGAGGTCGTTTACGTGAGACGCCTCGTATTCTAATATGAAACTCGAGGCTAACTCGCTGTCTTCTGTAGATAGCCAGTGGAAGAGACTTGGAAAGCGAATTTGCCAAGATGGTGCCCTACTTCGCCGTGAGTGGCCTGAGCGAGCAAAGGTGGACCAATACTGATGAGTTTGATAGGATAAAGAGACAGAGCACAACTGGGCGCAGCGGGAGAAATCGGTCGTCCGGATACGAGGCATGCTTCGAGGTCAGGCGCATCAGCAATATCCCGAGGCTTTCACGGCGGGTCTTAAAGCGGGAATCATGGATGGAATCGCCAAAACCGTGAGCTGAGTTCACCTACCTTTCATAGTATGGCTGACATCGACTTAGCTTATGAGCCTGAGGACGACTGTCTCCCAGCAGTCTTGTGCGGTGATTCAGGAGCTCGCTGAGCGAATGGGGTCGGCTTTCGATCCATTTGTCGAAAATCTCTTACCTGTGCTCGGGAAGATGGGGTGAGTTCATACAAACCTTGTGAGCATAAGCTGAGGATACCTGGCAGCGGCTTTACGAAGAAGATCATCGCGGAAAAGTCCCAGAGATCCCTCTCTGCTATTATTATCCACACCACCTGCCACCCTCGCATGCTTATCAACCATATTACTTCCGGTGTAGGCTATAAGAATATTCAGACGCGGCACCACTGCACCTCTCATCTCAAGACGTACCTGGATGTCCACGGTATCCGCTCACGACATACCATCGAGACGACCGCGGGTCTTCTAGACGCGATCGAAAAGGCCATCAACAGAGCTCTAGTCGACGTCAACCCAGCGGTTCGTGATCTTGGGCGAGCAGCATTCTGGAGCTTGCAAGCTGTTTGGCCTCAACGGGCGGCAACAATCATGAACGAACTAGACGGTGTGGCAAGGAAGCAGCTGGAGAAGGCGAACCCGCATGACTCGAATGATGTTGTCATCCCCGCTACCGCGCGACCCTCCGCGCCGAAGAAAGCGGGATCTGCCATGAGCCTGCTGCTTGCGGAGAAGCGAAAAGCGAAGGCGGCAGAGCTTGCTGCTGGACGGATAGGAGAGGACAGTGCAAGAACCGTGTCATCACCAATGCCAGACTCGCCTTCGCTCCAATCCGGAATACCCAGATCAACATGTTCGACGTCTGTGTCGGCGGCGCGACAGACTGCACCGATTAAGGGCTCTGCTGCCTCGACTCAAGCGTCACCCGGATCCCCTCGCCAAACGCCCTTGCCCAAATGGACACAACCTTCATCTTCTCCGCAAGATTTCCTGCAGCGATCGCACTCATCAAACCTCGGTCGTACCCCTTCGACCAGTCCTTCTTCATCCCGCAGTTCGGTCACCTCCCGAAACTCACCCTTACGGCAAACCAGTACATTACCCTCTGGCATCCGGTCGCCCGCATCGAGTAGCGGCACATCAGGGCCGAATACGCTCCGAACACCGACCTTATTCCGAAACCCACTTCCCTCCTTCAACGGCGAGCCACCCGTCGGCATCGGCATATATGCATCTCCAGAAGCAGCTGCGGCAGTTCGGACGGACAAGTCGCGCACTTCCGCCCGGGATAGCAGATCGGTCGTAGGATCGGCTTACGGAATCGTCGAGGATGCTCTTCATGCTCAAGCTGCCCAGGCTGTATCTGCCGCTCAGCAATTACTCGAATTCGCCGAAGATGACACCATACCGTCTGGCTCCATGACGCCACTGCGTCCGACGAAGGCGGCGAATGGCAATCTCCTCAAAACACCCGTGAACGGCAACGGATTCAGCAGGCCTTGGGAGGAGTCGCCAAGAAGCCAGGCGATGACACCGATGATGCTCGACAAGCTGAGAGAAAGGAAGCATGAGCGAAGTTGGTGGCTGAAGCGGCAGCAGCGTAAGATTCTCTCGCCTGTCTAGGATCATACTCATAACATAGATAGTTTTGGACAAAGCTACTCCGCTCAAGTCGTCCACCCCGACAGCTGCAGCATCGGTCGTCCAGGATGTCGAAGCACTAGCCTCTGGCCAGCCAAAAATACGGAATCTGCAGAAACTTGCCCTTTTTTCGACATCACATCCTATCTCCCTGCGGTCTGATGCCGATGAGGAGGATATAGCAGATGAGAAACGGGTTTGGGGGGATGAGAGGCTGTTCGAGCGGGTCTTCGAGGGCTTGATGGGTTTCCTCGTTCCATCGAAGGTAAGAGTTTGTCCTGCTTTGTCCCTCTCCCAACCCGACCCGGATCGTTTTGGCTTAGCCGAGACGGAGGATCGTACGACTCGGAGTGCTGCTAATGAGCCGCGCAGCCCACAGATGCCCTCGAACACGCTCTCGTCCTTCTCTGGGAGATGATCCAGCACCAATGGATCATGTTCGAGGATCGTGATATTCAACTATGTGAGGCTTTGTTCCTTCTTCGAGCATCGCGCAGCAGTATCGTGAGTCGTCTCCACCATGCGGCCCTGTTCTCAGCTCACTGCGCGCAGATCCTAGAGTCGACAAACTCGCTCATCTCCCTCCTGGCAGAAGCTTCTGACTCCCTTTTCTTCCTTGGCGTGCTACGTGATGCTCTCGCGGGGTATCTCGAGGCGGTCCCGACGAGTACGAAAGAGGACCTCCCGACTTCGTGCTCGACCACGAACGGGAATACCGCCAGCGAGGTGGTCACTGGAGAGAGGGCTCGCGCATCTGGCTACCTGTTCGGTTTGAATGCGATGGGGATATGTATGCTCAAGCTGCCCAAGGAAGTCGTCGAGGTGGAAGGTCGCCGTCTCGCCCCTGTTATCTCGGAAGTGAGCATATCTTCCACCTTGGAACTTCTGTGCTGATCAGCTTTCAGGCTATGGCATCTCCGACTAGCACTACCCGACAAGCAGCCAATACCCTCATTCTCGCAATTCAATGTGTTCTGGCCGACAGCCAAGCGACGCTCGCCATGTTCCCCCAGCTCAATAGAGGACAAAAGGATCTTGCCATGTACTTGATGGAGCGGAACGGACTGCTGGGGAAGGATGACGACCGTGATAAGGAGGTCAAGCGGGAGAAGGTCATGGGGGAGGTGGTGGGGTTGATGGCGAGGGGTGTAAGAGATCAGCCCGGGGAGATGGCGCGTTGAAATTTTGCTGAGCAGTTGAGCAATTGGAATGGACTCGCATTGGATGCGGTTTATTGGGGACACCCTTTGGCTCACCCTGCGAGCTCTCACTCTACGAAGAAGGACCTGAACGCCCGCAGCGACATGCCAAGTCGCCTCATAAATCATCACCTCACCGATCGTCCCATAACTAATTAGTCCCCTCACTGATCTCGTGCCAAGTCTAGCGACTACTTGCTGTTGTCTTACGATAGAGCCGAGTACCATACACCTCGGCCTGCCCGGATAATGTCCCGATAGGCGTTACTCCCACATCGCTCATCCCGAATTCCGATCGGTCTTCCTAAGAGGGATCCCATCTTGGGGAGTGCATATCGTCTCACTAGACTCGCGAAGCTGTCATATCGATTTGGCTACGATTCTCGCGATCCCTCCCATTCATTTCGAGTCCTCTGATATGGACAGAAATCGCCGGATTCTCCTCAACGCTCGACTTCACCTCTTCAATACGAACCGCCATCTTTTCATCGCCCGCCAATTTCTCCTCGCTGATTGGGTCCGTCGGCTTCTCCTCGACCGGAATTATGCCCTCGCCATCTGGAGGTGACGCCTTCTCCTTGACTTGCGACCACTCCCCGTCGACGGGAACGGCCAACTCCTCCTCGACCTGCATTTTCTGCTCGCCTTCTGAAACCTCCAACTTCTCCTCCACCTCTCTTGCCTTGAGGAATCGCTGCAGCCGCTCATCGTCCTTCATCGCTTCTTGCGCCTTCTCGCACCATTCCTCCACCGTCACGGCTGGGCCAACCTCGTGGAAATCCGCCACATAGGCGAGAGCATTGAGCTTGATCACGTCATTCTGTCTCTAGACATCCAGAAGGCGATGATATAACCTTCCATTCCTCACGCATTCGGCGAGATCGGTGCGGCCGAGTCACTCGTACGCGACCATCAATATCTTCTCCTTGCGGGTGAGGACATTCTTGCCGTCTAGGTAATCGTCGTCTTCGTACAGGACGCAAGGGGCTGCAAGAGCTTCAGCTTTGGTCGTCAAGAACGCCCTGCACAATGTAAGCAATCCTTTCTGCTGTTGTCGTTCCAACCGTCCACTCACCATTCCCAATCAACCATGACTACGATGCGGTCATTCTCCGTAAGAAATTGATCGCCTTTGTCGTCCGCGTGCTTGATGTAGTGATCCGATTGCTTAATGGCCAGAGCCTTCTCCCCTTCGACTAGCTTCCTCAACCACAAGTGAACTAGGAAGGCGGTCATTGGGTCATCGTCGTATAAGCCGTTCATTTAGATGAGGTCGAGCAGGAGATCGATGTGGGCAAGATAACGGGCGGCATTGCTCTGGAACGATCCAAGGAAGTAAGGTGCAGTGGGGCGGATGAAATGCTCCAAGCTGACGAAGGGTCCGACCTCGGCAACGTCTCCGCTGCATTCCGGGTGCAGGCTCCCAATGGAGGGGTAAGACATTTGTGAGAGGTCATTCGCAAGAGAGGCAAAGTCATCGATGAAAGTCGTGACCTGATTGATGGTCTTTTGTCGTAGCGTGAGGGGCGTACAGCATCCCGATCATGGCGACCCGGACCTGAACTCGGTGAAAAAATAGTCGGTGAAATCACCTGAAAAGCATCATATCAGCACGTTGTTTATGTATAAGCGGTATTCACTGACCTGCCGGAATCGAGCCACCAGGCTGGGTGACAGGAGGTAGATAAGCATTTGGGACCCGTGGGCCATGACTCTTCATCGCCCTTATCGTCGCCACTTCACTGCGTGTGACAAGCTCCGCCAATGCTGCGGGAGGTCTGTTCATGTCGCATTTGGTGAACTCGTATGAGCCAACGAATGCCATCGTCGAACACGATAGGGAAGCGGACATTGATACCACCCCACATGTCATCCTCATAGATTGGATTGATGTTATCCGGCATCTTGACAATACAGTGGTGCCCCGGACGAAGGTCGCTGGCTTGGGCTGTAATGGTGGTCTTGATGGCGTCAAGGGACTTCAAGAGAATCATCCACTGAGGATCTTTTAGCGAGGCGATGGCAACGATGACCTGCATACCTGGCCGGCCTCGGCCCCTTGAAAGCAAGCATCATGCACCAGGACACTGTACTTGATCGGACGAAGAGTATGAGCTTGCGAAGCAGGATGAGACTTCCAAACTCACCGGGGCGGTTTTGCAAATATGAACAAATATGAAAAGGTGCTTGCCGGTGGGTCTCGCAGCGAATGGATAGACAGACCATGCAGTTTCCATCGTCTCCCAGCAAAATTTTGGAGCACCCCGGTTCGACGCATGGTCGTCTCAACAGTTTCATCTTGATCGACGTCGATAGCTGAGATTGAGGGAACGATGAAAGCGAATTCGAATGTGAACCAAGAGCACAGTATTGATCGCGTGATAATCCGCCGCCGTCAAGCCCGGGGCCGGTGCCCTTCGATTGACACCGCTCATGAGAGGTTGGTCGTCGCGCTCTGATGCCAGTACCATGACATCTGGCCGTTTGTCAGTTTCGGTAGGGACACCGTTCTCCAGAAGCGTAGCGGATCTGCCCGATCAAGAACCACGCCGTCCTGACTGGATCCTCCGCCAGCATGACCCCTACCGTACGAATTCGCCATGCATTCTGCATTACGCAGTCGAAGCGAGTCCCACCGCATTCCCACCCGTCGGCATGATCGAGTTCTTGTCAAACGTATATAAACAAACCCATACTTGCTTCGTGGTTTCCTCGGGGTTCCGGATCTCGCCGTTCGCCCGCGTAGTCCACTTGAATCTCGGCGACTCGGCGGGAGGTGTACTCGTCGGACGGCTTGGTTTTGCTCGATCTACCAGAGATGTCAGCTCACCGACTGGAGAAGGGGAGGATGGCCGTACCGCTAGGAGTCGGTCCGCGAGACCATAATAAACGGGGGTTGAGGAGACGGAACCTTGAACAAACACAGGAAACCGCCGGTCGACTTAGCTCTGATCTCTTCAGCTACGAGGTTTCGTCAGTCTTACCGGGTCATTGGATGGTTAGGACCGAGACCTACTCATCGTGATGTATGCTCCATGTGAAGTGTGGAGAGAGCATGAAATAGTGGCTAGCGCATAACGTATCAACTTCTCGGTAGAGATTAGCTTGCTCGGAGTATTCGCCTCGGACACCACAAGCATTCGCGTGTATTTGAACTACCCCAAATACCAACAATGAGGAAAAAGGGTACAAGAGCAGCCTCAAAGAAAACGCTTACGACTTGACAAATCCGACTGAGAAACGTGTTCGGGGGATATCCGGGATTTCCTATCGCCTTATTTTAGAAGTGAACTGCCCCAACCTGTTGACCCCGGTCAAGTCCTCATACTTACTCGAAGTGCGGCAAGTCCGCTGTGGCCAGCGCTTGGACACCTTCTACAAGGACAGGAGGACAATTCTTACTCGAGGCAAGCACGGGTGAGCATGAGACTTAGAAATATCCGCATGTGATGAGAGATGACAGCGCGAACCACTCCTCGCGGCTATATGAGGTTCTGTCGTTCCTCGTGTAGGCTTGTGCCTCCTCCCGCTATACCAGGGCCGTTTGTACACTTCCGTCCCTTGTATGAGCTTTATGGCAATAGTATGGCCAGCGATGTTTTAGCAGGATTAAGCCTTTCCTTGGGAGCCTCGACGGCGAAGCTTAGAGGGTTCGTTCCGTCCTGCTAATTGTGCCTCCTCACCAGTAGCTGAGCTTAACGCCTTCGCGGACTGCTCACCAGATAAGTATAAAGTCGCAACGCAGCGCTTTTTGGACACCCACGGATTCAAGAGCTATATCAATGGGTCGATGGTTTCGATAAGTCTTCTGCGACCGTCACAACGGCTCTATCCAGGTCTTCACCATCCACTGAGTTCCTGTCATCTTCGCAGTTGTCCCTCCTCGACACCCGCCATCCCCTCTGTCCGCTTGACCACCTCTTCGACCCCTCTTTGTCGATTGTCCGTACCCAGACCCGCGGCTCGCTCGGCTTCGGTGAGGGTGTATGCGGGATCGCGGAGCTCCTTCACACGTCGTCTGCGACTCAATCAGCTCGGACATCATCGTGCCGACGCTGAGGTTCGGGCATGTCCCAGCAGCTACCATAGAAGTCTGAGCTCACTTGTGGATCTTGCTTTTCATATGTGATATCAATGCGACAGCCGTCTCGCAATACCTGTAGCCCGTTAGTAAGTGCATGAGCTGGGTCCAGGAGATCTCTGCAGATCAGAAGACTCGGTATACGGCTCACCTAGCGCATTCCACGCAATACTACCTCGATCATCAGCTTCCGTTCTAAACTGTACGAGGATGGAGAGTCGAGCTCACATGCTGGCCCAATCCCGACTTATCCTCGTCGACAGGCTGTACCTCCAGCTTCCCCTTGTTTTCTGGTCGGAGATCCTGCTGGATCTGGTCGAGGTCCTTGACTCGTGCCCGGGTCCGGGCGGCGCGGTGGACGTCTCGGCGGGCGTTGTGGGTGCTGCGGAGGCGGATCAGACCTGTCTTGCCGAGACAAACAAACAGTCAGACTCACCGCGATCTTCGGACTCGGCCCATCGTGCTGTATTGGCTCTCCTGTACGGTGAAGGATAGTTCAGGAGACTGGAAACCAGAATGCAAAGAAGCTGTCGAAATCTTTGGAGCCAAATCCCCACCTTCGTACCCTGACGTGGCGTGATTCCAACTGTGATAAGGCATGGTCTCAATTCTACGAGCACGTTGTCAAGCTGTTCTCTCATCCTCTATCTCGTAGACAACAAGCACAGGGCCACAGGGATGAGCTGGAAACACGCCGGCCACCTCATTTCCGGCCCACCCTCCTCCTCCGCGCCCCACAGCTCATCCTCTTCCCCGTCAATCCCGAAACACCTCCGCCCCAACTCCCACGGACTCAACGCATTCCAGCGGGAACGACAGCTCGCCGCGCACTACAAGGCGTTCGATGGGGGGCCTGCGGAGTCGGTGAGATCCGAGTGGGATGTCTTACGGGAGAACCATCGGTTGGTCCACCTCTATTGCTCTCCAGTGATCCGAGCTTATCATGCGACGCTAGTTTTATAAGGGAAAATGAAGAGCCAGTGAACGTCTCTTGGGAAGAACGACTCGCTCGAGCGTACGAGTCGAAGCTATTCAAGGAGTTCGCTCTGGTGTGTCTCCCCCTCCCCTTGGCCCTCCTTTCCTGACTCCCGACTTCCCCTCGTCCAGCTCATTGACGCTTTCCTCTCATCTCCTTTGCTTCAGCTGATAGCTTTGGCAGATTGACCTGAAGCACTACAAATCCCGCCGCCTCGCCCTTCGCTGGCGAACAGCTCCCGAAGTTGTCGAAGGCATCGGCGAGGACTCTTGCGGATCCCTACGATGCAAACACCATCGAGCACAACCCACCTCACCCGAACGAGTCGAGTTCGATACACCCGACCCGGATAAAAGTGGGAAGAGAGGGAGGGGGAGGAAGATGCCGAGATTGAAGGCGTTTGAATTGCCTTTTGTTTATGAGGAGGCGGGGGTGAGACGGGAGGCGCTGGTCAAGATTAGGCTTTGTGGGAGGTGTAGTGCGAAGTTGGTTTGGAAGCCGGGAGATGAGAGGAATGGGGCTGGGGAGGATGAGGATGAGGAGGGCATGGAGCGGGCTGGACGGGAAAGTCGGGATGAGGACGGTCGGAGAGAGACTAGGGGGAAGACTGACGAAATCGACGGATCTGGAGCGGCGGATGCCGTCGACGAAGCTGGCAGGACTTATCGACGAAGGCGGCGCGAGGAGGAGTAAGGGAGACATCGGGTATGACGGGACTCACGACGTTCTCAATCCCGGTCACCGCGGAGAAAAGGTCGCGAAAGAGAACGGTGACCCTCAAGAGCATATATGGCAGCAGGCATGCATGCTGGTGTATAGCATGATATGGACCATCAATGTAGCGTCAGAACCCCTCGAATTCGTCGTACTCGTTGTCGTTCGGTAACTTGTATTGAGTGGGATAGTCTTGGTACGCTGAGTCCGAATAGTGAGTTTCCCCTTCGGCGCTAAGACATTGTTGCGCCTGACCGGCACCGTCGTCGTCTGCTTGAGGGTAGCAATCCTGGAAGTCGTCTTCTGTCGGAGATGAAAGTCTCACAACGATCGAAGTGATCTTCTCGCACTGTCGGGTATTCAGCAGCGCGAGGCCAGTAGGCTTACCAATCCCTCGAACCCTCGCTCAACCATCTCCTCATTCATCAGTATCTCCAACTGGGATGGCTCCAAGCCATCGAAGACTGGATGGTGTGGAAGAGCGTTGGTGTTCTCTCGCCGCATTGCCAAGTCGTCGGTGAGCTCGTCCACCTATTCCGGAATCAGCAATCCACCTGACCTTGAGTTCACCGTCGTCTCGAAGTCCTTATCCAGCAGAACGTCTCTCAGCAGAACCTTCAGATTGTCCTCGTCAAGGCCATAGACGCTGTTGATGTCCGCTGGGAAGTCTCGCACGGGGCGGTCCGGTTGTTCGTAGGTCGGTTCGTCCTCCTGCATCAACGGCTGGTACGGCGCCCGTGCTTGGACATGCGAGTATCGCTGTATCGTACCTCAGCACCCGAGGGAATTGCGAAACTCACATCCAAAATCGTCGGTTCATCGAACTCGTCTTCCTGCTCCTTGATCCCCGAATTCACGACCTGCTGTGTGCTGAGCGGCGGGAACCTCATGTTCAGCTCTGGCTCCGGGTCCCCTACATCCTTGACCTCTCCACTGAACCATGGTATGCCTAGGTGTAGTAGATTTTTCTCCATGGAAGCCGAGTCGCCCGCCTCGGTCGCCCATACGCCCGGGGGCCCGCTCTTCGTAAGGCTCGGTATTGATCCCGGCGAGTCATGCAGGTCGACGAGGATGTTCGAGCAATCCGGACTCAGGGTGATGAGCGGCAGCATCGACGAAGCAGCTTCGAGATCGCGATTCCCTGTGGGTGACGAGCTGATGAAGGCATGGGCCGGGGGCGGCTGTGTCGACTGCACGATCGGAATGTCTTGAACTGCAGAATGCCATGTTGTCGTTTGATCGGAAGATTGCTCTATGAGTGGCAACTGAGTGACGTATTCCTGCCATATGTCAGTTTGGGCAAAAGCGTCGGCATCGCTGTATGGCACGTAGTCCTTCAGACCGACACCGACCGGAAGAGGCTCGCTCGAGTTGCCGGACTCGCCTGCCGAATAGCTGTTCTCCCCCAGGGGAAGCTGCGAATAGCCATGGTCTTGAAGCGGATTGCCTTCGGAAGGCGCTGGCGATTCCGCAGGATCGTTGGTTCGCTTCCTATTGTACCCACGAAGCAGCGACTTCCTGAGCTCGGAGGACTGGTCACTGTTCTCCTGTTTGCCGAGCTGTATGCTCCCATCTCCGCTCTCTGGGTCCAGTGTAACGCTTTTAATTTTTGAGACAGAGGGTTTCGGTGCAGGACGTTGGGTCGAGGAACTGAACCGCTTCAGCGTGTTGGAAGGGGGGACTGCTTTGGCCTTCTTCGCAGCTGGCGCAGGAGCTGCCGTTGTGTTTCGTGCTATGTTTGCGGGACCAATTTTTCGCTTGGGAGCGGATGAGAGGGGAGGAGCCGGGATTTCCGATGATGTACCGTTCCGTCCGGCTTGATTCGTGATAGTGAAATAGGGTTTGAACAGGTCGATCAGCGCCTTGATTCCTTCGTCGTCAGAGAGCCGGATCTGGAACCGCTCCTGTATCTGCTCAGACTATGAGCCTTTCCCTCGACGAAGCCTGAGCAATGGCCAGACTTGCTTCGCTCTGATCCGCAGGCCAGGAATACCGAAACAGCATCCTTGTACCATCATAGACAAGCTTGGCGGGGGGTATATGTGAGGAGGTAGAAAGTGGGGCGATTGGGAAATTCAGCTGGTGGAGAAGAAGCTTAGTCGAAGCTGATAAATACCTTCATCGCGCTTACCAATTCTTTCGTGGCGGTAAGGATTTTAATGACGAGCTTGTTGGGTTCTTTCTGGACGGTCAACTCAAAGTCGTCGCCCACACTGCTTCTAGAGTCAGCCACAGTCAAATCGATGACGGGTCAGCGACCGACGTCTGAGCCCATTTGATGGATCTGGATGGGATATTCGTGGGGAGTTCTCTTGGATCTGTAAAGGATACGCGCGATATGGAGTCTATGGAGACCGATGAGGCTGCGCAGGGGGTAAAGACGCAAAGATCACGCACAGCGCTTGATGGATGGCATGTTCGTGAGTAAGGGTTGGTTGGCAGCAGGAAGAGCGAGATGGTAAAGGTGAACGACACCGAAATCTGCTTCCGAGAAATCAAAGACAGTCAGTCGCCTTTAATTAGAAGTGGGGGGATGATATAGCGCTGCACGAGACGCGTTTGACCTCCGCGCTCGCGCCCATCTTCTCATCATTTTCATCGGTGGGCGTGATGTCGAGCAAGTATCAAGGGCTACCTGATATCGTCAGTCTTCTTTTCATACTTTTCGTAGCTGGAATAGCTGTGTGGTAGGAAAGGGTCGAGCTTATATGAAGCAGGACACAGCTCCTGACATCTTCGAGACTGCCGACGAACCCGAGCCTCTACTCCGACCTGTATGTCCTATCCTCCAGAGCTTCAATCAGCCTGATCTGATAGGACGATAACGGTCTCGGCGATGAAGATGCCCCGACGAAGACCGCCGTTGAGGGCATCGATTATACCGCCCTTCCCGGCCGACGGCAAGCGGAGAAGGTCTTTGGTCGAGGTACTCGCAAACCGGGTTCGTCCCGTCAAGTCCTCGCCTTGCACGTACTTATTCGAAAGACAGACTCGTTCCGACTCCAGCTCCCGCCTCTCTCCCGCCGAGCATCCACCCCTTCCTCCTCCTCCGACGACGACTTCCCATCTTCCAGCTCCCGCCACAAAGAATCCCCCGCAGCGAGACTGCGACGACTGAAAGTGGAACTGGCGGAGGTGGAGGCGGAGCTCGCTACTTCACCCTCTGCGTCGACGTCAGCAGTTTCCATGGAGCGGAAGCGGGAATCGGTGCTTCCCCCGAAACAGCCGGTGGACCTCATGTCGGAGCTGGTTTCGCTTAGGGAGAAATTGGGGAGTGTAGATCTTGATGGAGTACGGGAAGAAGGGGTCGGGATGGATCAGTGGAAGGAGCGACTTGAGCGGCTGACGGTGCTGGATACCGGTCAAACAGCTGGGGAAGATCAGGCGGAAGACCAGAAACCGGCTATGTCGTCGAGTTCGAATGGAGGAGTCGGGCTGTCAGAGCTGGATAAACGGCTAGCCCAGCTCGAGGATCTCATTGGACCCCCATCTTCCGGTCCTGACGACGTCGGTCCACCTCTTTCACTGGAGAACATTCCAGCTGATCCGTCCGCCTCACGATCAGGTATCCTCACCCCTCCTCCCTACCCTCGGGAAGCTCGACCACCTCCTCTCCCTCCTCACCCATCCCCGACACCTTGACGCCATCTCCCGCCGCGTCAAGCTCCTCCTAGTAGACCTTGACCGCGCAGCCGCCGCCGCTCGCTCTCGAACAACCACCACCCAGCCCGAGAGAGGCTCGAACGTCACCCTATCCCAAGCAGAATTTACGGAGCTGCAATCCCTCTTCTCGCTCCTACCACGCTTAGACCCGTTATTACCGATCTTACCACCCCTTCTCGCCCGCTTGAGGAGTCTGAGCGGACTGCATGCGGATGCGAGCGAGGTGGCTGAGGGACTGAGACGTCTACAAGCGGATGATAGGAGGACTGGGGAGGAGAAGGTCGAATTGGAGAGGGTAGTCAAGGGCGTGCAGGAGGGATTGGGGGATGCGGCGAGGGGGATCGAACGGAATTGGGAAGGGTTGGAGACACGTATGAGAGGTTTGGAAGGGAGGATCCAGGCGTTGCATGGGTAGGACGGGATGAGATACATACTCGGCATAGTTATACCAAACATTGTGCATGTGCCTCCACCCTCTACTCTCCAGTTGCCGGCGTTGGTCGGACGTAAGGAAAAGGATACACCTCCTCCTTGCTCGGACTGACGATCCCCATGACCTGATACTGCGCTCCCATACCAAGCGGATCTATCAGCCGTTTCGCACCTTTCCGGATGTCCATCCGTCGCTCCTCGGTCGACGCGGCCTTCAGTAACTTGTCGAGTCTCGGTTGTAAGCCTAGGGAGAGGAGGAATTGGGATTGGGGCATCGGTCCGAGGGGTGTGGCTGTACTCTTCAGCCAAGTCTTGGGGAGGTGTGAAACATACCGAGGTCGGAGAGCGCCTCCCGGAGGTATGCAAAGTCGACATTGGCTGTCAAGTCCGCAGTTCCAGGCTCCTCAAATACGTCCACAATCTTATGGTCCCGAAATGCCTGGAAATGTCCATAAATATCGTCTTTCCCATAAAGAGGATAGCACAAACTCGGAACGATGACCCGAAACAGCGATCCCCTCCGTAATCCACGACGAGTCCCGCTCCTCCTCCTCCCTCACTACTCAAAAATTCCCCGACTTTCCGCATGATCTTCCACGAGTCCTGGGCGATCTCTAATCGTGTCCCGGGAACCTGCCCGTGGAAGCGCGAGGAGGTTTTGGGGAGGGTCGTGGACAGCGCTGTCGCTTCGCGGGAGCGCGCTAAACGGAGACCAGAGGGTGAGGCTCCTCCGGATTTCAGACTGCACGTTTCCACAGTACATCGTCAGTACACCGTTCTGACTGAGGATGATACCACCCACATGGGGTCGTACTCCGGGTCTACATCTACGTATATTTCTCGCCATTCTGTTTCCGCCCGCTATTCCCGTCAGTGGTGCGTCTCGGGGAGGGGGGGAGGCGAAGCGAACCTCGAACAGGTTGATCGGCATCGCGTCGAAAAACTCGTGGGCGACAAGCATTGTATAATCCTCCGCTGACATCATCAGGTCTACGCTCGACCTTGGACGAATACTTACAGGGTATTATCTCGTCTATCTTGTCGGTCGACGCTAGCTCGACACCCTTCTCTTGATACGGCGTGAGCTTATCCTTCTGCAAAGCTCGCATCTCGTCGCTGTTCTCGATAAGGTGGACGGACTTGATATTCGAAGCGATAGCAGGGAAGGTTGACAGTGTCTGAGCTCCTCAGCCTTGGCATACACAAAGGGCAGTTCATACTCACCCGAAGAATATCGTCCATGAGAGTGCCCCTGCCCGGACCGAGTTCCACCAGTCGAACTGGTTTTGACTTGCCAGCCGCCAGATACCGCGTCAACAGCCATACCGCTACGAGCTGATTTCTACGTCAGCTACGAGGTCATTAGTCCTGTTGGTATGGCGGACCTCTCCAAACACCTGTGAGATCTCCGGAGAAGTGATGAAGTCCCCCTTCCGACCGAAGACGTCGCGTTTCGAGTAATAGCCGAGCTTAGGGTGAGATAGGCAGAACTGCATATAACTCGAGAGTGGGATCGGTCCCGTCGCCTGGACTCTGATCAGCGGTGAGAAGTAACGTGTAGGGGCGTATGGACCCGGATGGAATCGCGGATGATCTTGCTGAGACGCCCGCGGTGAGGTATGCCGTTTGGGAAAGCTGCCATTCGGGAGGTAGCGAAACATCGAACGCATCTTGGCCCAGGGAAACTTGAGGGCGATACTCTCCGTGACAGTATGCTTGTAGTCGACTTCATGTTGTGTTCCTCTTCCTGCTGTGGCTGTTTTGGGTGAAGTGATTGGTAAATATTCCTGGAAAGTCAGTCTGGAGCTTTCGGCATGTTGCCGGGAAGCTTGCCGCCCAATTTTTGTTGATGCTGTAACCTCCCCCCCTTCATCAGCTCGGATCCTCCCTTTCCTCCCCGAAAGAATCCATGTAGCAGATATTAGACTGACCTAGCTAGGCGGTATCTTGATTAGATTAAAGGATGTTCAAGCCACTCGGTCTCTTCGCGGGATCACCCTGCCCTGACCCATCATGCCACCGACATCGATGTCTCTTCGTGCACGGCGAGACGTCCAAAGCTGCCGTACCTCTGAGGCCTGTCACGAGACCGTCTCCTCGTCGAGGAGTGGATCCAGAGCTGTTGGAAAAAGCGAGGGATGCTGTGGCCAGTCCAGGCAAGAAGCACGCAGAGGTACAAGCGGTGGCAAGGCAGTCGGTTGCCAAGCGATTGCGGACGGAGGATATCCCTCTCAAGACGGTGGAGGCGTCTTTGGAAGAGAATCGAATACCCGGTACGGAGCCCATGCCTCGACCACCAGACCCCATCGCCAACAGACCCGCCAAGCCTCCGTCTATACCCACCAGCATCCGAAACTCACCTCAACCATGGGCTGACCGTCAGAAAGCCCTTCAAACCCTCTTCATTCAATTCTCCAAGCTCTACTCCGCCATCCTTCCCAACTCCCCTGATCTCGCTCAAAGATCCGCACTCGAGCAGGAAGCCGAGATATCCACCTCACATCCCAATCTCAAGGGGTACAAATCGGCCATCCATCATGCTGCCGTATCCATCGCCCGTCGTCCGAAACCAGGCAGCCTTACCCATCCGTCCATCGGCACGCTGCGAGAGAGTCGTGTGGCGACCGAAGCAGCGGAGAAGCAAAAAGCAAGTCGTCTCACTCGTGATCGGGTAGAGCGCTACAGTTTGCCTCTGTCGGATTTTTCAACTTGGCGGTATCCCGATCCGACAGACTCATCCCTCACATCAGGAGGCGGCGAAGATCCGTCGGCAGAGGGCACAAAGCAAACCTGCAGCAGATGCAAAGTCCCTTTCATCGTCTCGTCGGTCCACCTGGAAGGACGCTTTGGAGAGTGCAGGTATCATTACGGTCGGATCGCACCGGAACGCATTGAGGGTCGACGGAAGTGGATCTACTCGTGCTGTCGGCGTGAGAGGGGAGAAGCGGGGTGCGAAGAAGGCGTCCACGTATTCACGGATGGGGAGGAGGATGGGGCATTGGCGAGAAGGGTGGGGTTCAGGACTGTCCAGCAAGTCAGGGGAGGAGATGCAAAGGATGGGGTAGATGTGGTCGGGGTGGACTGCGAAATGATCTGTCAGTCTCCTGCTTTTCACTATCCTTCGTCAAAGCCGATCAGGACCAGACACGACGGCGGGATCGTCTTTGGCGAGAGCAACGATAGTCGATGAAGACGGGGTGATCCTCCTTGACGAGCTAGTTCGGCAGACGGTTCCCATCTTAGACGTCAATACTCGGTTTTCGGGAATCCACCCTGGCGAGCTCGATACTGCTATCATGGACCTGGCCGCGGTGCGGACCGCCGCATGCGCATTCATCGGTCCGGACACGATCATCGTGGGGCATGGTCTGGAGAACGATCTGAGAGCGTTGAGGTTGGTACATTGCCAAGTCATCGACACAGCGGTCGTCTTCCCGCATGATAAGGGGCCACCCTTCCGGCGGGCGCTCCGCGACATGTAGGTCTTTCGCGAAGGTGTCGGGAGTGACGCTGATCGTAGCAGTGTCAAGGAGAAGCTTGGCTATTTCATTCAGGATCGCATAGCCGACCTCGGGCACTCATCTGCGATAGATGCCAGAGCAACATTAGAGGTGCTCAAGTGGGAAGTGCGAGAAGTCGTCATAGGATCTCATCAAGCTAAATGAAGCCTCACTCCCATATCACAACCTTGGACTCTAGCTGCCAGCAGCGACCTAATCCACGTTGCGCTGCTGCGGCTGTGGCGGAGCCGGCGTGGGCGGTGGGGTCGGGATCGACGGCTTCGGTCTGTCTGCAGTCTTGGTCAGACCCATAAGAAATGATAGCATTCGAACTCGACTCACGCCTCTTGCAAAAGACATTCTCGTTCTATGGTCCCGTTTTCACCTTTCTCTTGGCACCCGTCTTCCGCGCAGCGTGTCTTCTGTCGTCTTCAGTCACCTTGGGGCTGCGCAGACCACCGCTCACATTGATAGGAGGGCGATTTGGTACTTCAGATTCTCGAAAGTAGATTGCTGTCTCTGAGGTACTGTAAAAGTCGATCCGCCCCTTATCTGCGTTGTCTGCGAGACCTTTGCCACCGGTATGATGCATGCGAGGCCATTGTGCGATGCTTCTGCCCGAATGCATGCTTCTATGACCCATGCGGTTCACCTACTGATGCTCAGAACTTACAAAATATGACTTTGGCCTCGTCTCGTTTCAAGCAGCCCTTGGTCGCGTAGACGAAGGATTCATGGGAGTCAAAGGACGCGAACGAATTGTCTCCGCCAGAAATTGACGAGTCGAGATCGCAAGAGATGTATTGTCTGGGCATTAACTCTCGTCGGCGTCATTGCAGCAGCTCCCGAAGACTTCGAAGGACAAGAACGGACAGATAAAGTTTCACCCGAAGGCTTCCGACAGATCCGTCCGCGCACGGACTGATCCGCGCGATCAGCGCTCGTTGTTATCACACAAAAGCGCGATCACAGATAAGCAGACTCTGTGCTGTGATCGAAGCTCACAGATGACGTCGTCCATCACACGCTTACACCTGCCTGGACCTCACAGCTGAGCCAGGAATCGAAAAGGAAGTTGACGACGAGATGGGTGAATTGTCCGGTACGCCTGCGTCTCCATCCCCGCGCCATCTTAGCTGACCATGTTCAGACTCCCTGTCATCCAATCTATCAATCTCCCGTCCCACAACGCCTTCACAACCAATCATCACCCGCCCATCTACCTCGTCCGCCACCGAAACGTACGAACCCTTCTCGCTCGCTCACAAAGCCGAGCGGATCCTAGGTCTTTCCCGCGGTAGCCTCGCCCACGCTCGCGCATGCCTCGAAAACGCTCGTGATGAGGTCCGCCGAACCGGCAACTCCTCGACACCTTCGCCCTCTTCCGAAATGCCGCCGAGCGGTGCAGGGATGAAAAGTCGGATGGATCGCGCTAGGAAGGCGATCAGCATGGAGTATGGACGGGTACCGGGAGTCGTACTCGCTGTCGGAGGGAAGGAGGAGGACAAAAGGATGGAGAGGAGGCGGTGGGCGGTGGATGGGGTGCTGTATTGGCAGAAGGAGGTGGCGAGGCTTGAGTGCGCAGAGGGAAGGCCTGTTCGACTGTAAGGAGAGGTAGAGAAGGGTGTGGAGTGACTCACTGTGTTACGCAGTGCTCGTGACAGCTGTAGCGCGCTATTACGATTCCATAAGCAGGGGATGTAGACCCTCATGCCGGCGGATAGTGTCCCGCCCAGAGGACCAGCGACACGGCGCCCCAGATGACCGTCCACCATACCCACGCCTTCCCAGCTTTCGTCATTTTCCTCGACTCTAAGGAGTTGCCCCAGTCGAAAGCCATGGCTGCAACGTTCCACCATACGACCGGATCGCCCGAGATGACCCGGAGCGCGATCTGAGTGTGGCTGGAGAAGATCAAAAGAAATGTCATGGCGAGATGGTGTAGGTGGAAGGGCAGCAGTGCTGGGTGGTCGTATGGCTTCGTCGAGCTTGACAGGGGGTGAACATAGCTACTGAGGTATTGGAGTGTGCCGACAAGTGAAACCGCAAGTACGGGAGAGGCGATGAGCAGATTTGGGATCTGAGCTGGCGTCCAGTACTCCAGGAAGCCGACATTCCTGCTGAAAGTCAGCTAAGTCCGGTCTGAGACATTCGATGACTTGCCAGTATTCTCCTTGAACAAAGCTATACGGCATCGGCAACCGAGAGTCGCACCATGGCTGAGCGGTAGTTGTTGACGAGCAGCAGGCGCTGTAGGCGTAGTATTGGAAAAAGGCGAACGGAGCAATAACTACTAGACATGCTTGTATCCCGGACAAGAGTCTCTAGACCTCATGATCAGGCTTGAAACACATCTCGACTGACGTGGGCTTACCTGGAGACGGCCTGGAATCCTATCGTGGAACAAGACCCTCCATCCGAGGACTCCAGAAGCGAAGACCCCAGTCGCTCGCATCGAAGTCGCCCCAGCCAAACAAAGCGACGCAAGCATGATACGTCTTTTGGTGGCCAGAAACATCCCGGAGAAGGTCATCAAAGCGAACGTCGGCTCCGTATAAGGTGAGGAAAGGACCGCTGGAGTGGGCGAGAGTAGGTAGAAGAGTGTAGCAGTCAAAGCGAAGGACCGTCCCATAATCTGCTGTGTCAGCCTACAGGTTCAGCATGCTTAGCACAGACGGCAGCACTTACTTGTGGAGCATGACAGCAGCTCCCACGAACGCTATATTGGCAACGACCACGCCCGCCAGCACTACCTGCTGAACTCCTATCTCCCCGCCTGAGACCCATCGTATCCCTTCTCCGGCGAGGCGCATGAGCCCCGGCCATCCAGGCTGAAATGCCAGCTGCTGCTCATATTGGTACCCATTTAATACTATCGAGGCGAAATGTACCGCATCCCACCGTAAGGTTGAACTCGCTGAGTCTGCGGAAAGAAGCTGGTGTGAGGAGTCGAAGGACGGTAGAGAGGAAAGGAGATTCAACAGGAGAAGGGCAAGTAGACGGCTGAGAACAGCGAGAAGGGCGATGAGCTGGCCATTGGACAGTCTCGATGCCATAAGTAACACAATGGACTCCTAGAAATACTCGTCGAGGTTTGGAAGCGCTCGGAACTCGGAACTCAAGTATCGCCACTGGAATATAATGCCGAGGGCCTAATCCCGGTCTATTGTTGTCAACTTCAAGAAGCGTCCGGGGCATGCTTCGTATCCCGCCATCACCGTTATCCCGCTTTCTATCAATTCTTGCTCGTTCTTGGCCATCAACATCATCGGTGAGGTGATAAGGTCTTTGTACGAAGCAGCATGCCGAGGACACGACCGTATACCCGCAAGGAGCTTGAGTCACTGCGGCGGGCAGACCTACAGAATCTCTACAAGGTGCCGTCTTCTCGACTCCGCTCATCTGCTTCTCAGCAGCATGATGCTGGAATTGACCGAGGAGTATGCCTGATCTTGACCGCAGATTCACGGTCTGAAAGGCGCCAATCAGAAATCCGATGTCCTTCTAGAAACCCTGCTCGGTCACTTCGCTTCCCGCTCCTTCGTCCCACCTTCTTCCAGTCCGAACAAAGCCAAGCCTTATGCTCCGAAAGGAAGACCCATGTCAGGTAAGGGTCCGCCTGCGATGGTCGTGAAGGCGAAGGAGGTGGTCAGGGGAGTCAGGCCGAAGACTGTTGAGATTGATGTCGTCTTGCCACCCGTGACCGGAGACGAGATAAGACGGGAGGACGTCTTCGAGGATAGAAATGCCCAAGGTGAGGACAAGCACCTTCTATCGAAGACGAACTGATGAATGGTTGCTAAAGCCGGACCATCGAGATCACCTTCCATGCGACCAGCACATGAACCCGTCGCTCCCGTGTCAGCCTCCCACGCACAGCTTCCACAGCGGCTTTCGACCGTTGCAGTTGAGCAACCCGAAACCCAATCAGGGTTCGTGACGAAGGAAGAATTCGAGACGCTGAGGACGGAGGTCCACTCGGTGCGTGGCGCATTTGACGGAGTTGGCGGAGTAAGCGAAGAGCGGGTACGGACCATGTTGAGGGAGAATAACAGAACGTGGGAGGAGCAGCTTCGCAAGTCCGAACAGGAGTGGACAAAGAAGGTGGCAGACCTGGAGGAGGCTTTGAAACTGCGGTTGAGGGTGCTGGAGGAGCATATCGGTGGCCTGAGTCCTCCCGCTGGGAATGCGGGAGTCGCCTCCACACTGCAATTGTCGGTGCAGGCGGATCTAGGTCGCGTCCCGAGCCTCAATCTCACTTCGGACACTCCTTCTTCGCACCAATTTCTAGGCAAGCGCGCCCATGACACGACCAATTTGGCAGCATACCTAGCGGAGACTCCTACGGCCGACGGGATCCAAAATGCCGATATAAATGACTCGCCAGTACAGAAACGAGCCCGCATCGAGCCTGCACATCTCGTATCCGCACAGATGGAGGAAGACGACAGCTTAATCGCTATCGAGCCGCGAACCCCTTCACCTCCTAGAATGCCCACCGTATCCTTCAAGACCCCTATCCTCCCCCGCACGCCATCCCCATCTCACCAAGGTGTGCTCCCGGACAACTCGATGACTCCCAAAGTCGGATCTGACTACTTCGCCAATCCACCCCCATTCTTCGTCTCTGGCAAGAAGAGAAAGAAGTCTGGACCGATCGAGCAGCTACCGTATCCGATATTTTCGACGACGCCAAAGCCGACGGAGCCGACCAGCCCTACGACCGATGCGCCGTCCTCACTAAGCAGGGGGAGAAATCAGGGTCCGACCATGCTGACGCCTGGACGACATCGCTCCGAGCCTGCGACGCGAGCGGTGTCAGACGCGCACAAGGGGCTATCAAGCATCACGGAATCGGATGAGCCCAGATCCGAACCCGCGGGAATGCCTTCAGACACACCCACACCAACATTTCTAGGGCCCGAGCTGGGCGATCCCCCTGCCTCTTCACCTCGACTCAGCGCATCTCCGACACTCCGAGAATCCGCTTTTGCGTATCACCCCTTTCCTGCCAACCCTTCCAGTCGATCCTTTCCCGCGGCAGTCCCACGCTCTCGCAACCGTACATCGAGCAGTCCAGCACGGGACTATATGAGTGTTGCTCTACACGGCTTGAACAATCCCAGCGATTCACCATCGGCCCAAGCGACACCGGGACATCGGACGATGCTGGGGACCGAGAGGTATCGCGATACGAGGTTTGGCGATGTCCCTGTGTTTCAATGGGGTACACCCAGCGTCGACCTCGGTCCGAGGACGCCAAGCTTGGCTAGGCGAGATTCATGACCTCTTCATAACCCAGCCTGCTTCTCTTGATCACCAGAAGTAGCCTATCTCTTGCATTTCGAGACTCCTACAACCTTATGTCTGATGTCCATTGGTTTCTGAACTTATCCATGTAGCTTATGACTCCGGCCTAGGGCACTTGTAGCGGTTTTGTTATCATCTTGGCGATGAACCTGGATGGTACAGGGATAGCGGTGATATTTCAACATTTCAGCTTGTCAAATGGAAGATTTCAGCTGTAGCAGCAGGAATCGAGCCAGGCACAAGAAAGTCCATCGCTGTTTGTCAGCAGTGCCCTTCCTCCACATCAATCCTCCACATCAATCCTCCACATCCTAACTTCAGTCGTACGAAGACGTCACGAAGCTATACCACGGGGCTAGGCGTCCCTTTTCAGATAATCTCGCCATGTTCCCCACCCCTACTCAACTCTATATCCTCACCACCTCCCTAACCCCCCTCCCCACACGTTATCCCCGCCCTCACAAACCCGTCCTCCTCCTCCCACCACTCATCCACCGTTCCCTCCACTCCGCCCTCGATGCCAAACCCCCATCCGCATCCACTTCGAGGTCTAGCATCGTCATCCCCCATCCCGATAGTCTTGTCAAGCACGACGTCCCTGCCCGAGCGCGATCATATACCGCGCTCACACCTGAGGAAGCGGGGATGGATCACGGGGACGAGATTGACGCGGAGGTGACTGTGAAGCTCCACCTTGTCGGCGAGGCGGATGCGGGGACTCGAGCGGGGTGGGTGGAGGAAGCGTTAGAGTTCTTGGGGGAGACGAAAGGGTTACGGAGCGTTGATAACCTGTTGCTCGGGTTCAGCGGGGTGGATTATAAAGGCAGGAAAACAATCGCGTCCGAGATGTTCGGCTGCGGTGCCGAAGGCCTCGAGTCGGGTTCAGGCTCAGAGGTCGTCGACGCAGATACAGAACGGGGAGTCAAGGAGGTGTGGAATCTTGTCTCGGCTATGGATCTGGGAGTGGAGAGACTGGGGACGTTGTATTTGCCTCTGGAGTCGTTGAGGGGATTGAGCGAGGAGAGGGTGTGTCCGAGGATAAACGCGATGGATACTCCGGATTGTCAGACGTTGC
>JAABUY010001966.1_pt1 | contig 25736 bp, 22 predicted proteins | sample 5560271 | NCBI WGS metagenome assembly JAABUY01 (sample SAMN10711886, study PRJNA513374) | rock metagenome | isolation source: Antarctica rocks | place: Antarctica: Victoria Land, University Valley | reverse complement strand
TTTCGCAATTGGATGTATGGGTTCGGTACGTCCGCTACACATGGATGCCGAAGCATTCGGCGAGGAACACGACCGGGGTGCGCATCCCGAGGCTCTGGTGCGGTCGAATCACATTCGACACCGTCTCCCCCTCCCGTCCCGATGATTGCATCGCGGTCATGCTGCCCAGAGGACGCCCGGTTTCTCCGTCATACCACTCCCACCATTCTTCGCGAAAGGTCCGATTGATCCGTTCCATCCTGCCCAGAGGGCACCCGCCGTTCAGTTTCGGGCTGTGCGGTGGCAAGACCCAGAGAGGAATCGCTCGCGCCTGGCATGCCGTCTCGAATTCGGCCATGAACTCGCTGCCGCCATCGATCTGAATCGCCTTGATACCAAAGGGACAACGGTCGCATACCGCCGCTAAGAACTCCTTCGCCGTTCCCGCTGTCGCCACACCACGCACCCCGACGATGCCATAACGGGAGACGACATCGCCCGCCGAGAAGTGATCGCGCACGACGCCCGGCAGCGGAAAAAGGCGCATCGTGTCAATCTCCACCAGATCGCCCGGCCGCTCTTTGGGGATCGGCACGCCCTTCGGTTTGCACCGCGCGGGCGGGCATGGCGTGCGCGGGGGTCGCGCGGGTCGGTTGCGGTTCGACGAGCAGGCGGCACTGACGCAGATACCGGAGAATGCGACCGACCATCGAGACAGCGAGGGCAATGCCTTGCCGGGCGAGCAGTACGGCGAGTTTCGCCTTGCCCCAGCGCGGATACTGCGCGCACAGCGCGAGCACGGCCTCGACCTCGCGAGTTCCCAGGTGCGTTGCCGCATCGTGCGGGGTCGGGAGGAACGGTCTTCGAGGGTGGACAGATTGCCCGGATCGAACCGTTTCTGCCAGCGATGCAGGGTCGAACGCGGGAGGTCGTAGTGCAGACAGGTTTGTTTGACGCTGTGCGTTTTCCAGTCATCGAGCCACTTGAGCCGCTGCTTGGCGCGTTTGCTCAACTGCGGCGTGTGCGGGAGGCGACCAACAGCGACCGGCAGCGCAGAAAGGAGATTGACGCTGCTGCCGCTGCCGACGGCTGTGAGCGCGGCACGTGAGGATCGGGTAGACTGACGCATGACGGCGGGCGCTCTCTGGGCAGCATCCTGAATGATTGGCGTGAGCACCTAATCACCTTTAGGATACGTTCCCGTTCTTCATTCCTCCACCCGTCGCGCACCTATCTGAACCTACACAGCGCTCCGTGTGAGGCAAGAGCGCGGCGGATTCTCTGATCAGAAAACGTCAATGATATGAACCGGAATGGGCTTATCCCATGTCTTGACGAGGTATGGCATGCCGCATGTACCTACCGACCGCTGTAGTACACTCCACCCATCGGCGATCATGTGGCAAACGACAGATGGACGGTACGCACAATTGGAGACGATTCCCCACCTGAGCGAGGATGCGGTTCGCGCCCGCTTCGACGCGCAGAGTTGGCAGCGTGGGCGGAATCGCGAGAGTTACCGACAGGCGTGCGGCTATCTCGTCACAGTGCGCGAACTCTACAACCGATTAGATGAATACGAGCGATGGGAGCAGTATCTCGCCGGGATTCGAGAGAAATATCGCACGCTCCGCGCCCTGAAAGAGGAGATAGCTGCCGCCGGCCTGCTGGATTAATCGGGAAAGGAAACCCCCAACTGATGACGAGCACTGTATCGCCCACAATGACCGAACGCGCCGACTTTCCGTGGCAAATCCCGACGCTCCATGATGTCTATGTCGCCCGTGCGACGATTGCGCCCTACTTCACGCCGACGCCGCTCATCCAGCCGTGGCTGCTCAAGGAAGAACTCGGCTGCACCGTCTACGTGAAGTGTGAGAGCCTGACGCCGATCGGGGCATTCAAACTGCGCGGTGGCATCAACCTGCTCGCACAGATGGGCGACGAAGAGCGGGCGCGCGGCATCGTCACAGCGAGCACGGGCAATCACGGCCAGTCCATCGCCTACGCATCGCGACTCTTCGGCGCGCGGGCGATCATCTACGGGCCGGAAGCCGCCAATCCCGACAAGGTACGTTCGATGCGCGCCCTCGGCGCGGAAGTCGTCCTGTATGGCAAGGACATCGGCGAATTCCTCGGCGAGGCGCAACGGCGCGCGGCGGCGGAGGGGATGTGTTTCGTCCACCCCGCGAACGAACCGCTCCTGATCGCCGGGGTCGCGACATATGCACTGGAAATCCTCGAAGCGGTGCCCGATCTCGACGTGCTGATCGTCCCACTCGGCGGCGGGAGCGGTGTATCGGGCGCGTCGGTCGTCGCGAAGGCGATCAACCCAAAGGTCCGCGTGATCGGCGTGCAGGCAGCAGGAGCGCCAGCGGTCTACGAATCGTGGCGCGCGGGGCGGATGCTCGCCTTCGACTCGCAGCAGACCTTCGCGGAAGGACTCGCCACCCGCGAGGCGTTCGCGCTTCCCTTCGCAATGCGCACTGGCGTGGATGATGTCGTGCTCGTCTCCGAAGAGGAGATGCGGCAGGCAATCCTGCTTCTCCTGCGCGCCGGGCGACTGCTCGCGGAAGGAGCGGGTGCGGCGGCCACGGCGGCGGCGGTCAAGATGCGCGACGAACTGGCGGGCAAGAAGGTCGCTGTCATTCTCTCCGGCGGCAACCTGACTCTCGACACCCTCCGCCACGCGCTGACTGATCCCGAGCCATGGGAATAGGGACCTTACCCCCCAACGCCTTCCCGCGAGGAAAACGTGCCGCGCGAGCACGCGACATAACGAGTATCAAGCACTGCGGAGGTAGATTCGCTCGTTACTCGCTATTCAACCCCCAGCATCCGCGCGAGATTGCCGCCGAAGATCAGCGATTCGGCTTCCGTGCCGAAGTTGCCGCGCCGAAGTGATTCCATGGCGAGGTCCGGGTAGCACGCCGGTAGGTTGGAGCCGAAGATGATTCGTTCGGGGCCAACAGCCTTGATCGCGGTGGCGACGAAACTCGGCTCGAAGGCGGCGATCGTCGTGCCGAGAAAGATGTTCGGGTTGTCCTCCGCCGCCGCGATGGCCGCGCGCCCGTCGTTGCGGTAGCCCATGTGATCCATGATGATCGGCACATCGGGATAGCGGTGGGCGAGCGCGCCGATCTCCAGCGGGTCGCCGTTGTTACCAGTCGAATGGATATTGACGACGATGCGGGCTTCTCGTGCGACCTCCATCAATGCCCGCACCGCCGCGCCGAGGGGCGGCGCGTTGTAGAGAGCGGGCATTACTTTGAGCATCCGGCAGCCGAGCGTCATCACCGCATGGCGCACCTCATCAACCGCACCGAGCGCATTGGGATTGACCTGCGCGCAGGGAATCCAGCGCGGGTCGCCATTCAGCGTTTCGACCACCGCCCGGCTATTGGGTGCGGGCGTCGGCGCGGGCATCACGACCGCCAGTGCGATCCCTGCCATATCCTCCCAATGCGCGAGATTCACCAGCGCGGCCCGCCGTTCCTCTGCGCTCGCCTCGCTTGGCAAATAGGCCTCGAAATCCATCGTTGGCATCTATGCCCTTCCCTCACAGCGATCATTCGATAGGAACGGGAGGAGTCTACATCTGAATGGGGCACGATGAATATGCCTCTCGCCGCATGGCGCTCAGATTTGCGCGTGGTAGCGGCGGATCGCTGGGACGAGCCAGGCGATCATCGCCACTGTCAGGATGCACGCTACGCCGCCGGAGACGACGGAAAAGGGCGTGCCGAACCGCGCCGCGACCACGCCTGCCTCCATCTGGCCGAGTTGCGGCCCGCCCCCGCGAAGAGTTGATGCGCCGCCGACGCCCGCCCGCGCAGTGCATCCGGCGTCAGGAGTTGGAGAATTTGATGCCGGAAGGTCATGCTCACCGTATCCGCCAGCCCGGTCCCGGCGAGGAAAAGCAGGGCGAGGGGCATCGAGCGCGACAGCCCAAAGCCGATGGTGGCAAGCCCGTACGCCGCGACCGCGCCGAGGAGCGGCCACCCCGGCTTGCGGATGCGGTGCGATACCGCCGTCATCACCACCGCGCCAATCACCGATCCGACGGCGGGCGCGGAGAAGAGAATGCCCAACCCGGTCGGGCCGACATGGAGAATCTTGTCCGCGAAGATGGGGAGCAGGACCGTCGCGCTGCCCCAGAAGGTCGCGAAGAAGTCGAGCGACATGATCGCGAGGACGATGTCGTTGCCGCGAATGAAGCGTAACCCCTCAACCGCCGCGCGCCAGCCGGTCGGCCCGCTGGTCACCGCCGCGCCGAGCTGTGCATGCATGCAGGCGAACGCCCCGATCACCGCGACAAACGAGAGCGCCTCGAAGCCGTACGTCCCCGCGATGCCGACCGCGCCGATCGCCAGTCCGCCAAGAGCAGGCCCGGCAATCGTCGCCACCTCCCCGGTCGTGATGCTCCACGAGAGGGCATTGCGCAGGTGCTCGCGCGGGACGAGGCCGGGGAGGACCGCCTGGCGCGTCGGGGAGTCCACTGTGCCGACTGTCGCGGCAAGGGCCGTAATCAGGTAGATCACGCCGATATTCGCGTGCCCGGTGGCTGTTATCAGGATCAGGGCGAGCGAGCAGCAGAGCAAGGCCGGTTGGGTGATGAGCAGCAGGCGGCGGCGGTCCACCTGATCCGCAATCACGCCGCCCGCGAGCGAAAACACGAGCACCGGCAGCAGACGCACGAGACCAAGCAAGCCGAGTTCAACCGCCGAGTGATGCAACTGATAGACCTGATAGGAGATCGCAACCGTCTGCACCTGCTTGCCGAGGGTCGAAACGAACTCTCCACCGAGGAGGAGGCGGTAATCGCGATACCGCAGCGCGGTATACGCGCTCGGACGAGGCGCAGCGACGATGCTCGCCTCTTCAGGCCGGTCGTGCGATGTTCCGGGCATGCGGGGACGACCTCCCTGTTTCGCGCGCTCGCGCACGAACGCCTACACGAACACTGCGCATAGACATGATGCCCGGAGGGTCTTGATCGGACGAATCTCTGACTACCGGGAAATGCGTACCATTCCACCGACGCCGGAGCCTTCGTCACCCGAAGCGCCCGGCCGCCGAAATGCATCGTCCTTATACCATACCAGCCGTCGCCATTCCCTCCACGAAACGCCGAACGCGAAGGTTCTCATCCTGTATACTCATCGGGCGGGGTTCGATGGAATGCGGGAGGAACGAGCAGATGCGGACACACCGGATTGCGGTCATGCCGATGGACGGCATCGGGCGGGAAGTGATCCCAGCGGCGGTGCGCGTCCTGCGCGCGGCGGAGAAAGCGGTCGGCGGATTCCGGCTGGAAACGACCGATTTCGACTGGTCGGCGCGGAAGTCGCTCGAAACCGGCGAGCCAATCGTGCCGTCGGGCGGGTTCGACACGCTGCGCGGTTTCGACGCGATCCTCTTCGGCGCGCACGGTGGCACCCCCGGTATCCCGGACGATGTTGCCTTCGCCGAGACGCTCTTCGCCTTCCGCCTCGCTTTCGATGAGTACATCAACCTGCGCCCCTGCAAACTGCTCCCCGGCATCCCCGCCGTACTCGCGCAGGCGAAACGGGAGGACGTGGACTTCGTTATCGTGCGGGAGAATATCGAGGGCGAGCTGGCCGGGCCGGGCGGGCGGACGGGCGTCGGCACGCCGTGGGAGACCGCCTCGCAACTGACCGTCATCAGCCGTGGCAATACGGAGCGCGTTGCCCGCTATTCGTTCAACCTTGCCCGCTCCCGCCGCAAGCGACTGGCGAACATCACCAAATCGAACGCGATGCGCCACGCCTATACCCTCTGGGACGAAGTGATCGCCGAAGTCGGCACAGAATATCCAGACGTGCAGTTGGACAAGTTCTACGTGGATGCGGCGGCGGCGCGGATGGTGCTGCGCCCGCAGGATTTCGACGTGCTGCTCTGCACGAATTTGTTTGGCGACATCCTTTCCGACCTCGGCGCGGCGCTCGCGGGCGGCCTCGGCGTGGCGGCGAGCGGCAACCTCAATCCTGAAGGCGTCGCGCCCTCGCTCTTCGAACCGGTCCACGGCAGCGCGCCGGACATCGCCGGGCGCGGCATCGCCAATCCCGTCGCCTCCATCGGCGCGGGCGCACTGATGCTCCGCCATCTCGGTGAAGCGGCAGCGGCGGACGCCATCGAAGCCGCAATGGGCCGCATCCTCCGCGACGGCGAGTTCCGCACCCCCGACCTCGGCGGCGACGCCACCACTGACCAGATGGCGGACGCGATTGCCACGAGTGTACGCAAGGAGACGCAGAGTAGTTCGTAGGGGCGATTCACGAATTTCTTGCCCCTGCAAACCGTTTCAGCAAGCCGCCGCACTCCTGGCGATTCTACCCACAGTGGTATCCTCTCAGTACGGCGCACAACGGCGTGCGCGCAGGAAAGGATACAAGACACATGAACGCAATTAAGACGGTGCGCAATCTCGGCCTCGGTCTGTGGGTTGGCGGGACGGCGGCGATTGATTTTGTGGATGCGCCTGCCCGCTTCAAAACGCCCGGCCTCGACCGCAATGCGATCACGGCGGTCGGACGGTCGGTTTTTCAGGCATGGAGCCGCTACGAACTCGGCCTCGCGACCGTTACTGCGGCGACGGCGCTACTCGCCGCGCGGGATGCGGGTGACGGCAAACGCACCGCTGCCCTTGTCACGCCGATGTGGGCGCTTACGATCGTGCAGTTCACTCTCCTCCAGCCGAAGATGCGCACCCTCGCGGGGGGGCTGGATTTCGTGGAACGCGATCCGAACGAGCCGCGCTACGCCGCACACCGCAAAGTCCATGGCGCGTACATGGCGGCGGACGGCGTCAAGTTCCTGCTTGGCCTCGCCGCGATGGGAAGGACTGAGTTCGGAGTTCGAGGTTCGGAGTTCGATGTATGATTTCTTCGAACCTCGAACCTCGAAACTCGAACTCCGAACTCCGAACTCAGCCCTTCAGATATTTGTCGAACCAGCCGACGATGCGCTCCAATCGCTCGCGGCGGTGGGCGGGTTTACCGGAGCGGGAGAGGCCGTGACTTTCGTTTGGGAAGCGAACGAAAGCGACATCACGCCGCAGCCGCCGGAGAACCGTGAACAATTGCTCTGCCTCGCTGATCGTGCAGCGGTGATCATTTTCGCTGTGGATGATGAGCAGCGGCGTCGTGATCTTCTCAACATGTGCAATTGGCGAGCGATCCCAGTAGGAATCGCGGTTCTCCCAGTACGGTCCCTTGAACTCCCAATCGAGCGAGCGCCAGATCATGTCGCTCGTGCCGTACGACGAGATGCGGCTGAGTGTGCTGCGCTCGGTGACGCCCGCCTTCCAGCGATCCGGGTACGCGCCGATTAGGAAGTTCATCAGATAGCCGCCGTACGAGCCGCCCGTGATGCCGACGCGCTCCGCGCTCAGGTACGGCCGCTGGAGCACATACGCAAGCCCCGCCATCACATCATGGACATCCATTTCGCCCCAATTGCCGGTGAGCGCGGAGGTAAACGCCTGCCCGTAGCCGGTGCTGCCGCGCGGGTTGAAGTACGCGACGACGTACCCCTCGGCGGCGTAGCGGTGGAAGGAGTGCATGAACGACGCGCCGTACTGCCCGCGCGGCCCACCGTGAATATCGAGGATCAGCGGGTACTGCCGCGACGCGTCGAAATCGGGCGGATGCAGAATCCAGCCATCCATCGCGATCGCCTCGCCAATCGGCACGTACACGCGCTCCGGTTCCGGCAGGATAACGCCCGCCAGCGCTTCTTTGTTGATGTCGGTCAGGCGGCGCTCGTGCGTACCATCGAGGTTCGCGACGAAGAGATCGCCCGGCAGCGTCATACTGGAGACGACCGCGGCGAGCGTCGTGTTCGCCGCGTGGAAACCCACGCAGTTCCGGTCGCCGCCGAGTACGATGCCGACGCCACCCGTCATCGCGACGCGTGCGACCATCGCCGTGCCGTGATCCTCCGTGACGAAGAGGATACCCGTGCCGTCGGGCGTCCATTGGATCGGATACTGGCCGTTGCCCGCGCCGAGATCGCTCATCACGCTGCCCGTCGCTGAGCGATCATAGTCGCGCGTCAGGGCAGTCGACGTGCCGCCATCAGCAGGAACGATCCAGACCCAATCCTGTGTCGTCGGGCCTGTTTCCGGTGGCTGGTCGTGGCCGACGAAGGCGATCCGTGTGCCGTCCGGCGACCAGGCAGGCGCGGCGACCGGCCCAGCACTCTTCGTCAGTTGCGTCACATCGCCGCCGTCCGCCGGGATCGTATAGAGGTCGGAGACGTTCGTCCACTCGCGATCGGGCGTGCGGCGGGAGACGAAGGCGATGCGCGCGCCGTCCGGCGACCACGTAGGCTGCGCGTCATTCCACGGGCCGTCGGTCAGTTGCGTCGCCGCGCCGCTCGTCGTAGGAACGGTGAAAAGGTGCTTGTACCGACCATCCCAGAAGCCCTCGCCGTCCATCTTGTAGCCGAGTTGAGTGATGACCCGCACGTCGCTTCCTTCTTTTGGGGCGTGCGTCGGATCGTCGCTCGCGGGCCGGTCAGTCTTGGTGACGTAGACGAGGCGTTCCCCGCCCGGCGACCATGCGGGTTGGCTGACATCGCTCGATCCGTGCGTCAGGCGGCGCGCCTCACCGAAGTCGGCGGGGATCAGCCAGAGTTCCTTACGCTCTTCGCGATCCGAGACAAAGGCGACCGTCCGGCCATCTGGTGACCAGCGCGGCGCACTGTCGTTGGCGTCAGCAGTCGTCAGTTGCCGGGGCACGCCGCCTGCTGTCTCCACGAGCCAGAGATTCGAGACGGTGCGGTCCTGCTCCGTCTCCGTCCGAGTGATGACAAAGACGGCACGCGAACCGTCCGGCGAAACCTGAAACTCGCCAATCACGCGCAAAGCAAAGAGATCATCATTTGTGATCGTGCGGCCACCGGATGCATGCGTCATTGTGAACCTCCCCTGACGAGTGCTGAGTGCTGAGTGCTGAGTGCTGAGTGATCCCTCATTGCTCATCGCTCATCGCTTCTCCCAATGGAACGATGATAGACCATCACGGCGGTCGTGCGTACGAGACGGGGAATCCTGCCGTAACAATACCCTCCTGGCAAGGTATGTTGATGTTATGGCAACATAGAGTACAATACGGGCATACGACGAACCGTATGGACGAGCGCGGAATCTGGGACCCGCGCCGGGGGCGTCGTGATGGAAGGGATACCAGTGGAGATGCGGCAACCCGACCCACGGCAAGGAGACCCCCGCGCGATGGATACGCGGCAGGCAATGGATGCCCGTACCCGCGATGAAGAGCGGCGGCGGCGTGAGGCGATAACGATTAACAACCTCCAGCAACAGATTGACGAACTCCGCGCGCTCGCGCGGGATCAAGTAGCACGCGTCGGGCGGAGCGATGAAATCGTCAAGAATGTCGAAGTGATCGCCGCGGATGTCCGCGCCGACCTTGACGATCACCGCCGCAGCCAGGTGCAATACGCGCAGGCGCGGCAACTCGACGAAAACCGTATCCGCGCCGCGCTCGCCGATATGCATGGCGGGATCAGCGAGGCGCACGGCGCGATCCGCACCCTGCAAGCGCAGACCGCTGAATTGATCGAGCAGACACGCGCGCGCCGCGACACGACCGATGTGACGAGCCGCCGGTTCGACGAACTGCAATCCCAGATTACCCGCTCCTTCGCGCAACAGGAACGGCTCATCGAGGTCATGAAGGGTCTTAGGGAAAGCATCGAGGAAGTGCGTGTCGAGGCGGCGCAGGCCCGGCGGGACTATCAGCGCGTTGAGGACGCCATCCGCATCGTGGATAGCGAGGCGAAGCGGCGCATCATCGAGGTGGATCAGCGGATTGATGTCATCCCGCCGCGCGTGGAGGAATCGCTCCGAAGGATCGCCGTCGTCGAAACAGCCTTTAAGAGCGTCGGCGAAGAGTTTGCGCGGCTCCACAACAGCATCACGAATCTCGCGGCGGTGGATGTGCGGCAGGAAGAGGTCTATCTCACCTACAATGAGCAGGCGCTCGAACGGCACGATCTCGTCCTCGAACGGCTCGAAGAAGTGCGCCAGCAAGGTGACGCCGTGGACCGCGATCTACGCCATGCCGCCGAGGAGCGGGATACCTACCTGGCCAGCCGCATAGACCTGTCAGACGACGCCCTGCGTGATGTTGCGCACCGGATCAGCCTCGTCAACACCCGCGTGGATGAGATTGGTCAGCGGATCGCCGATGTCCGCAAGGAACTGACACGCGCGTCGGAGCAGCAGGTCCGCTCGCGCTTCAAGCAGGTGCAGCAGGAACTTGAGGAAGTCATCGAACTGAACCGCCGGATTGTTCACAACGACGGCATGATGGATGACCCCACGCCGCAGCGCCCGCCCCTCCGTTCACTCGATCAGCGGGACTACGCCACCGGACAGGATTGACGACGATCTGAACCACGAATACTGCCCAGAGAGCATCCGGAGGGGCACAAAGAGGATCACGAAGTAGAAATTACGGAGAATATGTTCTTCTCATCCCTTCTTCGTGTCTTCGTGGTTCAACTCTTGATTGCTTCGAAAGAGGTTTCAGATGGCAACGGCGGCAGTGACGACCATGCTGACCCGACGAATTATTCCCTGTCTCGATGTGACAGCGGGGCGTGTCGTCAAGGGGACGAAGTTCGCGGCGCTCCGCGATCAGGGCGATCCGGTCGAGCTGGCAGCACGCTACGACGCAGCGGGCGCGGATGAATTAACTTTCTATGACATTACGGCCTCCAGCGACGACCGCGAGACAATGATGGATGTCGTTCGAGCGACGGCGCGGCAGGTTTTCATCCCACTCACCGTCGGCGGCGGCGTTCGCACGACGGACGATATTGCACGCCTCCTGCGGGCGGGCGCGGACAAGGTCTCGGTCAACTCCGCCGCTGTCACCAACCCGCAACTCATCGCGGACGGCGCGCGGCGGTTCGGCGCGCAGTGCATTGTCCTCTCGATTGACGCGAAACGCCGCCCGGACGGCGCATTCTGGGAGGTCGTCACCCATGGCGGCCGTCGGCACACCGGCATGGACGCGCTGGAATGGGCGACACAAGGCGTCGCGCTCGGTGCGGGCGAAATCGTCCTCAATAGCATTGATGCGGACGGCACACGCGATGGCTACGATCTCGCGATCACCGCGCGGATTGCCTCCGCCGTGAATGTGCCGGTGATCGCCTCCGGTGGCGCGGGTACACTCCAGCACCTCGCGGACGCCCTGACAACCGGCGGCGCGCACGCGGTCCTCGCGGCGGGCATCTTCCACGACGCTGTCTTCACCATTGGGGAAGCAAAGACCTATCTCGCCGCACAGGGCCTGCCGATGCGCCCCGTCGCTTCGGTCTGACGCGATGAAGGGATGGAGTGGGCTTCAACCTGCCTTCTGTCTCGTGATCGTGGTAGCGCGGGCTTTCCAACCTGCGAGCAGGACGCAGGCTGAGGCCTACGCTACCGATCTGCCATGAACAGGTGGTGGCAGGACCCGGTCGAGGCGCGCCGCGTCGCTCGCTGGTCGTTCCCGGCGATCTGCCTACTCGGCGCGTACGGCGCGATCGGGCCATTGGGTGGGCTGGTTAGTTTCCTGCTCATCTTCGCGATCTTCGTCGCGGCCTTCTTCGAGGCGCGCGGTTCGCTCTTCTTCCTCCAATTCGCGCATCTCCGGCCGTCGGAGAGCCATCGCGGCCCGGCGTGGTGGCCGTGGCTGGCGATGCTGTGCGGCGGCATCGCGGTCATCATTGCCGGAAGTTGGCTCGGCGGCATCGTGGGCGACCATCTCAATCACATCGTCGGCCAGGCGGCTACTGGCGCAGCGATCGCGGCAGCGGGCGCGCTCTTCTTCGCGGGACTCTTCACCCTCCTCGGCTACTGGATTGACAAAGAACTCGGCAACTGGGTGGAGCGCCAGGGTGAGGAAGAGATGCCCGAACAATACCGCAAGCAGCGCGGTCGCAAACGTCGCCCGTAACGGATGACTCGTGTCTTTGACACGCCCCGACCCCTCGCGCATACTGCGGTGGGGAGCGAACAGGTGAGGGCGGGAGGCAGTACGCGGTGGGTGTGGTACGGGTAATTGTCGGTATTCCGCTTCTTCTGCTGCTCGTTGGTCTCCCCGGTTGGCTCATTTTCCGGTTATTACTGGCCTATCTCCCCCCCCAGCCCCTCTCTTTTAGAGGAAGAGGGAGAAATGCGGACGCACCGATGCGTCGCTCCCCCTTCTTTTTAGGGAGATCTGGGGATGGGCATGCCCCCACCCGCACGATCGCCGACCTGATCCCCCTCGAATGCGCCTACCTCGCCATTGCGCTCGGTGTTTTCGTCGTTGGGCCGGTGGCGCTCGTGCTCGCGATGTGCGGCGTTTATTCGCTCTGGTTGCTGGCGCTAATTGTCGCGCTCGGCTGCATGGCGCTGTTCGTCATCACGCGGCGGAAAACATTGCCGGTCATCGCGTGGCAGTGGGATCGCGGTGCGTGGCTCTGCCTCGCACTGCTCGCGGTCGGGGCGGCGCTCTTCCTTCGGCCCGGTGAGACGCTGATCGGCGGCGAAGATACCGGTGTCTACTACAACGGCGGTGTCGGTATCGCCAGGCAGGGTAGTATCCGCCTGCACGACCCCGTACTCGCGGATATTGACAGCAACAAGGCGACCGTCCGGCATCTACTCGGCAATCTGGACAATCATCGTTACCTCTTCTATGGCGACTTGCGCTTCACCGGCTTCAATACGGACACCACGAGCGGCGAAATCGTGCCGCAGAATCTTCACCTCTGGCCCGCGTGGCTGGCGATTTTCTATGGCTTCTTCGGTACACTCGGCCCGGCGTACGCGCCCGCTGTCTTTGGGTTGTTCGGACTGCTTGGCCTCGTCCTACTGGCGCGGCGACTGTTCGGCTGGCCTGTCGCGCTGATCGGCGGCCTATTTCTCGCCCTGAACGGGATCGAAGTCTGGTTCGTTCGGCAGACGTACACAGAGGCGTATCAGCAGTTCGCGCTGATGGCCGCTCTTTTCGGTTTGCTCCTACTCGAAGAACGGCGCGATCCGTCGGTGATGCGGCTCGGCGCGGTGTTCGCCGCCCTCGCGCTCGGTAATGCCGCGTTGACGCACGAAGAGACCGTCTTTCTCCTACTGCTCGTCGTGGCGTATGCCGTCGCGCTAATCCTCTTGCGCGCATGGCGGCGGGCGCATACATGGTTTTTCGTCCCGCTTGGCGGCATGATCGCGCTCGCTATCATGCAGGCGGGCGTTTTCGCGCTCGGCTACACCGAGGGATTGTGGCACCACGTCTATCGGAACATCTGGCATCAGCGCCTCCCGCTCGCCGCCGCCGGTGTGGTCGGGATCATCTTCCTCGTCGTGATTGACCGGCTGCGCGCGCGTTGGCTGCCAATGGTGCAGCATCCACGCACCGGGCGATGGGCGCGCTATGCGCTCGCGGCGGGGACGGCGCTTTACGCGATCTATGGCTACATTCTCCGCCCACACATCCTGATCGGGCATGCGGGAACGCTCTCCTCCTACATCGGCGCGCCGACGCCACCCGGCCATGATGCGAACCTGGTTCGCCTTGGCTGGTATTGGTCGCCGCTTGGTGTCCTGCTGATCGCTCTCGGCGCGACCCTCCTGATAGGACACAACCTAAACCGGCTCACGGGTGGCCTGCTCGCCTTCGCTCTCGTCCACACCGTTGTCTTCGTTAATGAAACGTACACAGACCCCAGATATATCTACGCCCTGCGCCATCACGTTCCGGTCGTCATGCCGGTCTTCGCGTTGTTCGCCGCGTATGCGGTGTGGAATCTGCCGAACCCCCTTACCCTTTTCCGTAGTCCCGGCGTGGGAAAGGGGGAGATCGGGGCGCACGACCGTGCGCCCTTCTGGGATAGGTTCCCCCTCACCCGCGCTCTCGGTCTCGCTGCCGCCGCGCTGCTCGTGCTTTTCTTCGTCGCGACGCGGGCCGGGACATGGACAGTGCAGCGCTATAGCGGGGTAGAGGCGCAGATGGGGCAGATCGCGGCGCAGTTCCCGGAGAACAGCCTGCTTCTCTTCAGCGGCGACCGCGACCAGCCGCACCTCCTCGCGACACCCTTCCAGTTCATCTATGGGCGCACGTCGTTCGTCATCAGCACAAACAACCCGCGCGGCGATCTGCTCGAAACCTGGCTGAATCGCGAGAGCGCGACGCATCCCGTCTATATCCTGATGGGCAATGATGGCGGCAAGTTGTTCTTCCCGCACACGCGCCTCGTGCCAGAGACACGGTTCGGCCCGACCTTCACCGTTACGCTCCACGATTTCGAGTCGCTCCAACTCCAGAAGCCGCACAACCCGCAAGAGAACGACCTGCGCTACACCGTCTACCGCTACGAACCGGCGCACGCCGATCCGCCACTCGCCACCGCGCCGCTGACGATCACGATGGGGCAGGCGGACGAGCAGTACGATGTCGCGGGCTTCTACGGCATCGAGCACGACCGCACCGACCCGACGCCCTACCGTTGGACCGGCCCTGCCGCCCTCCTCCGCGTGCCGTGGACGGCCTCGCTCGCCCAGACTGGCGGCACGATCACGCTACGCCTCGCGGGGGGCACGCGCCCCGCCGCGCTCACCGAACCGGCGCATGTCCGCATCGCACTCGATCTCGGTTTGAACGCTCCCGGCCCGACGCTGGCAGAGCTTGACGTAGCGCCGGACGCGCGCGATTACACCGTCACGATCCCGCCAAATGCGCTCCCCGTCTCGGACAATGGTACCGCGCTCCTGCGTATCGAGAGCCGCAAAACGTGGTCGCCACAAGACTACGCGCCGCCCAATGCCCCGATCTACGATTCCCGCGCTCTCGGCGTACAGGTGCAGTCTGTCATACTGACCCCGCGCTAGTAGATGCTTTCTGCAACGAACACCTGTGGGGAATCGTGCGTGTAGTCAGGGTTATGGGCGAAAGGACGAGTCCTGATTTACCAAATACGTTGCACACCGTACCGATCGAGCCGGATATCACGACTGAGAAGCGGTATCCCTTCCATCACTGCTTGCATCGCAATGAGCCGATCAAACGGGTCTTGATGATTGCCGAGTAGTGCTGTGGAAACCGCGAGCGCGTGATTTGGGGCGATGTCCAAAAGCCCGATCCGGGCAGCTCGCAAATCCCGCAAGATCATGTGAGCGAATGGTTGTCCTCCCGTATCAACGACGAGTGTTCCCTTATGCACCTTGATCGCCATCTCCCATAGGCTGGCGACACTCAACAATGCCTCGTTGTCGGGGTCGGTGATGATGCGAGATGCGGTTGCACTCAATTAGGGGTCACCTTGGAGTGCCCATAAGTCAGGCGTGCGTGTCGAGCAGCACACGCATTACTCGTACGCTTCGAACTCGGGAAGCGGATCATCGGCGGAATACATGTGATCTCTACCCAAGGAAAGCATACCATGAGCAGATAGAGAAATGGCTTGCTCTCCGGCCTATTGCTGACGTGTCGCGAACGCCTCCGGGAAGCGGGCGTGTAGGCGTTCGTCCAGCAGTTCGGCGAGGTGGAGAACGCGGATGGCGCGGCCGGAGGCGTCCATGCCGCCGCGCAGGTGCATGATGCAGCCGGGATTGTCGGTGACGAGTGTGCGCACACCCGTTTGATCCACGTTCTCCAATTTCCGCGCCAGAATCTGCTCGGAGAGTTCCGGGTAATCCGCCGAGACGGAGCCGCCGAAGCCGCAACAGACCGCTGCTTCCGGCAACTCGACAATTTCCAGTCCCATCACCCGCTCGATCAGGTCGCGCGGTTCCTTCTTGAGACCCAATACGTTGTGCGACTGGCAGAAGTTATGGTACGTCACTGGCTCTCCACCAGGGGCGGAGAGCGCGCCGTCCGGCAAGCGGGCGACCACCGTCAGGAATGAGGTGAGATCGCGCGTCCGCTCGACGAGCGCTTCGACGCGGGCCAGCCATTCGGGTTCGTCCGCGAACAACTGGTGATAGTCGTGGGTGATCGCGATGGCGCACGACGCGCCCGCTGTGACGATCCAATCGGCCTGTGCCGCTTCCAAACCCTCAATCGTCGCTTTCGCCATCGTTTTGGCGCGGGGCCAGTCGCCGGAGTCGAAGGCGGGCAGGCCACAGCAATGCTGGCTCGTCGGCACGACGACGTGCGCGCCGCACGCCTGGAGGACGCGCACGGTCGCCTCCGCCATCTCCGGGAAGAGGCGGTCGGTGAAGCACTGGATGAAGTAAGCGACTCGTGCACCGGTCGCGCCCGTCTCTACCAGCGGCGGTGCGAGGATCGGCGCGTCCGGCACGCCGCCGATTGCACCCCCGAAGAGCCGGTCGCGCGCGGGTTTTGCCGCCGGGACGGGCAGGCTGCGCCATCGCTGGAAGCGGTCCATCCCCGGCAGATCGGGGAGGAATCCATCGGGATCGGCGAGCGGCTTGCCGAGGCGGGCAGCGAGGCGCGCGGCTGTATCGAAGAGCGCGGGGTTGGACCAGAGTTCGAGCACCGGCCGCTTGTACCACGGCAGGCCAAACTCCTCGACGGTCCGGTGGCGCACTTCAAGGATTTGCTGTGGCAGCGGGATGCCGACCGGGCAGACGGTCGCGCAGGCGTTGCACGAAACGCAGAGCGATTGCGGGCCTGCCGCGTTCTCCCAGCCGTTATGGAACCCCGTGTTCACCAACCCGATTGCGCCTGAATAGATGTAGCCGAACGCATGGCCACCGACGACCTGATAGGGCGGGCAAACATCCGCGCACGCGCCGCAGCGGATGCAACGGAGCGCGTCATCGAAGATGTTATCAGCGCGCATTGCGCTGCGGCCATTATCCACAAAGACGTAGTGCATTTCTTTGCCGGGCCGGTCGGGGCCGTTGACGAAGGTCGAGTAGACCGAGATGGCCTGCCCGGTAGCGGAGCGTGCAAGGAGGCGCAGTTGGAGCATCGCGTCCGCCATCGTCGGAAGCAATTTCTCGTAGCCGACGACGACAACATGCACATCGGGGATCGAGGTGACGAGTTCCGCGTTGCCCTCATTAGTGACGAGCAGCATCGCGCCCGTCTCGGCGACGAGCGCGTTCGCGCCGCTGATGCCGAGACGCGCGGCGAGGAAATCCTGCCGGAGCGTGCGCCGTGCCGCCGCCACCTGCCCCGATATATCGTCTGGATCGAGCGTTTCGCCCGTCGCGGGGGAGAGCAGGCGGGCCGTGTCGTAGCGATCCATGTGGATGGCCGGCGCGATGATGTGCGAGGGCCGATCCTCGGCCAGTTGCACCAGCCACTCGCCGAGATCAGTCTCGACAATGCCGATACCCCGCTCCTCCAGATACGGTCCGAGGCCGATCTCCTCCGTCACCATGGACTTCGACTTCGTTAGCCGCGTGATGCCCTTGCGCGCGCAGAGGTCAGCGATGTACCGGTTCGCGTCTGCGGCGCTCGCGCTCTCGTAGACGGTCGCACCATTCTGCTCGGCCATCGCTTTGAATTGTGCGAAGTACGTCTCCTGGTCGGCGATCACTGTGTCCTTGACCGCCGCGAGCCGGTCGCGCAGTTCCTCGAAGGTATGGCCGGACTGCGCCAATGCGACACCGGCAGCCGCTTCTTCCTGAGCAGTGCTCTCGAACGTCCCGGTGGGTGACGGCCCTTTGCCGTAGGTCTCGCCGGCCTCCTCGTTATCGGCATAGTCGGCGAAACTCGTGTCGCGTCCGTTGCGCCAGTTGCGCTGGAAGCGGAGCAGACCGGCGCGCATCCGGTCGTTCGCGAGCGCCTCGCGATACCGCTCCGCGAACGGCGCGGGCGCATGGTGGTCGGCAATCGCGCCGCGCGGCTTGGGGCGTTCGTCCGGCAGCGTCAGTGACCGTTTGGCACGCGCGACACCGAGCGTCGCCGCAAGGCCCGCACCGAGCGCCAGCCAGCCAAAGCGCCGCCATGAACCCTGGCCTTCATGTACCTGCATGCATCGCCTCCTCATTTCCGCCATGCGCCGCCACCCCGGTATCGAGGAGGACGATGCGCAGTTCCGCCGGGCCGTGCGCGCCGACGCTGAGGCTCATCTCGATGTCCGCTGTCCGGCTCGGGCCAGTGATAAAGGAGGCGTAATGCCCCGCCGGGCTGCCGTCCGCACCCGTAAAGCGGTCCCGCAGCCACGCTCCGGCCTCATCGAGACCGGAAACGAGATGCGCGACATCGAGCACAACGATGTGCCGGTACGCGAGCATACGCACGAGACGATCGGCGATTCCATCCGCGATCGCGTACGATCCCGTCTCCGCCACCCCGAGCGACGCGACAGAGATGCCAATCGCCAGCGGGCCGAAGGTCGCCGCCGGATTGTTGACATCGATCGAGGTCGGCGTGATGCTGCGTGCCGCCAAGTGCTGCCGCAGCGCCGGATATGCCTGTTCCAACGCAGGGGCGAGCACGACGCGCCGCAGATCAGGCGCGACGGTTGCCGCGAGTTCGGCAGCAAGGCGAGCAATTGCATCCAGCGAAGTGAATCGCTCCACTGTTACACCGAGTTTGCTCACGCGCGCGCTGAAACGGCGTTGGAGGATGTCGCGCTCGACCGCTGATGACGTAGCAATCGGGGTGTTCGCTATCACTGATCTCTCCCCTTGTAGTAGATTACGTCGGCGTGGCACGGGCACGCGCCCCATCGTAAGGCCGGTTCCGTGTCAGCGGCTACTCTACATTGTTTCCCCGTGGGTCGCTACCGATTGCGGCGGTGCGCGATTCCAACCGCGACACTCCATTGCGTGCGCGAAGCCGCTATGATGCTTAGAAAGAAAATAAGGAACGTACGGCACGGGAGGACGAACGATGCCTTTCACGACGATTCCCGCGATGACCGATACGCTCACGCTCGATGCCTTTGTCGCGCGGCTCGTAACCCAAGCAGTCGTTGACGGCATCCTGTTTATGGGGTCAACGGGATCCGGCACGCTCAACGCAGCGAGCGATTATGACCTGCTGCTCGTCCTTGCCGACGACCCTGCCGCGCCGCAAATGGTAGTGACGTGGGTGGATGGGCATTTCACCGAAATCTATTGCACCCCGGTCACTGCCCTCGCACGCATCATCGCGGAGCCGACCGCATGGCGCGAGGGTAGCGAGGAGGGGTCGGTGATTAATTGGCTGCGCGATGGACGCATCGTCCACGACCGGGCAGGGCGTTTAGCGAACGCGCAGGCCGCCGCACGCGCCGCGCCGCCACTGGCCGTCGCGGCTTCCGAGGGTGCGTTAGGACTTACGCAGTTGAGCGTGTACGGACGCAGCGAGGCACCAGATGATGTATGATCGTCCGATCAGCAGACACAACATCTGGCGCATTCATCCCCAACTGCGTAAGTCCTAGGTGCGTATTGGGCTTGGGGAATACTTGGTTACAACGTGGCACAGGCGAAACGCTATCTCGCGTCGGATGATCCCGTGTACCGAGAAGTGGTGGATTTCCGCCTTCTGTATGGCCTGGCAGAAGTAATGACCGCGTACTTCACCGTGCGGGGGTTGCCGTGGCGGGGCGAAAAGGAGGCGATTCGGTACTGGACCGCAGATGACCCCCTATTCCTCGCGCGGTTTCGGGAGTGTCTCGCGGAAACCGATCGCGGGCGCAAGGTCGCGCAGTACGAGGAGTTGGCGCGGCTCACGCTCGCCCCGGTCGGCGCATTGTGGGCAAAAGGAACCGCGATGGTCGGGGCCGGGGCCGGGTGGGGCGCGGGGCCAGACGCACCGAAGGGATCAATCGAGGCCACCAATGCCTTCTGGCAAGCGATGGTGGCGCCGAGAAACGGTTGATCGCTCTTTCCCTTGCGTCCGTCGCAGGTATGGCCGGATGTCAAACGCGGCATGTTGACAAAGGCATGTCCGACGATGATGATCGCTCATCGTCATCGCGTTTCGTCGGTTGGGCAGAGGAAGACCGGAAAGCAGCCGTTCGGCATGAAAAGCATCGAACACTCCGGCGACCATCAGATGTCCATGAGGGCGCGCGCCGACGCCGGGCAAGACATCGTTTTCCCATTCGTCGCGTTCGTCTGCGTCCTCTTCGTCGTGCTCACTGCCGCCGCGATGCTCGTCTTTCCCGGTGGCACGAAGCAAGACCCGACAGCACGGGCTACCATTTCTTCCCCAACTTCTTCAGCGACTTGGGCGCGACAACCACGCGCTCCGGTGCGGACAATCTCGCCTCGATGACGCTTTTCATGTCCGCTCTGGTTTCGGTCGCGACGACCCTCACGCTCTTCTTCCTTGCCTTCACGCAATTCTTCGCCAGCGCCCCACTGCTACTCAGTCGGATCGGGGCGGTTTTCGGCTTCCTCGCGGCCATCGGCTTCGTCGGGGTGGCCGCCACGCCGTGGGATCGTCTGCTCGGCGCACACAATGCCTTCGTCCAGTTGGCGTTTGGGGCCTTCTTCGTCGCTGTGATGCTGAACCTGGCCGCGATCCTGCGCACGCCCGCCTTCCCGCGCCGCTTTGCCTGGGTCTTTGCCGCCTTCGGGGCGCTGCTTTTCGCCTACGTCCTCCTCCTCTTCTTTGGGCCGAATCCGAAACTCTCGGATACCGGGGCGACGATTCAGTCTACCGGGCAGAAGATCATCGTCTATGCGTCAATTGTCACTGTATTCATCCAGTCGCTCGGCGTGCTATCACTTCGCTCGCATCACGGCATGCGGGCGAAGACGTAGCCGTCAGCCATCGCATGTGCAGCAGATTGATTCAGCGATGCGCGCGCACATGGATTCAGTGCGCCGCGCTCACGCCGGGTTCGTCGCACGCGCTCTTTTTTGACCGGACTGCTGGCGCGGATCAAGGGCGTCGCGCAGGCCGTCACCGATAAAGGCGTAGGCAAGGACGAGCAGGGCAAGGACGATAGCCGGGAAGAGGAACTGATACCAGAACGGATCAATATATGCCTGCCCTGCCTGGATTAGCCGACCGAGCGAGGGTGTGGGCGCGGTGACGCCAAGACCGAGATAGGAGAGGGTCGCCTCCAGCGTGAAGGCAAGACCAACATCGAGACTGATAAAGACCACGCCGATCCCAAAGAGATTGGGCAACATATGCCGCGTGATGATCCACCAGCCGTTCCCCCCGACCACAATGCTCGCCTCCACGAACAACTGCTCGCGCAGGCGCAGGACCTCCGCGCGGATAATGCGGGCAAGCCGTACCCAGTTGAAGAGCGAGAGGGCCGCGACCGTGAGGTAAAGCCGCCCCGCCGGGCCGAACTGCTTGTACATCGCGACGCCGAAGGTGCCGGAGATCAGGATCGCCACGATGATGTTCGGGAATGCAAACAGCGCGTCCATCAGGCGGGAAAGCACCGTATCAACCCATCCCCGGAAATAGCCCGCGATCATCCCCAATGTGAAGCCGACGACGATGGAGATCAGCAGGACGATGAACGCCACGGTATAACTCGTGCGTAGGGCGCTGATCGTGATGCTGAAGATATCCGAACCGGAGGCGTCCGTACCGAAGAGATGCTGACGACTCGGCCAGAGATTGATGTGGTCGAAGTCCGTCTCGGTCGGGTCATACGGCGCCACCCGCGGCGCGATGAGCGCCACAACGACGGAGAGGAGCGCGAGCGCCAACCCCGCCATTGCCGGAAGATTCCCCCGGAAGCGGGTGAGGGCCATCTGCCAGTTGTTGCGCGTGTGTACCGCACGGACCGCGACGGCCGCACTTCCCCCCTCGCCAGCGACAGCGGTATCGGTCTGCGCCATGGTTCCCCCTACGACAGACGAATGCGGGGATCAACGACCCCATACAGCAAATCAATGACGAGGTTGACGGTCATGATCGAGACCGCGATCAGGAGCACCGTTGCCTGCATGACGGGATAGTCGCCGTTGATGCTCGCCGTGATCGCATAAAAGGCGATACCCGGCACACCGAACATCGTTTCGACGACGAAGTTGCCAACGATCAGCGCGGCGAAACTTGGACCGACGAAGGTGAGAATCGGCACGAGCGCATTGCGCAGGACGTGACGGAAAAGGACGACACGCTCCTGGAGCCCCTTCGCGCGGGCGGTGCGGATATAATCCTGCCGGATTTGCTCGAGGATCGCCGCCCGCCCAAACCGCCCATAGATCGCGAGGCCCGTGACGGCAATGGTCAGGGTGGGCAGCACCCAGTATCGCGGCCCCTCCCACCCCCGAATCGGCAGCCAGCGCAACTTTACCGCGAAGACGATGATGAAAATGACTCCCCAGACGAGTTGCGGGATCGAACCGACAACGATCGCCACGCCCATTGACACGCGATCGAAGACCGAGTTGTGTCGCGCCGCCGCGAGCACGCCGAGCAGATTGCCGAAGATGAATTGCAACGCCAGCCCCATCACCGCGAGTTGCAGCGAGACCGGGATGCCCCGCCCCATGATATCCGACACGCTACGCCCGCGATTGATGATGCTCTCGCCGAAATCCCCATGCAGCACCTGACCGATATAGGTAACGAATTGCACGGGAATCGGCCGATCCAGACCGAGTTGGTGACGCAGGTTAGCGTACTCGACGGGATCCACATCGCCGACATTGCGCCCGCTCTGTTGCAGGATGTACTTCACGGGATCCACCGGCGAGAGGCGCGCTACCGCAAAGACGACGAAGAGCACGCCGAAGATCACGATAATACTGTAGAGAATGCGCCGGATGAGGTACGCAATCATACCTTCCCCTTGTCTTGTCAGCAATGGTCAACAATCAGGACGATGCTCGTGCACCGGCTCCGGCAGCCGATTTCAGTGATACTGGGCCTTGAAAGTCATTGGTGGTGGCGGGCTTTAGCCTGCTACAGCAAGGACTGGCAGGCTAAAGCCTGCCACCACCGGTTACTTCTTACTTCGTCACGGCGACATTCCCTTCGATGGGGAAGGGAAAGAAATAGAAATACGCGCCGAACTCCAACCCTTTTACCTTCGGCTTAGCGACCGCGCGGTAGCGGAAGTTACCGTATGGGACGTAAACGGCATCCTTGAGAACGAGCGCTTCGCCCTGCTGATAGAGGTCGTTGCGCTTTTTCGGATCTTGTTCCACATCCGCCTGCTCCATCAGCGCGTCGAACTTCTTCGCGTCTGCTACGGGGTCATATTCGACGCCATTGTACGTCGCCTTCGGCACGGACGTCCCCCAGTCGAAGCGGTCTTTCTGGTAGATGTCCTGCGTACGGAAGACCTCGCTGATGAGCTGAGGCGTTTCGGTGATGTTGATCCACCCCATCAGCTCGATCTGGAAGCCCTTTTCCGCCGTTCGCTTGTCAATGATCTGCGAGCTAGTGAGCGAGGTATCAATGATCACATTCGCGCCGAGGCCTTTGTTCCACATATCGGCAAGGGCGCGATAGCGGTTGACATCCTCTGCGGCGGATGAACTGGCGATGTACAGCGTCACTGGTGGCAGCCCCTGCCCGTTGGGGAACCCGGCGGCGGCAATCACCTTTTTCGCCTCATCGAGGTTGAACTTGATGCCCGGCGGCGATGTATAGTCGGGTATGGTGGGTGGCTCGAAGGCCTCCGTCGGGCGATAGAAGCCGCGCCAGATCTGCGTGTCGTACCGCTCGCGGTCAATCGCCATCGCAAAGGCGAGGCGGACGAGCATGTTGTCGAACGGCTTTTTCGTCCAACTCATCGCCACCGACGCGGTGCCGCCGACATTGATGTCCACGATCTGGTCCTTGAAGTCCTTCTCGACCGCATCGAGGAGCGAGAGCGGGAAGTTGGAGTAGACATCGGCCTGATCGCCCCGGTAGAGATTGAGCGCCTGTGTCGGCCCCGTCGGCCCCTTGATAATCGGCATATTGATTTTGGTGACGGACTGCGAGCGCTTGCCCCAGTAGTTCTCGTTCGGCACGAGTTCGATGCCGGTGTTCGGATCGAACTTTGAGACTTTCCACGCGCCGGTGCCGTACGGCTCGTGGTTCGTCCACGCAGTGTTGTTGCTGTCCCCATATTTCTCCACCAGGTCCTTATCCACCACGTACCACGTATAGATGGAGAGATAACTGAGGAAGTAGTTGACGGGCTTCGAGAGGGTGAGTTCGATTGTCTTGTCGTCTATCTTGCGCGCGCCGGTGAGATCGGTCGTTTTGCCCATCCGGTACTCGTCGTAGCCCTTGAGGTCTTCGAGAAAGATCAGTGCGGGCGAGGGGGTTTTCGGATCGAGCGCGCGCTTCCACGAGTAGATGAAGTCGTCTGGCGTGATTGGTTTCCCATTGGCGAACTTAATTCCGTCACGCAGGTGGAAGGTATAGACGAGGCCATCCGGCGATTTGTCCCACCGCTCCGCAAGATCGGGGATGACGTGGGCATCCTTGTCGTAGCGCGTCAGGCCACCGTACATGTACTCGTACAGATTGCCGAAGACGAGCGAGTTGATCGCTTTGTGCGGATCCAGCGTGATATCCGTCGTGGTAACGATCGGCAGGGTGAGCGTGACGCCCGTGGCAACATTGCCAGTGGCGACCGGGCTGGCGACGGGGCTGCCAATCGCCGCCGGTCGTGCCGTGCTGCCCGTCGTCACGCTGCCCGTCGTCGCGGCAGTCGCGTTGGTCGCAACCGCGCTCCCACTAGCAGTTGTCGCGGCAGTTGTCGGCTTTGCTGCACTCGTCGCCCCGGTCGTACTGGTCGTCGGTGTCGCCGCTGCTCCGCCGCCGCAGGCCGTCAGGATTGCGTTGAGCGTCGCGAGGCTGACCCCGGCGCTCAGAAGACGCAGTAAATCGCGTCGGCGTAGTCCGGCGTGCGTCCAGGCAGTCGCGATCTCGCGGTGTGTCGTCGTGTCCATACTTCCGTTCTCCCTCTGAGCATTGTCCCACTCGCCGATGTTTTCCAAGTATCCTCAGACGCGCGCGTTCAGTCCACCTCCTCGCGACAGATGCTCTGTCTCGCCTGTCGTCTCACCTCCATTGCGATCTTTCCCAGCCTGCATCAGCAAATCCCAGCGATAGATGTCCTTAAGAAGGCTGAGAACGGTCAGGCTCTCAGTTCGTTTCACCCCAGGAATGTGCGCGATCACTGTCGTAAGGAAGTGATGGAAGTGCCGGATGGAATGGAAGAATGCCTCGATCACGTAATCGTACGGCCCCGTGGTCATCCCGACCCATCGCACCTCTTGGAGCGCGCAGAGCGCGCTCCCGATCGTTTCGACATCTTGCAGATCGGTTTGTACACCGATCAATACATGTAGTGCAAGGCCGAGTTTCTCGTCATCCGCCACCGCAACGATCCGGATCGTCTTCTCGCGGATCAGCCGGTCAATGCGACGCCGCACCGTTGCATCAGGCAAGCCGACATCGCGCGCGATTGCTGCGGTCGGGCGGCGACCGTCCTCCTGGAGCAGCCGGATCAATTGCAGATCGAGTGCGTCTGGTTCGCTGAACTCATCCACTGTACGCGGCTCCCGGTTTCTTACGGTCATCAGATGCATCGAACATCGTCCTGACATGACGCATTATACACAAATAACCACACCATACTGCGAATTCCTTTGCACGATGGGCATTGTTTGGCAGAATCCGCTGTTACGCCGTACACCGAGGGATACACTGGGCGTTAGCGAGCAGATCCTCGGTAGCGGATTTTCTGGCGACCAATACGTCGCGACATCACTATACCCATGAAATGCACGATCTCAGCAAAAGTATCTGGCACGCATCGTGCGATGCGTACTGTGCGCCTGGAATGGCACCGGCTGCGGACGGGAGTGAGTTGGGGCCGGGCAAAGGAGGCGATCATCCGGCCCGCCG
>JAABUY010001965.1_pt1 | contig 25740 bp, 31 predicted proteins | sample 5560271 | NCBI WGS metagenome assembly JAABUY01 (sample SAMN10711886, study PRJNA513374) | rock metagenome | isolation source: Antarctica rocks | place: Antarctica: Victoria Land, University Valley | reverse complement strand
CGACGTTTGCATGAAATTAGCTTGCACTTATGACGCAACGTTTGCATCAGAAAAGTATGAGTTCACGCATTTCACTAGAAAATCGAAAAGATTCAACATGATGACTAGTATATAAATAAAAAGCTCAATTATTAAATTGAAATCAGACGTACAAGTTCTAGAAGTGCAACTGAACACGAGACTGCAATGAAGCGCGCATCTTCAACAAATAAAGATGAATTACGTCACAAAAATGCTGATACTTAGTCGACTTAAAGTCTTCAAATGAGAAGCTATCTTCACAAAAGCGAGATAAGTATACTCAACAGTAGTGAGATCAGAAATTGCATTCAAAGCGTCAGTTTGACATCAGCGTGACAAGAAAGATAAATTGTTGAGTAAAGAATGCAGACTAGAAACACTTCAGAATCAGACTCTGCATTATGTGATAGAAGCATTCAAAAGAGTAAGCATCAAAACTCTAGAGACAGAAACATATACAAGCTCGCTACATGTTTATTTGAACATGCTACAGAACAAGATCACGCTACACAGTCAAATCAATGATTGAACACAAGAGATCAGACAAGCATGCAAACTAATACATGCTTGTTTGACGAGAGTTAATCGCGTCATTTCTCGCTCACTTGTCATCAAGAAAATAGTACTTCTGAATGTTTTCATTTGAGAAGATGCAAAGATACAGTCAAGATGCAGACGATGCATTCTCTTCTTCACAATGATTTCAACAAGCGATAGCATCGCAATAGCACAGTATCACAAAGATCAATGAAATCAACGATAAGAAAAGTACAGAGAACGCGTTGCAGATGTTAACATAATCTCAGCACAAAGATTGCATCTGAGCAATAAGATGATAAAGATGCGTAACAATCTTCAGAAAGCAGAAAGCACTCTTGCAATGCACATCAGAATTGAATGCATAGATCTGAATGCTTATCTGCACTCTAGAAATGTTTCAGACATGAATAACTTATAATGCAACTGCGAATGAAGTCATCAAACAACAAAACATGTACTCATGCATTGCTTGAACTGATCACATCTGCGATCAAGAATGTTACAAGATGCTGACTTCTCAAACTATTGAATAATCATCATCATCATGAAAAGTCTCAAAGCAATAGCGAAAATGATGATGAAAATGAAGCTCTTGAAGCAATTTAGAATGACTAGAACATTCGTTCTCTAAAGTGCAATCAACGCGAACAAATTTGATACATAGTCTCAAAACTCACTGTTTCGACTGCGTGAAGCAGTTGTATAAACTGCGAGTGATTTTCTACCTCAGAGAATTTTGTTCACTCAATACAAATAGCATAGAGTTTCTCATGAGTTGATCTAATTGATGTCACAAGAATGTATGAATTTATTATTATTATTATTATTATTATTAATATCAACTTCTTAAACTTGCGTCTTTGCACTTTTAATATTCTTTCAATCATGATTCTTACGTGATTTGTCTCTCTTTTTTCTCTTTGACTTTTTTGCAATCAACTGATGTACTTGTCTTTCTGTCTTGTAGTTCTCAATGATCTTCTTCGCATTACTAAGATTTTTCATTGATTTTCAGAAGTTTTTATAAAAAGATAAATCAACTCATTGAACTAAATACTTAATCTTTTCTTTCTTGATTTGCTGATCAAGTATCTTCTTTATCTTTCATTTCTCTTTTTCTTCTATGAAAATGATCTGCAACTTCAAATTCTCATCATGTGAGTGTCAGAGTTTCAATAAAGAGACATGAAAGATTAAGTGAATTGCATCATATTTCTTAGATAATTCAAGCTTATACGCTTGCATATTGATTTTCTTCAATATTCTGAATGATTTCAATTGTTTATGATCAATCTTCTTCTTTGAATGAAACATATAAATGTTTATACTTTACAGAAGCATTTTATCTTTCATCTGAAAGTTTGCAGCTTTATGATGAGTGTTATAATACTTTGCTTGCTGCTCTGCTACTTACTTTCATAGTTTCATTAAATATTCTTTGATACTTCGTAATCATTCTGCTCACTTCATAATCAAGAATGTCTTCTTCTTTAAAGTTCTGTTCTCAAATGTCTTTGCAAAGCTTGCAATGTATTTCTTTAGAAGTTCATGTGAAGTTTTTTCAATACTAGCGTTGTCATGAGACTGTTTTCAACATTTTCATGAGATAGTTAGTAAGAGAAAAAAGATTGAGATCTGAGTCAATGATAAAAGAGTCGAGAAAAGCGTTTTCTGAGTGTACATATAAATGTTATTACAACTTATAAATAAAGATGAAGATATACACGTTTTACAGTATCTTTCTACTAGCATGATTATTGCATATGTTCATTATTTGCTTTCTCTGTTGCTTTGATATGACTTTCTATATTGCATCTGTACTTTATTTCTCGACATTAAAGCTCAACGCGAAGATATCATTTTTATGATATCTTGAGTAGAATAGTTAACTGAACAGCAGAGAGTGACACAACATCTCTACAGTGATCAGAAAATTTATGAAAGATTTGAAGTAAGAATTAATTTAACTTTGAAATACGAAAAATTGATATAACGACTTTATTTCACTTAGAAATATTGACGAAAGCTATTTAAATCACAGAGTTTTCACAGTTGAAATTAAAAGAGATACATATCTTCAGCTGATGAAAACTGTTTCTCTTTGAGCGAAGATGCAACAACGAAGAAGAAAGAAACTGACTTTCACGAATGACTGACACTCAGAAGAGATGCTCTGATCAGAAGAAGAATTCGTCTGATCTCAAGACTTGCAAGAAACAGACAATGAAAGCAAGAATCAAAGAATGAATTTGAAGTGATGTAGACAGAAGTACGAGAAATGACGTCAGTTTCAGCAGTGAATCATGTTTCAGCAAAAGCATAAGATTGAGCGTTATTCATTAAATAAAAGAAGAGAAAAGAAAAGCATCTTGATCAGTTGTAACAACTGCAAAAGAAAGAAAGAAGAACTTCAATGAGTTGAGAAGCAAAAACAAAATAATGAGATCTTTTTGACTGCTCTATTATTTTTGCTATTCTGTATTTCATTCTCACAGCTTTTAATATTAATTCACAGCAACAAAATGACAAGTTCATTGAAAACATCTGTTGTAAACACAAGTGTTACGCTCATCAGCTCTTAAGTCAGCTCAGAAATAAACATGATCACAATATTGTCTCTGAAATATCTGATACTTATGTCATCACTCAAAACTTTGAAAGTCTCGTATTTTGAAGAAAAGAACATGATTGATTTTCTAGAAAGATATGAAGACTTTTGTGATAATTATGAGCTGAATCAGATCAATTGATTTCGCAAGCGATCAAGATACTGTGATAAGATCATTGATGATAACATTAAGATCATGATTGAATATATTGACTTCAACTGACAAGAATTGAAGAAGATGATGAAGAAGAAATATAAGAAAGATGACATTAATCAACAGCTGAATTCTTGAATTTTTCTGAAAATCTTCAAGAATAAGTCTTGTATCATGAAGAATGATCTGAAGCTGTACAGTCAATAATACAAAAGCATATCATATTCATTGATAAAATGTAAGCAAATGAATGAGTATATCAGATGTTGTTGATTTGTCAAGAGTCTTTCATTTATACTAAGTGAAAAAATCATATGAAAGTGTGCACTTGATTTTGAAGATCTCAGTTTCATGAACTTCAAGAAAGTTAATAACATGATAGTAATTTACTGCAACATTGTCAAAGCACTGTTGAAATTCTTGATCATAATCAAGAATTTTAATGATTTCAGCAAGCTTGTAAATGAATATCAGATCAAGCAATTGATGATGTCAGACAAGTTCTTCGATTCTTTGATAGTAGCACAACTCAACAATATGATAATGAATGAAATAATAAATAAGTTTAAGATGATGATGCTTCTCTTACAAGCAGCAATGAAGAAGATTGAATCTTTCATGCAAAACATGACAACATCTGTCTTGATGCTCAATGTTTATATCTTACATGAATTCATCACGTCTGCTTGTTCAACAATGTTGATGTCATTATCATTTTCACTTTCAAGAAGTGAATGAGCATCTTTGATGTTTAGAATGAAAGAATGCTTCTTTTATGAAGAAATAAAATGTTAGAAGATCAGATGTTATCAACTGAATATTTATAAGACAGAAGAGAAAATACATGTGAATGAAGTAAACAGACTTTAAATGAGACTCGTTGAAAGAGATGACAGATTGACATATTTCACATTGAGTTGTTCTCAGAAAGAGTTGATTGACAATGCTTTGAAGAAACAAAATCAACAAATAAAAGCAGAACATGTTAATATCATCAGATTGACAAGTGTAAGAGCAATGATCACGAAGAAAGCAAAGAATACAAATGAGAAACAGAAATGAAATGAAGAAGTAATAATTATCACAGCTTAACATGATTATAAGTTAAATGAGAATATGATAAAGACAACAACATAACAGAGAATGAGTTCAAATTGAACTTGAAGAGAAAAAGTAAGAAAAGAAGAACATTTATCAAGCATGAAGAATTTGCATTCTGAAAAGTATCTATTGATTTCAAGAATGTTCTTAAAGAAGTGAACAAGTAAGAATGTGATCATGCAGAATGCAGCTGTTCTCAAGAAAATGATAAAAACAATGAAGAAGTTGACGAGAAAGAATTTAGATGACAGCAAGATAAATAGACTGATTGTCGAGTCGAGTTTTCATACCTACTTTCTGACTCGCTCGAGTACTCGATATCAATGTCGTGACTCGACTCGAATACTCGATATTAATCTTCTGACTCGACTCGATATCGATCTCGAGTCGAGTCAAAACTCGCTGACTCGACTCGACTCATCAAGCAATCGAATATGACGTCAAGAGAGCTAAATATAGAAATTTTTCCGGTTTTTCGCCTTTGCATTACCTTTTTGCATTATCTTTTTGATAGAAAGTCATAAAGAGAAACATAAAGAGAAACATGAAGGAAAACATGAAGAGAAACATGAAGATTGTTTGATAGAAAGCTTTGATAGAAGACTATGATAGAAAGCTATGATAGAAAGTTATGATAGAGAGTCATGACGAGAAACTATGAAGACTGTTTAATAGAGAGCTTTGATAGAAAGCTATGATAGAAGGCTATGATAGAGAGCTATGATAGAAAGTCATGACGGGAAACTATGAAGATTGTTTGATAGAAAGTCATGAAGAAAAGTCATGAAGAAGAGTCATGAAGAAAAGTCATGAAGAGAAGCTATGATAGAGAAGCTATGATAGAAAAACATGAAGACTATTTGATAGAAAGTCATGGTAGAAAGTCATAATAGAAAGTCATAATAGAATATCTATCTATCTATCTTCATGTCTTGACGAGTCGAATCGAGAATTTCGAGTCGATACTCGATTTCAACTCTCTGACTCGACTCAAATACTTGAGTTGAACATCTTGATTCAACTTGAATACTTGAGTCAAGAATTCTGACTCGAATCGAATCTTGATTAGTCGAGAACTCGACTCGATCTCGATGAATCGACTCGTCGCGATCAGTCTAAGAATAGAGTCAGATAATCAAGACAAGAGAACGCAAAACATAGTAGAGAAATGCATAAATACAGAAGACATGATGCATATTATAATGAATCAGAAAATGCAAGATGTAAACATTGAACAGATGTTTACATATTCATTTATTCTTCTTTAAGCTCTCTACACTTAAGTAAAACAACATAAGAAAATGAAAATGAAAAAATTGATGATGTGCAAGTAACAGCAGTAAAATTCGAAGATTCTTTATTTGAAAAGTCGAATGTGATTCTGTATGCAGTAAGATGTTCAAGAACATAAGTGCTGATGAGTGATGAAATTTACGTTAAGACATTGCTTGACAATGATGCTGAAATCAACATTATGTCTGAAACTTTTGTTGCAAGAACTCAGTTATTTATGCAACAAGACATTCATTTAAATATGATAAAAGTCAGCGAAGCAAAGACTAACATCATTGAATGCTGCCATGACATGAAGATCAATATTGACGAAGCAAAATCAATGATTTCAATATTTATGATTGAAAGCAACAAGTACACTCTGATATTGAGCAGATCATATAAGCGAAAGACATGTTTATGCATCAACAATACTTTGAAAGAAACTTGTGAAATGACAGTCATTGATGATGATGAAAGAATTATGTTCTTTAAATTGATTTTAACGCACAATTTTATTAATCGAGATGTGTTGAAAATATTTCTCAGAAAAGTGAAAAATTCTTTAAATGAGTAAATGAATGCTCTGTTGAAAGTGTATCTGCAATGAGAAGTGTAAGCTTGAAGACTGTCAATTTAGCGCGCTTGAAAAGCTCTGAAACATTCATTGAAATTGAAGAAGAAAAGAAAAAAAAAGATCAAAGCTTCGTTCAATAATTTTGCTTGAATGATAGCATGCAATGCACACAGATATTATGATGTTGTTCAAACAGACTTGTAATGCAAATGACATGAAGATTTGATCTGAATTTAATTCATCAGCATGAAAAGATAAATTATGTCAAAGTAGTGACAACATACAAGAGAAAAACTCAGAAGATTTGATTTGTAAATTCATCAAAGTTAAATAACTCAATATTAGAAGATTTGACAAACTGAAAACAAATTTTATTGACTCAGATCAAATTGAATATGACAGAAATGAAGTCAGAAAAGTATGATCATTGACTGTTTCTTAAATTCTTCAAAATTGCTCAAGAATTCAGACTAACTTTGAAGTGAGCGAAGAAAATGATATGCAACAATGCTTTAACTTTGCAAGAGAAGAATTTACTACTGAAGATGTTGTTTAACAGAGAAGTGATAATAATTTGAAACTTTTCAGAAATGGGAAAGATAAAAAACATAGTCTCATTCTTGCAGCAAATTCAAACAATATTGAATGATGCATGACAGACACTCAATTTCTCAGTCTTTAAGACACTTTATCAGATCATCATAAACATGCTCAAAAATTGAATAAAGTATGACATATTGAAATCTTGTCATGATTGATATTGAAATCTTTGATTTCTGATCAAGAAAAAGTTCAATCAATATCACATGATCAATGCAGCGATGAATATAAACAAGATTATCATCAAAGATGTTAATCTACTTTCAGATGTGAATAAATTCTTCAAAGAATTCATCGATATGATTATGATCTTTCTGATAGATTTGTTTTCTGAATATGATTAAATTATGCTGACAAAAATATATTGAAATCTCACAATGTTCATGACATTTCTGAGATTATTACGACAGACGATGTTATCACAAAATGTCATCAACTTCGTTGCTTAGTTTGTCAGAATCATAATCAAGATATTGAAGAATTTTCTTGAAATATGCAAATCTTTTCTCAACAATATTGAAGTAAAGAGATCAAAGACAATTTATGATAATGTAAAGATTGCTTCAGAAGTGCATCAGTTTATGCTAAAGTATATTAAAAATCTTGACTTTGTACTCTTGAATTTTGAATTCATCAATTGCATCATATCTGATAAAAAGTTGCAATTCTGCATATTAAGCATAAAGATTGTAAAATTTGTTTATGACTTTCATGATTGCAGATCAGAAGATTTCAAAATTATCAAGATTCTAGAATAATGTCTTTATCATGATGTCACATTTGTTCAAGCATTCATTGAAATATGCGTGTATTATCAAATGTGAATAGAGAATTTCATCTTGATCACTGCATTAATATTTCAGCTCTTCAAAAAGAAGATCAAATTCATGTAAGAAAGAAAACAAGAAAAAGTCATGAACAAGTTGAAGCTGACATTGATCACTGCATTGATCATGAGAAGTTTGAACTATTTTGAGCAAACAGAAGAAATTGTTCTTGTTGTGAATGCAAGTCTTCAAGAATGAGAAACAATGTTACAGCAAACAGCATTGAATTTTAAGAATTGACATTTTGTACAATACGAAAGTGAGCTATGAAATGAGTAAGAGACAAGATATGATGCTGAGAAGTAAGAATGCAAAGATTTGATGAAGACACTGAAGAAGATTCATTACTGACTATACAACATGAAGTTCATTATTGAAATAAATGTCAACATTCTGATGATGCAACTGAATCAATTTGCATCAGACTCATCAGAAGCATTAATGACATGATGATTTACTTGAATTTGCTTGTTTGATTTTGATGTTTATCATGTTCTCAATCACAAGCATAGCGCACTTGATGAACTCTTACGCAGATTCAAAGAATCTTCAAATGATGAAGATGAAACTCATGAGAAAGACATAAATGACTTCATTGATGCTCAGTTAAATTTCATTCATCTTTGCTCAGTCAATATAATTGTTGAAGAAAACATGTTAATATTGAAAGATTTATATTCAGAATACTTCAAGAAAATAACTCATTATTTAATTTTCTTATTGCGCTCGTTTGAAATATTAACAAAAGAATTTCAAAAGTTTAAATATGAAGCGCTAAAAGTCATGATTCAAGATAAACATTTATTTAAAAGATTCAACAACACTGCTTCTGTGCAAAGAATGATGAATTTTTAAGAAGAATGCAGTAATGTTTTGCAGAAACTGCATGATGAAAGTGATTATCATGAAAGAAAGAAAACATATCAAAAGATGATCAACAAATATTAATGAAAGAAGATATGAAAAATTACATACACATATGTTAAATTCTGTGAAGAATGTCATTAATGAACATCAAGATGAAAGAAGAAAACTTTGCATTCTATTTGAATTTTGAAAGTCTGAAAGAAGATTAAAATGAATATTATTCATATGTTTTTAAACGAAGAAAAACGTTATATTGTCTTGACAAGAAATGATTTCTTGAAATGAATAAAAAAGAGAGTTCTGAAAGCAGTAACTTTGAAAGCAATAACGAAATTTCTGTGAGAAGATGTGATTTGCAGACACAATTGTTTGAAAAGATTTATCATGAATGAAGAATTGAAGAACAAAGAAATTGTAGAAACGTTGATTGAAAAATATAAAATAAAGCAAATGATGATGTTAACTTATCATTCACAAATGAACGATCTTATGAAGAGAGATCATACAGCTGTTGTGAACATCTTGATCAAGATAATAGTTGAAAAAAGCATGAGATGAGTCAGAAGCTTTGTCAATGTGCTATGAGCAGACAAAATCATCATGAGAACTTTTATTGAAATGATTTCATATCATATTTTATATGATTGCAATGTTGTTCTTTCTATAGAACTTGATGTTTCAATCTGACAGATTCTTTCATGAAGTAATGTTTGCATGATTGATGAGTTATTGACTCTTCATGTTCAATAACTTGAATGCAAAGATGAGAATTTGAAGAAGATTATGCTGCATTTGAGAAGAATGAGAGAGATCAATCAAGATGTATAAAATAATCACAAACACATTCATACTAGTTCAATTCTGAAGAGTGATCTTGTACTGCTGCATGACATCAAATTAAACAACATGCATATGTTGAAATTGATATAAAGATGACTGAAATCTTTTCAAATAATGAAGATGAACATTGAAAAAGAATGATATAAAATTGCAGAGTTCAACGAAGCAGTCTTAAAAGAAATGATTGTAGAAAATAGATTGAAGAAGCGTGTAAATTGAGCATTGAAAAGTGAGATCAGCAATGAACAGAAGAATGAAGATTAGAATTTATTGATGACAATGCTCATTGAGAAAATCATGTCAGAAATTATGATCAATGTTTTGATCAGAAATTTGAATGCATCGCTGAATTTGATTCATTATTAACTGAAAGTCTCTGTGAACTTAAAAAGAGCATCTGTCACTGAAACTTCTGTTGAATTAAGATAAGATTGTTCACATTCAAGAATGTAGCTTCAATAGCATTGTTTTGTACAGCATTACTAATATTAATCTTTTCTTTATCAAATCATCAAGAAGCAAAGTTGATGTAAGAAGATCATGAATTGTTAAGATTATCATAAAGTTGCTTTAAGTTACTTGAATATATGAAAAGAAGAATGAGAATGAAGATGCAGACATCTGCAATGTCAATATTGAATTACTTCAATATTAAAGATTGAAAGTTTCAAAATACTTTAGTCTTGAATAAACAAAGCGAAACTTTAATCAATTTGCAGAGTACGCGCTAAAGTTCACTGCATAATAATTAAAGCTAGAACTTAGAACAAGAATCAAAATCAATCAATGATTGTATATTAAAGAATATATCAAGATCAAAGATTGAAAATATATCAAGATCGACTTAAACAACATATGATAAAACAACATGATGTTACATCAAGTTGATTTAACTCATATGATACGCAGCAGATAGCATAGAAAAATAATCAATTAATCAGCTGAGAAATTTGTTACTAATATTGAATCATCAACATTCTTTTAGCTATGACAAGCGTAAATTGCAGAAGAATTATTTGCAAAACTGCAAACAATTTCTACTAGCGTTGAGCTTTAAAAGACTCAACATGTATTCTTTATCTTTCAACATAATTATCATCTCTGTTATTTGAACTTGCACTAGAACATCTAAAAATCTCACGTATTTCATTATTTTTATTATTTGAACTCACACTAAAATGATTAAACATTTCATGTAATTCTTCACTCAACATTTGTTTTCTCAAATATTAAAAGCTCACATTGAAACTTTCATCAACAAAAGCTTTTATGCATTTTCTCAGAAGAATCTCATTCAAATTCTTTAACTATCTTTACTTTCATTATTTCAGAAAAGCAAATACAACACTCATTAAAGCAAGCTTTGTGATAATGCTGAATAATCTGAAACACTTCATAAATGATCAAAAAAAACTAGTCGATTACTTGAATTCTTTGCGCACAGAACAAGAACAACAGACAGTAATTCATTAATTTCAAAATCAGATTATGCAATTATATGTTAATGTAAAGAATTTTATGTACAGCTTCGTGAAATTTCTTAATAATAACTTACTTTATTCAAGAATGACTAGCAAGAAAGAAGAATGAAAAGTGATAAATATTGAGCATAAGAGAATTGAAAAAGAGAGAAGAAATATAGCTGAGACAAAAAGAATCATGATGAATAAATGAGATTTGAAGTTACTGAATCTTTGAATTTCAAAGAAAGATTCTTCATTGTATTCAGTAAAAAGAGAAGTGATGAATAAAATGTTTGCTGTTATTGCAAGAGTTCAGAATTAGCATTTAATCAAAGTAATAATAAAGCAGATAATATATCATAGAGCGATGCAGATAATTGTCAGCAAAGATTGAGTTTTGATCTTTTTATTCTCACAATTCATAAACTTCAACAAATTGATTACAAATCAGATTAAAGTTATATTAATGAATGAGAAGCTAAATCATATGAACTGAAAATGAGTAAAGTCTGACTTGCTATGTGAGTGTATCAGCGACATGATTTTGAAAACAGATCATGTTGAAACTGTTTTTAGCTCATCAGCAGTCTTGTTGTTCAATTTTGAAAAAAGATCAAAATCATTAATACTGTTGTTGTAATCAAGATGCTCATCAGTAATGTTGAAGAATGAAGATTTACACTTCATGTTGACTGCAAGCGATGTAGTAATAATCTCAGATCTTAATTTATTAATGTCAGTAATGCAAAGTCTGATGATAAGATTTTATTAATCATCAAGAATTGTCACATCAATCTCTTTTGACATGATTGCTTCATTCACGTCATTAAATTCTTCAAGAACATCACACGTATATCTTTTTATATCTTCTCATTTTCTTATCTTGATTGCTTTGATGCTTTTGAAGCTAGTAGAATATGATGAGCAAAAACTTGCTCTCTTGCTAGATGTAATCATGAATAACGAAAAGATTCTTCTACAGTACAGCTTAGAAATAGAAATGAGTAATACTGTGAATGTCTGTGAGAAAGCTATCATTGCAACAGCGATTGAAAGTGTATGATTGAAAGTTCAACAATTATGTTATTAAATCATTGAAAATATCTGAAAAATAAAAGAGAGTAAAGCATGCTTTTGCATATAAGTATCTCATACATGAAAGCAGAGACTTGATTATCTTGTTTCAATATCTTCAATTGTGACAATGAAGTTACTGAAAGAATATTGCTTCAAAATTAAGAATGAAGAAACGTTTGTGTATTATTTACATCTTCAGAAACTGAGAAATAAACTTAAGTTATTGATGAATGAGCTGTCATTTGAAATACTTATTGATCATATAAATATCATATACGACTATAGATTTCAACTAAGTTTCGTGAAAATCAATGTCACTTTCACAGACTGATTTCATTGAGATAGTCATCTCTTTCACTTCACTGACTCACTACAACTATTTCAACTATGATTGTATATATTATAGAATTATAAGATTGATACATCTTTGATTCATAACATGTTTATAAAGAAGATCAAGTATCAGAAGTGAAAGAAAAACGATGCAATAATGTTATTAAATGTGTTTAATTAAATATTGAATGACAATACATAAGTCTTGATAAGAAAGAAACTAAACATATATTTATAACATCAGAAAGATAACTTAGATCTTACAAATCATGACTGATTAAGAACAATTATGTACATTACGTTGTAACAACTAGTATGTCAGAATATAGTGTATTATTTCATTACTGTGATTCTTTAATTGAATCATGAAATCAATCTTCTGATCTTCTCATATTTCATGAAGATTACTTTCAAGAATGATTCAAAACTCATAAAATATGTGAATTTGAATATCAATGATTTAATGAGTGATAAAGAATAAAGTTGAATTCAAAGTACAGAAGTGTTTGCAGATGAGTTGATTGACAAAGATGATAAATTCATTCTTGATCTACATCTTTGCATGAAAAAATGATGAAAAGAAGCGATTAAGTGAAATCTAGCAATGAATGAATATACTCACTGCGTAGTACTTGAGATGTTCAATGAGAATGATTCATGAAGATCAGATCTGAAATGAGTGAATCAGTCTTACTTCGCAGACAATGTTCATTTCTGAATGTCACATCTATTACATGATAATAAAGATAAATCTGATGAACAACGCATTGCAATGCTCATTTATCACACAACAATCTTCAAAGATGAAGTCAACATGAAAATTACAAAATGTGAAACTAAGAATGAAGTGATCATTGCACTATGAGATCAAAGATTCATTGACGCGATCTCTTTTGAACTAGAAAATGATAAACAAAAGAAAGTATTGTTTCATCATTCTATTATCATGAAAATTTGAGAAGTATGTTCAACTTCGAATGTGCTGATAGATCTTTAAAGCTGAAATTCAATGAAAATATTGAAAGAAAGAAGTCTTTTGTTTGATCAGAATTTGAAGTAAGTAAAGAAGTTTATTGAATTTCATTGAAAATCTGCATTGAATCAGATGAGAAAAGCTCACAAAAGAATGAAAAAGACAGAGATTGCAGTTTATGAATTTAAATTCTATTTCTACTGCGTCAAGAATGATATTAAGTCAATGAAAGACAATGAATGAAAGCATTCAAAAGCAATTGCTTGAACATTAATGATAAATTGTATTCTTTCTGTTTTCTTAAACGTTGATGAATAGATTGTTTTCTTACTGTTTTGTTTCTGTTTTCTTCTTGTTTCTTTCTGTAGTGATCAGGAAATGATCACTAATTAAATGAGAAATGAATGTTGTAAGATTGCTTGTAACATTCTCATGAGATAGTTAGTAAGAGAAAAGAGATCAAGATCTGAGTCAATGATAAAAGAGTTGAAAAAAACGTTTCTTAAGTGTACATATGTTGAAATCGTGCCTAGAATCTAATCACACTGCAGCGAGGTAGTGCGTAGCTGAATAGAATGTTTGATCAATAGAGATAGTTATAACTAGAATATTAAGAATACAGAAGAAATCAAAGAGAGTTTCGAGCTGTATCTATAGTAGAGCAAAACAAAGAGAACGAAACAGGTTTGCTCAGATATCGAAAGCGCTAGAATAGAGTGTCGAGGTCAGAGGTTTAACATGGGTCGAAACTTCTAGGGCTTATTGGCTAGGAAATCCTATTTAATCTCGGCACACTCGTAATATTACCTTCTTCTCTTTAAAAGTCATGTTTCTATGACTTGTAGTGTAGTTCATAGCACTGACGTAGGGTCTTGATGCCTGCCTTTCTATCAACCTTCCTATTGATTCAAACCAACCCGCCAAATGCCTATTGTAGCAGACTCACTATGTGAGGTAGAATGATCATTGAAGCAGGCTCACTAGTTGCACGTGAACGTGAGGTAGACCGGTCCACTGATAGGTAGAGCGATGTGAGTAGATAGATCATCGCATTGACGAAGAATGTCATTGAAGCAGACTCACTAGTCGACTTGCTCATCGAAGATATCAACTTTCGGCTTGCCATTGAAGCAGACTCACTAGTTGCACGTTAACGCTAGGTAGACTGGTTCACTGATAGGTAGAGCGATGAACTGATCATCGCTTTGACGAAGAGCGTCATTGAAGCAGACTCACTAGTCGGCTAGCTCATCGAAGAGATCGGTTTGAATCGTGCCTTTGTAGCAGGCTCACTATTTGCACAGAAACGTGAGGTAGATCGATTCACTGATAGGTAGAGCGATGAGAGTAGATAGATCATCGCATTGACGAAGAATGTCATTGAAGCAGGCTCACTATTTGCACAGAAACTCGAGAGAGATCGATTCACTGATAGATAGAGCGATGAGCTGATCATCACTTTGACGAAGAATGTCATTGAAGCAGACTCACTATGAGAACGTTATTTGTAGCAGGCTCACTAAATTGATCTGAAATTCGAATCGAACCGAATTTGACGACACAGATTGTTTTGACTCGACTGATTCACGAACTTTCGAGGCGAAGAGGGAAAGAGATGAGTTGAACAGCTTATTTTGACTCGTCTGCTTCACGAGCTTGAGTTGATTCTCAAGCAATCAACGAAAGTTCTTTATCGTTGATTCTATTAATCGGGTGAACTGTGCATACTTAATGAGCGATAAGTCGTCTAGCGATTTAAACAGCCTCGCCGTTGATTCTATCGAACCCTCTAGTGTTGTTCAGTCTTTCGATTGCGTCGATCACCAGGTAAAACAAATTTCTTTATACTCGTTTCATTGTTCGTTGAGTAGCTTGAATGAATAATGACATCTGTATCGTATGATAAACGAATTCTTAATATAATGTTGAAACCGTGCCTAGAATCTAACCACACTGCAGCGAGGTAGTGCGTAGCTGAATAGAATGTTTGATCAATAAAGATAGCTATAACTAGAATATTAAGAATACAGAAGAAATCAAAGAGAGTTCCGAGCTGTATCTATAGTAGAGCAAAACAAAGGGGACGAAGCAGGTTTGCTCAGATATCGAAAGCGCTAGAATAGAGTGTCGAGACTAGGGGTTTAACATGGGCCGAAACTTCTAGAGCTTATTGACTAGAAAACTCTATTCAATTTCGGCACACTCGTAACAACATATAAATGTCATTGCAACTTGTAGATAAAGATGAAGATATACACGTTTTACAGTATCTTTCTACTAGCATGATCATTGCATGTGTTCATTGTTTGCTTTCTCTGTTGCTTTGATACGTCTTTTTATATTGCATCTGTACTTTATTTCTTAACAATATGTACGCTGTTATTATATGTAAACGTTATCATTGATAAAAGTTCTGATCAGTTATTCATCTTATAATTGAAATACATTCGCAAATAATGCTTAAGTATCTGATTCTGTCTTTCTGTTTGATCATTGATTTGCGAATGAAACGCAGTGCTTAGCTTTCATTTGCTTCAAGATGTCAACATAAAGTGATTCAAAAATGACTGATAAACAATGAGTTTCAATTTGATATAATGCTTTGCATCATTTCATGCTGAGATACAAATTCTCATCATAGCAGATTCACAAGCTTCTTGATGTTTAAATCTTTGATCATCAAAATATAAATTACGTGCTTGATCAACTTATTTATTATTATCAATATAGCATTGCTTGTTTTTTCAATGTATGAATTCTTTGCAAAGAGCATATCTATTATGAAATTCATGATCATCATATGAAATGAATTTACACTTTCTGAAAATATAGATGTCAGCTTTTCATAGAGCTTATGATGATGCATTTGCACTCACGGACAGTTTGAATAAATGCAAACATATTTCATCATTTCTTTGAGCATTTTCAATCAGTAATGTTTTCTTCTTATTGCAGTCTTGATATGAATGCATGCAGAATAATCTGCTTTGAAATCATCATGATTCATATGTAGAATTTCATTTCTTGTAGCAGAATCATTAAATACATAGATTGCAAGATCATGACGTAGCAGTTCATCATTTTTCATACTTTATTTCAAAAGCTCATTCTTTCTAGATGTGAATCATTGACATCACTTCTCATTCACAATAAAGATATTTCTTTATTGTAACTTCAGCAATTATGCAGTCATTAATTCACTCATCTTCAAATAAAATCTCTTCAACTTCATAATTTGATGAATTAGAAGTTGAAATGACGTAATGTTTAAAATTCTGCAAAATTTAACAAGTACTTTCTCATTTGAACATATGACTTGAATATCTGCAATGACTGTATCATTCAATTATGTCATCAATGCTGCAAGTTTAATTACTATTGAAACTTCTTCATTCTTTAACAGCTTAAATTAACATTTTTGATTGCAAAGTTTGTTTTGCAGAGTAAATAGAAAATAATCATTATTCTTCTTGCTATCATTCAATTTCATGATGTTAAGTCTTCTTAATGATGCATTTACAGAATTTAATTTGTCTTTGCAATATTTTATATGAAAGTCAAATGCAGCTAATTTCTCAGTTCAACGCATCTGTTGTACATTAAACTTCTTCATCATCATAAAGTAATGAAGATTATTGTGATCTGTTATCACACATATGAATCGCTTGCTACTCTGAAAATAGTATCATCAATTTTTAAAATCAAGAATTATAGCATACAGTTTTTTGTCATGCATATCTTATCATACTTCAACTTCTTTGAACTTATAATTATAGTATATAATAAGATGTCATTGATCAGTCTTATCTTTCTGACTAAGCACATCTTCAACTTCATGATTTGATACATTGATCTTCATGCAAAAATTTGCATCTCAATTGTAGTGTTTCAAAATAAAAGCATTGACAAAAACTGCTTTCAATCTTTTAAAAACTTTTCTTGTTTTCAACGTCATTGTGAAGAGCAAATGCATCATTTTCTTCTTTGCATTCTTGATTAAATATGTTAAGAGCATGATGATTTGAAAGAATTCTTTTATAAACTGTTGATAAAATCTTGCAAATTTCAAGAATATGAGAATGTTCTTTACAGACTTGAGATCAGATCAGCTAATGATTGCATTAATATGAAACTGTTTTATTTGAATACTTCTTTGTTTTATCATGAATTTCAGAAAGATAACTTCAGAGTCGCTATTCTTGAAAGAAGACATTTTCTCATTCTCTTTATCTTTCGAAATGATGATTTCATGTAGACGAAGAGTGAAAGCTTGAGAAGTCAAAATGTCAATCTTGTTCTGAGAGCAATTCTTGAACAAGTGACTCGAAGTTTTGCAGATGTAGCAGATGATAGACAATTTCGCTCGATCAGACTCAAAGATAGAAAAGATGATAGACTTAACATAATCAATTATCGAAGTCATCACTGACAATGAAGTAGCGTGTTTGTCAGGTACGACAGTGACTTTGACGATGACAGTGCGACGTTCGCTGCGTAGCTGATAGTTGACTCACTGTTTATTATTCACATCTTGAAGAAATTTCTTTAGACGAGAAAGCGAAGTAAAGTTCTTTGAACAGACTGATAGAACGTTCTGCAAGCGATTGTTGATTTTATTCTGAAGATCATTCATCAGAGTGTGATCATCATAATCGAGATAGCTGAATAACTTCATAAAGTCGAAGTAGAAGACATTGAAAGACTTGTCTTCTTGTCTCAGAGCGTTGTATTCGCATCAAGACTTTTGATTCTTATTCAGTTCATCATATATTTTTTTCAAATGATCGAATAGCTCGTAGATCGAAGTGAATGAATTCAAAGAATCAAAACAATGTCGAGCGAAGATGTGCTTCGCAGCATCATCTTCTAGCCTAAACATCATGTAGACAATACAGATGATATCATCATCGAATTGATCAACATTGACAATCAACTTGTCGTTCATCTTGTTTCTTCAATCTTTTCAACTCGATTCATCTTCATCAGTGAATATAAATGAGTTCGAAAATTTGTAGAATCAATGATGTTTATTTTCGAATGAGATGAACTTAGTAGACGTCTCTCGTCGAGTATGATTCTTGATAGAAGCGTGCAATTCAATATCTTGTTGAGATAGATGATTCGTAGTAGATCGAGACTCAGTAGACTGTTAAGATTGAGACTGATTAGCTGAACGCTGTTTCTCTTTGAGTTTCAACATTGTCTTTCATAGTTGAGTGTTAATCTCTTCTAGAGTGTTCATTGTCGTGCGATTGATCTCTAGCTGTTTCAGTCTCTGAGTATGTTTGACTTGTAGAACGATTTAGTGCTCATTGCATTTCAAAGTCATGTCTCGTTGATCTCTTAGCTCGTCTAACATCTTGATGATCTCATTCAACAGATCAAGAGCTCACTGACGTAGTTGTTCTTTGATCTTGATGTTTCATGAGATCGCGACATTCTGAGATTCAGCTGAAACATCGAAAGAAAGAAGAAAAACTCGTTTATTTGCAATGCTTCTAAACAGATGAGTCGTTCGAGATTCGACTGATTCAAAGTCGCGTGTCATTGTGAGAAATTGAAGGTAAAGATAGATAGATTGTGATAAATTTGATAGATGTAATTCAAAGAAGTTCTTGTGAATTTTCTGATAAACAAATGAGTACAATATTCGAAGAATCTCTTGCGAATAAAAAGTGATACAAATTCAAAGAATTTCTTGCGAATTTCTGAATGAACGAAGTAGATTATTTCGTATCATCTACATGTTGGTAGCAGAATAGTTAATTAGCATTTATCTACTGTTAAAGATTAATCTAGAGCGAGTTATAAAGATGTCATTTAACTAATAGATAAATGCTAAGAAAGAAAAGTATGTACAGAAAAGAACTCAATTCTTATATGTATGTTTCTCAGCTCTGTGCTAGACTCGATTGAGTTGACATCTTACACATATGATGCAGAGTTTCAATGACATCATCTCTAGCTTGAATGCTCACTAGACTCGATTAGAATGAAATCAAGGCGAAGAATAGACGAAGGCTAGAATCATAATAATTTGAAAGATGAAACAAGATGAGATGCATTTTAATATAATGATGCACAGCAAAATTAAAATACATCTGAATCACATCTGAGTCAGATTTAAACGAGATGTCTAAGTCAAATTTAAATAAGATCTGAGTCAGATCTGAGTAAGAAGAAGATGAAACATAGTTTAATATGATGATGCACATGCAAAACTAAAATACATCTAAGTCACATTTAAGTTAAATTTAAACAAAATGTTTGAAATAAATTTAAGCAAGATTTGAGTCAGATTTGAGCTGAATTGAAATGATGAAGATTAAACTTAAAGTTCTTAATATTGATATTGAGACATCACACATAACAATACATGTAATTCTTCGACAACAGAATTGACGAGATGATATTCATTAAATGCTTACTCACAATTATTCAGAAGATTGAAAGACTTTCAAGTAGAAAAGTAATTTTCTTAATTAATGTAATACTTGAGCAAAGATGAATTATAATGTTTATCATGCTTGAAGTTTAGTATGCTGTTTACATATCAAGATCTTTTGTCATTCTTGATGATAATGAGTTCTTGAAGTTTTTGATGTTGATTTGAAAGAAAATTACTTGTGATATGATTCAGAAGAATGACATGAAAGATTGAATGAACTTTCATAAATATTGAAAGATTTAACTCAATGATCAGAGAATTATTCTTGAAGACACGCTTAATCTTGAAGAAATCAACATTATGATCATTTAGCTTGACTGTAAAATGAGCGATGCTGAGATTGCAAGCATTCAATCAGACTTCATCTTCATCAAAGTATTTAAAACAAGAACGACAAAAGAGATTAACATTGAATTCATAAATGATCTGAGCTATAAGCATTTCATCATGTAAATGCTCAGTTAGTTTCTTCATCTTCTTGATGAACTTTTCAACATTAATTAACTTGTTTCAAGCTTGAAATGTAAGATTCTTAAGCAAAGATTCAAAAAACTTGAAGTTTAAATGTAAGTTCTGATTCAAATTGATCAAGAAGAATGATGTTAAAGTGATTAATAATAATGCATTATTGATAATGAATTCAACTTCAGAAAGTCACTTAGCTCAGTCATTTTGCATGTAGTTGACAAAGACTCAAAAATAATGCTTTATGATAGCATTGATTTTCTTGATTTAATCAATGATTTCAGAGTGATACATCATTAATAACTTAGTGTTTATCTTCAGCATTTTATACATATGCTTTCAAACATTGAAGATGAATTGTGTGTCTTGATCAAACATGAAAAACTCAAGTAAATCATGATGTTTTCAAACATGAGCATAAAAGCAGTTGCTATTGAGCATCATCTTCGTTTGAACGAATATATATTATATATGTTTGAGCAAACTCGACGATCTCTGACAATCTTCAGAGCTAAAATTTGCCTCGAAAGTCGCTCTGAGATGTCAAGCACTCTCAAATCTCAGAAACGTCGATACGAAGTATCAAGATTGACGAGAGCTGATTCTAGTCAACTGATTGAAAGTGACTATCTTTGATGTCTTTTAGAGATATTTAGTATGTAGCTAGAATGAACTTCAATATATAAGCGATAGCTGTCAAATTTTCATCTTTCTAGCAGCTGAATTTCATTCTTCGAAAGTTTTGCTTGACGAGCTGAGATAGCAGCATCTCGACGAAAGAAGTGATCTAAGTAGCGATTTTCTATGCTCAGTGTGACTAGCGTTCTACGCAGAATCTCGATGATGTGAGTTCGCATGTATGAATATTCTGAGTCAAACAGAGACGTCAGCAGAAATGCAGAAAACTTTGAAAATAGGTTGACGAGTGAGTTTTTAACGCACGCTTCGTCGTCGACGACAGCGATGATCAATGTCACTTCACGTCTGAAAGAGTCGATTTTGAAGCTCGATAGAATGAGTTGCAAAGAGTCATTCTGAAAGATAATTGAACTTCTGATTAGATATCACTGTTTGAAGTCAGATGTTCTATTTGATTGACTTCATGTGAACTCGCTCATGCGCAGAAAGTTCGCAAACGTCAGGCAAAATGACGCATGTCATGTTGTTTCTTCAATGATAGATTGATCAAATTGACGTAGCAATAGTAGCAGTAGATCTCATGTTATAGATCTTCGCTTACGAGTCTGATCGTCGTCTTGAAGTCTTCGAATTTCGACTATAATTCGCTGTAATGTAGAGTGATGAAATGTCTCGATCTCGATATCAGAATATTCAACGTCAATGTGATGTGATCATAAATCAATGAGATAGATCTTAATGATCTTGACTTTGATTATTTTGTTCTCTAGATTCGCTGATCAGCTGATCAGATTTGAGATTGAAGTTGAATATTTGACTCTGACGATCAAGAAGCAGAACATAGAGTAGCTTCTTTTTGCTGTGTCGTAGATATCTCTGATGAACGTCGCTAGATTTCATCAAAGATATCTGACTGCTGAGCGATCAAGAAAAACCTCGCTGTATCAGAAGCTCAATGACTCGCGCTGATTGACTGAAGTGTAGCTAGCTGAGAAAATTCGTCAGCAATAGTACTGAACTTCGCTCGAGAAAGCAAATCAGCAAGGCGATTTTCATGAATTGAAATTCACAGAGCATGTATGCAGATATCGTGTGCAGTCGTCAGCAAGACTATTCGTCGCAGATGCAGCATTGCTTCTTCGCGCATGAAGATCTTGTTTATGTCGATGACAACAGTTACGTTGTCGTCATATATAGTGAGATTGCACTTCGCAAAATTGAGAAGTCATGCTGTCAAAGCATGAAGAACTGTCGTCATTTCTTTGACATTGATATGCTTGCTACTCAAATGAGTGTTAAATCGATTAGAAAATGCTTGATTGACAGCTGATGATAGATTGAGATGACGCAGATAGTAGTCTCTCATGTCGTGCAAATCTGAAGCGTTGATTCAGAGATATAGAGAATGTCTGAATTCATGCTTGCGAAGCAGATGTACATCGTTTCACTTTGAAAGAAACGTCTTTCATCATAGTAAATCTTGTCGCATTGAATAATTGATACGCTGCTTGCGTGATTTGATGACGATTAAGTCGTTGAACAGTCGTCTGAGAAAGACTCTTTCAGAAATCACGATCTTTGCAGCAAGTGACAGAAAGTCTAATAGTGTCTGTAGCTTCTCGTATGATAAAAAGCTCTTTGTAAGCACGCTGTTGACGAGCTGAATTGTCTTCTGATGCTTGTCAGATGATAGACGAGTCATCATATTGATTGAATCAAGCTCAATGCTCAAAAAGATGCATGTGATGTCGATAAGATTCTTTTTAAGATTAACGCTAAACTCTAACTGAGCGCACAGATAATCGGAATCGCTCTCGTATTTACGAGCTTCGATCATGTTCGCTTGTATGACTAGAAAGTTATTCAGATAGTGTATTATCGAGTTTCATTACAGAGTGACTATGAGCATTCAGCAAAGATCTTTAGCGAAAAGATTGAACAGATATGATGACGTGCGTAAATTGAAGAAGAGAAAACGATCTATTCAGTATTTATCTTCTCAGAAGAATTCGAGCAGCCAGTGATCTGATGTTGCTATCGACACATGACGAAAGACGTCAATCAGATCTCTTTTAATGAGAACTGCGTTTTGATCAACATCACATAAAGCGATGATCGCTTGATCAAAGATGAAATATTCAATTGATTCTCAGTTCTCAAGAATGAAGCAGTTGACTGATCTTTCTTTTGAATACGATAGATGATGTATTCGACGTCAGCGATCATTTTTCTTCGATACTAACCTCAATGATGAGAATATAAAGCGATGAGAAACATGATGAATCTCGATTAGTCGATCACAGCGAACTTGCTGCGTCAAATCGACTTGAAGAGTATCTGAAGCTTCGTTTGTCGAGAAAAGATTCTCGCTCAAAATCAGTTGATCAAGATCTCGATATTCAATTTTTGCTTCATGTTCAATGATAAACAGCAGCATTTGAACATATATACAATCAGAATGTTCAACTAGTTGTGTTTGTCATGCGCTCGCGTTTAGAGAGTCTCTGTGCGCTAGAGAAACTTCGTCGACCTTCATGAGCTGATATGAGAAGAATTTCGATATTGATATCAATGAGGTCGAAATTCGATGTTATTTTCTTTCGATTGATTGACTGTTTGAATTCGATGTTTTGCAATTGATAGCAGCGTGAGTCTCATCACATTCGCTGCAAATATGCTGATATGTGCAATCAGAATAGATGCAACTGTTGACGTTGAACTTGTTGCATATCAAGAGCAATGTGCTTTCTTCTTCGAATCTAGAGTCGTAGAACTGTTTTCTGACTCTCTGACTCTGATATTTCGTCTGAAAGACGATAGCAGATGTTTTCTTTATCAGTGCTTGATCAATCAGTTTATCTTCAGCGTTATATCACTCGTTCAAGTCATTGACTTCTTTTATCATATGAATCTCATGAAAGTAAAAGTAAAAGATTCGTAGAGATTCAAAGATATAATGCAGATGAAGCTTCAGCAGATAGTCAACGTATCAAGCTAAGCTTGCTTGCAGAGAATGTCTCAATTGATCATTGATCATCTTGATGAAACATTGATTATATACTTCTAGACAGCGTATAAAGAGAATCATGCTCTTGAGATTCTGCTGAGTGATGTCATCGTCATGAGCTCGAAGCTCATCGAATCATGATAGTCGCAAATCTTGTTTATTGAGTGAGTTTGATATATGATCGTTGATCAGCTTGAAGATATTGACGACTCAAAATTCGTTTTTGAAGATGAAAGTCAGTTGAGTGATATCAATAAAGAGATAGCGAAATATCATTGTTTGAATGCAAAAATCACTTGAGAGAATAGTATCTGACGTTTGACTGATAGTGCTTTCTGTCACTGAGTTGTTTCTCGACTGATTCAGCGCTGTACTCTGAGCTTCTAGTCGTCGAAGCTTCTGTTTCAGCTCGCGTTTCATATTCGCTTGACGAACGTCTTTAATTCTCTGTTGCATGACAAAAGTAGTTGATGTTTCGACAATTTGTTTTGAGTCGATCTCTCTCAAGAAAGCACTTGAAGAGAGAAAACTTGAAGAAACAGATGAACTCAACGACGATGACGACGATAATGCAGACGAGCGAGAGCGAGACATATGAAAGAAAAGAAAGCGACGATGACTTTGTTTTCTGCTGACAGCGATGATGACGTCGACGTTGACGTGACTCTGACGACGAGTAGAAGCAATCATTGACAGTGATGACAGTAGTGAATAGCAAATGAAATAGCAGTGACAGCAGTGAGTAGCGATGACAGCAGAGTAGCAGTGACAGCAGTGAGTAGCAGTGTGAATGACAAAGTGAATAGCAAAGTGAGTAGCAAAGTGAGTAGCAAAGTGAGTAGCAGAAGCAAAAGCGCGTTTCTGACTGAATTCTAAGAAATAAAGAAACAGAAAGAAATGATGAAAGAAATAGAAGAAGAAACGATCTATTTATTCTCTTTTCTCTGCTTAATCTTCTTATTCTCTAGCGATCGACATTGATCGAGTCAAGTCGACTAGTCATCTTCGCTTGTCGATAGTCTTTAGTCAAGCTGAATCTTATAACTTCTTCAACTTTCATAAAAGTGATGAGAATTAAATGTTTCATTTTAATAAGATGATCAACAAAGACTAGAACATATTTATATGTGATATTCATGAAGATACTGAGTGATAAAAAATCTACATAATTCATGAAAACATCATATCAACAACGTTCAAAGATTGAAAGAAAATGCAATCATTCTTGAGTTCATTGTCTAAAGAGCTTGAAATGTGTGTATACATGACAGTTTTATATGAAGTGTTGAACATACTTATAAATGTTTGATCATCAATAAGCTTGATTGATCAGTTCATAGCTTTTTGCTCTTTCTGAGTGATCATTGATGATACTATCATAAGCGAGCTGAATGATATCAAGATGTAGTTTATTTGAGTTGAGCATGTTGTCACGAACTGAGAGCTGAATGAAATCAGAATGAAATTCTAATAACTAGATTTTAGATACAAGACGTTGCACGAAGAAGAAAGAAAAGAAAGAGATCATTCAGATGTTCTTATATCTCATGAACGCTGAGTATCATTCGTATCGAGGAACTCTCATAACATCACTGATAATCTCACATCTATCATCATCTATAATATTGTTCAACATCATCTAAGTGATCTAACATCTCTTTTCCCAACATCTTTCGAGTAACACATGCTAAAATCATGACAATAAATTTCTCTTTTTGAAGTCGAAGCTTCTGCGAGACTTTTAATTCTTTGACTCATATTCAGAGTCGTTGCTTTCTTGCACGTAAGCGATTCATGAATTCTTATTCGAACGATCGAGATTTCGAGCGTGATAGACGTTCATGACTTCGATGACATTCATCACATTCGCAAACTTTATTCAACTGTTTTCTTCTATCTCAGTTCACTTAATTAAATACTCTAGCTGA
>JAABUY010001963.1_pt1 | contig 25765 bp, 41 predicted proteins | sample 5560271 | NCBI WGS metagenome assembly JAABUY01 (sample SAMN10711886, study PRJNA513374) | rock metagenome | isolation source: Antarctica rocks | place: Antarctica: Victoria Land, University Valley | reverse complement strand
TGCGCGCATGCCGCTTGCGTGATGTCTTGTAGCTTGTTTGCTGCGAATGGGCGGGTGGTCGGCAGCGAGCTGCAAGCGGCGGCCGGGCGAGCGCGTCGGCGGGCAGGAGTGCGCAGCGCCAGCGGCAATCGTCTGTAACCAGCAGCGAGCGCCGCATGCTGGGCGCGCGCAGGTCGGCGGGAGCGCGTTCACCTGGGCGGCGCTCCCGCGGCCGGCGGACCTGATGACGGAAAACACGTTTTGACGAAAAAACCTTTTTATACGATGGCGGGCCCATCTTCGATGATTTCTTTTGGCGGTGTTCTTGACCACCTTTCTCAGCAATTTTGCAGGAGATATGCTTTCCGCTTGTTTACCTTTCTGCCTTGCTGCCGCGCGTGCCGCCCAGCGCGCGCCTGCGGGCCTGGGCGGAGCGGCACGGTTCCGGCGCGGTGTTCAAGCCTGCCCGGCGCGCACGCCGCCCCGGCGCCGCCCCACGCCTGGCGGAGCAGCTGGCGGGCACATGGCGCACACGGGGTTGTCCCGCAGGGCAGCGGCCTGTGTGAACAGCACCGCATGCACATTGCAAGCAAAGGAGCGTGGGGGAGTGTATTGCAGTGGCATGTTGTGTCCTCTGTGTGTTCTTGTGGTTGTAGGGCTCCGCCAGTGCGTGGATGTGGGCATACATCTCTGCTCTGTTGCATTGTGGCGTGGCACTCCCTTGCATGCTTGCATGCTGTGGACCGAGCCTGGAGCGCGGCATGCGCAGGCGATCCAAGGCGCCGCGGTCGCCCGCCGCCGGCCGCGCAGCCCGGCGCCGCGCCGCACGTGCCGAGGGCGCGCCGGCGCCCGCGGGCGCCGCGCCCGACGAGGCGGCCGAGGCGCCGGGGCCGGAGTGCGGCCCGGGGCTTGGCAGCGCCGCGGCGCTGAGCGCAGAGGCCGGGGGCCGCGCGCGCCGCAGCCTTGCCTCGCAGCAGACCCTGAGGAGCTGGCTAAAGCGCGCGCCGGGGCCTGCGAGCAGCAGCGCCGCGGCGCCTGTGCTGGATGCGGCAGAAAGCCGTGCTTGTTGATGGCTCCAGACGTGCTGACTGCAGCGTCAAGCGCACGCGGCAGCTGGTCACCTTCACCAGCCAGAGCACCTGCTGGAATGCATCTCGCAGCAGCATGGGAGGAGCCAGAGGCAGCACCAGAGGATGTGCACTAGTGCTGGGCAGGTGGCCAGGATTGGAGCAGCGCTGCCTGTGGTGCCACAGAGGCGTTTGAGCTGCAGCAGGCTTGGCACTGGCCAGCATGGTGGAAGCTGTCATCCACGCTGTGGCATGGTTCAATTGAGCAGACACATGACAGGCGCCAGCGCAAACATCTACAGCTTTGCGCTGGCGGTACAGCAGCGCCAGCATGCACATGCAGTGTAAAACATTGGCCGGGCAGTGTAGAAACATCGGGCGTGCAGTGTAGAAACATTGAACCAATCATGCCTCAGATGAGGCCTGATGTTTCGTGCATGCCTTTTCTGTCTACAGAAATATATGATGATGATGATCACATTGACAGTGCTCACAAGACATGATACCATGCACCTACTTTGCAGCTCCCTAACTAGACACGCTCGGGCTGCACGCAGCCTCCCACAAATCCGTTTTCAGATGCCTGAGAACAGTTGCCATTCCCGTGCAGTACACTTGACGGACTTCCACAGCAGCACACAGGTATCACATGTAAGGCTCTAGCCCACTGCAAGTCATTACGAACAACCGTTCGTGCATGCACACCTGTCATACACCCTGCCACCAGGATGCACCGCTGCAAGAATACTGTGCACGGGTAATGGCTCACACGCTGACAGCTATCTGCGCTGTGCCATACTCCCAGCACCCTAGCTTAATACGGGGTATGATGCGTACGACCGCATCACGAGGTCGCCTTGTTCTTGGCGTCAGTGGCTGCGCCCTGTACGCACACTGCACGTGAACACCGTGCGCGACATATTCTTTAAATGCAGGGTCATAAAAAAACAACATGAAGACACCGTAATAACGGCATGCAGCCCAAGTCCCAATACCTGTTAAAAAGTCATCACAATTTCAGTTCTTAAAGCCTTTGCACATAACACAATTCAAAAACACCATCACTACACAAAAAGCTCCAGCCTAACAGCAAAGGCTCTTACCTGCGCCTTGCTGCCCAGCTCCGAGGCCTTGGACCCGGCCTGGTTGTAGGTGTCCTTCGCCGCACCCTGAGCCTCGCCTGCCTTGTCCTGCAAGCGCAATAAAAACACTTTCGCACAAATTCTTCACAGGTTACTCCCAAAACGATCACTACTTTTATCACAAGTCGGATGGTGCACAAAAAGCTACAGCCCAACAGCAAAGGCTCTTACCTGCGCCTTGCTGCCCAGCTCCGAGGCCTTGGAGCCCGCCTGGTTGTAGGTGTCCTTGGCTGCACCGTGAGCCTCGCCTGCCTTGTCCTGCAAGCGCAAAAGGAACACTTTCGCACAAGATCCTCACAGGTTACTACTCCCACAACGGCACAACGATCATTACTTCCATCACAGGTCAGATGGTGCACAGAAAACAGGTGGTGCATACCAACTTATTCCATCACAGGTCACATGGTGCACACAGAACAGATGGTGCCCACCAAAGTAAAACCAAAAAAAAGGAAGGCATGCCTGGGCAGTGCCAGCCGCGCAGTGTGCCTTGTCCTGGGCAGTCCCCGCCAGGTCGCTGGTCTTCTCCTTGGCCTGCCCCAAGCAACACTGCATCAGAACTTGACACGAGCTGCTGTCCTGCAAGCTGTCCTACACCAAGGTGAATATACAGCAAACAAGCAGTGCACACACATAGCGCGCAACTACGTTAAGACAGACAACGGACAAATAGTAGAGCACAAAGCAACAGCAGCCTGGCGCGCACCGTCTGAGCGTAGTCGCCGGCGGTGTTCTTCGCCTGCTCGGTCTGCGCAAAGCACATCACACTCTATCAAGAGTCTGCCTCCTACACAGTCAGACCAGTTGGCTGCAAAACCAGCACCTCCAGCAGAATGGCCGTGATGAAAAGGATGGCAAGACACCAACTAAAGGCCCATACGGCACACACTCACGGCAGGATCGGATCAGCTTTGACAAAGGATCCCGTAGCTTCAGCAGATTCAGGCTGCACGTGATGCGAGTTGGCCAATGCAGACATGCACGCAGGATCGGCTCGTTGCGACGGCAAGCGGCCGGCACGTCACACAGAGGAGTCAACGACCACAGAAGCTATCAGACACGGGGCGAGCCGCCGCTTTCGGGAAGCAGGCGCCTACCCAGCAACTCCTCTAGCACGTTCTTTTCTAGCACGCACCGACGGGAGCAGCTCAGCGCCGCGCCAGGGCGCACCTGACCCAGGACGGTGTCCTTGGTCTGCTGGTAGACCTCCTGCGCCTTGCCAGTGGCCTGGTTCACCGCGTCCTTGGCCTGTCACCACCAGCCAAGAGGTCAGCGCGGCTAGTGTTGCACTCAGTTGCTTGTGCAGGCAGGCAGCGCAAGCAGGCACGGCAATCAGCTGGTTCAGCAGATCCTCGCTTCACTTCTGCACTCACCTGGTCAACGTAGCTCTTCTCGCCGGTCATGGTGACTGAGTTTTGAGTGATACGAGGTAGCTGATAAGCTGGAGGAAGATGAAGGCAAAGAAAGGCAGAGAAAGCGTGAATGGAAGACGCTGCAGTGGCTGGCAAGCATTGGGTCCTTATGGCAGGCCATAACAAGGCCTTTGATGAAAGGGTTTAAGGAGAGGCAAAGCTTGCTGTTGCAATGGTACACTGCTGCACAGCTGTAAGTAGGTGCACCGCCACTTCCAGGCCATGACCGCGCTGACATGGACAGGTGCCTGGTTTGTCAGCATGCACAGGACTTTACAGGCGCCAGGCCGCACACATGGCGCTGGTCGCTTCTGAGGGCCTCGCTGCAGTGCGACGGTCGCACCACCGGTGAAGAGACGTGCCACAAATACCAGCAACGCAGGCTCCCCTATGTGACAGGTGCTCCATGTGCTACAGAGCGAAGACAAATGCCCAGCAACGGATGCCCCACAATGCCAGCCCGGCTGAGGACATGAACTGAGCCTCGGCCTGGGACGCAGAACAAGACACCAGCATGACCCCATGCCATTCATGGGCGTGTTGACCTGCATGGCACCCGCGACACTGGCTTGCGAGACCAAAGGGTCGCGGCGAAACACAGTTAGCAACCAGAGCTTAACCATGCGGTGCTGTGCGCATATAACAACAGGGCAGCAGTGCCATGACAGGCCCCATGCGCCGCCGGATGAGGTGCACTGAACGCCCGAGCGCCGGCAGCAAACCGCGACTGCCTAAACAAGCGTCATGCAGTTCTTGCGCGGGCCCCTCTTCAGCCCCACGTCCTCACCCACGTCCTTCTTACTGCCCCCTACCAGTAGTGCTACACCATGCCACAGCCTGCAATTTGTAGGCTACAAGCGCCGCATGCCCATGCGCGCCTGATCTTAGACCTAACAATGCACCTGCTGCTGCCCGCAGACACGCACTGTGAGCACACTTGCAGCAGCAGGCCTGAACCGGGCCCCAAGTGCGGGCGCCTGGTGGCCGCTGCAGCAGAATATTGGCAGCGGCCCCGTGCGCCGGGCTGGGTTGCACCAGGGCGCCCGGGCACCAGACGCTTCACACGAACGAGGCAGGCCCGGCTGGGTGCCTGGCGCGCACTGCGCGGCTGCGCTCAAACTTCCGGGTACACCAAACAGCCGCGTCACGCCGCTTACACCACAGACCATGCTTGCCTAGAGCTTACCATGGGCGCGGCGACCGCGGCGCCTGATGATACCAAGGGAGGTCCACCCACGTGGCGATCGTCCCGTCGACTGCGGCGCAGTCGTTCGGGGGCAGCAGGCGGCGCCGGCAGGCCCGAGCCTTGCGCACCCACCGCGGCGCCAGCTCGCCCGCTGCACCTCCGCTAGAGGCGGTAACGTGAAAAAAAACCACACACACACACTCACACACACGCGCCTGTAGCCACCCCGCACACGGCCGCAGCCCGGGAAAAGCACTCGCCCGGCCAGGCGCACGCCGCCCGGCGCGGCAGCGCCGCCCTGCTCAGCCAGCGTGGAAGCTGGTGGGGTCGGCGGGCGGCGGCGCGGCGCGCCCGCCGCCAGCCTGCAGCGCCTCCACGGGCACCATCTCGCCCGCCGCGTTGGCCACAAACACGCCCGAGCCGCTGTACGAGCGCGCGGCGGCCGCGTGCAGGCGCGCCGCGGCGTCCATGACGCTGCCGAGGCCGCCGTCGGGCGCCGAGCGGCTGCGCGCGGTCGGCAGCGGCGCGCCGCCACCGCCGGCGGGCCCGGGCCCGGCATCCAGGCCGGTGGGCGGCGCGGCGCCGCCGCCCGCGCCGCCGCTGCCGCCCGCGCCGTCGCCGTCGCCGCGCATGCGCGCCACGAAGCGCGCCCAGGTGGCCGCGTACGGCGGCGACAGCATTTCGGGCGTCAGGCGCAGGAATGTGAAGCCGCGCATGCGCGGCAGCACCGCCTGCGGCAGCGCCGGCGCCGCGCCGCGGCCCCTGCGCAGCACAGGGTCGCGTCTCAAGGCAGAGCCTGTGACCTCCGCCGCTCGCCTGCTCACGCCTCCGGGCGCGCCGGCACGGAGCAGGGTGCAGCCAATAGCGTGTTCCGCGTGCACCGGGGCGTGCCGCTGCAACGACGCACACGGTGCATGCTTCGGGACCAGCCGTGCGTGTCTTTCAAGCAGGATGATGCGGCCCGCACACGCGCAGAGAGCGCTGGGGGAGACGGGCCGCGCACCTGGCATCGCGGCCGGCGCCCGCGTCGGCGGCGGCCAGCGACTCGGACGAGGTGGACGCGCTGGAGGCGAGGCTGCGCGCCGCCGGCGCCTGGTACAGCGCCGCCTTGAGCGCCGCGTCCTCCTGCGCCGCCCCGGCAGCCGCTGCTCAGGCAAAATTGGGGTTTCAAGGGTTCATAGGGATTATAAACCTAGGAAAGTAAGCGTGCTCTGCGCGCGCTGGGGTGTAAAGCGGCGGGGTGCAAGTGCAGCTGGCTGATGTCATCTTCCCCCAATCAATCCAGCGCTGGACGGAGGCGGGCTTGAGGCGGGGCGGGGCGGCCGGCGGCGCGCCTGCAGCGGCGGCAGCCAGGCACGCGTGTTGTAGACGATGCGGTCGAGCGCGGCCGCGTCCGCGTGCGCGGGCGAGAAGCAGGGCAGCGCGTTCTCGCCGCCCAGCCGCACGCCCGCCGAAACCGCCGCCTCCCGGACCTGCCCCGCGCGAAATTGGGTCAGGCGCGCGCCCTGAATCCAAGCACCGCCTGTGTCTTGCAGAAAGGGTCAAGCAGGGCTGCCTGTAACGCGACGCATGCCCACCACTCCCAAGGGTGCAAGCCAGGCTCCCCCGCTTTCCAGGCCGCAGTGTGACCACAGCCCCACGCAAAGGGCGCCAGCCCGGGGACTGCTCCTGTGTGCCGCCTGAAGTCACGTGCACACTGGCGGCACGCAGGTCGGCTGCCTTTCGCGACGCCGCGCCGCCAATGAACGGTGCAACAGTGGACGGCACGGAGCGCCGCGGGGGCGTCCGGGCGCGGGCGGCGCGCCTGGCGCAGCAGGCCCTCGGGCCCGCAGAGCGCGTGCGGCGGGTGCTGCGCGTCGCACATCTCCACGCACGTCAGCGTGAGCGCCGCGCCGTGCCGCGCGCACATCTCCACCGCCGCATTGTAGCCGTCGCGACCGTCCGCGTTGTAGTAGCCGGCGGTCAGCTCGGCCGCGTGCGAGCGGCTGCGGAAGTACCAGTGGATGCCGGCGACCTTGAGGCTGACCTCCACCGCGCCGCCGCCACATGGCGTGGATGTAAACCTGAGTGGCAGCAAACCTTGGCGTTGTCATGGTGCATGACGCGCTGGGCCGGAAGCAGGCAGGGCTGCTTTAGAGCTTGATGGTTCAGACTGCAGCTCCCAGCTGGGACTGGGAACCATCCACGCTACACGTGGGCATGTCCCACAGCCACAGACAGTGCACAGACCGAGGCGCCGCCGAACGCTGCAGGCTGCTTGAAGCAATGTGCGCAAACCTTGAGGAACAGCATGCGGCACCGTAAGCAGGGAGCGCCTGCCAGCATGTGTTCGTGCACATACTTTGCAGCCAGCAGAGAAGAAACGGTGGAGGACGCGCACCATGTTGGGGTGGCAGACGTGGTAAGGACAAGCCTCCGAACCGGCAATCTCGTGTATTATATGGTCATATGATGCGTCAAGGCAGAAAACTTTGAAGGCCCACCCTCTCTTGCAGCACAGGCCTACGCCAGAACTTGCTCTGTTATAGTGCGTCGCAATCAGCTTCAGCACCAGTATCCACACGCACAAGACTTCAGGCGCACGCAAAAAAGGGACCAGCAAGAGCTGCTGCGGAAACTGAGCTGTCACCTCGATAGACCTTGCTGTGCACGCCGCTGCCAATCTCTTCAAGCAGCACGATGCCGTGGCGCCTGGCGGCAGCTAGGGCGCCCGCCTCAACTGGTGTGGGACGGCGCGAGCGCAGCTTGCCTGCACAGGTTGCCAAATAGCACAGTCTGGAATGCACCCCGCAGGGAGGTCGAACCAAACCAGCACAGCTGGTCGGCTGAGGAGGCGCACCAAGCAAACCTGTTACGCCAGCCAAGAAGCTCAGCTCTGCTGCTGCAGACCGCGCAAGACCGGCCTGAGCATACTTGGCGGCAGCAAGGCCAGCGACCACCGCGGCTGGCACGGCAAGCAGCAGGAGCATGGACAGGTCTGCAGTGGACCTCCCGCACACTCCGTGCAGAATATCAGCCTGCGGGCGGCGCAGCTGATGGCGTCAGACGCGCCCCGCTTGCAAGCCCAAGTGAGTCTCTTGAGACAAGGGAGGGATCAGCCTTGCGCTTGAGTAAGTGGCGGAGGCAAACGCGCTCAGTCAGCACACTGAGCCGCCCACAGGTTGCACTTGTCGGCAAGGGCTCTGGTATATCTGCGTTACTTGCCCTCCACACTTCTGCAGAATGCACAATCCAGGAGTCTGGAGGTATGGCAGTGCTCACGGGCGCACCCGGCACACAGTGGCTGCACTGCAATCCATTCTGACAGCAGCAGCCTGAGCAGCTGCGCACCAGTAGCAATTTTCCTTCTGCAAGTCTGCACGGCCTTTGCAGAGTCTGCAATTTTGCCCAAGCAATACACCTCTGCGCACTTGGATGGTGCGCGATCTTGCTGCGTCCATGGGGAGCCCATCGGCCGTCGGTACCGTTTGAACTTCTGTACGACAGCCACACGACAGACAGCTTGCTGCCCACACGCTCGATCGTTGTAACAGTTTCCTTCACTGGTCCTATCGAGCGCGTACCTGCGCTCTGCATAGAAGTACAAACTCTGCAAGGCAGCGAAGTCGTGAGAGAATGACTTGATGTTGCTGTAGCTGGTGCGCAGCTGCTCGAGCTGCTGCTTACAGGAAGTCAATCTTTGAAGCAGCCACTGCAAGCAGTGTGCGCCCCTAAGCGGTGTTTCACTTCCAGACACATGAGCAATATGGCGCGCCGAGCGCGTCTCCGACGGCCATATACTCAAGCAGAAACAGATCCCTTGCTTTGCATCGTTTTTCTGCAGGCACACCCGACAGGTCTCGCTTGGCCTTGCAAGCGGGCGTCTGACGCCGTGCTGCGCCGCCCGCAGGGTCGTGCTCTGCACAAAGTGTGTAAAAGCTCCTCCGCAGACCTGGCCATGCCCCTCTTGCTTGCAGCGCTAGCTGCAGTAGGTGCTGGCCTCGCTGCGGCCAAGGTTGCTTACGCTGGTGTTGTGCAATCTGCAGCAAAAATGTTGAGCACTGCTGCTGGCACCGCGTGTTGGTCTGGTGCGCCTCCTGAGCCGGCTAGCTGTGCCTTACATGAAGACACTTGCGTCAATACATGGCTCCCTCTCCCCTGCAGGGCGCCCTACCGGCTGTGCTTACTGGCGGTGTTATCCTGTGCAGGCAAGAAACGCTCGCGCCGGCCCACATCAGTTGAGGCAGGCGTTCTAGCTGCCGCCAGGCGCCACGGCATAGAGCTGCATGAAGAGAAGGGCAGCGGCGTGCACAGCAAGGTCTATCGAGGTGCGGCCCAGCTGCTGCAGCAGGTCTTGCCTGTCTGCGCTTGCAAGTCGCCTCATTCCTTGTGCATATGGGCACTGCTGGTGATGTTGGATAGCAACTGACGGCCCATGTCTGGAGTAGGGCTGTGCTGCAACCGAAGATGGGCCATAAAAGTGGTCAGCCTGGACGCATCTTTCAATCAAACCTTGGATCAGGTCATCTCTTCGGAGGTGTATCCCTACCACATCTGCCACCCCAATGTGGTGTGCCTCCTCCGCCGCTACTCACTTGCTGGCTGCGACGCATGTGCATGCGCACGTCCTGGCAGTCGCTCCCTGCTTAGGAGGCCGCATGTAGGTCCTGCCTTCTTTTGTTTTGGGTTGCGCACTCTGTTACAAGCAGACTGCAGACTTGGGTAGCGCCTTGCTCTGTGCACTGTTTGTGGCTGTAGGCCGAGCCCGCGTGTAGCGTGGGTGGGTGCCCAGCCCCAGCAGGGAGCTGTCGCCTGCTACGCTCTCGAGCTCTGAAGCAGCCCTGTCTGCTTGGGGTCCACCGCGTTACGCCTCATGACCCGACCAGCTCTGCTGCCGTTCAGGTGTTCATCCACGCTATGTGGCTCGACCATGAGTGTCACGGCGCAGCGAGCAAGCACACCTATTACGCAGTTGTGCCGTTCCCATCCTACGACAAGGTGCTCCTTGCAGCGTCCCTCACGCCTGTAGCGTGGGCAGCCTGGCAGAGGGCTGGGCCCCTTGCACAATGCCTTGTGAACAGCAGGCAGTTGTGACGCACACTCTACGATGTGGTGTAGCTCAGCGGCAGCCCATGTGTCCATGCGCTGCTCAGCCTCAATCTCGGCTGACTAGAGGCAGCTCTACCGTTGTCCTTGCTTGTGAAGGTTATAATGTTCGTGTTGGGCTGCTAGCCGGCTGCTAGCAAGCAGGCTGCACTCCCTTTTGGGGCTACGATCGCAGTACGCTGCTGGGTTGGTGTCGCGGGGCGGCCCCAAGGTCTCACACCCGCGCGTGAAACAGTGATGCGCAGTGCATGCACACACGCCAGGTCTGCAGCTGGATCGGATGCATGTTTAGAGAAGCTCCTGGGCTGTAGCATCCTGGTCTGTCGAGAGCGGCCCGCGGCCCTGATGCGCTGGTATGCAAGCGCCAAGCACACATGCGCACCCCAGCCGCGGCGCGACGGCTGTCGCATTGCCAATACCAGGGCTGACTGACAAGCGTTGGCATGCAGCCCGCATGGGTGTGACACATGTCTTGCTCGGCGCAGGCTGCGGGAGACCCGCCCACCCGGCCAGAGGGACAGCCGCCAAGAGTGTTTGCGTCCCCACTTGCCTACGGCTCCGTGACTTTGCAGGAGTGGCGGCGCGGTGACTGCGGGGCGGCATTCAGACAGGCCTGCGGCTGGAAAAGCACAGCACGCTCAGATACCAACATGTGGGGCACCCTGCACTGGGGCAGCCCGGCCGGGTCCTCCACCAGCGTGCCCAGCGGCAGGTGGAGTCGTCCAGCACCGGGCGTGATGAGCTTGCGTGGTGGGGCACGGCGCTGCAACCCCCGCCTGCGGCATGCGCGCGAGGCCCGCTGTTATCCGCTGGCGACGGGGTGGACCTGGCGGGTGCCCGGCAAGACGACGCCGGCGAGCGGCACGCGGGAGCAAGCAACCATGCAATGGTGGGCGCACCAGGCGCGCCGCCAGCCGCGCCGCCAACCGACCAGGGGACGTGGCGGTGCATCCTCGCCATGGAGCTCTGCGAGGCGGGTGCGCGTGACCGCGCCGCGCAGCCAGCGTTGCTGGAGCCGGGCTGGCAGTAGACGTGAGTGCGGCTTGTGAGGGGTTGCACAGTGGGTATTTGCAGGTTTCTGCGCATATGCGTCCAGGACACCAAGTCATGCGCCTGCCCCTGCCGGCGTCGTCCAAGCAAGTGTGCACTTAAGTGTGCTAGGAAGTGTCCACGCGGCCCTTAGCTCTTGAAGGCAATGCCATGCCGGCGGCGGCCGAGCAGGCAGCCTGGAGCAGGCGCTGCGGCGCGGGCTGTTGCACGCGCGCCGCTCGCGCCGGCCGCGCCTGCAGCCGCTTCTGGCGATCGCGCTTGACGTGGCGGAGGCGCTCGCGTTCCTGCACGACTCCAAGATCGGCATGGTGCCTGCCCACCGCTGTGCAGCAAGCTGAGGTCGCTCGCTTGACCTGCTCCTGCGCCCTGCAGATAACGGTGGCGTGGCGGTCCAGCAGGGACGGCAGAGCCTGCCACCCTGCTGTGCTGCTTGCGGCAAGTGCACCGCGTTTGATCAGGCCGATCGCCAGTCACTGGCACGTCGCCAGGGCGCGTGTCTGGCATGCGCCCTTGCCATCGCTGCTGTAGCCTGTGTGTGGCAGCTGAAGGGCAGCTATGTGTGCATGCAAGGCACAGCGCGAGCGGCTGAAAGCAGGCGGTGGCGCAGGTACACTGCGACATCGCGTCCAGCAACGTGCTCACCAGGCGGGGCGCGCGCGGCGCGTGCGGGAGGCTGGGCGTGGGCCGGCTGCGCGCCAAGGCGCGCCCGCCGCAGCTGCATGTACCGCTCACGCGCCTCCCCGCCTGCTGTGCAACTGCAGCTGCATGCGGCAGGGGCCGATGCATGCACTGTGGTAGGACAGGGCCCAACAGAAGCCGAGCTGCACACATCAGCAACGGTCCAGGTACACTCTGGAGCGCTGCTGCGCACCTGTTGTGAAGCAGGGACCATGCGGGCGCGACCTTGCCCACCCTCGCCTCCGGCATGGCTTGCTTGGCTCACTTGAGAGCTGGCCATGCGCTGCGCCATGTAGCAGGCGCGCGCGTGCCATGCCGCGCCGCTGACCGTCAGGTGCGACACTTTGCGGGACAGGTAGCTGACTTTGGGTGCGCGCACGTGGCCCCACCGCCGGGCGTCGAGGGCAAGCAGCTGCGGCGCGGCACGCTGGCATACCAGCCGCCCGAGCTGCTGGAGCGCGGCGTAGGCAGCCCGGCCGGCGACTGCTACGCGTTTGGAGTGCTGCTCTGGGAGATGCTCACAGCGCAGGCGCGCCCAGGCTTACCACACTCTGTGGCTCTAGGTTTTTCCGCTAGGTGCTGTGATTTTGTAGCAAGCGGCCTCGGTATTCCTGCCACCTGCGGTGCTGGATGTATTCATGGAAGGCAAGAGCTGCGCCGCTGACTAGCAGGGATGATGCTGTGTATGGCGTGAGAGTGGAGTCATATACACCATTCGCAATTAGTAAGGACAATGCCGCGCATCCCAACAGTGTTAGCGAGTGCTGACGTCGTTCGCTGGGGTTCAACAGACCTCTTGAGGTGCACATGGAGTGGTGTAGGAGAAGCATTACCAGTACGCATTCTAGCAGACAAGCTACGGCATGTCTTTGCTAGAATGGACGTCTATGGCGTTGTGCCCTAATCCTATAATGTGAAGCGCGGTCGAACAAAACAGCTGTCGGTGTGGATGATGCCGCTGAGGCTCCTGCATGTGCGGCGGGCATGTCGCAGGCGCCATATGCGGGCCTGAGAGAGGGCGACATCCACTTGCGCAAGCTGCTGGTCGGGGCCGGCCTGGCGCCGCCTGCCGCATGCCCGCCCGCGCTGGCCGCGCTGCTGGAGGCGTGCCTGGCGACGGAGCCGGCGGAGCGGCCGCCCGCGGGCCAGATCGTGGCCGAGCTGTGCGCGGCGCTTAGAAGCACTTGGGGCGGCAGCCTGCTTTGGGCATGGCCCGGGTTCTGCTAGGCATGTGCTACTGCCACTGCCGATGTCCTGTTGTCATGGCCGTGCCGTGGGGTTTGAAGCTGGCAGCACAGGAGTGCGCATGGATGCGCATTTGTGCGCATGCTGCCGTCCTCGATGCCTTGGCGGCTGACGGGGCCACACAGTGCGTGGTGAGCATTGTATGTGCGGAGCCTGGGATTGTTGCGTTGAGGTTGCGTGGCTGCATGGTGAGCCTACGTCGAACAGTTGCGTTGTGGCCAAATGGCTCTCTGGTGAATAGCGTATGAAGTGAGGGGCCCGATCCCATGCGCATGTATAAAGAGATGGCTGTGGGGTAGGGCGAGGTATCTGGCATGTCCCACTCAGACCTCACTGCAACCCTGCAGCGCTCCTGATGGCCGGCGCGCTTCGGGGCTTGGTGCGTCCTGCCTCATTTGGAACACTGCGTTAAAGTTCTTGACTTTCGTATGGTGGGTGGAAGTGTTATTGTACATGGGCAGGGGATGATGGGTGCGTTTTCTGCTTGGTGCCTTGTGCCTGATTTGGCGTGTTTGGCGGTGGCAGTGATAGCGACGGTTGAGTTGTGGATGAAAAGCATGCCTGCAGCAGGCAGATGCAGTGCTGCGCTTAGGCGGGGTGGGGAACCGGTGCACTAAACACAGCCAAATGAAGTGCAGCCAAGCAGCATGGCCATTGGTTGCAATACAAGACATATGGAGCGCGGCCCCTCGACCCATGGGCCGCTGATGGTGCTGGTGACGCGCGACATGCAAAGCGTGGCACGTCCATGTCACCCGACGCTGCTCTACCTGGCAATTACAGTGCACAAATCGCCCTGCACCAACAGTCAGATGCGCTCTGGCGAGTCTGCAGGAAAGCAAGCAGGGCAGGAGTGGGCAGAGGACAAAAAAGGAGGACAAACCAGCAAACATGCATTCTTATCAACTTACTGAAAGCCAGCTACACCCTATCTATGAAACACTTGCGCCAGAAGATGAAAGCGGACCTATGCATGCATGCGTGCTGTCAAGCATAGTCAAGTGAACACTTCTGTTTGAACACTTGTGAATGAAGCATGCCACCTATACAACTAGCTTTGCCTCACCCTTGCAGAGGCGCATGCGTCACAACAGGTTTGCACGCAGACGGCGTAGAAACTGCCTGGCCGTGAAATATTTGCATGGCAAGCAGAAATGTGGTCATTCATGCAAACCAAGCCAAAGTGGTGTTGCAGACCAGGGACAGGACAGAAGAACAGGGACAGTGCTCATCGCCTACAAGCAGAATTAGCACCCACCACCCCCACTCTAATTCAGCTTGACTGAGCCCTCAAGCCCACAGCTGTGATGCTTGGGCCGCTACTCCATAGGGGAGTAGACTCAATGTTTGCCTAGAACTCCCGGACGGGGGAGGGGTCCCCTAGACTGACTTCGACCCTCGCAGCATCATCATGCCCACTGAGTTTGCATACTGTGTCACGTGGATATGCATTCGCCCCTTTGCCACTTCGCTCAGCTCGTCGGCCTGCCCTGGGGCAGCCGCCTGGGGCGTCGCGACATGCGCGCGGCCCCACGCAGCGAGCTGCTTGCCAAGCGCTCGGGCGCAGACAGCCTGCCAGGTTACGCAGTGCTGGAGCCCGACAATCGCGTTGGCCTGGTCGGGCGCCGCCATCTCCCGGCCCGCCGCCCCGCCGCTGCTCGCCAGCACAGCCAGCGCGAACCGCGCCAGCGCGCCGGCGTCTGCGGCGAGGGTGTCCGCGACATCGGCCGCGCTGACGCCCGTCACCGAGGCGAGCTCCACGCCCGTGCGCTGGGCAAGGAGCCGCACGCCGACTGCCAGAGCAGCATGCAGGCGCACGTCCAGCGGCTGGCCCTCCTGCAGCAGCTGCTCCAGAACAGGCTCGGCGCTGTCCCACAGCTCCGGCGTCGTCTCGTGCAGGTACGCCTGCACGAAGCGGCTCACCTGCGCGGCGGCGGCAGCCTTGCACACGCTGCCGCAGGCCGGGGTGCACGTCATGAGCATGCGCCACCCAGCTGCAGAGGGGGTTCCAGACGGAGTTTTACCTGCAGCGAGCCGCCCGCAGCGTACTGCACCAGGCCCAGATGCCAGCAGGCGTATGCGACCTTGGGCCAGAAGACAGTCGCCCACTTGGGCTGGCTGCCCGCGGGGCGGGCTCCGAGCGCCTCGTCCAGCGCACAGCAAGCCGCGGACATGGCGGACGCTGGCAGCGCGCTCCCGGGCGCAAACATGCTGAGCGCTTGCAGCAGGCGCAGCTGCTTCTCGTCCACCTGCACTGCTGGCACACGTTGGCCGCCTGAGCAGCCGCCGGGCGAGGCCGCCGCCCGAGGCAAGGCTGCCACGCTTGCGCTGCGACTGCACCGTACTGGCGACGCGGCTGGGCAGGGCACTCGCCCGCTTGATGCGCTCAGCCAGGTCCTCGCGCAGGGTGCGCCGCTCGCCGGTGTACTCGTCCGCCAGCCAGCTGCAGGTCCACGCTCGCGGACTGAGTAGCGGCGGGACGCCGCGCTGCCAGCTGGACATGTGCGCCCGCCACAGCCGTCCGGCTGCCAGGTGGGCCTCCGGCAGGGCCTCGCATAGCTCCATGATGTGGTCTTTCAAGCCCTGCACGCAAGTGGCTCGGGTGTCAAGAGTCCGCGCTGCTGCAGTGCGACTGCCCGCGGGTGCAGAGGCGGCAGCGCCCAGCGCGTGTCTTACCTCCGGCATCCTCTCGCATGCGGCGGGCTGCTCGTCGTTCGCGCGCGGCGCGCCGCCCGCCGCGGGCTGCTCGCTGTCCGTGCGCGGCGGCGGTGGCGGCAGCGGCGGCGGCGGCGGCGGCGGCGGCGGCGGCGACGACGACAGGCCCAGGGAGTGCGCGGGCAGCCACTCCGGGAGCACAAAGTGCTCCGCGCCAAAGACGAGGTACAGGCGCGGCGAGGTGACCAGCAGGTGGCCCGTGTGCCCCTTGAGCCGCACTGCGGCCACGACGCGGTCGTCCCAGACATCCTCCAAAATAATGTCAAAGTCGCTCCCCACCAGCGCCTCCCCGAGCGCCCGCTTGCCTCCGTCGGCATCCGCGGAGTGCCCCTGCATGCGCACAGCCCAGGTATCGGCCTGCTGGGGCTGCGCGCTCTGGACGCGGTGCAGGCACCTGGGCCGGGCAGTCGCGCTCTAGCAGGGTCCCTTGTTGAGCGGTGGCAGTTAGTCGGGGCGCAACCAGGCTTGCACACTTGTGAGGGCATGGCTGCAGCGCTGGCAGTTGCCACTCTTCAGCCACACTGATACATGGTGCGTGTGCCGCAGACAGCCTCACTGGCACGCTCTGTGGATGACACACGGCACTGCTAGCCGGTGTCAGTATACGTACATAGGGAGCTGTGTGGCGGGTCCGCGTGCAGGTGGCAATGCAGCAGTTTGCAGGGATGCAGGGAACAGCGGGGCTCCACAACACCTCACTCCTGGCCTGACCCAGAGCTGGCAGTGTCCAGGCGCGCCTTGATGTTGAGCGCAGCGAGGACCTTGGCCCTGGCGCCGGCCGCGTCGCACCCAGGGCCGATGTGCACCACGGTGAACTTGCGGGGGGAGGCCGTCATCGGGTGCGCGCTGGTGGAACCCTCCTCCGCCACCGTACCGGCTTCCGCAGCCGCCGCCTCCGCGGACGCCTGGGCCGCCTGCGCCTGGCGTGCAGCCGGTGTGTCAGACCTGCACTCTGCCAGCGGCCTGAGCCTGTGCAAGCCAGACCTGCAGCTTCCTCACGCAAGCGATGCGTGCTGACCCACATACGAACGACAGGGACAGCGCACCTGCTCCAGCTGGCTGTTGCGGCGGCGTGCCAAGTCCATCACAAACCGTGACATCCCCTGGCGCCACCCAGCAGACCATTCAGACAGTGTCCTGGCAGGTGTGCAAGCCTGCCGGGCAAAGACAGAGCGGGGCAAGAACAGTGCTGTGTGCCGGCAACTGCGCTGGCGCACCGAGCCAGGGGTGCCAGACAGGATGAGCAGGTCGTGCTGGCGCCACAGCGTCAGAACCTCCTCAAACACTGCGGAAGCGGTCACGCTGGGCACCAGCAGCTCCTCGCCAGCGTCAAGCTTGTCGGGCACAAAGCGCGGCCCCGAGCTGGCAGCGGCCCTGGCCACGCTCTCCCGGACGTCCATCGCCAGCTTGCGCGGCCCCTCCACAGCCCGCATGGCGGCCTCCACCGCAATCAAGCGCGCCTCGGCGCGCTATTCGGCGCGCCTGCCCAGCGCCCGCATGCCCAAGTGCACGCACGTGTGCCACCACATCTGCTCCTCCTGGCGCAGGGTGTCCAGTGGGCCACCCGCAACGAGCAGCGCCTGCAGCGCGCAGGACAGTGTGGGCCACAGCTGGTTTGTGCAGCAGGCCACTTGCACGGAAGCAGGTTCTCGGCGAGCCGGCCAGCACAGGGCAGCACTCTGTTGCTCCAACGTCGGAAGAGCTCTGTCGGTAAATGTGGAAGGGTACTTTATGCAACACATTAATGTCAGAGCATCTTGAGGGCCACATTGGCCATGGCGCCATGCAGGATAGTTGCATCCTGGCACCGACAGAATTACCGACAGAATTACAGCATGTTCAGGTACTGCCACAAGCGCATGCAGCCTGTATCAGGATACAGGGTATACTCAGAGGCCTTCTCATCAACAGCCTGCATTGCTCTGCGGGCGGGCACGCCAGGACACCGCATGTGAGCATGCATGCGCAGGGCTTTGCATTCCCGCTTCCACCAAGCGCATGGTGAAAAAGATGCATGTTCCTGGGAGCATGCGCTGCTTGAGCACCATGTACGCACCCTGCGGGCCTGCATGCTCTGCATACAGGGGTCAAGCAGAAGCAAGCACGTACACACCTCCAGTCCTTGCAGTCCTGCCACGCGTTACACCCACATGCACCAGCGCTCAAATACCTTTTCTATTGAAGCACTCCTGACAAGCAAGCTACATGTTGAAGGCTGAATGGCAGGCCTTCTTGCTTTGAGCTCAGCATGTCCTGCAGATATAGACAGAGCAAGGGCCTCCATGTCACGCCATGCACTTGCATGTCATGCCACGCACAGAGTCCCTGAAGAGCATTGTCTGGCACAGGTATACATTCCACTGCCACATGCTACAAGTCACCACTGCTTCATGCAGTGTGCACACTTTGCCTTGCTGCACTTTGCCATAAGCTGCTTGCCGCATCTCCCGTATCGACAGAAAAGCCCTAGCACCCGTGCTGCTGCGGCCGCCTGGCCACCCCTTGCCTGGCCGCTGAGCAGCCGAATGCTCATCCTTAGCAGCCTATGCCGCGGCCGCCTGCTCCTACTCGTTGTGGCTGTAGCGCATCAGGTACAGCATCAGCCTGGCCTTGCCCTGTCACAACTTACACACGCTCTTACTAGTATATGTTGTGCTGCCTGCACTCCCACTTGGCTTTGCTATGCATGCGCAACTCCGCACACTTCCTGTCCCTCAAACAAAACACAGGCAGGCAGTGGTCTGGGCAACAGCAGGCCATGGAAGCATGCAACTACTGAAAAGTGGCCAGCATATGCCAGGGCACACACATAAGTCTGCGTCGTGCGTCAAAGCTTGGTCTGCCTCGAGCAAGGCAGCGGACAGGGGTTCTGCATGTGTACGCGTGAGCATCAGCGCACCGCGCTGGCAGGGCGGTCGACGACTAGGTCGCGGTGCTCGCGCCACAGGTACAGGAGGTGCTCAAAGACGCCCGGGAGGAAGGCGCTCGCCCCCTGCATCTCCAGGAGATGCTGCACGCTGCTGTCGAACTGTCAAAGGTGCGCTGCATCCCGCACACCTTAGCTCAGCCGAGGTTTGCACAAGTGTGGTGGGAGCTTGCTGCGCGTGCTTGCTCATAACCATACCAAAGAATCACACAGCCGCCGCAGGTGCTGCTCGAGGACGGTGGCGCTGTGGAGCAGCGCCGCGCAGAAGAGCAGACCTGGTGGTATGCCTTGTTCAAGGGATGGTGGATGCCGCGCAAGCTTTCAGTCCATTACCGCTACAAGGCGTCAACCTGGTGATGGAGCCTGCGGAGGTCAGCATATTTGTGTCCAGCGCCGCGTCGACCTCCGTTCGCGTGCTGGCAGTGCTCAGCCTGGCGCTGGCCACACCACTGTATAGGACGCTTTCTATAAGGGCTGAAACTGGCTCGAGCCTGTGGAGGAGTTGAGCTTCAGTCATGGCTTTTGTTGCAGTAGGTCCAGAAAAGTCAGCTCTTCTTCTCAATAGCTTCAGCGAACAGCAGCCGCATGCAGGTGTGAGCCAGCAAGCTTGAGCTCGCTGCCGCCCTAACGCTGCCCTCGGACGGTCCAAAAGGGTTTTAAGCAGAGTCAACTCTTTACCAAGCTGGGCTGCGAAAGTGGAGCCTCAGCAGTGACAGGCAAAGAAGCACAAAATCCTGGCTGGCAGGAAAGCACAGGTCGCAGTTCATCCACGCGTCCTCCACCACCTGTGTTAGCAGCCACAGCTGCTCGCAGCGGCTGGCGCGGCAGGCCTCCCGGCAGCTACGGATGGAGGCCTCCAGGCGGCTGCGCACGCCGTAGATCAGGCTTTTGACGCAGCTGAGCCTGAAGGCCAGCGCCTGGTGGCCTTGTGTGTGCGCAATGAAACGGTCTATGGTGGCGGTCAGCTGATAGCTGACCGCGTTGAGTGCGTAGTCTGCCGACGGATGCGCTCAGCAGCCAGTGCGTGCAACGGTTGTGGCGGTGTGTTGTCAAGAGGCAGTGCAAATGGAAAGGATCCTTGCCCTGACAGCCTTTCCCTTTGCATCGGCTGTTAACACACACGTTGCGCGCACTGGCTAGTGAGCAGCATGTATTCGCCAGCAGATCTGCTGTCCCATCGCGGTCACCTTTCAGCTGCCCGCCAGCGTGGACCGGCTGATTGAGCATGAGTAAGGCAACCAGGTGCCCCTTACAGGCTCAGCTGCGTTAAGAGCCTGATCCACGGCGTGTGCAGCCGTGTGTAGGCATCCATCCGTGACTGCCCGGAGGGCAGCCGCGCCAGCGAGCAGCTGTGTTTGCGCTGTCACCCTGTAGTGATGTTGACCAGTGCGTTTGGCTGTCATGGTGAAGCTCCTGCGTCCTGCTGTACTCGTACATGCAGCTTCTTGTGTGCCTAAGTCAGCCTGCACCGTTCTATTGCACCTGCATAGGCAATGCGTACACGATGTACAAAACTCCTTGGAACACAGTCAGGCATGAGCATCAAGTTTGAAGCCACCACCAGCCACGCTTGGGTGATGTCGTTGGATGAAACAAATGCGAAGCCACTGTGTAAGTCAAGCTGAAGTGCTCTACCCCATACTTTGTCACTCTGTAGAAGTGCATGGTGGAACAGCTGCTCACCACAGCATATGCACACCATGCATATCTCCGCAGGACGGCGTACACTCTGTGACAGGTAATCGGCAAGCGTGAAGTTGGCAGGCAAGCAGACATGCACAGCACAAAGCAGATAATGATCATGAGACAGTCCGAAGCAGACACAGACCAGGAACAGGAAAACAAAACATGTACGCGCCCTGCGTGCTTGCATGCATGCAAGCTCTGCAGTTACAAGGGCCAGTTTGATTTGAGCCAGCAAAATGCGTTGAGCAGTGTGGAGCTTGCATCCATTGCAGGCAGAGCGCTCGGCTGCCTCATCACTATGGGCAAAGTCACACAGGCAGACCCTGGACATGCATCCAGGCACATGAAATGGACAGCATGAACAATGCACTGCTCTTACGAGCGGACAACTATAATTACGATGAACCCTGAGGGAATGGCCGCTGTGCTAGCCCGCTGCCCAGTCCTGCGGCTCCGCGCACAAGCATTCAGGCGCACTGCGGAGCTAGAAGGCAGCGCGGCCCTTTGCGTACCTCTCGGCTTCCTTCGCCTGACGCAAGATCCCCATATGTGAGAAGAGCATGCGCATGATCGCCCTTCATCACTGGCAATGCGACATGCGACATGCGCCCCGGCTCTGCGGCTGATGTTGACGCAAGCACACCCCCAGCAGAAGCGGGACAGCGGGATAGGCGGGAGGCATGTATGCACCTTTAGCTCTTGCCAGTGCGTCAGCATGATGTCCTCCATCAGCACTGTCTTGCCCTGCCGCAGTGGACAGGCCGTCAGCAGGTTGGCCGATGTCAGCGGGGGGCACAGGCTCGGCGGCAGAGGCTGGCTCACGCCGGCTCTTGTGGCGCGCGGCTGCGGCTGTGCGCATGCCAGCGCGTTCCTCCTTGTGGCCTGGCACAGGGACTCTGCTGACTGACTCTGCCTACCCACCAAGCGCACAACGGGCCGGTGCTCTGTACGGGCCGGTGCTCTGTCCGTGAGCGCAGCTGCCAGCCAACACCTGTGGCGTGCAAGCAAGGAACTGCGGCTGGTGGCACGGCTGTGTCGCCGGAGCCGGTGCGCACCACGCCAGCGGCGCCGGTGAGGAGTATGCGCATGTGGGTGCAGAACACCTGCCACGCGGCGTCGAAGCGGCCGGGCGGCTGGTAGCTGAACACCATCCGCGGGGGCACGAAGTAGGGGCCCGTGTCTGTCTTGGCCATGTTACCGCCCTCATCTAGCTCCTTGAACTGCTTGATGCGCTTCTCGAGCGCGCCCTCTAGCATGATGACCGTGTCCGCGGACCGCCTGCTCTTCACAAAGCAGCCCGCCACACGGCCCAGGAAGCTGGCCTCCCACTGGAGCGCCGACTCCAGCAGGCCGCCGCTCTCCAACACCACCTGCGCCAAATGTTACATGGTGTCCATGTGGAGGCTCAGCAGTGACAGGCGCAGAAGCACAGGCTCCCGGCGAGCGGGAAGGCACAGTGCGCAGCTCACCCACGAGGTCTCCACCATCTGGGACAGCAGCAGGCTCAGCTGCTCGCAGCGGTCGCTGCGGCTGCCCTCAGGGCAGTCACGCACGGAGGCCTGCAGGCGGCTACGCACGCCGTAAATCAGGTACGTAACGCAGCTGAGCCTGTTTGTGAGCGCCTGGTTGCCGGGTGCGCGCGCAATAAAATGCTCGATCCTGTCGGTCAGCGGATAGCTGTCGCGCAGTACTGCCGACGGATCCATGCGCTCAGCAGTGCGCGCAAGCAGTGCAAAGGGACAGTCTCTAAGTGCGACGAGAGCAAGCGTGCTGAGGCGTCGTGCTGCGGCCGCAGCACGCACAGCAAGGCCTCAGGGTTCAGCAGGGCTTCCCTGTGCGCTCATGGTTTGGGCCGCTTGCAGGTCAGCAAAGTGAGCGCGTTCGTGGCCATGCATAGGGCAGCGCCCGTTAACATTTGGTAGCACGGCTGTGACTTTGTTCTCTCTTGCGCAGCTGGTACACGGCTGCAACCAGGAGCTGGGTCGTCTCTGCGCCTTGGCGCCGCGCTTCTCAGAGACAGCAGCCTGCACCAGGCTGCCGTGCGCCCGGACGCGCTGGCAGGCAGCAGGCCTGGGCGAGCATGCCTGACTCGCCTGCGCCTTGGAAGGCGAGCCTGCAAGTCTATGCGCTCTCCGCACGCCTGGTCTGTGCCGTCCTCACGAGTCAGGCCAGGCCCATACCAGCAAGGGCGATGCGGGCCGACAGCCACCACCGGCGATCTTGCAGCATACACCGCTGCGCCACTGCATGCTTTCCTGGCTGACGGTAAGCGCCTTGGCCCGGCCCGGGCGGCGAGCACTGCGGCAGGCGAGCGCGGCCTGGACGCCAGCACTGCCCTGGCCGAGCTCGGCTGCTCGCTGACTACGGCATTGCGCACCCGAGGCGCCCCATCGGGGTCACTGCGACCTGCCGCGCCGCTCACTCTGACGGGTGTCATGCCTGTCCAGAAGCCTATGGCGTGCGGCAGGTCGTGTGCGTGGCCGTGTGCAGCACGAACCGCTTCCCGAGCTTGACACCGCGCGCCAGCGGCTGCGCCGCGCTCGCGCGCGTGGACCCGCCGGCGCAGGCGGCTGCGCTGCGGCCCGGGCGGGCGGCTGCGGGCGGCCGCGGCGTCATCACAGGCGCGCGCCGCCTCCCTTGCCTGCGGGGCCACCTTGCACGACGCCCTCGCGCCTTACGCTGTATCCTCATGCGCCTGTGCGCCTGAGTCTGCAGATGTCCGTGTGGAGCTGTCAAACAGGTCACACTGCATGTGTTCACACGCATTCCATGGCTGACAGCACGGGCGCAGTCGAGTGCGCGGCCCAGCCGGGGCCTGCGGGGCCTTGGTTGCCATCAGCGCGCGCGCCCTCCACGCACTGCACGGCCAGCGGGGTGCTGTTCCAGCCGGCAGGCTCGTGTGAGCTGCGCGGGAGCTCTCCTTGAGGGCTGCTGCCCGGCCGCGCCATGACGCAACGTGCGCACGGGGCTGCCCACTGCTTACGCCCCCTTGTCACATGTGCATGCGGCACTGCTTGCTTATCTCATGGCAGCTAAGGCCATGCGCGTGACATGCATGCGCTTGTGGCAGGCGCGCGTGTCCCGGCGGAGCTGTGGTGAAGAGCGCGGAGGTGGAGCGCGCGAGCGGCGCGGCGCTGCATGTAGCGGGCGCGGCCGGGGTTTCTAGCGCTGCGGCGCGCCCGAGCACGCTGGCGCCCCTCGCAGGCAGCAGGTGCCAGCTTCATAGCCGGCGGCCGCTGCTGGTTTGCACTTAATGTGACTGCCCAGCGGCGCGTCCAAGCGACTCGCAACCTGGCCAACTTGCACTGGAGTGTTTCGGAACTGCTCCTGCAGAGCATGTGGCTGTGCGCTTGCAGGTGGCGCACTTCCTGCTGGAGCGGGCGACGGGGATCACCAACGGCGCGTCCCTGGCCACCCACATTGGGCTCACCACGCACGACGCGGCCGTCGGCGCAGCCGTCGCCGTGGAGCTGGGCCAGGCTGGCAGGGCTGCCAGGCTGCGCCGCTGGTGCTGGACCATTACACAGTAGCGACTGTGGGGTGCTGTACAAACACGCCTGAGCAGTTGATGTGCATGCATACCTGCTTGACAACTTGACATGTGCAAATACTTTCCTGTGGACCTCATGCTCCGCAGTGTCTGCACAGTCCTTTCATGTGTTCAAACCCCAGGGAGCAAGAGCTCCAATGGTATTCAGCAGGTCTGTGCACTGAACATGACCCTGCTGGCAACGCGTCTTGCCCGCACCAGGCTGTAATGGCTCATTTCTGCTGTTACAAGGCATACCCCGGCTGTTCTGCACAAGACCACGCATGTGTTATGGCGGGTCGGCGGCCACCATGTGCGGCCAGCAGCAGACAAAGAGAACGGCATGGCCTGCACAGGGACGATCATGCAGTTGCAAAGCAGGCACACACCACAGATATAAACACTGGCACATCCATATGCATGTGCATGTGTAAAATACGGCTAGCTTGGGCACAGACTTGCGCGCACAGTATCCTTGCCATTACCGTACTTGGAGGCGCTTCAGGTGCGGGTACAGCTGGAATGTGCTCTCAACTAGAAAGCCACCACATCACTGGTTTTCAAGTGACCGCTCTTGCGTCTTGCGTGAGGCGTTTAAGTGCAGCAGCAAGGCACTAGAGCTTTTCAAATGCATGTGTACACACGTGTGACAGGTCACAGCACACTGCGCCGGCGCTGCCAGTGCTTCAACCCTGCGTTTAGCCAGCAGCTGCTACTTCGAGAGAGCTACCTTGATAGAGGTCGAATGTGCACGTCCAGGTCTGTGTGCGTGCTGAAACGCCGTGCTAGGCTGTCCTTCAGCCCGGCCACCACCTCGTTGGAGCGCTCTCCAGGGTCCAGGCAGCCTGTCAACCTGCCCCACACACTCGCTTCCTTCGCTAGGTTTCCCTCAGATAGCCGCCCTCGCCAAGGACCGCCTGCGCCGGGTGCAATACACGGTGGACGCCAGAAGGCACGCTCAGAGGGAGCGCACCCGCACAGGCCCCAGCTGAGGAGAGACAGGTAGCGCGCAGCTCACCTGTGCAGTCTCCATCCAGCTCGTCAGCAGGTACAGGTCCCTGCAGCGGCTGGCGTGGTTGGCCTCTGCACAGTTGCGCAGAGATATCTCAACGTAGATCTGCACGCCAACGATTGCGGACTGCAGCGACCTCAGCTCTCGCTGCAATGCCTTCTTGCTTGTCTGGTCGATGATGCTGTTGATGTGGTCCAAGAGTGTGTGCCCCAGCTCGAGTGCCTGCTCAAAGGTGGCACCGTCCATGATGCTGAGAGACGTTTATTGTGAAAAAGGCGTGAAGGCCTGCATGCTGGCGGCTGCAGCACGCGCAGCACGCACCCTTCAGGGTTTATGCCCTAGCATGCGTCTCATGTCGCTAAAGCGTCTGCACGTCCACCTGCACCTGCTCTGAAGCAGTGGGCTCTTGCACCGCTGCCAGCGGCTGTGAGGGCAAGGATACCAGGGCTTGCCGTGATTCACATGAGCCAGAGACGGAGAGCTTTTGTTCCTGCCAGGTCAGGCTGTTTTTGCCAGGTCAGCCGTATCTTGTCAACCCCACACAGTCACAGCTTCTTCCCAAAGTCAGACTGTGCAAGGCGTGTGCATGGCAGTGTCAAGAGTGCACAAACTTGGACAAGGATGCATGTGGAACCTGCATCAGGGCCTCTTTTGTCACGCTGCACAAGTTTCCCACTCTTCAACGCTTGGCCCAACCACACTACACAAGACAGGCTGAGCGCTAGCGTGGCCACACCTTCCCTGCCCACCCCTGCGCAGCAGCCGGCGCGCGGCGCGCGGGGGGTGCAGTCCCCAGCCCAGCAAGTGGCCCCTCACTGCCGCGCCTCCGCGAGCAGCGTGAGCACAGACGCGGCCTGCGCGCGGATCACGCTCGCCTTCTCCGAAAGAGCCGCCTCCTCCAGGCGGCCACGCACGCGCGCGGCCAGCGCCGGCGGCAGCGCGGCGCCGCCGCCGGCCGCGGGCAGCAGCGCCGCCAGCGCGCCCAGCGCCGCGGCGCGCACCTGCGAGATGCGCGCCTCCTGCGTCGCGTCCAGCACGCCTGCGCGCGCGCGC
>JAABUY010001961.1_pt1 | contig 25767 bp, 37 predicted proteins | sample 5560271 | NCBI WGS metagenome assembly JAABUY01 (sample SAMN10711886, study PRJNA513374) | rock metagenome | isolation source: Antarctica rocks | place: Antarctica: Victoria Land, University Valley | reverse complement strand
AAACATCCCTGTTCTCGCACATGCACAGCCAGCTGCGCGCCTGCTTGTCAAGCTCCACACGCTTCAGCGCCAGCGCTGCGGCGATGCGCTGCTCAGCTGCTGCCTCCGCCTCAGCGCGCGCCTCAGTGAGTGCTTGGTGCACCTAGGTACATGTGCTTGTTCAGCAAGGCATCATGAGTAGGACAGGCGCTTCCCTGCACTGCAGCTCATTCTTATCATACTTGCCCATGCTGCCAGGCGCATGACATGTACAGTGGCTCCATTCGAAGTCTGGTTGTGATCACACAGTGCGCAAAAGCAGGCTAGGGCACTGCAGCAGACATCCCTGTCGCCGCACATGCACAGCTAGCAGCGCGCCTGCTTGTGAAGCTCCGCGCGCTGGAGCGCCAGCACCGCGGCCAATCGTTGCTCGGCTGCTGCCTTCGCCTCAGCGCGCGCCTCAGCGTGCGCCTCGGCGCGCGCTTCGGGGGGCGCGGGCTCAGGGCGGGCTCGATGCACCTAGGCAGGACTGCCCCATCAGCAGCCGCGGCACGCTGTGGGGCACGCTTGCCGTGTCAGCCAAGCTCAACACAACATGCCCGATGGTGCCCACATGCGTGACAAGGATCAGCAGGCTAAGTACTTGTTGGTCCTGCAATTGACCATGCGAGAGCAGGCTCCTGCACTGCAGCAAAGCCGCACAAAGTCGTGAGCTGCGCGCCTGCTCGACGGAATCAACGCGCTCATGCGCCAGCGCCGCCGCATAGCGCTGGTCCGCAGTTCGCATGCCCAGACGGCGCGATGCCGCGCGGACGTCTCCTTCGGCGTCGTCCTCATCGATTGCCTCACCAGCACAGCGTGCCTCCGCCTCTGCCACGCCCGGCGCCGCACGCGCGACGCCAGCCTCGTCACCGCTGGGTGCGCCGGCCACCGCGGCCCTGTGCCGCTTGCTGGACCTGCCCTCGGAGGGCAATCCGCTGTCACAGGTGCTGCTCCCCGCCGCTTCGTCCGCGGCCGCCTGCCGCTTGTCGGCCTGGCGGCGCGCCTCTGCGGCCGGAGCTGCCGTGGCAGGGGCGGCATGCTTAGGGTCGGCAGCACTGCCGCCAGCGCTGCCTGAGGCCCGCACAACAGCTTGTTTACAATTCAGGCTCACACTCTCAGGTTCACATTTGCACTGCAACACTAATAATACACAATGCGTTGGGGCTTGGCAGCACTCTGAGACTCCAAGAGCACAGCCTGGGACGGCAGCATGCCCCACCTGCACGCGGGTCATTGCCAGCAGCGCCGCCAGGCTCAGAAGCGCTTTCGAGAGTGCCGAGGGCGTGCGAGCCATCTGACATGCCCACATCATCCTCGCCTGCCGTGCAGTGCAGCAGCCGATCCGCCGCCGGGTCGCCACCGTCGCGCGCGCCGTTAGCCAGCAGCCACATGGACGCTGGCTCATGCTGGTCAGCAGAGCGCGCCGGCGCGGCGGTCGCATCACCTTCGTCGCGCCCGCGCTGCACCACCAAAGTGACATCCTGAATGGCCTGGGCGGGTGCAGTCGCCCGTCCTGCTGCAGGCGCAGCTCCAGCAGCGGGTGTGGCTGCTGGGTGCGCAGCGATGCTGTGCCCAGTGGGCCCCGGCGTTGCTGCACCGGCCAGGCGTGCCCGCCGCTTGCGCGCCTTTCGCTGGCGTGCTGCCTCGAGGCTGGCCTTGCACGACCTGCCATAAAAGGGTGGACATCGGTCAGGAACTCCGCATGAATGCGCATGCGTAGTTGTGCATCTTGCATGCAGCAGGGCGCTCTGCTCAAGCTCACTGGAGCACCTTGCTGAAGCTCACTGGAACTAACACGTTGCTGCGCGAAACGCACTAGCATAACTTTGCAGATTAATATCGTTTTGTGGGCATGCACAGAACTCCCAGTGCGCGGTGGGCGCGTGCCTGCGGCCGCCGCTGAAGGCCTCGAGCACATGAAACTTGCGGCAATATGGACACCAGCGCTGCGGCACGCCGCGGCGCAGCACCGCGGAGCACTTCATGTGCGCAGGGCACAGGCGAGAGTCCAGGTGGTATGCTTTGATGAGCGGCTCGGCGCAGCCCGCCACGCCGCACATACGAGGGCGGTCACGTAGGCGCTGGCCGCTCACTGCTCTGTCAAACCACTCCTCGAGCACGGGCAGCGCATCGCGACTGCGCGCCGCCATGCCACCTGCGTGCCAGCATGTAAGTGAAACAAAGTGCTGCTGGCTGCACAACCCTCAGAGTTTGTCAAAGCGCACAGCACAGGCCTGGCACGCTCAGTCATTGATAAACTTGGCTCAAATGTGCCGCTCTGCAGGCCCTGAGGGCCTGTAGAACCGAAGAGCAGCGAGATTGATTGCACTACCTGCATGCGGGCCGTAGCCAGGAGTGCCGTCAGACTCAGAGGCGCCGTCTGTGGTGCCACAGTCGTCTGAGCCGGACGTATTGGCCACATCACCAATCGCCATGCGGCAGTGCGAGCGTGCTGCTGCGGCGTCGCATGCGCGCTCAGCGGGCAAAGACGCAGGCGCCGCCTCGTGGCCAGAGACGGCCAGCGCGGCGTCCGCGTCGCCGGCGGCGCCCCCGCATTGGACCTGAGACATGTCCAGGAAGACCTGAGCAGGTACCCTCCAGTGCGCTGTAGCAGCGGTCGCGGCCACCGGAAGCGCAGTGCCCCTCGCTGCGCAACCGAAGCTCACTTTGCGGCTTGAGACTCGCAGCCGCACTGGCGCGGCGCGCTCAACGCTGGCGGACCGCCTCGCGTTGCGTGCTGAGGCTGGCTGCACAGCTCCTGCTGCGGCAGGGTGCACCTCAACGATGACCTCGCATGATGCATCATATGAAGTCCATGCCTCTGGCAACAGAGTGCTAAGGCCAGACTTTCTCAGGTGGTGAATTGGTGGGTCACTGCTGCGCCAGCGCCGAGCGCGCTGCAAGCATGAGGCAGGCGCACACCTTCGGCTGCCAGAAAAGGCTCCAAGCGTTTAGAAGCAGTGGCAGCGCTTACACCAGCGCTGCCGCACGCCGCGGCGCAGCACTGCCAAGCACTTGTTGTGCGCGGTGCACAGGTGGGCCTGCAGGTGTCAGATTTTGACAAAGTGCGCTGTGCAGCCCACCACGCCGCACGCGTGGGGTCAACCCGTGCCACCCCTCAAGCACGGGCACATCAGCGTGGCTGTGCGGCAATGTGCCAGACGAGCGCCAGCGCACAGGTGAGCTAAAGCGCGCCGCGTGCTCTACTGCCTTGGAGGTTGTCAGGCGGACGGCGAAGGCCGGCGTGGTGAAATTCAGTGATTCCGGTGAAATTCAGTGATTCCATGACTGAGCAGGCCAGAGCCCCCCACCACGCAGCTGCCCGCGGCCACTCCGGCTCGCAAGTGTGCGCAAGCTTTGCAGCCCCGCATGGTGGCGCCCGGGCCGCCGCGCTCGTGCTCCCCCCGAGCGCGCCTGCGTGAGTGCCGCCGGCGCCCGGATCGCCGTGCGTGCACCTGACCAGATCGCCAGCGCGCCCCGACAGCAGCGCAGGGCAGGCCGCCAGCGCTGAAAGTGGGATAGCTTGGCTCGCCGCGCGCTCGCAAGCCGCAGCAAGCTGCGAGGCAGATACATCCGCCCCTGCCTTCCTGACATACAGCAAGCGTGTCGCGGCGCGCGCAGCCGCGGCCGGTGCCACCCAGCCAGCCTCCCGCGCGTTTAGACAGCTGCTGCGGCCGACGAGGCTGCGCCCGCCGTCGGCCGCTCGGCCTTGCCGCCTGTGCGCGCTGCGCCAGGTCTGCCCCGAGCCTCCGCCCTTGGCCACATCGCGCCCGCACGCGCATAGAGCGGCGGCGGCGCGGGGGTTGCCGTGCGTCCAGGACCGCCGGACAGGGTATACGCAGGGCCTGTCTGCCGCGCGCGCGCGCCGCGCTGGCGGCATGCCAGCACCCCTGTGCGCCCAGGACCCGCGATGGGCGCGGCCGCCGCGCCGCTGACGCTGCGCCCGCGCTCGGCGGGCACCCACACGGGCGCCGCCCAGTGGCGTCCAGCGGAGCGCGCCGGCGCGGCGGCCGCTGCCCATGCCCCCCGCTGCGCACCCGGCTGCGCCGTCCCCTGAATCAGCATGGCGCTGTTCTCGCGCGCGGCGCTGTCAGCCTCAGTGCGCGCGGCTGCGGTCGCGCTCGCCTGAGCCTCCGGCGCAGCGCGCAGCCGCCCGTTCCCCTCCGCCGTTGCGGCATCCGCGCCCTGCCGCAGGCACAGGCAGCAATACTGCATTCCGGCCAAGCAGAAACTTGTGGTGAGTGCGCCCTGGCATAATGTCTCACCTGTGGAAGGGTAGATACAGCATGTCCACGGCGGGCTATTCCCCTGTCAGTGGCGTGCGGCACAGCACCGCCGCGCCAGGAAACGATGTCAGGACCCCCGGCGGGCGCTCTGTTCTTTGCTCTGTCCCTTGGCGCAACGCGTGATGCGAGGGTGCACATGAACGGCCACAACAGGGCACGGTGGCTTGCTGCGCCGCCCACTGTGAAGCGTGTGCCCCTGCGCCTGCGGCCCCTGCGCTGCGGCCAGGGTGTGCCCGCACCCGCCGTACGCCCAGCGCCAGGGCCGCGCGCACGGTGGCCTCCCTCTCCTCGCGGCGCGCCTGGTCCAGCGCGGCCAGCCGCTGCTCGGCTGCCGCCTCCGCCTCGGCGCGCGCCTCGACCCGCGCTTGCTGCACCTGGGCAGAGGGTAGCGCTCGGTCAGCAAAGCATGACGCTTCTGTGGTGAGACAAGCTTGTCTTCACCCCAGCTGAGCTGCGCCACCACATTGCCTATGCTGCATGGCATGTATGGCCGTTCCACGGTGCCGCACAGAATCTGTGCCGGGATCAGGCGTGAGCGTTGCAGCCAACTGCTGCATGCACGACAGGCTGCTCGCCTGCTTGGCGAGCTTCGTGCGCTCATGCGCCAGCGCGGCGGCGAAGCGCTGCTCGGCTGCCGCCTCCGCCTCAGCGCGCGCCTCTATGCATGCTTGGTGCACCTACGCAAATGCGCTCGGTCAGTAAGGCGTGGCACATCTCATTGGACCGGCTTACCCTCTCTCCGGCTGAGCCCCTCTTACGCGTGCCCCATGCCGCCACGCTGGCATGGCGTGTGCAGCCGGCTCAACCACTATCTGACGCATACACACTCTGCAAACAGAGCCCGGGCAGTGGGTGCACTTCTGCAATTCCGCACAGCCAGCATGAGCAGCACCTGCTCGTCCAGCTCCGCGCGCTCATGCGCCAGCGCCGCGGCAATGCGCTGCTCGGCCGCCGCTTCTGCCTCACCGCGCGCCTCGGCGCGCGCTTGGTGCACCTGAGCAAAGTGTTTGCTTGGTCAGCAAAGAGTAGCATGTGAAAATACAAGGTTACCTCCAGCTGAGCGGCACCACCACCCAATGCTCCATGCTGCCCCATGCAGAGCATGTACAGCCATCTCGCTCACGGTCTTTCGCATACATGCTCTGCAGAACCAGGCTGGGGCGTTGCAGCCAGCTGCTGCACATGCACCGCAGGCTGCGCGCCTGCTTGTCGAGCTCCCCGCGCTCACGCGCCAGCGCCGCCGCAAAGCGCTGCTCGGCTGCTGCCTCCACCTCATCGAGCGCCTCGGTGCGTGCGAGCAACACCTGGGCAGACTTTTTAGTCAGCAGTGCATGCACATCATAATGAGGAGGATGGCGCTTGCACTCATCGCCGCTCATATTTACCACCCATGCCCTATGCTGCCACATGAATCGCATGTGCACGTGTGTAATTAGTATGTCGCATATCAACTCGGCGGAAGCAGACTAATGCTGTAACCATTTTAGTGCCGCATGTGCGCAGCAGGCCGCGCGCCTGCTTGACAAACTCCGCACGTTCGAGCGCCAGCGCCGCCGCAAAGTGCTGCTCGGCTGCTGCCTCCGCCTCACAGCGCGCCACGGTGCGTGCTTGGTGCACCTAGGCGCATTGCCTTGGTAAGCAGAGCATGCACGCCATGAGCAGGACGGCACTTGCACTCATGGCGGCTCACATTCACCAGCAGATGCCAAAGGGTGCGCAAACACATTTTCAGCCACGGAGCTCACAGACCACTGAGTGTCGACTCTGTGAACGGCCAAGTGCCGCACGTGCACGATGCTCAGGCTGCGCGCCTGCTTGTCAAGCTCCGCGCGCTGGAGTGCCAGCGCCGCAGCAACGCGCTGCTCGGCTGCTGCCTCCGCCTCAGCGCGCGCCTCGGCGCACGCTTTGTCCACCTAGGCAGAAATGCCCGATCAGCAAGGCGCGGCACGCTGTGGGGCACGCTTGCCGTGTCAGCCAAGCTCACCATGACTTGCCCCATGCTGCACATATGCGTGGCCAGCAAACAGTAGCTTAACTCTCTTCAGTCTCGCAACCGACCATGCATGAGCAGGCTCGATGCACTGCAGCCAGTCACCGCAGAAGGTCCTACGCTGCGCGCCTGCTTGGCAAAGTCCGCGCGCTCATGCGCCAGCGCCGCCGCAAAGCGCGGGTCCGCGTTGCGCACGCCCAGGCGGCGCAAGGCCGCGCGCGTGTCTCTTTCGTTGTCGTCTGCGTCGACTGCCGCACCAGCAAAGCGCGCGTCCGCCTCAGCCGCGCCCAGGGCCGCACGCGCGACGACTGCCTCGTCACTGCGGGGTTCCCCGGCCGCAGCGGCCCTGTGCCGCTTGCTGGGCCTGCCCTCGGACAGCGCTCCTCTGTCACAGTCGTTGCTCCCTGCCGCATCGCGCGCGGCCGCCCGCCGCTTGTCGGCCTCGCACCGCGCCTCTGCGGCCGGAACGGCCGTGGCAGGGGCGACATGCTCAGGGCCGGCAGCGCTGCCGCCAGCGCTACCTGAGGCCCGCAAAATCCAAGCTTGCTTGGAATCAAAGCTTACACTCGCATTCCAAACATTAATATGACACAACACGTTGGGGCTTGGCAGCGCTCTGAATTCGAGAGCACAGCCAGGGACAGGCAGCATGCCCCACCTGCATGTGGGCCATCGCCAGCAGCGCCGCCAGGCTCGGAAGCGCTGTCAGAAGTGCCGGGGGAGTGCGAGCCATCCGACATGTCCATGTCATTGCCGGCTGCCGTGCCGTGAGGCAAGCGGCCCGCTGCCAGGTCGCCGCCATCGCGCGCGCGCTCAGCCAGCAGCCACAATGGCGCTGACTCGTGCTGTTCAGCAGAGCGCGCCGGCGCAGCGGCCGCGTCATCTTCGGCGAGCTCGCGCTGCACCACCCGAGTGATGTCCTGGGTGGCCTGGGCGGGTACAGCCGTCCGCGCTGCCGTGCGCGCAGCTCCAGCTGCGGGCGCGGCTGCTGGGTGCGCACGGGGGCTTCTGCTCTCGGTGGGCCGTGCCGCGGCGCCGCCGGCCAGGCGCGCCCGGTATTGCTTACGCTGACGCGCTGCCGCTACCGGGAGGCTGGCCTGGCAGGACCTGCAGCAGGTCGCATGCACATTGTCTCAGGAACTTCACGCACATGCACAGTTTGCCTCTTGCACGCAGAAGGGCGCTCTGCTCAATCTCAATGCAGCACCTCGCTCTGTGGAGCGCATGAGTGTGCATTGCAGAGGAGCATCAGTTTATGGGTGAGCACAGCGCTCCCAGCGCAAGGTGGGCAGGCGCATACTGGCGGCTGCCGCTGAACGCCTCGAGCGCATGAAACTTGCGGCAGTACGAGCACCAGCGCTGCGGCACGCCGTGGCGCAGCACCGCTGGGCACTTGATGTGGACAGGGCACAGGCGGTACTTCAGGTGGTTGGCTATCACGAGCGGCTCCGCGCAGCCCACCACGCCGCATGCGCGCGGGCGGGCATATGGGCGTACGCCGCTCTCTAGTCCGTCGTGCCACTCCTCGAGCACGGGCAGCACATCGGGGCTGCGCGATGCCATGCCACCTGCGTGCCAGCACGCAAGTGGGACAGAGCGCGCCTCCTGCATGCCCATCGGTGTTCGTCAAGGCGCGCAGCAGGGCTTGGCGCGCCCAGGCAGCAGAGGCTACAGCCCAAAGTTCCCGCCCTCCATGCCCTGAGAGCCAGCAGCCCCGCGCGGTGGCGACATGGCTTGCCCCACCTGCACGCGGGCCGTCGCCGGCATCGCTGCCAGGCTCGGGAGCGCCGTCCGCAGTGCTGGGGGCGTATGACGAGGCAGAAGTTGAGCCAGACGTGTCATCTACATCATCGGCCGCTGCGCGGCTGCGCGGGCGCCTCGCTGCTGCACTCGTGACGCAGGCGCGCTTGGCGCGCGACTGCACGAGCGGTGTTGCATGCTGCCTAGCAGAGCGTGCCGGCGTGACCGCCGCGTCGCCGCTGGCGCGCGAGGTCTGGAACACAGGAGTGCTGTCCTGGGTGACCTGGCTTTGTGCGTGTGTCTGCGCTGCCGCAGGCGCAGCTTCAGCGGAGGGTGCGGCTGCTGGGTGCGCAGCGCTGTTGTGCCCGGTGGGCCCCGGCGCGGCTGCACTGGCCAGGCGCGCCCGCTGCTTGAGCATGTGGTCCTCGCGCTTTGTCTTGAGGCTGGCCATGCAGGACCTGCCGCGGGTCCGGCGCAAAGCGCTCAGAACAGGACAGGCAGGCTTTTGAATCAATTCAAAATCACTGCAAAATGACAATGACATTAACGCCGTTCCCAGCGGCCAAGAGATGCAGCCATCTATCGCACATGTCCTGCCCCTGCTTTCCCATTCATTGTTATGACTTCTATAGTCAGAAGCTTTCCTCTAAATTCAGTGTTCCAACCCCCTTGGACATGTGCATGCTTGCGGAGTCATGCCTCTTGAATGCGACACTGCTCGGCCTATCAACCTGGCTATACATAGCGCACGAACCTGTCGACGAACAGGTGCATCAGGTTTGGGTAGCGCTGTGCGCAACCAGTGCAAGGCAGGCGCGCACATTTGGCTGCCATAAAATGCTCCGAGCGCGTGGAAGCAGTAGCAGTTCCCACACCAGCGCTGCGGCATGCCGCCGCGCAGCACCGCGAGGCACTTGATGTGTGCATCGCACAGGCGGGCCAGCATGTGTCTCTTTGTGACGGGCTGCAATGCGCAGCCCTCCACGCCGCACGCCTTGGGTCGCTTGCGTGGGTCGCTCAAGTGCCACTCCTCAAGCACGGGCAGGTCGGCGTGGCTGTGCGGCGCCATATGCCAGCGCACAGGTGAGCCGAAGCGCGCCGCGTGGTACACTGCCTTGGAAGTCGTCAAGCGCGCGGCAAAGGTGTCGGCGTGAAAGATTGCAACGAGTGCAGCGCAGGACGGGCTCCCTGCGACCTCAACGCCCTGCCACTCTTGAACATGAAGAGCCAGTGGTCTTTGCAGGAGGCGGGCCGTGCAAGGCTGCGATAAGCAGCCCAGGGCTGCGGACAGGCGCACCAGGTGCAGGTCCTTGTTCCAGAGGAGGACGCGCAAGTGCTGAGGGCACATTTGTGATCACCGCGCAGCTGTCTGGCGCAGGAGCACTGTTCCTCAGCAGAGTAGCACAGGTCGTGCTCGCCCGGCGCAACTGTCCGGCGGATTGTACTTGATGCGCATTTGCTCGCTACTTGGTCCAGGACCAGGTCTGGCGAGTGCTTGCAAGTATAAGCTAGGGTACAATATTTAAATTTTGCTGGGCTGTTGATGTTTCTCCCCAACAGGGCTGTGCGGTTGATAATAACAGCTCATCTACTACGGCTGTGAGTTTGTTTGTCTCAGCTTCGTTATCTGCTTGGCAGCCACCATGTGAGGGCTGAGCGCCTGAGCAGCCCGAGTTGGCCCAGAGCCCAGACTTGCTCCCGTGCAGCTGGCAAGAAGGTCTCTGCATGAGCCAGCTTTTGACAAACTCAGGGTCGCACTGACGAATAAAGCAAAGTCCCTGGCAAGCATTCTGTGAAGAAATGCATGTGGTGGCAGCATGGCATTGTATAAGGACGGGAAAGACGCAGTTGGCGGTTGTGTGCTCGCATGCATTGAGCAGGTGGCCAGGCGCTTGCCCACAGGGGCTTAACAATTTAGCCTGAGACCCTCCGGCTGGCAAGAGCTGGCTGATATGTGACTGATGCATCAAACCCACTTACGCAAGTCCCACAGGTGATGACATGACTGAGCCATGCAAATCCAGCCCTGCCACACCGGTGAGTGCATGGCTGAGCCATGCAACTGGCAAACGCGAGCTGGCCCACCATGCAGCTACCCGCAGCCGCTCCGGCATGCAAGTGCGAGGAGAGCTGCTGCAGCGCACGCGATCCGTCAAGCGCGCCTGCGTGAGGGCCGTCACCCGCCGCGCTTGCCCCTGACAGGTCGCCGGCGCGCCCCGCCGGCAGCAGGGGCAAGCCGCCAGCGCTCAACATGAGGAGGATTGGCGCGACAGCGGCACGCCGCGGCGCGCGCGCAAGCTGCAGCAAGCTTCAAGGCGGCCGCGTCCGTCCCTCCCTTGCCAACACAGCGCTTGCCTTCGCCTCGCACGGGGTCGCGGCCGCCGCCAGCCAGCCAGCCCCACATGCATCTAGATACCTCCTGCCGCCGCTGGGGCTGCCCCCGCCGACGGCCGCTCGGCCTTGCTGCCTGTGCGCGCTGCGCCAGGTCTGCCCCGAGCCTCCGCCCTCGGCCATATTGCGCCCGCACGTGCATAGCGCGGCGGCGGCGCAGGGGTCGCTGTACGCCCGGGACCGCCGGAAAAGGTGTATACAGGGCCTGCCTCCCGCGCGCGCGCGCCGCGCTGGCCGCATGCCGGCACCCCTGTGCGCCCAGCGTTGGCAATGGGCGCGGCCGCCGCGCCGCTGACGCTGCGCCCGCAATCGGCGAGCCCCCACACCAGTGCCGTCCCTTGGCGTGCAGCGGAGCGCGCCGGCGCGGCGGGCACTGCCCAGGGCTCCCGCTGCGCACCCGGCTGCGCCGCACCAGGTACCAGCATGGCTTCCCTCACGCGCGCGGGCTTATCAGCCTCAGTGCGCGCAGCCGCAGCGGCGCGCCTCTGGGGATCCGGCTCAACGTGCAGCGCGTCCCGGGCCGTTGTGGCAGTCTCCAGGCCCTGGCGCAGGCACAGGCAGGAGTGCTGTACACCGGCGGAGCAGAACATGCAGGGTCCACGCCCTGATATGATGCAGAGTACTCCGCTGTCACAGAGTATATCCATGAAACAATCATATATACGGCGGGCTGTGCCCTTGTCAGCAGCCTGCGGCATGCACCGCCGCGCCGCGAAACCATGCCAGGACCCCCGGCGGGCGCGATTTTCAGCGGCTTGGTGATATGTCTGTCGCACTGTGTGTTATGAAAATATATAAAGAGGCATGCCAGATAGGGATGCGGGCGGGCGAGCGCCCACCGGCCGGGCGCCCAGCGCCAGGGCTGCGCGCACGGCCGCCTCCATCTCCTCGCGGCGGGCCTGGTCCAGCGCGGCCAGCTGCTGCTCAGCTGCCGCCTCCGCCTCGGCGCGCGCATCGGCGCGCGCTTGGTGCACCTGGACGGAGGGTAGCGCTCGGTCAGGCAAGCATACCACATTATATAGAGGCAAGCTTGCCTCCAGCTCAGTTCCACAACCCCGTTGCCCATGCTACCAAAGGCAGAGCATGTGCAGCCGTCAGGTCCTCACCTGCTTAATGAGCTCCGCGCGCTCATGCGCCAGCGCCGCGGCCAAGCGCTGCTCGGCTGCCGCCTCTGCCTCAGCGCGCGCCTCGGCGCGCGCCCGGTGCACCTAGGCAGGACTGCCCGATCAGCAAGGCGCGGCACGCTGTGGGCCATGCTTGCCGTGTCAGCCAAGCTCACCACGACATGCCCCATGCTGCCCTCATGCATGGCAGTGTACAGGGGGCCTGTCTGTCAGTCTTGCGGCTGACCATGCGAGAGTCTCGCACAGTAATCGTGACAGAGCTGACTGCTGCACTGCAGCTGACCACCGCGCAAAGCCAGAAGCTGCGCGCCTGCTTGGCAAAGTCCGCGCGCTCATGCGCCAGCGCCGCCGCAAAGCGCGGGTCCGCGCTGCGCACGCCCAGATGGCGCAATGCCGCACGCGCATCTCCTCCGTCGTCGTCCTCGTAGGCCGCCGCACCAGCAAGGCGTGCCTCCACCTCAACCGCATCCAGCGCCGCACGCGCGACGCCAGCATCGTCACCGCGGGGTGTTCCAGCCGCTGCGGCCCTGTGCCGCTTGCCGGGCCTGCCCTCGGAGGGCGCTCCATTGTCATAGTCGTTGCTCCCTGCCGCGTTGCCTGCGGCCGCCCGCCGCTTGTCGGGCTTGCGGCGCGCCTCGGCGGCCGGAGCTGCCGTGGCAGGGGCGCCACGCGCAGGGTCGGCAGCACTGCCGCCAGCGCTACCTGAGGCCCGCCCAAACAGCCTGCTTAGAGTCAACCTTACACTCTCTTGCAGCAATGAGAAGACACCATGAGTTGGGGCTTGGCAGCGCTTCGAGACTCAAGTGCACTGCCAGGGACAGGCGGCGTGCCCCACCTGCATGCGGGGCGATGCCAGCACCGCCGCCAGGCTCGGAAGCGCTGTCGAACGTGCCGGGGGCGTGCGAGCCATCCGACATGTCCACATCATTGCTGGCAGCCGTGCCGTAACGCAAGCGGCCCGCCGCCGGGTTGCCGCCGTCGCGCCCGCGCTCGGCCAGCAACCACATGGACGCTGACTCAGGCTGTTCAGCTGAGCGCGCCGGCGCGGCGGCCGCGTCACCTTCGGCGCGCTCGCGCTGGAGCACCCGAGCGACGTCCTGGTTGCCCCGGGCGGGTGCAGTCGCCCGCGCTGCCGCGCGCGCAGTTCCAGCTGCGGGCGCGGCTGCTGGGTGCTGCGCAGCGCTGCTGTGCCTGGTGGGCCCCGGCGCGGCTGCACCGGCCAGGCGCGCCCGGTGCTTGCGCATATACGCTGCCGCTGCCTGGAGGCTGGGCATGCAGGACCTGCCGCGGTGTCCAGCACACATCGCTCAGGAACCCCGCATGAATGCGCATGCGCACTGTGCCTCTGACATGCAGCAGGGCGCTCTGCTCAGGCTCACTGGAGCACCTTGCTACGTGGAGCGCACGACCAGACGTTTGCAGAGGAGAGTCAAACTGTGGGTGAGCACAGCGCTCCCAGCGCGAGGTAGGCAGGGGCGTACCTGCGGCTGCCGCTGAATGCCTCGAGCGCGTGGAACTGGCAGCATCGTGAGCACCAGCGCTGCGGCATGCCGCCTCGCAGCACCGCGGGGCACGTCATGTGCGCAGGGCACAGGCGGGCGCTCAGGTGGTGAGCTTTAACGAGCGGCTCCGCGCAGCCCGCCACGCCGCACATGCGAGGGCGGTTGCACGGGCGCTGGCCGCTCACTGCTCCATCGTACCACTCCTGGAGCACGGGCAGCGCGTCGCGGCTGCGCGCCGCCAGGCCACCTGCGTGCCAGCGTGTCAGTGAGACAAAGCGTGCTGCTGGCTGCATGCCCCTCAGTGTAGTTCAAAGCGCGCAGCACAGGCCCAGCGCGCTCAGGCAGCAGAGACTACAGCCCAGATTCGCCTCCTTCACCATCCAAGGGCCAGCACACCGCACGGAGCGAAGTTGCTTGCCCCACCTGCATGCGGGTCGGAGCCAGCAGCGCCGCCAGGCACCGGAGCGCCGTCCGTTGTTCTCGGGGCATATGGCGAACCAGGAGCTGAGCCGGACGTGTCAACCGCATCATCGGCCGCCGCGCGGCTGCGCGAGCGGCTCGCTGCTGCACTGCTGATGTTGCGCGCGCGCTCAGCGGGCGACCGCACCGGCGCCCGCTGCTTGCGCCTGTAGCTCTTGCGCGCTGCCGCTTTCTTGAGGCTGGCCATGCAAGACCTGCCGCGGCGTCCGGTGCAAAGCGCTCAGAACAGGGCAGGGAGGGTTCCCTGTCATGTCACAATGGCCTTCCACGCAGGACCGTTGCCATATCCTTCGTTGCGATTGCAGGGGCATCCAACCGTCCATTGTTTTCACGTCAGTAATGAGAAAGGACAACCCTCTCACTTCAGTGCTCCAATCCCACTTGGCATGTGCATGCGGGGAAACTCATGCCTCTTGAAAGCGGCACTGATTGAGCACTCCATAGCACCTTGCTGACAGAGCGCACGACTTGTTTCAACTAGTAGATGCGTCATTCTTGGGGTGACCAGAGTGCTCCCAGCGCGAGGCGGGCGCGCACTTCAGGCTGCCGCTGAACGCCTCGAGCGCGTGATACATGTGGCAGTTGCCACACCAGCGCTGCGGCACGCCGCCGCGCAGCACTGCGCGGCACTGGTAGTGCGCAGCGCACAGGCAGGCCTCCAGGTGGCAGTATTTGACGAGCTGCGCAGTGCAGCCCTCCACGCCGCACACGTGAGGGCCAAATACTGAGCGCACTCCATCATGCAGCACAGGCAGGTCAGCAACCTCAGGCGACGCCGTGCCGCCTGCGCGCCAGCGCGCAGGTGGGATCACGCACAGCATTGGCTTAGGCGGAGGTCATGAATGCGCACAGCAGCGCCCTGGCATGCTGGTTAAGCTGTGACCCAGCTCAAGGTTGCCGCCCGCGCCCTCCAGTGCATACGCCCTAGGGGCCAGCAGCACTTCTTACGACATGGCAGCACTGCAGGCAGCAGGCCTGATTGGCCACCTGCATGCAGGCCGGCGCCAGCAGTGCCGTCAGGCTCGGGCGCGCTGTCTTCGGAGCCGGAGGTGTCTGACCCAGATGCGTCCGTCACGGCCGTGTTGCAGTGCGAGCGAGGCGCCGCTGCGTCGCCGACGTGGCGCACGCGCTCAGCGAGCGGCAACGCGGGCGCTGCTTCTTGATCGGAGAAGGCCAGCGCGGCGTGCGCGTCGCCGGCGGCGCGCCCGCGCCGGACCTGAGACACGTTCAGGGAGGCCTGAGCAGGTACACCGGGAGTGCGCTGCAGCTGCGGGCGCGGCCGCTGGGTGCGCATCGCCAATGCGCATGGCCACGGCTGCCCGGGCCGCGCGCGCCTGACGCTCACGTGGCGCCTTGGGACTCGCGGCCGCACTGGCGCGGCGCGCTCGATGCCTGCGCTTCGCCTCACGGTGCGAGCTGAGGCTGGCTGCGCAGCTCCTGCCGCAACTGGGTGCGCCTCAATGAGGACCTTGAAAATTTTGCCATATGGAGTCATGCCTCTGACAACAGGTCACTGAAGCCAGCGCAGTGTAACACCTTGCTACAAGCGCAGTTTAAAGTTGTGATAGAGGCGGGTCGACCCTGCGGAAGCGCCAGACAGGCGCGCTGCAAGCGCGAGGCAGGCGCACACCTTCGGCTGCCAGAAAATGCTCCGAGCGCGTGGAAGCAGTGGCAGCGCTTACACCAGCGCTGCCGCACGCCGCCGCGCAGCACTGCGGGGCACTTGATGTGCATGGCGCACAGGCGGGCCTGCAGGTGTCTCTTTGTGATGAGCTGCACGGCGCAGCCCTCCACACCGCACGCGTGGGGTCGTTTGCGTGCTATGTGCCACTCCTCCAGCACGGGCACGTCAGCGTGGCTGTGCAGCGCCATGCCATACGCGCCCCAGCGCACAGGTGAGCTGAAGCGCGCGGCGTGCTATACTGCCTTGGAGGGCGCCAGGCGCACAGCAGAGGCCGGTGTGGTGTTAGCGGTGAGTACAGCGCGGACTGGGCCACCTGCACTCCCGATGCCCCGCCACTCTTGAGAGTGGAGCCAGTGGTTTCAGCGTGAGCTGGGCAACGCAAGGCTGCGATGAGCAGCTCAGGGCTGCGGACAGGCGCACCGGGTGCAGGTTGGTGTTCCAAGGGAGGATGTGAAGCTGAGGGCGCTGGCGCTCCTGTGATGCCAGCGGAATGTCTTGCGCAGGAGCACTATTCCTCAGCACATAGCACAGGCGCTGCTCGCCAGGCGCGAAGTGTCGGCGGAGCGCAATATTGCAGTTTTGCTCGTTTCACCTGTCCAGGACCTGGACAGGTCTCGAAAATGTGTCCTAGGTGTAACAGAACACATTTTGGAAGCAGAAGATGCTGGGGCTGTGCGGTGTGTTGACAGCCAAGCTAATCGGTTGCGTATTTGTGCATCATCGTGTTTCAGCATCAACATCTGCCCGACGCTCCCATGTGAGGGCTGTGCGCCTGAAGAGTTGCAGATGGCCCAGAGCCCAGACTTGTTCCAGCTGCATGGCAGGGTGCAGTTGCAAGGTTTTGCATGAGCCAGCTATTTGCAGACACAGGGTCGCACCGACAAACAATACATGTACATGACAAGCATTTATAAGGCATTGCACTGTGTGACAGCCTGGCACTTCTTTGAGGACAAATTAAATGCAGTTTGCAGCTGCCGCTTGTACCTCTTACGCACCTGACCACGTGGCCAGGCGCTTATATACAGGGCTGGAGCGCTCTGGCTGGTAATAGCTGGCTGACCCGCTGAAACTTATCCACTGACACAAAAAGTTAGCTAATGACCCACAGGTGACTGCATGGCCGAGCTATGCAAACTTAACCCAAACCCTACCCCCACACTTGCTTGGCTGAGCCATGAGCTGCCCACCATGCAGATGCCCGCGGCCGCGCCCGCTCATAGATGCGCGCACGCTGCTCCAGCCATGGTGGCGCATGATGGCGCCCGGCTGACGGTCGAGCATGCCTGCGCGAGCGCCGCTGGCGCCCGCTGCGCTTGCACCTTGACCAGGTTGCGGGCGCGCCCCGCCAGCAGCGCAGGGGCAGACCGCTAGCGCTCATCGCAGCAAGCTGCAAGGCAGCCGCGTCCGCCCCTGCCTTGCCGACTTGCCTTGCCGACACACAGCTTGCTCAGACGCGCGCGCGATTGCGGCCGCCGCCACCCAGCCGGCTTTACATGCATCAGACAGCTGCCAAGGCTGGCTTCACCCCCACCGTTGACCGCTCGGCCTTGCCGCCTGTGCGCGCTGCGCCAGGTTTGCCCCAAGCCGTTATCCTTGGCCACATCGCGCCCGCACGGGCATAGAGCGGCGGCGGCGCGGGGGTCGCTGTGCGCCCAGGACCGCCGGACAGGGTTTATGCAGGGCATGTCTCCCGCGCGCGCGCGCTGCACTGGCCGCATGCCGGCACCCCTGTGCCAGGCGCGGCTGCCGCGCCGCTGACGCTGCGCCCGCGCTCGGCGGGCATCCGCACGGGCGCCGCCCAATGGCGTCCAGCGGAGCGCGTCGGCGCAGCAGGCGCTGTTCAGGCCCCCCCGCTGCGCACCCGGCTGCGCCGCCCCCAATACCAGCAGGGCTTCCCTCTCGCGCGCGGCTCAGTCGGCCTCAGTACGCGCGGACGCGGCGCCGCGCGCCTAAGCTTCTGAGTCAGTACGCAGCCGCGCGTCCCGCTCCTTGGTCGCAGCATCCGTGCCCTGGCGCAGGCACATGCAGATTCTGCATCCCAAGCCAGCAACATGCAGTGTCCATGCCCTGGCGTGATGCATGTCCTCAGCTGTGACAGGGCAGACCCGTGAACCAAGGATGTCTATGGCAAGCCGTTCCCTTGTCAGCAGCCTGCGGCATTCGCCGCACACAGGCGCACTGTGTGCTGCGGAGGTGCACATAATCTGGCTGAACAAGGCACGGCGGCCAGCTGCGTCGCCAAATTGCAAAGCGCGGCCCCTGTGCCAGGGCAATATGCGGGTGTGCTCTGTGGCGGCTTGGTGGCATGTCTGTCACACTGTGTGTCGTAAAGTGTACACCGAGAGGCGTGCCAGGGGGTGCGCGCACCCGCCCCGCGCCCAGCGCCAGGGCCATGCGCACGACAGCCTCCCGCTCCTCGCGGCGCGCCTGGTCCAGCGCGGCCAGCCGCAGCTCGGCTGCCGCCTCCGCCTCGTTGCGCGCCTCGACGCGCGCTTGCTGCACCTGGCCAGAGGGCAGCGCCCGATCAGCAGAGCATAAACACCGATATATAAAGACAAGCGCTTGCCTCCAGCTGAGCTTCATCACCCCATGACCCATGCTGCCACATGCAGAGCATATGCAGCCGTCTCGCTCACAATCAGCCGCACACATTTGCTGCAAAACCAGGCTCAGGCAGTGCAGCCTATCGCTGCACATGCACAAAAAGCTCCTCGCCTGCTTGACCAGCTCCGCGCGCTCAAGCGCCAGCGCCGCGGCAATGCGCTGCTCGGCTGCTGCCTCCGCCACGCGCGCGTCGGCATGCGCTTGGTACACCTAGGCAGAATGACTTGATCAGCAGGGCAGGGCACATGTTGGGAGGACAGGCTGGCTGAGCTCCGCTTCTACACGCCCCATGCCACACCCACATGGCAGGTGTAGCCGTGGCAACCATCAGCCGACGCGTCCACACTGCGCAGAACCAAGCCAGAGCAGCGCTGCACTGCCGCACTGCTGCACAATAGACTGAACTGCACCTGCTTGTCGAGCTCTGCACGCTCAAGCGCCAGCGCTCCAGCAAGTCGCTGCTCGGCTGCCGCCTCCGCCTCGGCGCGTGCTTGGTGCACCTGGGCAGAGGGTAGCAGTTTTGCCAGCAAAGCATGGCACTATTATGACAATCAGCTTGCCATCACCCTAGCTGAGCTCCACCACCCCATGCCCTATGCTGCAAGATGCATGGCCAGTACGGCCGTTCCACGACGCCGCACACACTCTCCGCAGGACCAGGCTCTGGCGGTGCAGCCCACTGCTGCGCATGCACAGCAGGCTGCGCGCCTGCTTGTTGAGCTCTGCGCGCTCATGCGCCAGCGCCGCGGTGAAGTGCTGCTCGGCTGCCCCCATCTCAGCACGCGCCTCGTTGCGTGCGAGCAACACCTAGGCAGACTACCTCGGTCAGCAGAGCATGCGTACATGAGTAGGACAAACACACTTGCCTTCACGGCAGCCAACATACCTCACACATGCCCCCTGTTGGCAAATGCATCACATGTGCAGCCGGGTATTTCCAGTCCACCGTACTCATCTCTCCGGATGTAGGCTAAGACTGTGACTGGTCAAGTGCCGCACATGCACAGCAAGCTGCGCGCCTGCTTGTCAAGCTCTGCGCGCTTGAGCGCCAGCGCTGCAACAAATTGCTCCTCGGCTGCCGCTTCCTCCGCGCGCGCCTCGGCACGCGCTTGGTCTACCTAGGCACATCCGCTCAATCGACAAGGCGTCATGAGCAGGACGGCCGCTTCCAGACACTGCCGCTCTCAATCTTCAGTGCCATGCTGCCACTCGCATGGCATGTACAGCGGCTGCACTCGCACTTAATTGCACAAACAGTGCAACAGTAAAAAGCAGAGTATGGCAGTGCTGCGGACATGCCTGTTGCCGCACATGCACAGCCAGCCGCGCGCCTGCTTGACAAGCTCCGCGCGCTCGAGCGCCAGCGCCGCGGTAATGCGCTGCTCAACCGCTGCCTCCGCCTCCGCGCGCGCTTCAGTGCGCGCTTGGTCCACCTAGGCTGACTTGCTTGATCAGCAGCACGTGGCACACAATGAGAAGACAAGCCTAACTTCACGAGACCAGCTGAGCTCCGCGTCTTTGTGCCCCATGCAGCCACACCCGCATGGCGTGTGCAGCCACCTCTCAATTATTGTCTGACGATTCACATTCTTCAGAACCAAGCCAGAGCACTGCCGCACTGCCGCACAAACAGACTGAGCTGCACCTGCTTGTCGAGCTCCGCGCGCTCAAGCCCCAGTGCCGCGGCCAAGCGCTGCTCGGCTGCTGCCTCCGCCTCAGCGCGCGCCTCGGCGCGTGCTTGGTGCACCTAGGCAGACTTGCTCGATCAGCAAGGCGCGGCACGCTGTGGGGCACGCTTGCCGTGTCAGCCAAGCTCATCACGGCATGCCCCATGCAGACCACGTGCGTGGCACTGAATAGCAGGCTCACTCTCAGTCGATGGCGCAGCAGACCGTGCGAGAGCAGGCTGCTGCACTGCAGCAGACCACCACAAAGTCATGAGCTGCGCGCCTGCTCGGCGAAACCTGCGCGCTCACGCGCCATCGCCGCGGCATAGCGCTGGTCCGCCTTGTACACGCCCAGACGGCGCGATGCCGCGCGCGCGTCTCCTCCCTCGTTGTCTTCATCGGCCGCCTCACCAGCACAGCGTGCCTCCGCCTCAACCACGCCCAGCGCCGCACGCGCGACGCCAGCCTCGTCACCGCGGGGTGCCCCGGCCGCCGCGGTCCTTTGTCGCTTGCCGGGCCTGCCCTCAGAGGGCGCTCCTCTGTCACAGGCGTTGCTCCGTGCCGCAACGCCCGCGGCGGCCTGCTGCTCGTCGGCCTTGCGGCGCGCCTTGGCGCGCGGACCTGCCGTGGCAGGGGCGGCATGCTCAGGGTCGGCAGCCCTGCCGCCAGCGCTACCTGAGGCCCGTACAGCAGCTAAATTGGAACAAAAAAATTCACACTCGCATTGCAACATTGATATGACACAAAGTGTTGGGGGTTTACAGCGCTCTGAGGCTCTAGAGCACTGCTACGGACTGGTAGCATGCCCCACTTGCACGCAGGCTCTTGCCAGCAGCGCCGCCAGGCTCAGGGGTGCCGTTCGCAGTGCTGGGGTCGTATGGCGAGCCAGAAGCTTTGTCAGACGTGTCAGCTATATCATCGGCCGCCGTGCGGCTTCGCAAGCGGCTTGCTACTGTACTGCTGATGCGCGCGCGCTCAGCGGGCAACTGCACGGGCGCTGTTTTACGCTGCTCAGCAGAGTGCGCCGGCATGACAGCCGCTTCGCCGACCCCGCGCGCGCGCTGGAACACCTGAGTGCTGTTGTCAGTGTCCTGGCCATGCGCGTGTGTCTGCGTTGTCGCACCAATCACCGCGAGCGCTTGCCGGTTGCGCTTTTCACGCTCGCTCTGTTCCTTGAGGCTAGCCACGCAGCACCTGCCGCGGGTCCGGGGCAAATAGCTCAGAACAGGGCAGGCAAGGTTGCAAACCATTTCAGCATGCCATTCTGAGGCAACCGTCGCAAACGTCCGGTCCTTGCACTTGCCGAGGCTTCAACACCAGTGATATCACTCCAATGTCCAGAAAGTGCAGGCCTCTGACTTCAGCGCTCAACCCTCTCTGGCGTGTGCAAGCATCTTTTTTTGCAACTCTGATTGAGCTATCTAGACCTCCTTGCTGTACAGAGCGCACTGCACTGCGCTGCACTGCACTTCGCTGCACTGCGCTGCACTGCGCTGCGCTGCGCTGCACTGCCTGTCATCGAACAGGTGCAATCAGTCTTGGGGGTGACCAAAGCGCTCCCAGCGCAAGTCGGGCGCGCACCTCAGGCTGCCAGAGAACGCCTCGAGCGTGTGGCATGTGCGGCATTTCGCACAGCAGCGCTGCGGCACGCCGCCACGCAGCACCGCGGGGCACTTGAAGTGCGCATTGCACAGGCGGGCCTGCAGTTGTCTCTTTGTGACAAGCCGCAAAGCGCAGCCCTCTACGCCGCACGCCTTGGGTCGCTTGTGTGGGTCGGCGCTTGCGTGCCACTCCTCAAGCACGGGCATGTGGGCGTGGCTGTGCAGCGCCATGCCGTCTGCCAGGTGAACCAAAGCGCGCCGCGGCCTATATTGGAGGTCGTTGAGCGCACGGCAAAGGCCAGCGTGGTTGATTACAACGAATACAGCGCGGGATGGGCCGCCTGCGCCCTCAACGCCCTGCCACTCTTAATTATGAAGAGCCAGCGGTTTTCACACGTAGCGGGCAGGCAACGCAAGGCTCCGCTGAGCAGCCCAGGGCTGCGGACAGGCGCACCAGGTGCCAGTAGTTGTTCCAAAGGAGGAGGCGCAAGCGCTGAAGCGCTCTTGTGATGACCGCGCAGCTGTCTGGCGCAGGAGCACTGCACCTTGGTGGAATAGCACGGGTCCTGCTCGCCCGGCGCAACTGTGTAGCGGATTGTACTTGATGCGCATTTGCTCGCTACTGGTCGCAGGACCAGGTCCCAGTCTGAGCTAGGGTAACAATATAATTCAAGCAGAAAAGGGCTGAGGCTATCAACATCCACAGCTTGATTGACTTCGCTTGCTCACTACCCTGCCTGACAGTCGCCATGTGAGGGCTGGGCGCCTGAGCAGCCGGAGTTGGCCCAGAGCCCAGACCTGCTCCAGCTGCATGGCAGGGTGCAACTCTGCGTGAGCCAGCTGTTTACAAAACCACATGCATGTTTACTGGCAGTAACTTACTGGTGAGAGTGAGTGACGCATTGCACATGGAGTCGGCCTAGCACCAAGTAAAGGACAAGTAACATGCGGTGCTGCTCGCATTCCCGACTCATTTCACTCTGGGCCCTGGCGAATAAAAGACATCATTCTCTGGCAGGTAGAGCTGATTGCGGCCCCATTCAAGTCACTCACACAAGAACGCATTCCACCCCAAAGTCTACCCACGCAGCTCTGGCAGGTAGAAGTGATTGAGGCGGAAGTTCACCTACTCGCGCATGTCACCCCGAAACGGACTCATGCAGCTGGCAGGCCAGAGCCGCACAGCACAAAGATGCCCTGCGATCACAGGCGCGCGCAAAATGCGGCAGGCCCCGCATGGCGCCGTCTGAGCCGCTACAGGTGCGCCTTGTCGCGCGCGCAAGCGCAAACGCCGCCCGCGCTGTGATGTTGCACCCGGTCGCGCTGCCGGCGCGCCCGCCAGTGGCGCAGGGCCAGGCCACATGCGCTGCCCTCCCTGGCCGCCACGTGGGTGCTCCGCCGCGTGCGCAGGCATAACCGCCGCCGCCGCTGTACTGAAAGTCTCCGGCATCTAACCAGCTGCAGGGTGGGGTGCGCCCGCGGTCGGCCGCTCGGCCGTGCCGCCTGTGCGCGCTGTGGCATGTCCGCCGCGAGACACGACCCTGGGCCATATCGCGTCCGCGCGCGCATAGAACGGCGGCTGCGCAGGGCTCGCTGTGCGCCCAGGAGCGCCCGAAGCGGGTGCGGCCGCCGCGGCGCTGGCGCTGCGCCCGCACGCGGCCGGCACCCGCGCGGGCGCCGCCCCATGGCGTCCAGCGGAGCGCGCCGGCGCGGCGGGCGCGGCCCAGGCCCCGCGCTGCGCACCCGGCTGCGCCGGCCCCGGCACCCGCAGGGCGTCGCGCTCGCGCGCGGCTTTGTCGGCCTCTGCGCGCGCGGCTGCGGCCGCGCGCGCCTGCGCCTCCAGCTCAGCGCGCAGCCGCGCCTCCGCCGCCTTGGTCGCGGTCTCCATACCCTGGCACAGGCACAGGCAGCACATTCAGCTGGTGCCACCTGGGTACCGCGGCGCCTGGTGCGCATACTGATCAACGTCTCAAGCGCCTCTATCAGTGTGCAGCACGCGCCGCTGCCCCACAGCCCATGGACCAAGCGGGCCTGCTTTGTGGCTGTTTGATGGCATAGCTCACGGTGTGTTGCACAGGCGGACATGCGACATATGCCAGGGGAAGCAGGCACGCTGGGCAAGCCCTCGCCTGCCGGACGCCCAGCGCCAGGGCGTCGCGCACGGCGGCGTCCCGCTCCTCGCGGCGCGCCTGGTCCAGCGCGGCCAGCCGCTGCTCGGCTGCCGCCTCCGCCTCGGCGCGCGCCTCGGCGCGCCCCTCGTCGCGCGCCTCCCGCACCTGGGCAGCGGCTCCCTGATCATGAAGGCGTGGCCCATGTTGAGACGACAAGCTTGCCATTGCCGTAGCTGAACGTTGGTGTCACATGTCCCATGCTGCCACGCACGCATCGCATGTACAGCCGTCTCACTCGCATTCAGTCGCATACACGTTCTCCGTGGAGCGGGCTCAGGCGGTGCAGCCTAGCGCCACGCGTGCACGACAGGCTGCGCGCCTGCTTGACAAGCTCCACACGCTGCTGCTCCAGCGTCGCGGCGGAGCGCTGCTCGGCCGCCGCCTCCGCCTCGGCGCGCGCCTCGGCGCGCGCTTGGTGCACCTGAGCAGCGTTGCGCTCTCCTGTCATCAGGAGGGCATGGCGAGTCTTTGTAGGAAATACCTCGACTCCACTAGCCCGTGCCCCATGCTGCGACATGCAGAGCATTTTCAGCTGTCCCGTCCACAGTCTGTCGCACACGATGCCTGCAGAGTCAGGCAAAGGCAGTGCAGTCAACTGCCGCACGGGCACAAGAAGCTGCGCACATGCTTCGCAAGCTCGGCACTGACACGTGGCAGCGCCGCCTCAAAGCGCTGCTCGGCTGCTGCCTCCGCCTCAGCGCGCGCCTCTGTGCGTGCTTGGTGCACCTGGGCACACCCGGCTCTATCAGCACACCATGCGTCGGACAAGTGCTTGCGTCCACTCCGCTGAGTCCTACCACCACACGCCCCATGCTGCCATCTGCACAACATACTCAGCAGTCTTGTTTGTCGCTAACTTAAGTCTGCAAAAGCAGGCTAGGTGCCGCACATGCATGACAGGCTGCGCGCCTGCTTGACACACTCCGCGCGCCCATGCGCCACCGCCGCGGCAATGCGCTGCTCGGCTGCCGCCTCCGCCTCGGCGCGCGCCTCGGCGCGCGCTTGTGAGATCTGGGCACAAAACCGCGGTCAGCGGAGCATGGTACATCTGCCAGAGACGAGCTCGCGTTCACTCTTGCTGGGCGCTCCACCACCACACGCCGCAGCTTCCAAATGCGTAGCATGTACAGCCGTCTCATTGGCATTCTGTGCCACACTCTTCGGAAGGCTCAGGCAGTGCACGCAAGCACCTCGCGCGCACAACAAGCAGCGCACCTGCTGAGCAGATTCCGCGCGAGCGTGCCGCAGTGGTGCAGCGCACTTTATGTTCTGTCTGTCTCTTGCACGACCGCGCAACAGCAGGCTAGCGCAGCGCAGCGGGCTTCTGCAAACATAATGAGCTGCGTGCCTGCTTGTCGCGCTCCGCGCGCTCGTGCGCCAGCGCTGCAGTGCCGCGCTCCGCAGCTGCGGCCTCCGCCTCAGCGCGCCCCTCAATGCGCGCTTGGTGCACCTGAGCAGGACTGCAAAGTCAGGAAAGCATGGCGCATCTTGGTAGTGCAAGCTTGCACTGCTCCAGCTGAGCTCCACCGGCCTGTGCCCTAGGCGGGCACGTGTGCAGCATGTCCGGCAGTCCCATCCATGGTATGGTGCATGCGTTCCCCGCAGACCTGGTGATTACAGCGCAGGCCCCTGCCGCGTGAGCGTAACAGGCCTCTTGCCTGCTCATGTAGCCCAGCGCGCTGCTGCGCCAGCGCCGCGGCAAGGCGCTCCTCGGCCGCTGCCTCCGCCTCAGCGCGCGCCTCAGCGCGTGCCTGGTGCACCTGGGCACAGTTGCTCTGTCAGCAAGGCGTATCACACTGTAGGGCGCACTTGCCTTACCTTGTCAAGCTTACCATGACCTGCCCCACGCGCGGCATGCACAGCACTCTCACTCTCACAGCATCTCTGCGCGCAATACGCCCTGCACAAGGCCTTGGTGTGCAGCCAACTGCCGCCAAAAAAATGAATAGCGCACCTGCTTGGCGTGGCCCGCGCGCTCATGCGCGATCGCCGCTGCGAGCGCCGCTGCAAACCGCGGGTCGTTCTTGTGCACACCCATGCTCCGCAAGGCTGCGCCCGCTTCGCCTGCGAGTGCCCCGCCGGCGCCGCAGCGTGCCTCTGCCTCAGCCGCGCCCAGCGCCGCATGCGCCGTGACGGCCTCGTCGCCGCTGGGTGCCCCGGCCGCCGCGGCCCTGTGCCGCTTGCCGGGCGAGGCCACGGAGGGCGCTCCTCGGCCATCGGCGTCGCCGTCTGCAGCGGCGGCCTCCGAGGTCCGGCCTTCCGACCGCCGCTGGTCGGGCTTGTGGGGCGCCTCGGCGCCTGGAGCTGCCATGGCAGGCATGGCGCGCTCAGGGTCGGCAGCGCCGCCGCTGCCGTGGCTGCCTGAGACCCACACAACAGCTTGTTTGCAGCTCTGCATGCTTGCATCCATGCCTTGCGGAGGCACAGTAGGTCGAGGTTCGGCAGCACATGGAGACTCAACAGCCCTGCCGGGCGCAGTGTCTGCATGCCTCACCTGCGCGCA
>JAABUY010001959.1_pt1 | contig 25769 bp, 19 predicted proteins | sample 5560271 | NCBI WGS metagenome assembly JAABUY01 (sample SAMN10711886, study PRJNA513374) | rock metagenome | isolation source: Antarctica rocks | place: Antarctica: Victoria Land, University Valley | reverse complement strand
GGCGGCATCAGAAAACCCGTTGCACGATCGATTAGGCGGAAATTGCTCATACGGGATGTCCAGGCCGCTTGTGACCCACTGCTACCACCCGCTTCCGCGTCGCGTTAAGTCCGACAGGCTGCTAGTGCCGGTCGTGCCAGAGTTGGGCGGCGAGTGCGTCGGCTTGCTCCGGGGCGCCGGCTTGGCCCAGCGTCAGCAGCGCCAGCGCAATCGTCGCCACCACCGTGGCGACGGGGCGCGGCGGTGTCGCCGTGCCTCGCCAGACCGCTGCGAACTCGCCCGCCGCGCCGCCGGTCGATGCCGCGTCTTGGCCGTCGATCTGCAGCGCAGGCAAGGTGAGTTCGGTGCGCCCGTGGCCTTCGCGCCAGACATGGGCGGCCGCTGGCTTGGACGGGTTGCGCTCGGCTTCTCCGCCGCCGCCTTTCAGCACCAGCAGCGCCGGACGCGCCATCCGCTCGGCCACTCCCAGATGCACGTCGAGATAGGCGGGATGAAACACGCCGTCGACGCCGGCCGCGGCGTTCGCCGGGTCGAGTAGCCGCGCCACGGTGTTGACCGGCGAGCGCAGCCCGAACAGCGGGCGCATGTCGAGCAGCCGCGCCATGGCGGGCGACAGCACGTTGATCGGCAAATAGGCGAAGCGGTCGGTCGCAAGCTGGCGCTGCGCCGCCTCGATCCCCTCGGCCGGCGACAAACCCAGCTCCGCAAGTGCCACGGCGACGCTGACTCCGGCGGAGAAGGCGTTGCTGCCGTGCATGAATACCCGTGTTCCGGCGCGCGCCAGCGTTAGGGCCGCGAGCAGGAACCAGGGCGCTCCACGGGTGCGGCCAGCGCCGTACGATGGCCAGTCGAGGTCGGCGACAAGGCCGGTGACGCCGATGTCGGCGCGGGCCGCCTCGACCAGGCCGGTGATTTCGTCACGGTCCTCGCCGCGATAACGCAGCAGCATCAGGAAAGCGCCAACCTGGTGCGGGTCGGCGCGTTGCTGCAGCGCCATGGCGAAGGCCGCCCGAGCCTCGTCGCGGGTCAATGCCCGCGAGCGGCCGGGGCCGCGGCCCAGGGTCGCCACGTAGCCGGCGAACTCGGTTTGGTCCGGGGTCATGCAACCTGCCACAGCGATGCGCCTGGCTGACTGTCCTGCAACTGGCGGGCCTGCAACTGGCGGGCCTGCAGCACCACTTGGCCGATCAGCACCAGGGTGGGACCGTCAAAGCCCTGCGCCGCCAGTGCCGCCGGCAGCTCGGCCAAGGTGGCGAACAGCGTGCGCTCGTCGGGCCGGCTGGCGTTCTCCACCGCAACCGCCGGGGTCGAACCGGGCAAGCCGGCGGCGATCAGCCGCGCCGCCACCCGGTCCAGCGTGCGCGCCGCCATGTACGCGGCCACCGTGCCCTCGCCGCCGGCCAGCGCCCGCCAGTCCAGCCCCGGCACCTCGCCGTCGCTGCCGTGGCCGGTGACGAAATGCAGGCTGCGCGCCACCTCGCGGTGGGTCAGCGGCACGCCCAGGCTGGCCGCCGCGGCGCAGGCCGCGGTGACGCCGGGGATCACCGCCACCTCGACCCCGGCGGCGCGCAGGCACTCCAGCTCCTCGCCGCCGCGGCCGAACACGAACGGGTCGCCGCCCTTCAGCCGCACCACGTGCCGGCCGGCGCGCACGTGCTCCAGGATCAGCTGGTTGATCGCCGCCTGGTTGAGTGTGTGCCGGCCGCAGCGCTTGCCCACGTCGATGCGCCGGGCGCCGGGGCAGGCGTGCTCCAGGATTGCCGGGTCGATCAGCGCGTCGTACAGCACCACGTCGGCCTCGGACAGCGCGCGCACCGCCTTCAGCGTCATCAGCTCCGGATCGCCGGGGCCGGCTCCCACCAAGCTCGCACGGCCAGTTTTCGCAACTCCAGCCATCGTCATTCCGGCCAGTCCATGTTTGCCAGCCTTATATCTGGTGTCCCGGTCGACTGACAGCAGGGCCGCGGCGTGGACCCGGGCACCGGCAACCGCGCCTGGTTTCTGCACGGCATGTTCTGAGGCCGGGCAGGAGCGCTATAAAAATAGTCTGACCAGAGTGCAGGCAGGAGATCGCGTATGAGCGACAGCGTCCAGGCGGGTTGGGCCGCAGCGCACCGGCACGTTTTCCTCGGGACCGGGCACGAAGCCTCGGAGCGGCGGACCTGGGCGGTGATCTGGCTGTGCGGCGTCATGATGGCGCTGGAGATCGCCGGCGGGCTGCTGTTCGGCTCGATCGCGCTGGTGGCCGACGGAATGCACATGTCCACGCATGCCGGGGCGCTGCTGCTGGCGGCACTCGCCTACAGCTACGCGCGCCGCCATGCCGAGGACCCGCGCTACACGTTCGGCACCGGCAAGCTGGGCGACCTCGCCGGCTTCACCAGCGCCATCGTGCTGGCGATGATCGCGCTGCTGATCGGCTACGAGTCGGTCATCCGGCTGTTCGCCCCGGTGCCGATCCATTTCGCCGAGGCCATTCCCATCGCCTGCCTGGGCCTGCTGGTCAACATCGGCTCGGCCTGGCTGCTGAGCGGCAGCGGCCATAGTCACAGCCATGGCCACGGCGGCCACGCCGCTCATGACGACGGCCATCGAATCGAGGCCGCCACCGGCGCGTTCGTGCTTAGCGTGTTCGAGGATGGCATGCCGCCGGTGTTCCGCCTGCGCCCCGAGCCAACGGTGGCGGCGGGGTCCGGGAACGTCACCATCGAGACGGAGCGGCCGGACGGCGCTCGCCAGAGCTTCGCGATGGCCGGTTGCGGCGACTATCTGCAATCGGTCGAGGCCATTCCCGAGCCGCACGCCTTCATCGCGCACGTGCGCCTTGCCGACGGCGAAACCCGTGCCGTCGCTTTCGAGGAACACGGGCACGACGATAGCGCCATGCACCGCGACAACAACATGCGCGCGGCCATCGTGCATGTGCTGGCCGACGCCGCGGTGTCGGTGCTGGTCATTGTCGGCCTGATCCTGGCGCGCAGCTTCGGCTGGCTGTGGATGGACCCGCTCGCCGGCATCGTCGGCGCCGGCGTCATCGCGTCATGGGCCTACGGCTTGGTTCGCGACACCGGCGCGATCCTGCTCGACATGAATCCCGACCGGAAAATGTCCGAAAGCCTGCGCGCGACGATGGAGGCCGACGGCGATCGATTGACCGACCTGCATCTTTGGCGACTCGGTCCCGGCCATCTCGGCGCCATCCTGTCGGTGGCGACCTCGCAGCCACGCGAAGCCAGCTTCTACCGCGCTCGCCTAAGCCGCTTCCGCATGCTGTCGCACGTCACCATCGAGGTCGGGACCATCGAGGTCGGGACCATCGAGGTCGGGCCGCTTTCGTCTGGCCAGCGCTGAGAGCCGCGATCCAGCCCGACACGACGAAGGGCAGGATTGCTCCTGCCCCACGTGTCGGATAGCTGGTCGGCTCCCCGCGCGAGGGAGCGGCGTTACGGGCGGCCGTGGCTGCGGATGCTGCTCGGGGCGGTCGGGTCGGCGAGCTGGGCGTCGGTGGCCTGCTGGTCGAGGTAGGCGTTGACGCCGCCCTGGGACTGCTGGCCGTTGAACTCGTCGGCCATCGCCACGGTGCCGCTGGCCAGGGCTGCGACGGCGACTGCCGCCATCAGGAAATTACGCATGTGAATGCCTCTTGAGTTTGCCGGGACGGATGATCCCGCCTCGATGACGACACAGGTGGACCTGTGCGGCTGTTGCGGGAACGAACGCCCGCTGCGCCTCTGACTTATATGCTTGGCGGTTATCAATCCGCGCCTAGGCGCCATGCGTAGCGGCCATTTCACCAAAATGTTATATGAATGAACTGCGGCAAGCCGATTGGCACGCTGCGGATTTTGCGTGCGCTCCAACTCAGGCCGAGCCTTTGATGTGAGCCACCTCACACGCGGCGGTCCGCCGCCTCCCGCATGATGCCGCGCGGGTGCCACTCGGCAAAACCGTTGAGCGGAGGCTGGGATGAGTGTCTGCGAGACGGCTTGACCGGAGGCGGCGGGACGACCAATCGCAGACGACGGCTCGCCAAGCGTCTGCCGAACTCGCTACACTGGCGCAGCGGCAAGGGACGGGGCACGTGCTAGAGCAATGGCTCCGCGCGAGAGGGCTTGAGGAGCGGCTGCCGGCATTCCTCGCCGAGCGCATCGCCTTGAGCGACCTGCCCTACCTCACCGATGACGACTTGCGCCAGCTTGGGTTGTCGATGGCCGAGCGCGGGCGGTTCAGGCGGGTGCTCGCGGAGCAGCGGCAGCCCGCCGACGCAACCGGCCTGCTCGGCCAAGCCAAGCTGGTCGCCCCGGTGCAAGGGGAGCGCCGGCCGCTGACGGTGATGTTCGTCGACATCGTCGATTTCGTGGGCCTCGGCGAGCAGGTCGGCGACGAGGAGATGCTGGATGTCATCCGCCGGTTCCGGGAAGTGTCCGGGGCGGCGGTCCTCCGCACCGGTGGCCGCATCACGAAGTTCCTGGGCGACGGCATGCTGGCCTGCTTCTGCCACCCGGTCGCCAACGAGAACGACCCGCAGCGCGCGGTGCGGGCGGGGCTGGAGATCGTGGCGGCGGTGGCGGCCATTCGCCCATACGGGACTCGCGAGCTGGCGGTGCGGATCGGCATCGCCACCGGCAGCGTCATCCTCAGCGACTTGTTCGAGGGCGGCGAGCCGGAGTTGCAGTCGGTCACCGGCTCGGCCCTCAACCTTGCGGCCCGGCTGCAGGCGCTGGCGCCGCCCGGCGGCGTGGTCAAGTCGGAGAGCACGCGTCGGCGCGTCGCCCACCTGTTCGACAGCGACGATCTCGGCCTGCACGAGATCAGGGGGCTGAAGCACGCGGTCCGCTGCTGGCGGGTGCGCGGCGAGGTCGAAGGGCGGGGCGGCGTCGCCCCGGAAGGCGTCGCCGCGCTGCCGATCCATGGGCGCGAGCCGGAGCTTGAGATACTCGACGTGCTGTGGCGCAACGCGGCCAAGGGAATCGGCAAGGCGGCGCTGCTGACCGGCGAGGCGGGCGTCGGCAAGACCGCGCTGGTGGAGGAGTTCGTGCGCCGCCACGGCCTGCACGACGAGGCGCTGGTAAGCCTTTTCGGCTCCGAGCTGGACATCGACACCCCGTTTCACCCCGTCGCGCTGCATCTGCGGGCGCGCGCCGGCAAGGACGGCGCGGAAACGTTGCGGCATTCCCTCGACGGGTTGGCCGGCGACGCCGACGAGGCGATGGCGTTGGTGGCCAGGGTCGCCGGCCTGCCATTCGACGGCGCGCGGCTCTCCGGCCTCAGCCTGCCGCAGCAACGCGACCGCACGCTGGAGGCGTTGTCCGAAATACTGCTGGCGTCGGCCCGCAACGGCCCGATCTGCCTGCTCGCGGAAGACCTGCACTGGATGGACCCGAGCACGATCGAGCTGCTGTCGCGCCTGATCGACCGGCTCGATCGGGAGAAGCTGTTGGCGGTGATGACCGCACGCCTGGAGTTCGAGGCGCCGTGGCCCGGCCAAGGCGTCGTGACGCTTTCCGTCGGCCGGCTGAACGAGGGCGAAGTCCGCGCCATGGCGGCCGACCTGATCGGCACGTCGGACATCCCGGCCTCGCTCGTGGCGCAGATCGTCGAGCGCACGGACGGCGTTCCGCTGTTCGTCCAGGAAGTGGTGCGGCGGCTCAGCGACAAGTCGCATGGAGCGGGGCCGCCGGCCTGGGGCGATCTCGACGCGCAGGATGTCCCGTCCTCGCTGCAGGAAGCGCTGATGGGCAGGCTCGACCGGACCGGGAGCGCCAAGGGGAACGCGCAGGCCGCCGCCGTCATCGGCCGGCGGGTGGATCATGCGCTGCTGAATGCCGTGGTCGACATGGCCGAGGACGAACTGGATGCCTCCCTCGAAACTCTCGTGGGCGGCGGCGTGCTGCGTCGCGACGGCGATGCCGGCGGGTTCAGCTTCAGCCATGCGCTGGTGCGCGACATCGCCTACGCCAGCCTGTTGCGGGATGCGCGGCGCAGGCTGCACGGACGGGTCGCCGACGCGCTGAAGCTGCTGCACCCGACTATCGCCGAGGACCACCCGGCCACGATGGCCACGCACTTGACCGAAGCTGGCCGGGCGGGCGTTGCCGGCCGACTCTGGCTGGAGGCCGGGCGGCGCGCACTCGAAGCCTCGGCGCTGACGGAGGCCACGCGGCTGCTGCGACGCGGCCTCGCGGCGATTGCGACCGTCGAGCCGTCGCCGGACCGCAACCGGCTGGAGGTCGAGTTGCTGGGGCTGCTCGGGCCGGCGCTGATGTCGCTGAGCGGCCCCGGCGCCGCGGACACCTGCGAGCACTACGAGCGCTCCTACGCGCTCTGCCAGACGCTGGACGAGGAGCCAGCGCACTTCCCGCTGTACTGGGGCTGGTGGCGGGTCGCCCAGGACTTCCACGCCATGGCTTCGCGCTCCAGTTGGCTGCTGCACCGCGCCAAGAGCCATCAGGATGCGGGCGTGCTGCTGCAGGCGCACCACTGCAACTGGGCCACGTCGTACCACGTTGGCGACTTCGGCCAGTGCTGCGAGCACATCGAGGCCGGGCTTGGCCTGTACGGCGACGCCGACTGGCGGCACCACGCGCCACTCTACGGCAACCACGACGCCCGGGCATGCGCGCACGGCGAACTGGCGCTGCTGCACTACATGCAGGGCCGTCCGGACGGCGGCCGGACGCACCAAAGGCACTCCCTGGCATGGGCGCGCGAGCTGCGCCATCTGGGCAGCCTGATGCACAGCATGGACGTCGGGTTGACCTTCCACGCCATGCGTCGGAGCCACGCGGACGTGTGGCGGGCTTCCGAGGAACTGACGGCCCTCACCACCGAGCACGGCTTTCGCGACCATGCCGCGAAAAGCCGGATCTACCGTGGCTGGGCGAGGGCGGTCCAGGAGGACGCGGCCGGTGGCCTGCGCCTGCTGCAGGAAGGCATGTCGATGCAGCGGGACAGCGGCACCAGCGAGGACTCGCCGATCTACGTCTGCCTGTTGGCGGAGGCGCTGATGGCTGCGGGACAACCGGAGGGCGCCGTGTCGGAGCTGCTGGCCGCGCGCGAGCAATTCGCCCAGATCGGACTGCGCGTTTGGCTGCCCGAGGTGCTGCGGATGACCGCGGCGGCCATGGCGGCCAGCTCCGGGGGCGCCGTGTCGCCCGTGCTGGAGGAGGCGGCGCGAGTGGCGGCCCAGCAGGCGGTGCCGATGCTCGGCCTGCGTATCGCCAACGACCGTACTAACCTGCTGGCGGAAGCGGGCGATCCGGAGGCGGCGGAAGCCATCCTGACGGCGGCGCTGGCCGCGCTGCCCAGTCACGAGGGCGTCGAGTTCGCCGATGCGAACGCGCGGCTGGCGAAACTGCGCGGCCGGTTGCGCCGCCCGGCGAGGGTGTAGGATGCCGCTTGGCTGGTCGCGCGAGGCGGTGGCCAAGCCGTTCCGTGACGGCACGCACCGCGCAGTCTCGCCCGAGAGCACGCTCGCCCGCGCGGCCCCGGCTGCCGCGGCGGCGGGGATCACCCGTGTCGGCATGGCGACCGGGCTGGACGTGCTCGGCATCCCGGTCGCCGCCGCGTACCGACCCAATTCCCGGACGGTCGCCGTGCATCAAGGCAAGGGCGTGAGCGTCGCCGCGGCGAAGGCCTCGGCCGTCATGGAGGCGATCGAGACGTTCCATGCGGAAACGGCGGACCTGCCGGTCCGGCTCAGCAGCTTCGCGCAGCTCCGGCGGGAGGTTCGCGCGCTGGACCCGGCCACGCTGCCGCGCACGGGAGCGGACTCGATTGACGACGCGCGGCTGCTGTGGACGCCCGGGGTTCGCCTTGCCGACGGCGCCGCCGTGTGGGTCCCGCACGAGCTTGTGGGGATCGACCTGGCGCCGGACAGCCGGTGGCCCGGAGCCGGGTTGTTCCAGGCCACCACCAACGGCCTGGCCAGCGGCAACCATAGGCTGGAAGCGGCGACGCATGCCTTGTGCGAAGTCGTGGAGCGCGACGCCGTGGCGCTGTGGCAGGCGATGCCGCTGGCGGCGCAGGACGCCCGTGCGCTGGACCTTGCCACTGTGGACGACCCGACCGCCCGCGCCTGGCAGGCGCGGATCGCCGCCGCCGGACAGGCGTTGCAGGTCTGGGACGCGACCTCCGACCTAGGCCTTCCGGTGTTCATCTGCCTGCTCGCGGGAGACGACGACGTGCAGCCGGAGCTGGGTTTCGGCTGCCACGTCGACCGCACGGTGGCGTTGCTGCGGGCAATCGGCGAGGCGGCGCAGGCGCGGCTGACGGTGATCTCCGGAGCCCGCGACGACCTGACGCCGGCGGGCTATGGCGAGGCCGCGGTTCGCCGGCGTCAGGACGCCGCGGGCGCCTGGCTCGCGCGACGGGGCACCCGCGACTACCACGCGGCCCCGACCGTCGCGTGCGGCGACCTCGCCTCCGACCTGCGGGCGGTGCTCGACCGGCTGGACGCCGCCGGCTACGGCGACGCGGCGTTGGTGGACCTGACCCGGCCGGAACTCGGCATTCCGGTGGTGCGAGTGGTCGTGCCAGGCCTTGAGGGGCCGTGGGCGCCTGCCGGCAACGAATACCGGCCTGGCCTGCGGGCCCGGCGGATGGCCATGCAATGACCATCCTGGTGTTCGCCGGACCGACGTTGCCGGCCGGTGAGGCGACGGCGCAGTTGCCCTGCACCGTGCTGCCGCCAGCCGGGCAGGGCGACATTTGGCGCGCCGTGCGTCGATACCGGCCGGCGGCGATTGGCGTGGTGGACGGCGTGTTCCGTGGCACGCGCGCCGTCTGGCACCGGGAAATCCTGTGGGCGTTGTCGGAAGGGGTGCATGTGCTGGGCGCCGCCTCCATGGGCGCGCTGCGCGCGGCCGAGCTGCATCCGTTCGGCATGGTTGGCGTGGGCCGCGTCTTCGCGGCTTACCGCAGCGGCGCATGGCCCGGCTACGACGAGCCGTTCGAGGACGACGACGAGGTGGCGGTGGAGCACGCGCCGCCGGAACTGGGGCACGTCGCGCTCTCGACCGCCATGGTCGACCTGCGCGACACGCTGCTGGCCGTGGAGGGCGCGGACGTCATCGACCGCGGCACGCGGCTGCGGCTTGCGGCGGGACTGAAAGCCACCCATTACCCGCGCCGCAGCCTATCGGCGCTCGAAGCGGCGGCGGGCCTGCCGCTGGCCGCCTATCATACGCCGCGCAAGCGGTTGGACGCCCTGGAGCTGCTTCAAGCCCTGGCGGAGCTAGACTGCGGCAAACCGTTCGAGCCGCAATTCCGTTTCCAGCGCACGACGACATGGGACCGCTTCGTGGCCGAGGCGGAAGGCGACCTGTTCGCGGCCGACGACACGGCCGTGAACCTGGCGCTGGACGAATTGCGACTGGACCCGGCCACTTGGCAGGCCGCGTGCCTGGCCGGGCATGGCCGGGTGGCAACGGAGCCGGACGGCGCCATGGACGTCGAGCGGGCGCTCTCGCTGTTCAGGGTAAAGCGCGGACTGGGGCGGCGAGCCGACCTCGAACGATGGATGGCGGACAATGCGCTCGACGAGGCCGGCCTGGTTCGCCTGTTGCGGACCGAGCCCGACCGCGTGCCCGTGGCGCCGCCTGCCCACGCCTTGGCTGCCGAGCTGCGCGCCACCGGCCATTTCGCCCGGCTGCACGCGACCGCGGCAGCCAAGGCCCGCCTGCCGCCCCGTGCCGCTTCCGCCGTCGAGGCGGACGCGGCGCTGGACTGGTACTTCACCACCGTCTCAGGCGGCTGGCCGCCGTCGGTCGAGCAGTTCTGCGCCGAGCTTGGCTGGCGGGACCCGGAGCAGTTCAGGCGGGCGGTGTTCGCCGCGTTCCGCATGTCGAACCGAACCGGCCAGCCGGAGTCGTGCCGATGACCCTGCATGCCGGGGGCACCCGCGTGCGGCTGTTCCCGGAGCTGTTCGCCGGCTACGCGGAGCCGGAGGTCGCGATGCTGTCGCCGCCGCCGGGAACGGTCGTCGTCGGCCCGGCCGATACGCAGCTGTATGTCGCCAATGCGGTGGACAAGCAGCTGCCATACGCTCCGCCCGGCTACATGCCGCCATACCGCGGCATCGAGCACCGGCCGGCCATCCCCGACGTCGCCGGCCACTTCGACACCGTTCCAGTGCAGGCCCCGCAGTTCCTTGCCGTCCACCTGTACGGCGCGGCGCGGCACACGATGGACATTTGGGAGCATTACCTCCGCCAGCCAATCCGATGGTGGCACGCGCCCGCGGTCCCGCGGCTGGAGCTGGTGCCGGTGGTGAACTGGCCGAACGCGCATTCCGGGCTGGGCTTCCTGGAAACCGGCACGATCCTGGACCATGACCGCCGCGAGCACCTGTTCTGCCTGAACTTCGACGTCGTGGCGCACGAGATCGGCCATGCCGTGCTGTTCGCCACCGTCGGAGCGCCGGCCCCGGGCCGCATGACCGGCGAGTACCTGGCGTTCCACGAATCCTTCGCCGACCTGTTCGGCATCGTCGGCGTGCTGCGGTTCAGCTCGGTCATCTGGCGGTTGCTGGCCCAGACCGGCGGCAACCTGCACGCGCTCAACATGGTCAACCGCCTCGGCCGCTACTCCGACAACCAGCAGATTCGAAACGCCTCCAACGACGTCGCCATGGCCCAGCTCGCGGGCGTGCGACTGCGGCCGGACGGCGATTGGGACGACCCGATGGGCCACCGCCGCAACGAGCACGCGCTCAGCCAACCGCTCACCGGCGCCATCTTCGACATGCTGGTCGAGATATTCCAGGACGGCCTGGCGTCGCGCGGCTTGGTGGCGCGTGGGATGGACGCGCGTGGCGGGCGCCCGGCCAGCGTGGCGCGGGCGCTGCCGACGTTGCAGCAGCACTTCGAGAGCGGTCTGCAACGCTCGCCCGAAGCCTACGAGGCGGCATTGCTGGAGGCGCGCGACGTCGTCGGTTTCGGCATGGCGCACGCGATGCACACGCTGCATCCCGAAAGCCTGAGCTTCGGCCGTGTCGCCGCGCGCATGATCGAGGCGAGCTGGCTGCTGGGCGAGCGGCCGAACGTCCCGGCCATCGTGCGGCTGTTCGCCGCGCGCGGGATCGATCCTTTGCCATTCCTGAAAACAGCCTCCGGCGATGTGCGCTTCGGCGACCACGCCAGGGAAAGCGCGATGCCGCGCTGCCGTGAACCGGCCGCCTTCCTGGCTGCACGCAAGATGATGCATCAAACCCATCGCGAGCGCCGGCATTGATGGAGCGGGCATTGATGGAGCGGGCGGTGATGGCATCGGTCCCGTTGCAGTGGCTTCCCCGGCATCCGCCAAGCCGGGCAACTCGTTTCATGCGAACATCAGGAGAATAAAATGTCGACTATCAAAGGCAGCGCGACACAGGCCAACATGAGCGGCGAGGGGCTGCTGGCAGGCGGCGTCATCCATCTGTTCGGCCGACCGTTCACCGGCTTGCAGATCGGCGACATCGCGCTTCCGGCGACGGTGAGCCACCAGCTCGCAACCTCCCTCCGGATAGCCGAAGCGGAAGGCCGCAAGCCCAGCCTGGCGCGCATCTACGGCTTCAGTCATCAAGGCAGCTACCGCAAACTTCCCGAGCCGCTGATATTCCTGGTGTTCGCCGCCGGCGTGCCGGCGCCGTCGGGCTCGCTCGATCCGGATGCCTCGCCGGAGATTGTCGGCGTCAATCAGACGGGCAGGGCATTCGCCGAAGACGTGCAGATGTGGACGTGCGATCGGCTGGACATGGCGCTTCGGATCGACGTCCGGATCGGATGGTTCAAAGACCTGCTTCTGGACGAGGCGGGCCGCGACGACAGCGACGCGGACGCCGTCCGGCGCGCCGAGATTGTCGGGCGCGACGCCAACCTTGTTGGGCGCAACGCCAACCTTATCGGCCGTTGACCCGATGGTGTGAGCTGGGTCACATCGACGTCCGGCGATCCCCGCTAGGCTACCAGAGCTGGGGCAACTCCCCGTTGGGAAAGTCGATCGGCGGCGCGTGGCGGCGCAGCGCCACTTTGTCGACGACGGTGATGCGTCCCGGCTGGATGGTCAGGATCTTGTCCGCCTGCCACTCGCGCAGCTTCTTGTTCACGGTCTCCCGCGCCGCGCCGACCCGTTCGCTCAACGCCGCCTGGGTCATGTTCACCTGGCCCGCGGGACGATGCTGCGACAGCATCAGCAGAGTGGAGGCGAGACGCGCCGTCGAATCGTGGAACAGCATCGCCTCAAGCAGCCAGTCCGTCGCACGCAACCGACCGCAAAGGACGGCCAGGATGGCCAGCGAAAGGTCCGGGTCGGCGCGCAGCATAGGCATCAGGTCACGGCGCTCGACCACCAGCAGGTTGCCGTTGGTATCGGCCACCGCATCGGCGGTGCGACACCCGCCGTCGAGCAAAGCCAGCTCACCCAGGACCTCGCCTGGAGGAAGCACGCGAAGGACCTGTTCGCGACCCTCGCTGCCTGGCAACACGATACGGACTTGCCCGGCCAAGATGACCAGCACGCTGGAGCCGATGTCGCCGCGGCGGAACAGCACCTCGCCGCTGCGCATCGGGCGTTCCTGCACCCTGGCTGCCAAGGTGGCGAGGTCTTGCGGTCGCATCCGTCTGAACAACGGCACCCCGCCGAGCAGCTGCGCCCGCTTCGTCGAGGTGCCGGAGAGTTCCGCAACCTCTACCATGTCCAGGTCGACCCATTCATATAGGTGGTCATCTAAATGCCAATGGGCAACCCTGCCTGTTAATAACAGCGATAACACAGTTACTTAGGTTGCTGCTACAGGGTTATTACCTAAAGTTTATGTTGCAAACGTCAGAATGGCTGTGATGGGTCGAGTGCCACGTCGCTACATGGCCGCAAGCGCCCGGTAGGCCTCGTAGCATGCGAGCACGACGCGCATTTGCGCCGCCTGTTGCATCAGGAACGCCCGACCGTACACGGTCTCGTCGGGCGCCTCGCTTATCAGCGTCAGCGGCGTGGCGTCGGCCGTCGCCTCCGACAGCGTGTACGGGATGTCGCCAAGCATCGAGAACGGCTGCGCCAGCGAGTGCGCGCGCATCGCGCCGAGCTGACGCCGGTTGAAGGCGACCAACTCGGCGTCCTCGGCGAGTGCCGACGCCGCACGCTCCAGCAGCGCCTGCGCCGCCGCGGCCCATCCGGGATGGTGCATGACGATGAGGAAGAAGCCTTTCGGCATGCTCCACTGCTCGAACCCGCGCGGCAGGTAGCCCGAGAGCGGGCGGGTCCACTCATGCGCCGGGTAGCCGTGCAGGTTGATGTGCAGGTGTGCCCCGGACCGGGCCAGCCCCTCGTGGCGCGCCAGCCGCTCGTGGTCCGGCTCGGCCATGAAGGTGGAAACGTCATCGCCGAGCGCCGTGTAGCGCGCCGCGTGGTGCATGTGCCGCGGGTCCCGAGTAATCAGCCGCTGGTGCAACTCGTAGCCGTCGACGTTCTCGACCGGGACCAGCGCGAAATGCGCGTCCGGGTCGCGCGCCAGCACCTGCGCCGCCCGCAGCGCGCCCACCGGGCCGGTGGTCTCGTTGGCGTGCTGGCCGGCGGTGATCAACACTGCCGCCGCGGCGCCTTGCTTGTACAGGCCGGCCACCTCCCGGCCCTCGCGTGAGCGCGCGGAAAAGGCGAGGTGGCCAAGCGCCGCCAGCTCGGCACGGATCTGCGCCATGCCGAGCGGTCGGTCCGCGGTGGCCAGCGGGATTGCGGCGCTGGCGGTCTCGGCCGGCGGTCCGAACGCCGATACGGCGACATGCAGCCTCGCGTCGCCGTCGCAGCCGCGGATGTCGGGCACGACCTGGCCGGGGCGGGCGCGCCGGTCGCCGCCGGCGGCTTCGGTCAGGCGCTCACGAAGGCTGAAGAACAGGTCCTCGTGCATGGCCTCGCGGAAGCTGACCGCCTCCTCTCCCCAGCCTAATCCATGATCCCGGCCCGGCATGTCGACGCGCACCGTCAGGCGGTCAAAGTACGGGCCGGGACCGTTCCATCGCTGCTCCTGGACCGTATCGAGCGCGGCGTGGAGCAGCGTCTCGAACTCGGTCGCCAGCTTCTCGTCGCACTGGCCCGGGATGCGTAGCCAGCCGCAGTTCGCCAGCACGCCGTCGCGCGCCAGGTTGGGCGCGAACACCAGACGCCGCGAGACGCTGCCGTCGCGGCGGACCATCTCGACGTCGTAGGTCAGCCCCTCGTCGCCCGGCACCAGCGCGACGCCTTCGACCAGTGCCGCAAGTGGGTACGCTTCGGCCAGGAACCGCTCCGGACGGGCTTGCGGGTGGTGCGGGTAGCGCACCGTGAGCCGCCGCAAGTCGGCGCGATCGACCTCCTCCAGCACGTAGTGCAGCAGCGGCTTGTAGGCGCTACGCAACGTCGCCGAAACGCCCGCCGCTGCGAGCCGCGCCTCGGCCGCGCGGCGTGCGGCGGCGTCCTCGAACAGCCATGCCTCCACATGGCCACGGGGCCGCTCGGCGGCCAGGCGCGCGGTCAGGGCGTCGAGCGTGCGCGGAATGGCCAGGTCACGCAGAACTTTCATTTCCCACCTGTCGGATCGAGACGGTCGCGCAGCCAGTCGCCGATGAGGTTGAGGCCGAGCACCGTCGCCATGATGGCAAGCCCGGGGAACACGCCGATCCACCACGCCGACTGCACATAGGTCCGGCCGTCGGCCAGCATCCCGCCCCAGCTCGGGATCGTGGGGTCGACCCCGAGGCCGACGAAGGTGAGGCTGCTCTCGAGCAGGATGTTGTTGGCGACGTTCAGCGTCATCAGCACGATGACCGAGCCGATCAGGTTCGGCAGCACATGCACGGAGACGATGCGCGGGCCGCGCACGCCGATGGCCCGCGCCGCCTGCACGAACTCGCGGTCGCGCAGCGACAGCGCCAGGCCCCGCACCAGCCGCGCGTATTGCACCCACTGCGCCACCACCATCAGCAGGATCAGTATCCAAAGCCCCGGCCCGAGGAAGGCGATCGCGGTGATGGCCATCAGGATGAACGGCAACGCCAGCTGCACGTCGACTAGGCGCATGATGGCGGTGTCGGCGAGGCCGCGCCAATAGCCGGCCACCAACCCGGCCAGCGTGCCGACCACCACCGCGCCGGCGACCGACGCCACGCCCACGACCAGGGAGATGCGCCCGCCCAGCGCCACCCTGGCCAAAACGTCGTGGCCGAGCGGGTCGGTGCCGAGCCAGTGGGCGGCGTTGACGAACGGCGGCATCAGCCTGGCGCGCAGGTCCATGGCCCCGGCGCGCGGGAACAGCACCGGCGCCAGTCCCGCCAGCAGCGCCATCCCGCCGGCGAGCAGGACTCCCATGACCAGCTCCAGGTGGCGGAACACCGCCACCGGCCGCCGTCGCCCGACCGGGCGCGCCGCCGTGCTCACCGCAGCCGCACGCGCGGGTCGATCAGGCCGTAGGCGACATCGACGGCGAGGTTGACCGCCACGATCATCGACGCCAGCACGACGATCACGCCCTGGATGATCGGGTAGTCGCGCGCGGCGATGGCGTCGAACGCCAGGCTGCCGATGCCCGGCCAGTTGAACACCCGCTCGATGATCACGACACCGCCAAGCAGGTCGCCGAACTGCAGGCCGATGTAGGTCAGCAACGGGATCATGCAGTTTCGCAGCGCGTGCCGGTACAGCACGCGGCGCTCGTGCAGGCCCTTGCTGCGCGCGACCATGATATACTGCGACGACAGCGTCTCCAGCATGATCGACCGCACCAGGCGGACGTTGACCGCCGACAGGATGATCGCCAGCGTCGCGGCCGGCAGCACGATGCCGGCCGCGGTGAAGAAGCCGCTGGTCGGCAGCCAGTGCAGGTGGATCGAGAACGCCAGCACCAGCATGATGCCAAGCCAGAAGTTCGGGAACGACAGCCCGACCAGCGACAGCAGCCGCACCAGGTGATCGGTCACGGAACCCTTATGCGCCGCCGCGTGGATGCCGAGCGGCAGCGAGACCAGCAGCGACAGGCCGAGCGACAGCGTCGCCAGCAGCAACGTCGCCGGCAGCGCCTGGGCGATCAGCGCCCCGACCGACTGCCGGCCGAAGAACGTGACGCCGAAATCGCCCGCGAGGATGCCGCGCAGGAAGGCGAAGTACTGCACCAGGAACGGCCGGTCGATGCCCAGCGAGGCCCGGATGCGGTCGAGGTCGGCCTGGGTGATGTCGCCGTTCCCGGTCAGCAGCATCGCCGTCGGATCGCCCGACAGCCGCACCGCGTAAGACACCAGCAACGTCACCGCCAGGACCACGAACGCCGCCTGCGCCGCACGCCGGAGCAGCAGGCCGGTCATGGGCGCGGCTGCACTCCGAAGCGGCCGGCTATTGCACCGTCACGTCGGTGAACCGGAAACGCACATCCGCCGTGGGCGCCAAATCGTGCACCCGGGCGTTTAGTGCGTAGATAGTGTTCAGGTTGTAGAGCGGCAACTCGATTGCCTTGTCGGTGGTGTAGCCGGCGATCTGGCGCAAGATTTTCTGTCGCTCGTCGCGGTCGTAGGTGGCGCGCTGCGCTTCCAGCATCCGATCCAGCTCAGGGTCCTTGTCGTACGGGTTCCAGTGCTGGCCGCTGTGGTATAACAGGTAGGCGGTGTTGTCGAAGTCGAACGTCCAGCCGCCCCAGTCCATTTGGAACATATCGCCGGTCTTTCCCTTCGGGATGATGTCGTTGTACATGACGTTGGCCTCGTACGACTGCAACTGCGGGTTAAGCCCGACCGCTTGCAGGAAGCCAGCCACCGTCTGCGCGACTTCGCGGAACGTCGCGTCGTCGCCAACGAAAGATAGCTTCACCGGCGCCCCCGGCGGCACCCCGGCCTGCTTCAAGGCAGCCTGCGCGGCAGCCGGATCGAACGGCAGCGACTTCAATGCGGGGTCGTAGCCGAACGATAGCGGGCTTTCGTAACTTGCAATCGGGCTGCCGTTGCCTTGCAGGATCTGCGCGACGATGGCGTCGCGGTCGACCGCCTCGATGATCGCCTTGCGTACCGCGACGTTCTTGGTGATGCCGTCGCGGGTATCGAAGCGCAGCGAAACCACGGTCGGGCCGGTGATGCTGGCGACCTTCAGCTTCGGGTCGGCCTTGATGGTGTCGATCAGGCTGATCGGTATCAGCGTCGCGATGTCGATGCCGCCGGACTGCAATTCCGCCACCTGGGTCGCGGCCTCCGGGATGAACCGATAAACCAAGCGGTCGAGCTTCGGCGCGCCGGCCCAATAGTCCTTGTTCGCCTCCAGGGTCAGGCTGATCTTCGGCTTGTACTCGACCAACTTGAACGGGCCGGTGCCGACCGGGTGGGCATTGAAGTAGGCGGCGTCGTGCGCCTTCACGTAGGCGGGCGGCACGATCATCGCGCCGTAGCCGGCCAGCTTGGTCAGCAGCACCGGATCTTTGGTTTTCAGGTGAAAGTCGACGGTCTGGGCGTCGATCACGTCGACCGAGCCGATGGCGGTGTAGTTCGCCTGCTGCGGCCCCTTCGCGCCCTCCGGTCCGAGCAGTCGGTCGAAGGTGAACTTGACCGCAGCGGCGTCGAACGGCTCACCGTCGTGGAACTTCACCCCCGAACGGAGCTTGAACCGAATTCGCGTGTTATCGTCCAGGAACTCCCAGCTCGTCGCCAATCCCGGCTGCAGCTTCAGGTCCGGGCCGCGCAGGATCAGCGCGTCGTAGACGTTGCTGCCGACCCGGCCCCAGGTCAGCGTGAAAGTGCCGGTCGGGTCCCAGTTGCCGTCGTCGGTCTCCAACGCCACGGTCAGCGTTCCCGCCGCGTGCGCGCCTTCCGCCGCGACGGGCAGGCAGCCGAGTGCCGCAGCGAACAGCCAGCCGCGCAAGGTGTGGGATCGCATCGACGGGCGTCCTTTCGATTGTTCAGGCAGCTTCGCACGCCACCAGATGGTCGCGGGAGACCACGCGATACGTCAAGGGCTTCGGGTCGTCGCCGACGGCGCGCACCGGGCTCGCCACCTCGCCGCTCAACAACGCCGTGTCGACGACGCGGTCCGGGTCCGGCACCGGGACGGCTGCCAGCAGCTTGCGGGTGTACGGGTGCTGCGGGTTGTCGAACACCGCTTGGCGTGGGCCGATCTCCACGAACTGGCCAAGGTGCATCACCGCCACGCGATGGCTGATCCGCTCGACCACCGCCATGTCGTGGCTGATGAACAGGTAGGCCAGGCCGCGCTCCGCCTGCAGCCGCATGAGCAGGTCCAGCACCTGCGCCTGGATCGACACGTCCAGCGCCGAGACGGCCTCGTCGGCGATGATGAGTTCGGGATCAGAGGCCAGCGCGCGGGCGATGCAGATGCGCTGGCGCTGGCCGCCGGAGAACTCGTGCGGCCGGCGGCCGGCGTGCTCGCGCAACAACCCGACCTGTTCCAGCAGGTCGCCGACGCGCGCCGCAACCGACGCCCGGCTGGTGAGCAGGCGGTGGGTCTCGATCGGCTCGGCGACGCTGACGCCGACCGGGCGGCGGGGATCGAGCGAGGCGTACGGGTCCTGGAACACGTACTGCACCTTTTGCAGCAAGCTCCGGCGTTCGGCGCGCGACATGACGCCGGTGTCGCGGCCGTGGAAGCGGATCGTGCCGCCGTCGGGCTTGGTCAGCTGCTGGATCATGCGGCCGACCGTGGTCTTGCCGCTGCCCGACTCGCCGACCAGCGCCACCGTCTCGCCCGGAAAGATGTCCAGGCTGACCCGCTCGACCGCGTGGACGCGGTGGGTGAGGCGTCCGAAGCGGCTGCGGCGCGCGTCGAAGCGTGCGGTCAGCGCCTCCAGCTCGCATAGCGGCCGGGTGTGGTCGACGGTGTCCTGTTCGATGCCGGGGCCGCGCATTGGCAGCTGCTTGCCGTGCAGGCTGCCCAGCCGCGGCACCGCCGCCAACAGCGCGCGGGTGTAGGGATGCTGCGGCGCGCCGAAGACCTGCCGCACCGTGCCTTGTTCCAGCTTCTCGCCGCGCCGCATCACCATGACCTCGTCCGCCATCTCCGCGACCACGCCCATGTCATGGGTGATGAAGACGACGGCGGCTTCGGCGTCCCGCTGGGCCTCGCGGATGATGTTGAGGATCTGTGCCTGGATGGTGACGTCGAGCGCCGTCGTCGGCTCGTCGGCGATCAGCAGCTTCGGCTGGCACGACAGCGCCATGGCGATCATCACCCGCTGCCGCATCCCGCCGGAGAGCTGGTGCGGGTAGCGGTCCAGCACCGTGGCGGCCTCGGCGATGCGGACTTTCTCCAGCATCGTCCGGGCCTGCTCGCGCGCCTCGCGGCGGCGGCTGCCCTGATGCAGCATGATGGCCTCGGCGATCTGCTCGCCGACCGGGAACACCGGGTTGAGCGAACTCATCGGCTCCTGGAAGATCATCGCGATCTCGTTGCCGCGAACCTGGCGCAGCGTGTCGGCCGACGCGCGCAGCAGGTCCAGTTCGCTGCCGTCGCGGCGGCGGAACCGTATTTCGCCATCGGTCACCTCGGCCGACGAATAGTCGGTCAGGCGCATGATGGCGCGCGCGGTGACGGACTTGCCCGAGCCGGACTCGCCGACAATAGCCAGTGTTCGTCCTGGCCAGACGTCCAGGCAGACATCGCTCACCGCTGGATTTTGGCCGCCTGTATCCGCGAAGCGGACCGATAGGTTCCGCACCGACAACAGCGGCAGGCTGCGAGCCTGTGCCGCTGCGGTCAAACGACGGATTTCTGACGAACGTGGCGGCTGTGCATCGCTTCAATCCAACTTGGCAGTGAAATGCTCACACCACGCCGACGCCGTGTCAACGATTTGCTATGGCTCCGGGGCGTGTGGCAATGACGCCGGCGACGGCGCACAGGTCGCCTCGACATCGTTGATGGGGTCGGTGGATCGGATCTCGATCGACGTTGCGAGCCGGCGTGGAGCATAGCAGGTTGCCAGTTCAAGTGAATCCAGGGTGGGCTTTGATAACATCCCAAATGGCTTACAAGACAATCTTATGAATGAGATTGGCCACGCAATTCGCCTAGCCCTTTCACTTGTTACCCACTTTGAACCCGAGTTCGTCGCAACCGTGCTCTTATCGTTCGAAGTCAGCCTCGCTGCGGCAGCAATAGGGTTTGCGTTCGGGGCACCGCTCGGCGCACTGCTTGCGGTGGCACGTTTCCCCGGCCAGGCTGGCGTTGTCATCCTGATCGATGCGGCACTCGGGCTGCCTTCGGTCGTCGTCGGCTTGCTTGTCTACTTGGCCTTTTCCAAATCAGGGCCGTTCGGGGCTTTCAGCCTCTTGTTCACCCCAGTCGTCATGACGCTCGCGCAATCCATGCTGGTCTTTCCTATCGTGCTTAGTCTCGTGCACCGCTTCAGTGAAGGCCTATGGTTCGAATACGGCGGCGCACTAAACATCGACGGCGCTTCCCACGGACGTGCGGCAGCAATGTTGCTGGCAATGAGCCAAGTCAGTCTGGTCACGGTGTTTCTGGCCGCCTTTGGCCGAGCCATTGCAGAGGTTGGCGCAATTCTCATGGTCGGCGGCAACATCCGAGGTTTCACGCGCACAATGACCACCACGATCGCACTCGATACCAGCGAGGGCGATTTGGCGTTAGCGCTCGGTTTGGGAATGGTCCTGCTTCTGCTCAGCTTCGTCGTGAGCGTAACCGCCTCTGCCATCAGTCAGGTGGCGCGACGGCGCTGAGGTCAGCCGAGCTTGCATAGGGCAAGGTTGAACAGGTCCTCGTTCCTGTGCAGTTCCGGTCAACGACTGTTTACGAAAAGGGTTTTCGCTGCCGCTCCATAAGGGATCGGACAGGCGCGTTGCGCCTTATAGTTCTCCTCCTGCCGAAACCGAATCGGCATTCGGGAAAAAGAGTTGTTCACCACCAATCTTGTAGCTGCCGATGATACGCTGGCCATTGGCTGACACGAGCCACGCAATGAAAGCGCGGCCCTCCTTCACCCGAGCATTCGGGCACTTGGCTGGGTTCACCAACGTAGCGCCATACTGGTTGAACAGCCGTCGGTCGCCTTCGACGAGGATTGCGAGGTCGCCCCGGTTCTTGAACGACAGCCATGTGCCACGGTCGCTTAGGATGTAGGCGTCCATCGCAGCGGCAATGTTGAGCGCTGGACCCATGCCTTGCCCGACATCCTTGTACCAGTCGCCACGAACCGCGGCGAGGTCGACGCCTGCGTCACTCCAATAGCGCAGTTCGGCGGCGTTCGTCCCGGAGCGGTCGCCGCGAGACACGAACGGCTCCTTTGCAGCCGCGATTCCTCGCAGCGCCTTTATCACGTTCCTGCCGCCAATCCGGGCCGGGTCTCGCTTCGGGCCGACGATGACGAAATCATTGTACATGACGCCGTGGCGCTTGAAGCCGGAGCCGTCGGCGACAAATCGCTCCTCGGCGAGTTTGTCGTGGACGAACACCACGTCGGCGTCGCAGCGGCGCCCGATATCGAGGGCCTGCCCGGTGCCCACGGCGACGACCCTGACCACAATGCCGGTTTGGGCTTTAAAGAGCGGCAAAATATAGCCGAAAAGGCCAGACTGCTCCGTCGAAGTGGTCGAAGCGACCGTGATGGACAGTTCCTGCGCCGTCGCCGCGCTCGCCGGTAAAATAATGCCAAAGAGTAAAGCGCCGGCGCCAATCAGAACACGTCGAAGCGGCGCAACGCGGCTTTTCTGGATGGTTCGAGTCATTTGCCGGACAATTCGGCACGCTGCAAAGCAACCATTCTGGCGACGCCTTTCGAGGATGGCTTGATTGTCAGGCAGGCTGCGAAGCGTTTCCACATAAAAAGGTTAGTAGGGAACATCTCCACGATCGCCACGATTTCTGTTGCAGGCCGTTTGTATAACGTATACCTGTTTGCGTGTCCCTGCGGCTTGTGGGTCCAAACAAAAATGTGCCGCTCACGCGGTAGAGGCGGAAATGCGGCTTAAGACGGTTTTACGAGGCGACTGCAGTCAAGCCGCCACAAGTCCAAGTCCCAGGGTTTGTGCGATGGCATATGCACCTGCCAATCCGTTGCTGGGCGCAGCCGGCGTCGAAAACACAGATAAAATGAAAGCTCAGCCTTGTGGAGGATCGTTTGCATCGGTCCGACATGGCCCAACAAGACAGGAACAACTTCATGAGTAAAGCACTGGACGGCGTGCGTATCCTCGACTTTACGCATGTGCAGTCTGGGCCGACCTGCACGCAGCTTCTGGCGTGGTTCGGAGCCGATGTGATCAAGATCGAGCGGCCTGGCGTCGGTGATATCACGCGCGAGCAGTTGCGCGACATTCCGGACGTGGACAGTCTTTACTTCACAATGCTGAACCATAATAAGCGGTCGATTACCATCGACAGCAAGAACCCTCAGGGCAAGGCGGTGCTGGAGGACCTGATCAAGGTTTGCGACGTTCTGGTCGAGAACTTCGCCCCGGGGGCGCTCGACCGCATGGGCCTCACCTGGGAGCGCATCCAGGAACTGAATCCGTGCATGGTGCTGGCGTCGGTGAAGGGCTTTGGCCCGGGTCCATATGAAGACTACAAAGTTTACGAGAACGTCGCCCAATGCGCCGGCGGTGCGGCTTCGACGACCGGGTTCGACGATGGCCCGCCGCTGGTGACGGGCGCGCAGATCGGCGACAGCGGCACCGGCCTGCATCTGGCGCTTGGGATCGTGGCGGCGCTCTACCAGCGCAACGCCACCGGGCGGGGCCAGAAGGTGCTCGCCGCGATGCAGGATGGCGTGTTGAACCTGTGCCGGGTCAAGCTGCGCGACCAGCAACGTCTCGCGCACGGTCCGCTGAAGGAATACCCGCAGTTTCCGTATGGCGAGTTCGGCGACGCGACGCCGCGCGCCGGCAACGCTTCGGGGGGTGGTCAGCCGGGTTGGATCTTGAAGTGCCAGGGCTGGGAGACCGATCCCAACGCCTACATCTACTTTATCACCCAAGCGCCGGTATGGGTCAGCATTTGCAAGGTGATTGGCAAGGAGGAATGGATCACCGACCCGGATTACGCGAAGCCGGCTGCCCGCTTGCCCCGCCTCAAAGAGATTTTCGCAGCCGTCGAGGTGTGGACCAAGACCAAGACCAAGTTCGAGGCCATGGGGATCTTGAACAAGTACGACATCCCGTGCGGCCCGATTCTCTCCATGAAGGAGATTGCCGAGGACCAGTCGCTGCGAGACACCGGCACGGTCGTCGAGGTGGATCATCCAACGCGGGGCAAGTACCTGACCGTTGGCAATCCGATCAAGCTGTCGGACAGCAAGACCGAGGTGACGCGTTCGCCTTTGCTCGGTGAGCACAACGATGAAATCCTACGCGACGTGTTGTCATTCGATGACGGCAGGATCGCCGAAGTGCGGGCTTCCGGGGCGCTGGGCAGCCCGATGCAAAAGGCCGCCGAGTAAAGCTTCGGCAAGATGATTAACGAAGGTCAGGAGAATGCGATGCAAGAGACGGCGACGATGACGCGCGAGACGCCACATTCGACCAGTTCCGCTGCCAAGGCCGTTGTCCGTCAGGTCCTGAACCGGATCAAGGCGGAGGGCCGCGACTCCCTGACGGCTCCGGAAGGCAAGCAGGTTTGCGACGCTTACGGCATCCCTGTCCCTAGGGAAGAGGTCGCCGCATCGTCCAGCGAGGCGGCGAAACTCGCTACCGAGATGGGCTTTCCGGTTGTGTTGAAGATCGTGTCCCCGGATATCCTGCACAAGACCGAAGCCGGTGGCGTGCTGGTTGGGCTGAGCAGCGCCGAGGAAGTCTCGAAAGGCTACGACACAATCCTGACCAATGCCCGCGCCTACAACGCCGACGCCAAGGTTGTGGGCATCCAGGTTCAGCAGATGGTCCTTGGCGGCCAGGAAGTCATCGTGGGCGCGGTGACCGACGACAGCTTCGGCAAGCTGGTGGCCTTCGGTCTTGGCGGCGTTCTGGTCGAAGTTCTCAAAGACATCACGTTCCGCCTGGCGCCGGCGACGCGCGAGGATGCGTTTTCCATGCTGGACGGCATTCAGGCTGCCGAAATGCTGAAAGGCGTGCGCGGCGCTGAGCCGGTGGATCGCGACGCACTGGCCGACTTGATCGTGCGTGTATCCGAGCTAGTCAACGACTTTCCCGAAATCGCCGAACTGGACCTGAACCCCGTATTCGCGGACGCCAAGGGCGCCATTGCGGCCGACGTACGCATCGTCGTCGATTTTACTCCGAAGCAGCCGCGGCACCGTCCCAGCCAGGCCGAGATCCTGACCGCGATGAACCGCATCATGCGGCCGGACTCGGTTGCGGTCATCGGCGCCTCGGCCGAGGATGGCAAGATCGGCAACTCCGTGATGAAAAACCTCATCAACGGCGGCTACAAAGGCGAGATTTATCCGATCCACCCGAAAGCCGACGAGATCATGGGCCGCAAGGTCTACAGGTCGGTCAAGGACGTACCCGGGATCATTGACGTCGCGGTGTTCGCGATTCCGGCTAAGTTCGTTGCCGTGGCACTCGTCGAATGCGGCGAGAAGCAGATTCCCGGCGCCGTGCTGATCCCTTCCGGTTTTGCCGAGACCGGCAACGAGGAAGGCCAACTCGAAATTCAGGAAATCGGGCGCAAGTACAACATCCGCCTGATGGGGCCGAACATCTACGGGTTTTACTACACGCCGAAGAACCTTTGCGCGACGTTCTGCACCGCTTACGACGTGCGCGGTCACGCTGCGCTGTCGTCGCAGTCCGGCGGCATCGGCATGGCGATCATCGGCTTCAGCCGGTCCGCCAAGATGGGCGTCTCGGCGATCGTGGGCCTTGGCAACAAGTCCGACATCGACGAGGACGATCTGCTGACGTTCTTCGAGCAGGACGAAGAGACCCACATCATCGCCCAGCATTGCGAGGACCTGAAAGACGGACGCTCCTTTGCCGAGGTTGCGAGCCGGGTGTCCAAGAAGAAGCCGATCGTGATGCTGAAAGCGGGCCGCACGTCGGCGGGCGCCAAGGCGGCAAGCTCGCACACCGGCGCGCTGGCCGGCAACGACAAGATTTACGAGGACGTGCTCAAGCAGTCCGGCGTCATTCGCGCGCGCAGCCTGCGGGACATGCTCGAGTTCACGCGCGGCATCCCGGTCATGCCGACGCCAAAGGGCGAGAACGTCGTCATCATCACCGGCGCCGGCGGTTCGGGCGTGCTGCTGTCCGACGCCTGCGTGGACAACGACTTGAAGCTCATGACAATGCCTGCTGACCTGGACGCGGCGTTTCGCAAGTTCATCCCACCGTTCGGCGCCGCCGGGAACCCTGTCGACATCACCGGCGGCGAGCCGCCGATGACGTACGCGAACACGGTCAAACTGGGACTAGAGGACGAACGCATCCATGCCCTGATCCTTGGCTACTGGCACACGATCATCACGCCTCCGATGGTGTTCGCGAAGCTCATGGTCGAGGTGGTAAACGAGATGAAGGCCAAGGGCATCGCCAAGCCTGTAGTCGCCTCGCTCGCCGGCGACGTCGAGGTGGAGGAGGCCGCCGAGTACCTCTATGCGAACGGCATCCCGGCCTATGCCTACTCGACCGAGATCCCGGTCGCTGTTCTCGGTGCGAAGTATCGTTGGGCGCGCGGCGCTGGGTTGCTTGGCTGAACCGGCAAGCAACGTAAACAGGTGACCTTGTCATGAACATCCACGAGTATCAGGCCAAGGATCTGTTGCGGGGGTATGGCGTGGCGGTGTTGGAGGGCCACGTGGCCTGGACGCCTGAGGAGGCGGTTTCGGCGGCGGGTCGGCTGCCTGGCCCGGTGTA